>OIWT01001801.1_pt1 | contig 24191 bp, 18 predicted proteins | sample 1587701 | NCBI WGS metagenome assembly OIWT01 (sample SAMEA3888904, study PRJEB22519) | human gut metagenome | biome: human gut; feature: human-associated habitat; material: faeces | place: Denmark | collected 2009
CCGCGACCCCCAGCTTGGAAGGCTAGTGCTCTATCAACTGAGCTATTTCCGCGTTCTTGTGGGCAAGGATGGATTCGAACCACCGAAGGCATACGCCAGCAGATTTACAGTCTGCCCCATTTGGCCACTCTGGAACTTACCCTTGTAATGCGTCGCACACGATTACAGCCGTTTCTTCACTAAGAATTAGGTCGGAAACGGCTGCAAAGTTAGTCAATAATTTTTAAACGCAAAATGTTTGGCGACTTTTTTTAGTATTTGCGTTGTTTTTCCTTGTATTTATTAAGCTGTTTCAGCAGTGCTTCAACGCAAAGGTCTACGCCTTCCTCGAAAGTGTCGCACACTTTTTCGGCAAAAAGCGAGTCGTTGGGCACGCTGATTCTAATGCCAGTCTCTTTGTTTTTTGCCGTTTCGGGTTTTACTACTTTCAGTGTAACCTCGGCTGTTCCTATCTGGTCGCAGGATTTTTCGAGTTTGGCTAATTTCTTGGCGATGAAATCGTGCAACTTCTCTGTTGCATCGAAATGGATAGATTTAATTTTCAGTTCCATAGTACAAAACTTTAAAAATTAATGAAGTTCATGCCCTTGGGTGGGCCTGTTTGTATATTTTCTTTAGTTCTTCGAATGTGGTGTGGGTGTAAATCTCGGTGGTTGACAGGCTTTCGTGCCCGAGCAGTTGTTTTACGGCTTCTATGTCGGCGTCGTGGTTGAGCATGGACGTGGCGAATGTGTGCCGCAGCACGTGTGGCGAGCGTTTCTTTATCGAAGTTACGAGCGAAAGCCGCTCCTTTACTATGTTTCTTACTTCGGCGGTGGAAAGGCGCGTGTTTTTCGACGTTATGAAAAATGCCGGTTGGCTGTCGCCGGCTACGCTGTCACGCATTATTATATATTGCCGCAGTTCGTCGCACAGCTCTTTTCCGAAAGGCACAATCCTTTGCTTGTTGCGTTTCCCCGTTACCTTTATTGTGCGTGCGGCCAGGTCCACGCTGCCGGTGTTGAGCGAGGTAAGCTCCGAAACTCGTATGCCCGTGTTGTAAAACGTATTTATTATTGCGTGGTTCCTGTGCCCCTCGAAAGTGTCTTCCACCGGTATGTCGTCGAGCAGGCGGTTCATTTCGGATTCCTTTACGAAATAGGGCAGTGTCTTCTGCTTCTTCGGGCCGCGCAGTTTGCCGGTGGGGTCATACCGGGTCTCGCCCTTGGCGAGCATGTATTTATATAATGTGCGCAGCGAGCTGAGCCGTCTGTTCACCGTGGCCGCCGTGTTGCCCTTTTCCAGCATGTCGGCAAGCCACAGGCGTATCATTTCGGAGTCTACGTCCTTCCATGTCATGCCCGGGCGGGCATTCTCGAAAAACTGTTGGAATGCTTTCAGGTCGCGCTCATAGCAACTCACCGTCAGCGGGGAGTAGTTCCTCTCGTAGGCCAAGTATTTTATGAAACCGGATAAAAGCATAAATTCGCTGCGTAGTATGTTTACGCAACGAATTTATGTAATTTTTTTTTCAGGCGCAAGCCTTATGTGCAAATTTATTTTAATCTTCTATGCGCTGCATGCGTTGGATGTAGATAGCGTGTTCTTTTTCCAGACGTTTCAGAACCGACGGCTTGTTGTACTGCTGACGGCGGCGCAGTTCTTTTACCACACCGGTCTTTTCGAATTTGCGCTTGAATTTCTTGAGCGCCCTTTCAATGTTTTCACCTTCTTTGATAGGTACGATAATCATGTTTGGTATGTTTTTTAATTTTTATTTTATTATCTTGATGATTCGGATTTTTAGCGACTGCAAAATTAGTTATACTTTTCCGATACACAAAACATTGGCGGAGTTTTTTTTCGCAAAGGCCGAAAATGTGCCGGTGGCCGCAATTTTCCATTGCTTGTCCGCAGCGTTTGCGCGGCATATATATAATAATGTGTATTTGCAATCTCGGATTTATATAATTACCTTCCCGTTTCTTGTGCCCGTCGGGAATAGGGAAACAGTATTGCTTGAATGGTGAAGTTCTTTATGACTGTTGTAATGTTTATATTTTGCTGGCAAAAGCAGCGGCTTTGAATGTCTGCTTCCCGTGCACGGAAAATGAAAACTGTTTTTCAGCGCGTTTACCCCACGTAGGAGCAAGGAAAAAATATCTCTGAGATAATTTAAAATATGTCTGACATAATTCGAAATATGTCAGACATATTTTTTGCCCTTTGAAAACCCGTTTGAAAACCGGGGGTGCGGAGAGCGGTGTTTTTATGGTGCAAAATGAAAAAAGCCGGACTGTGCGCGTGGCAGCAGTACCGGCCTTTTGTGTTTCCCGCCAGAGGGGTCAGTTCTTTGCCCCGAAGGTTACGTTGAAGCCGAGGCTTACGTTCATGTTGCCGTTGTTCACTGGTATGAACTGGGGTGTTACCTTGCCGAGCGTGTGGTCCATGCCAACAAAGAAGTTGAAGCCTTTGGGGTGGAAGTTGAGCAGCCAGCCGAACGATGAGCCGAATGTGGAGATGGCGTAGTTCACTCCGGCGTCGAACCATTTTACGGGTGCCACGTTGGCCGAGAAGCGTCCTTCCGACCAGCTGTAGCGGCCGTTTATGCGCGTTGACGAGAGGAAGCCGAAGTGCAGCCTGTCGTACATGGGCAGGGCGTATTCTGCTCCGAGATTGAGTGTCGCGCCGAGCATTGCGGTGCGCGTTGCGTTGGTTTCCTTGCGGTGGAAGCTGGCGTAGTCCTCAAGGTCCTTGCCTATTGCGTCGAGTTGGCTTTCGAGCGAGTTGGGGTCGTCGTCGCCAAGTTCGGAGTCTACGGCTATTTCATGGAATCCGTCGAACTCCCACGGTTCGTTGCCGGTAACCGACTTTATGGTGTTGCTCCACGACATGAAGCCAAAGTCGAGAAGCGCTGCCGAAACGGTCAGCCCGTCCATCACTTTGTAGGTGGCTCCCAGGTCGATTGCCATGCCGAATCCGCTGAGCCCCGGGCTGTCGTAGTCGATGTTGTCTCAGTCTATTAGGTCGGCCTGGCTGGGTTTTTCGATTTTCTTGCCGCTCTCGGCCTTGGTGGGCATGGTGAGTCCCTTGAGCGATGTGTTCATTTCGCCGTCGGCGCGTATCATCCATTTGTCTTCCGACAGCGTTACATCCATGTTGTTCATTTTCATGCTCAGGTTTGCCGCGCCGAGCAGGAACTTGAGCTTTGCGCCGGCGTCGAGCTTGTCGTTTATTTTGCGCGAGTGGCCCAAAGCTATCTCGAAGTAGTTGTTCGACTGTATTCCGAGGTTGTCCATGTGGTAGTGCGTCTCGCTTTTCGACATGCCCATCTTCATGAACGCGAACAGGTCGCGCGGGAGGGTCATGTTTGTGTTCGAGCGCAGGTTTATGCCTATTGTGTTGTAGCCGCCCCATGCCTTGAACCCGGCCGAGAGAATGGCGAGGTTGATGTCGGCGTTCAGTCGGTTGGTCTCCCTGAGTCCGTCGAGGAACTTGCTGCCGCTTACGCTGGAGTGCATGAACGTAACGAGTTCGCCGTTGCGCGGGAAGAGGAACTTGCCCACGCCCACGTTGCCCTGTGTGCCCACGTTGATGTTGCCGAGCACGGGAACGCTCACGTAGTTGCGCTCGGCCGAGAACGCGGGGTTGAGCTGGTGGCGGAATGTGTATCCTTCGAGGAAATAGCCTGAGTGCAGAGCCTGTGCCGAGGCTGTAAGGCACGAGCCTGCCAGAATTGTTGCCGTTAAAAGTTTATGTAGTGTCTTCATAACTGTCTGTTCTCTTTGATGGATACTTTTTTGTGTTAATTCATGTCGATTGTTATTCCGCCTTTCACGGATATTACCACGTTGTCGAGCTGCAGGCTCTGGTTTTCGTTAAGCACTTTTCCCTGCATGTCTTCCGGAACGGTGGCTCTTATCTTGTAGATTATGCCGTCGAGCCTTTTCATTGCCCCGTCGGCTTTCGACTCCAGGCGTATCGTGAGTTTGCTGGTCGAAGGATTCTCGGCAGTTCCGGCATTCACTCCGCCTGTTACGGTGGCGGTTATCTCGCTCATCACGTTGCCGTTCACGTCTATGGCATCGGCCGTCATTTCCATGGCCAGGGGAATGGTGTTCTTCGCGTCGAGCGAAATTTCGGCGTGGCGCGCGTCGAAGTCTTCCAGGTCGCCGTTCCAGTCGTCCAGGCTGTCGGTGTAGATAATCTCGGTGCCGTTGTTGAACTGGAGCGGTGCGTCCACGTTGTAGCTGGTGCTTACGTCGTAAACCTTGCCGAGTTCAATGGTGGTCTGTTCCTGCACGGCCTTTGCCACGATGTTCTCTATGCGTATCTCCTCGGGAATGGTTTCTACGAGGTCGTTGATGTGGGGTACGGTTATTATGTCGTCGGCGTCGATACCGTTTCCGTTGTCAAGGCGGTGCAGGCAGATCAAGTAGCCCGAAACATTGGCCGGGATGATTATCGGCTCCGTTCCGCCGGTTTTGTCGCCTACGGCAACGGTGTTGAGCAGCCGACCCTCCTTGTATGTAAGCATGTCGGCCGTGAAGTTTACAGCCACGGGCGACTCGTTCGTTACGGTGAAGTAAATCTTCGGGTCGGTCATGTCTATTCTTACCTCATCGTCCTTGAGGCAGTCGGGCAGGTCGTTTATCGTTACCGGGTCGATGGTGATGTCGATTTGCGGGTCTACCATGGCGGTAACCTCGTTAAGGTCTATGTCGTCAAGGTATATGTCGGTGTGCATTTCGAGCGTCACGTTCTCTTCGGTAATGAAGTCTTCGGCTTTAAGGTAGGCGGTTCCGTTAACCGGAATGTCGCCTGTTATTACTATGTGGCCGCGTTCGACAAGTCCCTCGCCTTCTTTCATTTTCGTAAAGTCGATAGCGTCGATCGATACAGGCACGTTCAGCGTGGTGCCGCTGTTTATTGCAATGTCGTGGTTAAAGGTGAGTACATTGCCGTTGACCGTGAAGCGCGTGTCGTTCTCGCAACTTACGCTGAGGTATTCGGGGAATGTCACCTTGAATCCCTTGGCCAGGTTCATGCGGTGTGCGCTGCCGCTGTACGACAGGCGCAGCGACGATTTCGACGTGGTTGTGGCATAGTAAAGTTCGGTAACGTCTTCGGTAACGTCGTCCTTGTCCACGTCGAACGAAGTCATGTCGTCAACTTCGGATTCTGCGTCCATGCTGGGCACATATTCGAAGAAAAGCGATGTTTCGGTAGGGTTGGTTTTTATCTTGTCGCTTTCGATGGTTACGCTTTCCACGTTCACCGTCGATGGTTCGCCGCTGCCGTCCATCATGAGCGCGTAGTCGCCGTTGGCATCGGTTTTCACGTCGCTTCCCGGGTCGAGGTCGAGTATCTTGTCCATTGTGATAAGGTCGGTGTTACTGCCGGGAATGCTTAAATTTTCTCCGCCTATCGTAACTGTCATGTCGATGTCCTTGCTCAGGTCGTAGTCGTTGTCTACGCAGGCGGTGAAACCCAACGAGGAAACTATTAACAGCCCTCGAAGAGTGTTAATTTTTAAATCTCTAAGTACCATTTTATATTTTATATGAGTTAAATAATCTAACTATAGTTAATATGGCTGCGAAAGTAGTGAAAGTATATTAAAAATCGCATGGGAGGGGGTTAAAAAATATAAACGAAATAACATTATAATAGTTAACAACTGTTTAATTAGCCTCTTGTTTGTTACTTTTATTTATTTTGCTGATTGGGGAAAAACGCTTGTTTTTACGCGGGATTCGGAGTGGTTTTTAGCGGAAAATCGGCGACATCGCGAATCCCTTTTGTGACGGTTGGTTCAGAGCGTGTGGGAGCAAGGAAAAAATACAAGGCACATATTTCGAAATATGTCAGACATATTTTAAAATAGGTCAGACATATTTTTTGCCCTCTGAAAACTATTTTGAAAATTGCCCCGGAATGCGGACGAAATACAGACAACCCGCCGGCCTATGTTGGAGAGCAATGGCCGGCGGGCGTAAAACCGTTTGCCTGCATGGCGGAAAAAGTGCGGACATCGGCGGCCTTGGCGTCTGTTGTCTTGAAATGCGGCGGCGATTTGCCGGGAAATGTGCCGGGTTGCCCTGCCGTTTTACGGTTTTGCCGATTAGGGGTACAAAGAAAAGTGCGCGCGCTCCATAACGGGGCGCGCGCACTTGTATGTTAGCGTTATGCGGTTTTCTTAGTCGTTCAGTGTGCAGATACTTACTCGGTTCCAGTCGGGCTCCTTGAACATGTTGCCCACGCCTTGGCCTTCTGCCTTGATACGGCTTGCACTTATGCCGTAAGTCTTGACGAGTATTTTCTTTACGGCCTCGGCGCGTGCCTTCGACAGTTTTGCGTTTATCTCGGCGCTGCCTTCGGGCGAAGCGTATCCGAGGATTTCAACGCGGCTTCCGCTGTGGTTCTTCATGTATGTGGCCACGCGCTCCACGTTGGGCATTTGCGAGCGGTCTACTGTGCTCTTGCCCTGTGCGAATGTTATGTACGATTCGAGGTTTCGGTTGATTGTAGTGTAAACCGTTTCGGTCTTGGGTGTGTTCTGGCAGTCGGTGAGTGCCTTCTTTGTTGCTGCCAGCTCGTTCTGGAGCTGTGTGTTCTTTGCAGTGAGGTCGTTGATAGCGGTTTGCATGCTTTCCTGCTTGCTGCGCAGGTCGTTAATGCGTGCGTTCAGCCCGTCAACTTCGGCCTGGTCGTATTCCTTTACGGAAACGAAGTTATGCGTTCCGTTGCTGGTGAGGAACTTGTAGGTTACTCCGGCAGTAAGTTCCAGCGCCGAGCGGTTTACGTCGAAGCGCATGGGATGCAGCGCGAAGTTGCGGCCGCAGTTGCCGTCGAGCAGGTAAGTGATGGCCGGTTTAACGTTTATCTGCCATTCGTTGTCGCTTCCGAGGTTGACGTTGAAGTTAAGTCCGAGTTTCGAACTGAATGCGTCAACGCCTTCCTGGCCGTTGTAGTAGAAGTGTGTGTATCCCAAGCCTGCGTATGCTTCGATTTCGAACATGCGGGGCTCGCCTTTGTAACCGCCAAAGGCGTTCATGAGGTTAACCTTGTTGAGAAGCATTACCTGTGCCAGGTCGAAGGCTGTTTTGCTTTTTCCCCAGCCGAGTTTGTCGATGTTGATTGCGGTTTGTCCCTGCACTGCCAGCCCGTATTCAGGTGTAAGCCATTTTGTGAGCTCCATTGTGATAGTCGGGCGCATGCTTCCGAAGAAAGCGTGGTTGGTGGTGGGAGTGATTACGCCGCCACTGATTCCTAATGTCCAGTTGTCGGTAAAATAGTTTCCTTTTACCGCGCTCTGTGCGTTTGCTGTCATTACTGCTGCAAACAGTGAAATGATGGTAAACAGTTTCTTCATCGTTTTTATTTTTGGAAGTTTTGTAAATCGTACCAAAGGTATGAACTTTCTCGTTATAAATATGATTTTTATCTCCCTTTTTGTTAGGTTTTTACGCTTTGCGTTTCTAAAATTACAACTTGGAGATAGCATTTTGATAAGAAAAGGAACATTCCCGTGCGTGCCGGTACGGGAGCAAACCGACATGGCTGCGTGTTAGTGCTTCAGCAGCGCGAGCGGAATCTTTGCGAGGTAGACGGAAGCGTTCCCGGTTTCGTGGGTGGAGTAATAGCTCACCCACAGCTCGTCGCCAACCTTGATGATTCCCGGGTAGCTTGTGTCGCCTCCCGACGGCAGCACCAGCGTTTCCTTGAACTTTCCTTCGCTGTTGCCCGTGTAGAGCGTTGTTTTGGGCGACGACGGTATGTAGTGGTTGCGCGAGCCGGCTATAACGGTTCCGTCGTCGAGCACGATGAAGTCGGGGCCTCCAACGCGGAACTCCATTTTCTTCCATTCCCATTCGGTGTAGGGGGCGTGGCTCGTGCCCCAGTATCCGAGGCAGTCGCCCGCGTCGCGACGCACCATAATAGCCATGCGGCCGTCGGGCAGGAAGCGCACGGTGCTTTCGTTTGGAAAGCCGTCCATTTCTATTGTTTTTACGAGGCTGTAATGTATTCCGTCGTCGGTTTTTACGAGGTACAGCTTTGACAAAGGCGTGTCGTTCTTGGCGTAAACAATTCCGTATCCCGTTCCTTCGTGCCAGGTTACGCGCCAAAGCCACGGGTGGCTGCCCACTTCTTCGGGCAGTTGTATGGGTTGCGGCGCCGTGTAGTTGCGGCCGTCGCTGCTGAACATCACTTGCGGCTCTATGCCTGTGAGTTTGCGGTTGCGGTATATCGAGCCGCCGGTCGTCACCATGAGCCGCCCGTCGGGCATTACCGACAGTTTGGGGTCGCGCAGGTCGATGCCGGCCTTGCCTGTGAGGTCGAGTGCCTCCCATGCGTCGCCATCGGTTGAAACGAGTATCCTTACTTTACCTTCGGCGTTTCCCCGGCTGTCGAAGATGTGCGTTTCGCCTTCGCGGAAGGAGCAGATGTAAAGCCCTTTGTACTTTATGAGCGACGTGAAGGCGCAGTGCTTGCCGTTGTCCCAAATTTTGTTGACGGTATATTTTATTTCCTGAGGCTGGGCCGAAACTGCGGTGCCGATTAGGGAAATGAGCAGGAGCGGGATGAGTTTTTTCATGGCGGTGTGGTTTTGTTGGTTAAGGCAGATAAGGTGTAAAAATGTTTGTTTAAAGAGTTAGATGACAAATATACGCTTTTTTTGAACCTCGCAAATGCAGTTTTCCGAAATATGAGCGCGCAAGACGCGATGTTTGCCTCGCGGGGGGCGTAAAAAAGCGCGGCGCGGTGTTACCGGGGAATTTTCTTTTGTTAACTTTGCGTGAGTAACAACAAAATTAAGGAAACAATGAACAACAATCCCCAAAACGACGCAAACCAGCTGAAAATAGAGCTTTCGCCCGAGGTGGTGGAAGGAGTGTATTCAAACCTCGCAGTGCTCACGCATTCGAGCGCGGAGTTCATATTCGACTTCGTGCGCGTGCTGCCCGGCACAAACAAGGCGCCCGTGAAGTCGCGCGTGGTGATGGCGCCGGAGCACGCCAAACGCCTGCTCTTCGCCTTGCAGAACAATATTGCAAAGTATGAAAGCACGTTCGGCAAGATAAACATACCCGAAATGCCGTCGCGCCCGCAGAAACCTTCGGACGTGTACATGGGCGACGCATAAGCCGGCCGCAACACGGCGCATGGCACGTGCCCGATTTGTCTGCGTTTTTAGGGCATTCCGCGAACGAGTTTTCAGAGGGCAAAAAATATGTGCCTTGTATTTTAAAATATGTCTGACATATTTTGAATTATGTCAGACATATTTTTTCTTTGCTCCCATGTGGGATAAACGCACTGAAAATCAGTTTTCAATTTTTCCGCCCGGAAATGCCCGTTTTTGCGGACAAGTTTCCACCGGTTTAGACGCGATAAAAGCAGTGTACCTGCAACGGAGGCGTAATTACTTTATGGCTTTCAGTCCCCGGCCGTATTCCTTCAGGAACGAGAGGTCCTTGTATGCTGCCACGTATGCGCTGTCGATATACACGCCGAACGAGGCTATGTTCTTAATGCCCAAGTCGCTGTATAGTTCAATGTCCTTGCGGAACACGTCGCCGTCCCACTTAAGTTTCTTTGCCGGTTTCTTCCAGTCGCTCACGAGCGACACGTCGAGCCAGTACTCGAGCACCACGACCTCGGCCGGGTCGAACACCTTGAGGTTGCGCACCAGATAGTCGTAGAACGTCTTGTTTGTGACGCCGGTGCGCCCTTTGGCCACGGAGTCGTTGAGCGGCGCGTCCCATGTGCGGAAGAACGGGGCGAACTCGAGGAATATTCCTTCTTCGGGCTTTACCTTTTCGGGCACTTCCATTGTGCCGTAATAAGCCAGGTGTGCCACCTTGGCCTCAGGATTCGTCTTGCGCAGCTCGCGGAGTATGCGGTTTTCCACAATCAGCGACTTCTCGCTGTCGTTGTACTTGGAACATTCCGGACACTTGCACGTGGGTGCGCCGTCGTCCATCCAATAATAATACCTGTTGTTGGTCGGAGGATTCTCGCGTGCATATTTCACAGCGTTGGCAGCTATTATGTCGAGCGCCTTGGCGGATGATACGCAGCAGTTGGCCTCGGGATTCCTGTTGCCGTGCTCGTCCATCCTGAAAAGCGTGGAATCGGAAGCATACAAATCGCGCGGCAGCAGACTCGACATGGCGTGCCACTGGTAATCGACCAATATTCCCTGCTCCCGGCAGCGGCGCAGTATGTCCCTGCCCTTTTCGGTCTGCGAGAAACCTATCGGAACACTCAGCGTATTCAGTCCGTTCTGCGAGGCCAGTGCCACCCAGTCCAACGTCAGGAGGTCTTCACTGCTTAACACAACGCCTTTCATTGGCGCGTCGGAATCCTTGCCCGCACACGAAAAAAGCATGGAGCACACAATTAAAAAAGATAACAGATGTTTCATGATAAAAGATTTTTGCCGAAGTTATCACTTTTTACGCATTTACGGAAACATCCGTCCCGAAAATACTTATCCCGAACGTCGTAGCGGCCGTTTGCACCACGGCATGGCGTTATCCGTCACTTACGGCTTGCAATTCGGGGCAAAGCCGCGCGGCAAGGCACAGCATACATGACACATGCCTTTGTGCTACAGTAAAAAAGCGTAATTTTGCAGCCGTCTACGAAAGTACGCACAATGAACAGGAATATCACCGAACTCCACCTTGCACGCCTGCGCGGATGTGCCTGCAAGGCTTTCCCAAAGTCGTGGCGGACCACCCTGTGGCTGCTCAAGATAATGTTGCCCGTGTCGTTTGCCGTTACGCTGTTGCAATATTACGGTGCTCTCGATTATGTGGCCCGCTTTCTTGACCCGCTGTTCAGCCGCCTCGGGCTGCCGGGCTACTCGGCCATAGCCTTCATCACCGCCGCGTCGCTCACCACATACGCGGGCATAGGCGTGCTCACGTCGCTCGCCCTCACGCTGCGCGAGGCCACAATCATCTCGCTCATGATGTTGCTGTGCCACGCCCTGCCCATGGAGTGCGCCGTTACGCACCGCACCGGCTCGTCGTTCTGGGGCATGGTGGCGCTGCGCATAAGCATGGCGTTCGCGGCGGCGTTGCTCCTCAACCTCGTGCTGCCCGAGATGAACGAACCGTTCGGCTTCGCCTCGGCACACGCCGCCGACGCCGGCATAGCAGCAGTGCTGGAAAACTGGGTGGTTGCCAACCTGAAGATGTCGGCCATGATTTTCGGTATAATCTATTTCCTCATGGTGCTGCAACAGGTGCTTATGGCCTACCGTCTCATAACCAGAATATCCCGCCTGTTGCGCCCGCTCATGCGAGTGTTCGGCCTGCCGGAAAACGCGGCCTACTTCTGGCTCGTGGGCAACGTGTTGGGCATATCATACGGCGGGGCGGTGATGTACGACTGCCTTCAAGACGGAAACATATCCCACCGCAGCGCGGTGGCGGTGAACAGACACCTGGCCATGAACCACTCACTCATTGAGGACACATTGGTTTACGCCTCGATAGGTATCAGCGTGTTCTGGATTCTCGCCACGCGCGTGTTCTTCGCGCTCGTGGTGGTGTGGGGGCAACGGGCGTTAAGGCATTGCTACGCGCTGGTAAAAAGCAGTGCCCACGAACATGCGCGCCACAACCTGCAATAAAAAAGCGCCCTCCGCCAACTGCCGCACAACAGGCCACAACGCACAGGCCTCCCGCCCCAACCTGTGCGCAACAAAAACACTTGCAGAAACGCAATCCGGATTTGTCCGCCTTTTCCGCATGATTTTCAAACGGGTTTTCAGAGGGCAAAAAATATGTGCCTTGTATTTTAAAATATGTCTGAGATATTTCGAAATATGTCAGACATATTTTTTCTTTGTTCCTATGTTGGATAAATGCACTGAAAATCAGTTTTCAATTTTCCGCACCAAAATCCGCCGTTTTACGGCCCCGGTTTTTCATCGCCTTTTGTCCGTATCGGCCTGCGGCACCGGCGGCCGCAAAATTCATTGCCTCACACCGCAATGCGCCCGAACATTTTGCTTATCTTTACATCCGTACAAAAACAACAAGACATGAAAAAACTTTTTTCACTAATCTTCGCCCTGTCGTGCCTTGCCGGTGCACAGGCGCAGGTATCGTTCGGCAACGCCGCCAAGATAAACTACAACTGGAAGTTCATGCCGGGCGACACGGCAGCAGCCGCTTCCGCCACGTTCGACGACAAAGGCTGGCAAAGCGTCGACCTGCCCCACGACTGGAGCGTGAAAGGCCGCCTCGACCCCGACAACGCCAGCTGCGCGGGTTACCTGCCCGGCGGAACGGGCTGGTACCGCAAGGCGCTCGATATACCCTCCGGCGACAAAGGCAAAAAGATATTCATCTACTTCGAGGGCGTTTACAACCGCAGCGAGGTGTACCTAAACGGCCACCTTTTAGGCAAACGTCCCAACGGCTTCATCTCGTTCATGTACGACGCCACGCCTTATGTGCGCTTCGGCGGCGAGAACGTGGTTGCCGTGCGCGTGGACCACAGCCGCAGCGCCGACTGCCGCTGGTACACCGGCTCGGGAATATACCGCAACGTGTGGCTCGTGAAAGCCGACCCGCTGCACATAGCGCAATGGGGCGTGTATGCCTGGCCAAGCGAAGTAAGCACGCGGCGGGCAACGCTCAATGTAGAGACTGAGGTTAGCAACGAGGGAAACGCGGAGCGCAAAGTCACAGTTGAGAACACACTGTACTCGGCCGACGGCCGCAAAGTGGCTTACGCCAAAAAGAACATCCGGACCGGAGCAGCCGCCACGGCAAAGGCAACCATGACGCTCAAAGTGAAGAACCCGCAACTCTGGAGCACCGACACGCCCGTGCTTTACAACCTGAAAACCGTGGTAAGCGCCGACGGCCGCGTGACAGACAGCACCGTGACGCGCACAGGTTTCCGCTCGTTTGTGTTCGACCCCGACAAGGGTTTCTTTCTCAACGGCAAGAACATGAAGATGAAAGGCGTGTGCCTGCACCACGACGCGGGAGTACTCGGAGCAGCCGTGCCGCGCAGCGTATGGCGCGACCGCTTGGACTCGCTCAAGGCCTTGGGTTGCAATGCCGTGCGCACATCTCACAACCCACAGTCACCCGACCTGTACGACCTGTGCGACGAGTTGGGAATGCTCGTACTCGACGAGGCTTTCGACGAATGGGAATACCCAAAGCGCAAATGGCTCGACGGCTGGAACGTGGGCACGCCGGGGTTTGAAAGCTCGTGCGACTTCTTCAACGAATGGGGCGAGCGCGACGTGGCCGACCTTGTACGCCGCGACCGCAACCACGTCTCAGTCTTTGCCTGGAGCATAGGCAACGAGGTGGACTATCCCAATGACCCGTACTCCCACCCCGTACTCGACGGCATGGGTGAGGGAGACTTTGCGCAGCCTGTGTACGGCGGATACAAAAAGGACGCACCCAAGGCGGAACGCTTGGGTGACATAGCCAAACGCCTGGCCGCCGCAGTGAAGAAATACGACCTTTCGCGTCCTGTTACGGCAGGACTGGCGGGCGTTGTGATGTCTAACGCCACCGAATACCCCGGCGCGCTCGACATTGCGGGATACAACTACACCGAGAACCGTTACGACACCGACCACAAGCTGTATCCCAACCGCGTTATCTACGGCAGCGAGAATAAACACTTTATCGACGCATGGTATGCGGTGAAAAACAACGAGCATATCTTCGGACAATTCCTCTGGACGGGCATTGACTATCTTGGCGAAGCGCACGCATGGCCCTCGCGCGGGTTCTACGCCGGGCTGCTCGACCTGAGCGGAACGACAAAGCCGTTAGGATATTTCCGCAAAGCGTTGTGGAGCGAAAAGCCAACGGTGTACATAGGCACATATCCCTCGCCGCGCAAGACTACGGGCACCGATGACGAATGGACACGCCTGCGCGCCGCAGCCAACGGCTCCGACCGCGAAGAAGCCGCGCCTTCATCCGAAGCATGGGCCGTGTGGAACTACGAAGAAGGCGAAACTGTGCGCGTGGTGTGCTACACCAACCAAGCCAGCGCTCGCTTGGAGCTGGACGGCAAGACCGTGGGCGAGGAAAAGCCCTACGACGCAAAGACGGGTATAATATACTGGGACATCCCCTACCGCCCTGGCAGGCTCACGGCCGTTGCACTTGACGACAAGGGCACTGAAACCGCACGCTACGCCATAGAAACATCGGGCGCACCCGCTGCTTTGCGTATCGTGTCTACACAAAAGCAGGCCAAGGCAGGCGACGTAGTGAAAGTGGTGCTCGAAATAACCGACAACAAAGGCATTCCCGCCGTACTGGCCGACAACGAGATAACATGCAACATATCTGGCGCGGCAAAGCTGCTGGGATTGGAAGCCGCCAACAACACCGACATGGGCGACTACACCGACAACCGCCAGCGCGCCTACAGGGGACGGCTAACAGCCTACCTTAAAACAGCTCCCCAAGGCGGCAAGGCATACGTGCGCTTCTCGTCGCCCATGCTCAAGGCCGCAGAATTGGAAATCACCGTAAAATAACACTGCCGTTGCTACATTCTGCAACAGTAATGGCAACATCAAAAACAAAATTCCGCCGGGCACGATAAGCGTCCGACGGAATTTTACATGTCATGCCCTCGTATTCATCCGTTTCCTGAAACTGAAAAAAACACGCGTGTTTTTTGTCTGCGTTTTTCGGGTGTTTTTTGAACGGGTTTTCAGAGGGCAAAAAATATGTCTGACATATTTCGAATTATGTCAGACATATTTTAAATTATCTCAGAGATATTTTTTCTTTGCTCCCATGTGGGGTTTACGCTCTGAAAACCAGTTTTCAATTTTCGGGCACGGAAAGCGCCGTTTTCAGACATCAGTTTGCTTGTCTGAATTCCTTGGGCGTGCAACCGGTTTGCTGCTTGAACATCCTTATGAAATGCTGCGGATACTGAAAGCCGAGCATGTCGGCAATCTGGCTTACGGTCTGATTTGAACCGAGGAGCATGTGCTTGGAACAGTCGATAACCTTGAGCTGTATGTATTCCTTGGCCGTTTTTCCCGTTTCCTTCTTTATCAGGTCGCCGAAATAGCTTGGCGACAGGCACGCCTTGTCGGCAAAATAGCGTACCGAGGGCAGCCCTTGCCTTTGCGCGCTGCCGCTGCGGAAATAGTCGTTCAGTTCGTGCTCGAACTTATGCAGCACGTCGCTGTTCACCTTGCTTCGCGTGCAGAACTGGCGGTCGTAGAAGCGCAGGCAGTATTCGAGGAACAGTTCTATGTGCGTGCATAGCAGTTCGCGGCTGTGCGTGTCGACGGGGTGTTCCGTCTCTGCCTCTATGTTGTGCAGGCAGCCGGCAAGCAGTTCCTGCTCGCGGTCGGACAGGTGCAGCGCTTCGCTTTGCGCATAGTTGAAAAAGGTATAGCGCTCCATGCGTTCGGCCAGCGGCGTGCCGTATATCAGGTCGGGATGGAAAATCAGGCCGGTCACGTCCACCGGTTGTTCTTCGTCGATTATGTCCACCTGCACCGTCTGCCCGGGAGCGAAACTCACCACCGTGCCTTTCTGGTAATCGTACTTCTGGCGGCCGTAGCGCAGCGTGCAATTCACGCCATGCTTGATGAACAGGGCATAAATGCCGTAGTTCATCTTTACGTGGTTGACCGTTTTCCGTGCCTTGTTCATATCCACCACCGTTATGAGCGGGTGAAACGTGGGCAGGCCGTAAAGATCGTTGTAAGCCTTAATGCTGTCAAGTTGTATTATTTCCATAATGCCTTGGTGTTTAGCGCAAAATTAACGCATTTTTCCTTACGCCGCACACTGCTGCCGCACAATCGGCAATAATGGTTATTTGTTCCGCAAAACATATACAAAACGCCCGCGCCGCGCGCAGTAATTTTGCAACATCGCAAAAGCTACAAGCATGAATATAATTGAAAGAATGAGGGCCGGAGAACTGATACTCGAAACCGACCCCGACTACCCCAAGTTGCGCGCCGAATTCGAGAAGACAATGAGCCTTGTGGGCGAACTGAACAGCCGCTACCACACGCCCGACGAGATACGCGCCCTTCTTGCGCAAATCTGGGGGCAGGAAATAGACCCCTCCGTGCGCATGTTCCCGCCGTTCCACACCGCTTTCGGCAAGTTCACCAAGGTGGGTAAAGGCGTGTTTGTCAACTTCGGCTGCACGTTCCTCGACCGCGGCGGCATAACACTCGGCGACGATGTGTTCATAGGCCCGAACGTGCAGCTCATAACCGAAAACCACCCCGAACAGCCGCAAAACCGCCGCAACGTCTACGCCCGTCCCATAAGCATAGGGCGCGGCGTGTGGATAGGCGCGGGGGCAATCATCCTGCCCGGAGTAACGATAGGCGAAAACTCCATTGTGGGCGCCGGGGCTGTGGTAAAGAAAGACGTGCCCGCAAACGTGATAGTTGCCGGCGTGCCTGCAAAAATCGTAAGGGAAATAAAAACCGATTAAAAGCATGAACATTTATCCTTCAACCGCAACCGCGAATGTTTACAAAAGACAAAGCCGGTAATATCCCCTCAAAAACAAAGCAATATGGAAATACGCACAATCATCGCGGCCGGAATGCTGGCCTTTGCCGCCACAGCAACCGCACAAACCGAAACAAAAAACCGTACCACTATGGAAAAACTGAACCTTACACAAGAATGGGACAAGACGTTCCCGCAAAGCGACAAGGTGGAACACACAAAAGTGACGTTCACCAACCGCTACGGCATAACACTTGCCGCCGACATGTACATGCCTAAGAACTCCGAAGGCCGGCTGCCCGCAATAGCCGTAAGCGGTCCGTTCGGGGCGGTGAAGGAGCAGGCCTCGGGCCTTTACGCCCAAACGCTCGCAGAGCGCGGCTTCCTCGCGATAGCCTTCGACCCCTCGTTCACGGGCGAAAGCGGCGGCCAGCCACGCTTCGTTACCTCGCCCGACTTCTGCACCGAGGATTTCAGCGCGGCTGTTGACTTTCTCAGCACGTTCGACCGCGTAGACCCGGAGCGCATAGGCATTCTCGGGATATGCGGCTGGGGAGGCTTCGCCATCAACGCCGCCGTGAACGACACACGTATCAAAGCCACGGTGGCCTCGACCATGTACGACATGAGCCGCTGCACATCGAAAGGTTACTTCGACCAGGCTGACAATGCCGACGCGCGCAACGAAACACGCCGCCAGCTCAGCGCACAACGCACCGACGACTACCGCAACGGCACATACGCCCGCGCGGGCGGCGTGGTAGACCCGCTGCCCGACGACGCGCCGCAGTTTGTAAAGGATTACTACGCCTACTACAAAACGCCGCGCGGATACCACAAACGCTCGCTCAACTCCAACCAGGGCTGGAACAAAACGTCGAACCTGCCGTTCCTCAACGCCCCGATACTTACCTACAGCGACGAGATACGCAGCGCGGTGCTTGTGGTTCACGGCGAAAAGGCTCACTCGCGCTATATGGGCGAGGACGCATTCAAGAAACTGAAGGGCGACAACAAGGAACTCGTCATCGTTCCCGGCGCGAGCCACGTGGACCTGTACGACAACATGCAGGCCATACCGTTCGACAAGATTGTCGCGTTCTACAGCAAATACCTTAAATAAAAAAATACTATAAAAAACCAAGCACTACACAGCGAGAAGCCTCCCGGAAAGTTCTGTTCCGGGAGGCTATTTCATTACAAACCGGCAAACGCTGTTCCGCTTCTTTATTTGTCCGCCTTTTTCGGGTGTTTTTTGAACGGGTTTTCAGAGGGCGAAAAATATGTCTGACCTATTTCGAATTATGTCAGACATATTTTAAATTATCTCAGAGATATTTTTTCTTTGCTCCCATGCGGGGGTTACGCGCTGAAAACCAGTTTTCATTTTCCGGGCACGGGAAACAGACAATTTCAACGGTAATTGTAACAACAGTAGAGACGCGATTTATCGCGTCTGAAAACCGATTCATCGCGCCGCCATCCCGCCTGCTGATTCGTGAGACACGATGAATCGCGTATCTGCAATAACAATTATCGCGAAACTGCAGTGCTTTTCAGCATGACGTCCAGCCGTTGCCGGGCGAGTCGCACGTTTCGCCGTGGTGCTCGAACTCGAGCGTGGAGTGGCTTATGCCGTCCTGCGACATGCGGTGGTGGATTTCATGCTTTATCTGCTCCATTTTGGCTATGTCGTCTATTACCACGTGGGCCGTCATGGCCACTTCGGACGTGCTTATGGCCCAGATGTGCAGGTGGTGTATGTCTTCAACCCCGGCAACCGATTTTATTTCATTCATGATTCGCTCGGGGTCTACGCCTTCGGGTATGCCGTCGAGCGAGAGGCGCAGGCTCTGCGACAGCAGATGCCACGTCGAAGCCAGGATTACGCCGACGATTACAAGGCTTATTACGGGGTCGATAATGTACCAGCCCGTAAAGGACATGGCTATTCCCGAAACCACCACGCCTATCGACACGAGTGTGTCGGCCGCCATGTGGAGGAACGCGCCCTCGGCGTTGAGGTCGCTCTTGCGCTTGCGCATTAACAACCATGCGCTCACGCCGTTGACGATTATTCCGGCTCCGGCCGTCCACGATACAACAGCGCCGTTGACGGGCGCCGGGTTGGAGAACTTGTGTATGCTCTCAACTATTATCGCCCCCACGGCAACGAGCAGTATTATGGCGTTGAGAAGCGAGATGAGCACCGTGCCTTTCTTGTATCCGTAAGTATAGTTTCGTGCCGGGCGCACCTTGGCCAGTTCCAACGCGAACAGAGCGAGCAACAGGCTGAACACATCGCTGAGGTTGTGTCCCGCGTCGGAAAGCAGTCCGAGCGAGTTGCAGCTCCAGCCCAGACCCGCCTCTACAAACACGAACAGGAGGTTGAGCGCTATGGCCAGCACGTACACCCCGTGCAGGGATTCGGCAGGCTCGAAATGATGGTGGTGGTGATGGTGGTCCATGGTGTTGTTTTTTATTTGTACGTAACTGTTGCCCTTTGGGGTGTGCACACATTATTATAATACATGAGCGGCGGCTACTCCAGCAGCAGGTTTTCCATTTGGCGCAGGAAGTATTTTTTCCATTCGGCAAGCATTTCGCGAAATTCGTCGTCGCTCATCCTGAACCACGAGACATACAGGTTTTTCGTCAGGAAAGGGAACGTTATAAGGCCATAGAACGTGGTGAACATCACATAATAAGGCACTTTGCGTATTTTGCCTTCGGCCATTTCGGCGGCCAGGGCGTCGCGTATCAGCGAGAACACCTTGTCGAGGTGCAAGGTGCGTGCCGTATCGATAAGGTGGTCTACATCGCGCTGAATCTCGCTCATCACAAAGCGCGGCATCGAGGGATTTTCGGCAAACATTCCGAAGTATTCGTCGGCCACTAGCCCGAGACGCTCCATGAGCGGCAAATCGCTACGCATTATCTCCTGCAAACGCGGCACGAGACTCTCGACAATCGTCCCGAACACGGCCTGGAACATGACATCCTTGTTAGCAAAATAGTAATGCAGCGTGGAGCGCTTTACTCCCGTTTCGGAAGCTATGTCGCTCATCGTCGTTTCGGCGAAGCCTTTCTCGGTAAACAGGCGGCGCGCCGTATCTATCATTTGCAGCTCCTGGCTGCTGTACTTGCCGTTGTTCACTTTTCCTGCCTTATGTTGTCGATAAAAAGAAGCAAGCGGTTTACGATGTTCACGTCGCTCACCGAGCTGTCGAAATCGAGTGAAAGAATGTTCATTGAAGGGAACATCGACTTGATTTTCTTCTCTATACCCTTTTCGATGATATGGTTGGCTATGCAGCCGAACGGTTGCAGGCTCACCACATGGTTTATCCCGTGGGCGGCATACGTTGCCATTTCGCCCGAGATGAGCCAGCCCTCGCCAAACTGTGCGTTGAGCGTTATAAGTCCCGAAGCGCGCTCGGCCTTCTCGCGTATGTCGTCGAAAGGCATGAAATAGCGGAAACCGCTGCACGCCTCGTTGAACCGGGTTATCTTTTTCGACACCATGCGGTAAAGCACGTCCACGAGCCACGCGGGAATACGCTTGCGCTCAAGGTAAGAACGCTCCTTGGTGCGAAGATTCACGAAGCTCTGGGTGAAGAAGTCGGTTATAAGCGGCGGCACGACCTCGAGATTCTTATTTATGAGCCAATCGGTAACATTTTTCTGGGCAAACGGATTGAATTCGAGGAATATCTCTCCAACCACGCCAACTTTGGGAACGTCCTTGTCAAGACAAACCTCGTTGAAACGCAATGCAGCTTCGGCTACAAGCGGAAGCAACTCCTTCGGACGGTTGGCTTCGATTATCGGTTTGGCGCGGTCGAGGTATTCGTCGCGCAGGGCTGCGGCCTTGCCTTTGACGCACTCGCGTGCCACGGTGGCATAGTAAAGTTTGGCAATCGAATCGCTGTATAGCATTGTTGCCAGCGCCACGGGGATGAGCTTGCGCCACGGTATGTCGAACCCGGGCTGCTCGTTGGCTATTCCGCTGCCGAAAGAAAAGGAGACCACGGGCGTATTCTTGTACCCGTTTGCAAGGAGCGCCCGCTTTATAAGTGCTATGTAGTTGCTGGCACGGCACTGTCCGCCAGTCTGCGTAATTATCACGGCTGTCTCGTCAGGATTATACTTTCCGCTCTTGAATGCCTTAACCACGTCGCCCACTATGAGCGTTGCGGGATAGCACACCTCGTTGTTGGAATATTTCAAACCCAAGTCGCACGATTCCTCGTCGCTCATCGGCAGATTTTCCACGTCGAAGCCTGCCACTTTCATGGCTGAAGGAATGAGCGGCGAAAGGAACGGGGTAAAGAAAGGCGCTATGAGTTTACGGCGACGCTCGGCTTTCGTAAACACGGGCGTAGTTTCGAACGCCTCTTCACTGCTGCGCCCTTCGCCCTGAAGACCGAGGCCGATACTCTCTACCAACGAACGCACGCGCAGCTTTATCGAGCCAACGTTGCTTACGTCGTCGATTTTAAGGAGCGTGAGGTTTTTGTGGTAGCGCTCGAGCGTGGCGCGCACTTCGTTTACAAGAAAAGCGTCGGGCCCGCAACCGAACGAAGTAAGCTGCATGAACTGTACGTCTTGCCCTTGCGCACCTACCCACTTGGCTGCTTTCATTATCCTGTTGGGATATGCCCATTGTGAAAGGTATATAGTGTCGGCTATCGAAATGTTCTCGCTCCTTACGATGTCGTCAGTGATAACGTAAACGCCCATGGCGGCCACCATGTCCGACACTTTGTGCTGTATGAGCGGGTCGGTGTGATACGGGCGTCCGGCAAGCATAATCACAAGTCTTTTCTTCTTGCGTGCCTCGGCCAGAACGGCGCGGTTATACGCGGCCAGGGAAGATTCGTATGAAGCCTGTTGCTGCAATGCCTCGGCAAATGCTTTCCGCAAAGTGTTTTCCTTTACGCCAAGAGCCTGCAAATAATTGCGGCATTGCTTGTACAGCAGTTTCTCGTCCTTGAAAGTTATTACAGGTGTGTCAACCGGCACGCCTACTGGCTGGGAGCTTTTCACCACTTCGGAATAACCCGAAACGATTGGACAGTTATAGCTGTTTTGTTGGTTGTTTTCCTTCTTTTCGAACACCACAAAGGGCATGAATATGCGGTCTACTCCCCGCCGGGCCAGATTTTCGATGTGACTATGCACGAGTTTTGCGGGAAAGCAGATGTTGTCGCTCATTACACAGCCTGCCGTGTGTTCATAATGCGAATAGTCCGACGGTTCAGACAGTTCCACTTCCATTCCGCAGCCTGTAAGCAATGCGTGCCAGAAAGGATATTCCTCATACATGTTCAGGCAGCGCGGGATTCCTATCCGCAACGCGGGGTTTCCTACCTGCGAAGGGCGGTTGAAAAGCAATTGCAACTTATATTCGTAAACATTTGCCCCGGGCTCTGCCTTTTCGCCGCGGTTCGAGAATACCTTTTCGCAACGGTTGCCGGAATAGTAACGCTGTTTGCCATCGAAAAGGTATTGCGTTACCTGGCAACTGTTTTCGCACCCTTTGCAATGCAGCAGCCGCGAAGTAAAGTTCGCACGCCTGAGCATTTCGTCTACCGTAACGCTTGTTTCCGCCTTGTGTCGGATAGCGTAGAGTGCGCACCCCATTGCTCCCATGAGTTCGGGGCAATCACTGCGATATACGTTAGTGCCCGACAGTTTTTCGAGCGCACGCACTATGGAGTCGTTGCGCATTGTTCCGCCCTGTACTACTACATGGCGGCCGAGCTCGGACGTGTTTTTAAGTTGCAGCACCTTGTAAAGGCAGTTTTTTACAACGGAATACGAAAGCCCTGCCGCTATATCGGCCACGGTGGCGCCCTCGCGCAACACTTGTTTCACTTTCGAGTTCATGAACACGGTGCAACGCGTTCCAAGGTCGCAGGGATGTGTTGAGCGGCAGGCTTCGCGCGCAAAATCAGCCACTTCGTAACCCAGCGAGCGGGCAAACGTGCTTATGAAAGAGCCGCAACCCGACGAACATGCCTCGTTTATCTCTATGCGGTTTATAACGCCGCCGTCCACAAAGATAGCCTTCATGTCCTGCCCGCCAATGTCGAGTATGAAAGACACTTCCGGGCTTATGTTTTTGGCCGCCATGTAATGGGCTATGGTTTCTATTATGCCGTTGTCCATTGCAAACGCCGCCTTTATAAGGTCTTCGCCGTAGCCGGTGGAACATGAGCCGGCCACGTGCAGTTCCGTACCCGCGGCCTTGCATGCGGCAACAAGTCCCTGCAGACCTTTCTCAACAGTCCGCACCGGATTGCCGTCGTTGTCGTGATAATAAGAATAGAGCATTGCGCCCTCTGGCGACAGCACTACTATCTTCGTTGTCGTTGAACCAGAATCTACACCTATGTATGCTTCTTGCACCCCGGCTTTGAGTTCCGCGCGGGGAACGCCTTTTCCTCCCAGCCCCGAGAGCCAGTTGCGGTAATCTTCCTCGTTTTCGAATATAGGCGGCAGGCTCAGGTATGAATGCGCCTTCTGCGTAAGGCGTTCGTCCACCAGTTTCGAGAATCCTTCCACCGTTCCGGTGCTTCCTCCTTCGGCTAGTGCCGCACCCCAGGCCGGTATAAGGCTTCCTGCCTCGGGAACTATTATGTCGTTTTCGTCAAGTTTCAGGTAATTGACGAACGCTTTGCGCAATGCCGGTATAAAAGTCAGCGGCCCGCCGCAAAAAAGCAAAGGCGGGGTTATCGTGCAACCGTGCGCAAGCGTTATGACCGTCTGTACGGCCACGGCATGGAATATAGAGGCCGCGATGTCCTCGCGCGGGATATTCTTGGCCACGAGGTTCTGTATGTCGGTTTTACAGAACACCCCGCAGCGCGACGCTATGGGATACACCTGCGTCGAATCCATTGCCAGCTTGCCGAGTTCCTCATTCGAAACGCCGAGCAGTATGGCCATCTGGTCGATGAATGCCCCCGTGCCGCCGGCACAGTTGCCGTTCATGCGCAGGTCGGTAGCCCTTTGCTCCTCAAAGAACACCACTTTGGCGTCCTCGCCCCCGATGTCTATCATGGTGGACACCTCAGGATGAGCGTGGCGCACATAGTTCGACGCCGCTACAACCTCCTGGACGAACGGGATTCCGCAACGTTCGCAAACACCCATGCCTACGGAGCCGGTTATGTTGACCTCTACAGGTTCGTTGCCCACTACGCCCGCTATGGCGCTGAAAAAGCCGGCAAGGCATTCCCTTACCTTGGCCTGATGGCGCTCGTAGCGTTGAAAAACAAGACCGCCGTCGCCAGCGCGGAGCACAACCACTTTGGCTGTCGTCGAACCTATGTCTATACCTATTTTATATTGTACCATACGGATTTATAATTCTTATCCCGAAAACTGACACTGGTGTCAGTTTAGCTGCAAAAGTAAAAATTAATTCGAATACCGCCACGGAAGACCTACCTATTTTAACACACATATATTATATAATAGCCTATTTTGCAATCCGGTTGAACAAATACGGCTGTTTCAATCCGTATGTTTGCAGCCAACAGCCACGACTAAAACAAGTGAAAACCGGAGCCTCAAAACGGCGTTTTCCGTACCCGAAAATTGAAAACTGATTTCAGCTTGCAAACCCCACATCGGAGCAAATAAAAAATATGTCTGACATAATTCGAAATATGTCAGACATATTTT
>OIWT01001808.1_pt1 | contig 24115 bp, 38 predicted proteins | sample 1587701 | NCBI WGS metagenome assembly OIWT01 (sample SAMEA3888904, study PRJEB22519) | human gut metagenome | biome: human gut; feature: human-associated habitat; material: faeces | place: Denmark | collected 2009
CTCAAGTGAATTGATCATGCGAAGTGTTTCTACAAGGATGAACTGATGAATAGACCTGCCTAAACTCACTTCACTCACTACTGAAGGGGAAGACAGTTCTACATTCTATTACCCCTATTCTGTCATTCTGGAGGGTATTTCCGATCATTCTATCCTCATCAACAGACATGCCCTCTCTCACTACTGTTGTTCTCCCTGATGCATTCAAGAAGCGGAATCATTTGTCTCGCAGAAGTATTCGCAATCAGAGAGAGTGATGCATAGACATTAGTGAATTGATGAACCATCCAAACATTCCGAAACACAACCCCAATGCAAATGTCCATTCTGTTGATGAATTGACGAGTATGAATCGGAGTGTGGAAGTGATGATTGTGGACAATAATGCTTGCTATGAGAAGTGCTATAGAGTACTGGACTTATCGTTCTTCTCAAATCTGAAGGTATTTGAAGTGGGTGATTATTCCTTCACATATGTGAAAGAAGTGAAGTTGATTGGATTGAATCGGTTGGAGAGCGTGGTGATTGGGGAGAATTGCTTTACAAAACGAAAGGATTGGTATAACAATAGCAGGGATAGAATGGATCCAAATCGTCTTTTCTATTTGAAGAATTGTGAGAGAGTGAGAGAATTGAAGATTGGTCGTTATTCTTTCGTGGATTATTCTGTGTGTGAGATTGAAAATGATGAGATTTTGGAAGTGATTGAGATGGGGCAATTGAATGAAAGCAGTTGCGCCTTTTATTATGCTTCATTGGCATTACAGAGTGATTCTGAAAGAATGAAATGATGAATAGACTTACCCAAGTTAGAATCACTTCTGTTTGGTGATGGTGCGTTTAATGAGTGCTCTCATGTTGTATTTGAGAGTGAATGGCATGAAGAGGGAGTACTGAATAGACTTGCCTGAATTGACTTCCATTCAACTCGGTCGCAGTTCATTCCGTTTCCATGAAGGTGATGACTCAAGTGAATTGATCATGCGAAGTGTTTCTACAAGGATGAACTGATGAATAGACTTGCCTAAACTCACTTCACTCACTACTACTGAAAACAGTTGGACATTATGCTATCCTTGCTTCGTTATTCTGGAGAGTAGCTCCATTCTTGTTCACTCATTGGTAGACCTACCAGAACTCAAGGAAGTCGTTTTACCCGAAGGCTTCTCATTCTCAAAGAGAGTTGTTACACAAGGAAGTATCTTCATTTCACATGTATTAATGCTAGTTGTTGGCATTTTCCAATCAAACCAATCTCAGAAAGATATTGCTACACCACATATGGTTTTCGATTGTTGCTCCACATACTCCCTTCTTTGTTATCACACTCATTCTTGCACATCTCATCACTCTCACTTCTTTCATTTCCTTTCCATTCTGGCCATCTCAACTCACATAATATGCCACACATTCTCGCAATCCTCCCTTCATTCACCACTTTTCTTCCCCATCCTTCCAACTGCTTTCACCCGTCATTCATAGTAACATTACACTACTCTTTTCCCATTCATCCCTCTCCAATCCAGATTCCACAAATACTCCCCATTTCTCACCACTCACAAAAGCGCCCTTTTCTTCCAGAATACCCAGTTGACATCACTTCTTGGAATTGATTTGGGTTCAACATGGCATTTGCTGCAGATTCAAAGAAGGAGAGCACGATTTTCATCAAGAATCTGCCTCTGGATATTACCACGAGTGTATTCCACATGGTTGGGCTGAATAATGGGATAGCAACTCGAAAATGCGCTCGATGAATACGGTCCTGTTCGTCGTGCGATTATCGTCAAGGTTTGGGTCTTTCTGTGCTTATGATTGTGCATAGGATAAGGAGGGAGTGTCGCGCGGCTTTGGTTACGTGGAATTGTGGTGGATGGAGTCGTCAATCATTTCTAGTGTAATGGCTGAAGATGCAGAAGAAGCGGCAAAGAAGCTGAACCGCAAAGAGTTCTTCGGGAACGTGATTCACGTGGAGGTGGCCAAACCGAAGAAACGAGGTATTTGCCAAGGATACAACTGAGAAATAGAAAAGGTGGAAGACAAGCAGCCAAAAGAGGTGGAGAAGCCGGTGATTTCGGAAGAGAAGAAGGAAGAGAAGCTGAGTCGTGTGCGCACCATCGTGGTGTTTGGCATCAACCCGCACATGAGTTACGACACCCTGTTCCAGAAGTGGAGGTGCTGCCTGAGTTGAATGGTAGATTGAACCCCGTGATGAACAAGGCGAACATGATTCTCAAGCGGAACAAGTGGGTGGTGAACAAGAAGGCTGCGCAGAACAAGCTGGAGTGGCCCGTTGCCGCTCCCTTCTCTGCCCCCACCTCCCCCAACAATTTGAACAAGCCTGTGGCGCACATCGTGTTGGATGAGCAGAACCTGGAGCAGGCGAAGGACATCGTCAAGGCGGTGAACGCGCTGCCGGGCTTCTTCGCGCGCCGCCTGTCCACAATTCCCGCCAACCGCCCGAACTTCGAGAAGTGTCGCGTGATCGTGCGGAACCTGCCCTTCGGCGTGAGTGTGTGTGGGAGGTGTGAAGGATAGTTGGGCGAGAAGAAGATTTATAATTTGTTCAGCGCGGACGCGCCCATTCACAGTATCGTGCTTCCGCAGGAGGGTGAGCATAACCGCGGTTTTTGCTTCATCCAGTACTACTGCAACAGCGACGTGGAGACGGTGGTGGAGAAGATGAACGGGAGCACGGTGGGGGTGGGTGTGTAGTGGCGGTGTGAAGGGTAGAGTCGTGTGATCGTGTGCGACCAGTCGGTGAGCAAGGCGCTGTACCAGAAGCAGCAGAAGGAGGAGATGGAGGAGGAGAAGGAAGAGGAGGAGGAGGAGGAAAAGAGTGAGAAGGAAAAGGAGGAAAAGAAGGAGTTGGAAGAGACAGAAGAACAGGAAGAAAAGATGGAAGAAGAGAAGATGGAGGAGAAAGAGAAGGAGAAGGAAGAGAAGAAGCCCCGCGTGATCGGCGACGCGGAGGAGGGCAAGACCGTGTTCGTGCGCAACATCCCGATGGACGCGACGCAGAAGGACCTGTTCCGGTTCTTCAAGCGCTACGGCCGCCTCGTGTACGTGAAGCTGTGCCAGGACAAGTGAGTGCTGCGAGAGGCACCCATGCATAGACTCACCACCCTGTCCAAGGGCACGGGCTTCGTGAAGTTCGAGGAGCAGAAGGACGCGGACGCGCTGCTGGCGAAGTACGAGAAGATCGCGACGGCGTTCCAGAACGTGGGAGAGAAGAAGAAGGAGAAGAAGGAAACGACGGTGGAGGACGAAGAGGGTGGCGAAGACGGCGAAGATTGACAAGTAGACAATCTCGTGTTCCGCGGGAGAAAGCTGCTGTTGTCGCGAGCCGTGACGCAGAAGAATCTGAAGGAGTCTTGATTATCAATGACTACTATGCGTAGCACGATCACTGAACGCGAGCTGGCGTCCAAGGACAACCGCAACTTATATCTGCTGGAGGAGGGCGTAATCTCGGAGGAGAATCGCGGGGATATGAACGATCGAGGTGGCGTTTCATTTATGCAATGAGGAATAGACTTCGAGAAGCGTAAGGCAGATCTGCACGAGAAGACGACGAAGCTGAAAAACCCGCTGTTCTTTGTTAACCCGACCCGATTGCTGGTGAAGAATTTGGGGCCTTTTGTGACGAGCTCGTACCTGAAGCAAATCTGCATCGAGTGGGATTGAAAACGGGGGATCACACGCAGCGCAACGAAGGAGGCGCTGAAACTCCATCTGGTGAGCCTGAAGGGAATGAAACTCCAGCTGCGTCCCGCGGGGAATTCGATTCCGACGGACGTGCGCGTGGTTCAGGCGATTGTGAGACAAGGAGAAGGCGGTGAGGCGTAGGTGTCTCGAGACGAGAACCGCGGGGAAGGCAAGACTTCTCGCGGGTTCGGTTTCGTGGAGTTTAAGGAGCACGCGCACGCGCTGGCGTGTCTCCGCTTCCTGAACAACAACCCGGCGTACGCGTGGGCGTGTGTGAATGCGAAGTCGCTGGTGGAGCTGTACGAGCGGTGTGGAGAGACGATTGAGAACGACCCGCACGTGCTGGCGAAGCTGGTGATGGGAGAGAGGCGAAGCGTGATGGATAGGATATGGAGCATTTGAAGAAGATGGAGCTGCCGAAGAGGAAGAATGGGGAGATGCCGTCGCGGCTGATCGTGGAGTTCGGTATTTCCAACCACAACGTGCTTCGTCAGCGTGAAATGAAGCGAAAGCCGAAGAAGGTGAATGAGGTGTCGGTCACGCAGGAAGAGAAGCGGGAAGAGAAGGAGACGTTTGATTTGGCGAAGAACAAGGACCGACCACGCCAGCACTTCATGAAGAAGCGATCGAGGCGAATCCAGGGCGACTATGACAGAAATCGGAAGAAGAAGCATTAAATCCATTTAGAGTTTGAAATTGTTTGTTTGAGAGAGTGTGTGTTGCGATTGAGAGTGGAGGTGTGTTGTGGATTCATATGAATTGATTTGGAATGCATAGGAATGAAGAAGTGGAATGGTATGATTAGAAAGAAGAAGGAGGAAGGGGGATTGAAAACAAACAGAGAGGTCACAGAAACACGGAAATGAATGTAGATTATTGAATATGACACTTGGTTTCGTTAATATCGAATCCTGGAGGGAATCGGACATCTACAGTGAAATGAGAGAAGTTACGAGTACTATGGACACGAATAGAAGAATTGTATAAGAAATGCTTCCAGTTCACGGTGATTGTGGACAAGGAGGGCATGTCTATGATTTGGGTGTGGCAATAGCGAGAACCTTGAAGGGTGATCGACTTCGCATTCAAAAAGGATCGACTATGCTCAGCATCGGAAGATGTGATGGTGGTGAGTTTGGGCAAGCCTTATAGTGACGAGACAGAGTGGAAATGACTCTTCATGACGAGCTTTGATGCGGAATTGATATTCTTGAACTCAAAAGCCCCTTTCCCAAGTTGAATGGAAGTCAATTCGGGCAAGTCTGTTCATCACTCTCTTATCAAATCCCTCACTCTCAAGCACGACGTGAGAACACTCCGAGAATGCAAACTGCCCAAACAGAAGGGATTTCAGCTTTGGGATATCTACTGATCACGACCACTGCTCGCGTTCCACCCTTCAGTTGGAGTGAGGCGTAATAGAAGTTGTTGCTCGACCGGTTCAACTCTCCCATTTCAATCACTTCCAACGAAGGCAGATTTCCAAGCACGAATGACAAATACACGGAGAACGATTTGGAACCTATCTTCAATTCTCTTATCAAAGGACAATCCTTCAACAGGAATTGACGATTCAGCTTAATGCTACTCGCCCGATCGGTGAAGCACTTCTCTCCGATCACCACTCTCTCCAGATTACACAACCCAATCAGCTCCGTTTCTTCCACATACTAGAAGCAATGCGAGCCAATCTCAATCACACTCAGCAGAGGCCATTTGGAGAAGGCCAGCTTCTTCAATGCCTTGTCGTTACAGCAGTCACAATCCACAATCAGTTGCGTGACGGTGGAGGACAATTTCATCAGCTCAGCCTTCTTGTGGACATTCGCATTGGGATTGGAGTGAGGCATGGATGGATGGTTTCTCAAAGCGCCAATGCCTATTCCTCAATCCCACTTCCCTTCTCGTCACTGTTCACTTTAAGGCTCTTTCGCTCTGAAAAGGCATCAGGCGGCAGAACAGCACTTGCTAGAGAAGGCATGTATACTCAACGTGCTGCATAGGAAGAATCACTTTCAAGAATGATGCTTTGAGGAAAGTGGAATGATTCGCTGTTTTCTGTTTCAGCGGTGAGTGTGATGAGTCTGGGCAAGTCTATTCGTCATTTCTGTTCGCTATTCCGGCTTCGCATGACCAGTTTGGATGAACGGGCGTACTTATCGAAACGGAACGCGTTCTTGCCAAGTTGAATGGAAGTCAGTTCGGGCAAGTCTATTCATCACTCTCTCATCAAATCCCTCACTCTCCAACACGACGTGAGAACAATCCTCAAACACCAACTCACCGAAAAGAAGGGATTTCAGCTTTGGCAAGTCTATTCCTCATTTGCATTCGCATCCAACGCACCCTTCAGCTCCAGTTTCGGAGTGAGCCTGTAGTTGTCGCTTTCTTCATGTAAATCGCCCATTTCGATCACTTCCAAAGAGGGCAGATCTTCAATCTCACACACGGAATAGTCTCTGAAGGAATAACGACCCATCCGTAGTTCTCTCATCAACGGACAATCCTTCACAAGGAAACGACGATTATAATCGAGTCCCACTTGATCCCTGCTTATGAAGCATGATTCGCCAATGGTAACTCTCTCCAGTCGCTTCAATCCAGCCATCCTCACTTCACCAACATGCCTGAAGCACTTATCGCCCACCTTCACTTCTCGCAGGTTGAAGAAAGGAGACAAATCAAAAACGGCCAATAACCAGTTGTTGCAGCATTTGTCACTCACGATCAGTTCTTCCAGTGAAGAATGAAGGACCGCATTATTCGCCTTGATCTCCATTTTCCTCTCCACATGAGCGTCATTCGTCCATTCTCCTTCATACTGCAGTCCCCCTTTTCGATCATACTGAATGCCTCGTCCCCATCGCTTTCCTTCACACCACTCGCCTTCATACTCAATCACTCCAATGTCCGAGTAGTACCGAGTGCCATAGCAAACATTCACATCTCCCACACGAAACCCTTCATATTCCCTGTTGTTTCCCTTATCATACAGCACGCCCCAACCACACGGTTGATCATCGAGCACATCCCCTTCCCATCTCTCTCCACTGGCACTCATATCCAACACCTGGTTACGTTCAATTTCGTTTGCATTCATCAGAACCCAGTCCTCCCTCGCGGAACGTCTCATCAGCCCTTTCAACACCGCTTTCTTCTTCGGATCGCACCACAGGATGTTCAACTTACCCATACACACAATTACTCCACCCTTTTTCACACCAATACCCTCATTCACGGTTTCTTCCAGATTCACACCCTGATACCAACGAAATGAAAGCAAGCGATAGTCTGCATCCTCCATTTCACTGTCGATCCGTGTAGCAACCTCTCTACTCGTGATTCCCTCACAACACCTCCTACCGCTTCTTCATACTCTGATTCCTCTTCTTCCTGTCAACAGAAGTGCCTCCCATTGCCTGAAAAAGGAAAACTGAATTCCACAAATGAGCACCCTTCACTTCAAACAAACAAGCCAATGCTAATTACACTTCAATATAATCAGGGATGCGAATGAACAGCGTGTCTTCAGAAATGGCATAACCCACCTGGTTCTCGGTGGTAAGGATCTCGTTCACGTTCTCCTTCTCGTCCTGAACGTAGATAGGATAAGAATCGCTGTTCATCTCACCCACATAGTCTCCTTCCACCAGCTCGCCTCTCGAGTTGGCCATGTACTCCTTGCCCACCTTCAGCGTTCTGCCCGTCACCTTCAGCTCGCCGTCCACCACCACCGTCACCTTCTTGCCGCTGATGTCCGACACGATGCCCAGAGGCGTGGGGAACACCTCGCCCACGTGGATGTTGGCATGGGGGTGGTCCTACGCATCATCGCCCACACGCACCCTCACAGGACCGCCGTGGGTGGTCACCGACTCCATGACGAAGAAACGCTCGGGCGAGCAGGGCGCCAGGTTGGTCCAGTAGTAGGAGCGCGTGAAGCTGTTCACGGGCGGGGCGATCATGAACTCGGGGCCGAACTGCGTCAGGCCGCCCGCGGGCGTCACCTCGGCGATGGAGAGAAGCGTGGCGGCGTAGTTGGCGGCGCTGGAGTAGTAGATCTAGGATGGAGGCGGTAGAGAAGGAGTACGCCAAAGCGCGTGGGCGAGAAGGTGCGGGAGCGGATGAAAGAGTAGAGACCGCCGATCCTCGAGCTGCCGCCGCCGCTGTTGTGGTTGATGCTGCTGGCGACGTAGAGCTTGTCGGTGACGTTATCGTACTTGAAGAGGATGGACTGCATGCCGTTGTTGTTCTGCTCGTAGATGAAGGTCAGCGTCGCCGTCGACTCGTCCAGCCTACGGTCAACTCCGCGCCGCGCGCCCACTGCGCCATGTCCATGAAGCCGAAGCTGTCCTTGTTGATGATCTTGATCTCGGGGATCTCCACCGACAGGTCGGGGTGCACAATGCCCAGACCGTAGCGCAGGCGGCTGTCCTCCGGCTTCTTCGCGTACTTGTCGGGGTTGCGCTGGCGCTCCAGCACGTCCACCTGGCCGTTGGAGGCGTACCACCAGGGCACGCGGGCGTGCGTGACGATGAAGCGCGTGCCGGTCAGACCGATGATGTCATGGAAGATGTAGTCTTCCGAGTACTCCACGATCTCGCCCCAGCGCATGTGCATCGTCTCGACGTCGTCCATGCAGCCCGCCACGGCCGTGATGCGGTTCCCCACGCCGTAGTAAGACATGACCACGCAGGACTTGTTGAGGGTGACGAACTCCGGCTGGATGGAGCTGCGGTTCGTCGGGTGGGTGATCTCGCCCCACTCCACGTTGATCTTGCCGTCCTCGAAGGACACGCGGGAGGGAATGACAGCGGTGTCGCCCAGGCTCAGCACGATGTTGTCCTCGAGCACCAGGAGGTCGTCCACGCGGTGCGACTTACCGCCCACGAGGGGAATGTCGAACTAGGGATTAGGAGGACGAATCGCGGTCACGGTCTCAGTGGCAATCACGGTGTCCGTTTCGGGGCTGATGACGGAAACCAGCATCTCGGAGTCGTACTGGGCCACATGGATGGTCTCTCCCACAGCGACGGTGTGAAGGTGGTAGAGAGTCTTGTTGTTGATGGTCTGGATGTTGCGGTACAGAGAGGTGCCCGCTCCCTGCTTCAGATTGCCATACTTGTCCAGAGACACGACGTCGCCGATCTTGATGTTGTCCTCCATCTTGTCGATGGAGAAGACCTGCTTCTGAACGGAGATATCTCTCTAGCCATCATGACCATGGGACGAGCAAACCGTTCTGGAGAGGCAGACGATGGCGAAAATGACGGCAACGACAGAGACGCCCACAGAAACCCAGAGACGATAGTCGACGGTGGAGGATTGCTCTGTAGCAGAGGAACCCTCGGAACTCGTGGGTTGGGTTTTCGTACTGGGAAGGAGAGACTCTTCCATTTCCAAAGACGCAGAAAGGAATAAGAAATAATGACATGCGTTTCCTAAAAAAAGACCGCCACCATCAGGGACATGTTTTTCTTCCATTCTCTGCAACGATTATGGAAGCCTGTAGATAGGGCAGCAGGAAGGTTGAAATAGATAGACGAAAAGAGGAGTTGGCCTTGCCATCCCTTGGTTTGAGTCCATTTTGTTGTATTCAGATTAGCAGCATCAATGAAATGCGGTTTATGGAAAAAGAACACGCATCTCTAGGTTTCTATGAGCAGGTACATGTCCAGTGCCCAAGACGGGAGTGCGCATTATAACCACCTAATGCCACTCGTTCATTTCCACAGCTTTTTTTCAGATTGGAGTCATTAATTGTCCTTCTCATTGTCGCTTTCCTCTCTGCTGGAAGGAAATGCCGCTCTTTACGGACATCAAGAACACGTTTACTTCCCTTATGGGTCATAGTGGGTGTTGCTCCATGGAACTGATTCCCAGAGGAGAGCTATTACGCCGAATTGAAGGATGAATTCAAAGCGATTGTAAAGGAGATCAAGAACCCCATGAGCATCAACGAAGAGTGCATAGCTTTTGTGTGCGACGGTAGTTCTCATCCTCTTGTGGTTCTCCGTAGCTATTGAAAAACTGCTAAACGACGTCGTTACTCCAGACAGGTATGCGTGGGCTCTTTTATTATGCTTTCATCTTTAGCGATGTAGAAGAATTCATGGACACCGCTTGCGAGTTCATCGAGCGTGCCTCCGAGAATTCGCGTTTCTTTTCCACTCTCCTAACCCAGATCGAGCATATGCTGGATCCAGGATGCCGGTTATATGTCCAGTCTCTGGAATCCATACCGAGCGACAAGCTTCCGCTGTACTATCTCTTTCCCGGGGCTAGGATCCGCTACAAGGACGAAGAGTATGTGACCGTATCGGTTTCCAGGAAGAGCATCTGTCTGCGGCGCTCCGGCGCGGACAATGCCGAATCCTTCTCTGTGGAACTAAACAGTCGCCATCTGTCCGTGCCTCGGGGTCTCTTCCACTCCAACTACTCTGCCTGGGTGAACGCGCTGCAGGTGGGCGAGGTGGTGGACATTGCCATCACGAAGCCCTCATCCTCGATATGGCACCGCGGCCTCATCCGATCCATCACGCGCGACGGCCACCGAGTGAAGTCCCTGGAGGTGGTGTACTACGACTCCTATGCCCCCGACCTCGCTCCGCCCGAAGAACACACCGTTCACATCGACGAATTCAACGAAAACACGCTCAACCGGGAGTTTTTGCGGTGTCGCACCCCGTGCGAGGGCCTGCTCCCCTTTCGCTACGCGTTCCCGCAGAACAAGCTGATCCCGTCCGTCAATACGAGCATAGAGCCCCACGTGGGCCTTGCGGCGGCCGCCTGCGGGCTGAGCATCGTGTCGCCGCTGTACATGATGATGGTGAATGCCGTGACCATGAACAACATCTGGTACGCACTGGCCCAGTGCGTGGACGAGGTGGTCGTGTGGCCGCGGCGTGACACTTAGAAGGACGACGCGATGAATCTGAACACGCTCGTCGCTCTGATGAAGCCATTCTGCCGCGTGATGCACTTCTTCTTCCCGGACTCGCTGCACGTGCTCGTTCCCGTGTTCATTGTCCCCATGCAGAACTGGCTCTCCACAATCGAAACCAACGCATTCCCTTCTCCTCCTTCTCACACGCAGCTCTCCGTCGACGCACGCACCGACCTCGCCGCAGCCATCCAGATCTACGGCCTCTTCTTCCAGCGGACGCAGAAGCCCATTTCCGTCGACGTCGCCACGCCCTTTCAGCTCTTCATCGAGGTGTTCAGCCGACTTGCACAGAGTCACGCCGTGCCGCGTCTCTCGCTCTGCATCTCGCTGCTGGAGCGCGTGCGCACCTCCGCCGACAACCCGCGGCTCCTGCAGAACACCTACGCTCTGATCGTAGCGGTGACAGAGGGCGTGAAGGATAGATCGAAGACTTCGACTACGACACCCTCGCGGCGTACATCATCTCCATTGACTTCTTCACGCGCGTGGCGAACGACACGCACCCGGAGATCAGCGGCAAGGCGAGCCTGCTCCTGGCGCTGTTCTGCACCCACACCTCCGAGTTTCAAGGCTTCATCGACGCCTACTGGCTGGCCACCGTCGCCGAGCTGCGGAGGAACGGCACTCTCTTCCTCCAGAACCTGTCCATGATCGTCGACGGCCTGCCCTCTCCCTGTCTGCTGCACCTTCTCGACGTCGTGATGACGCAGACGCCGCCCGCGCTGTACGCCAAGACCGTTCCCGCCTTCTTCGCCATTCTCCGCGCGCTGAATGCGCGGGAGGACCTGACGGAGCAGCAGGTGAGGGAGGTGCTTCCCTTCTTCTTCAGCGTGTCTCGTCACCTCCCCTCCTCCGCCTCACTCGTAGCCTCCGACTGGACGCAGGAGTTCCAGACGCAGCTGGAGGACATGGTCTGTCTGTGCGTGCAGCGCGTGCGCGACAAGACGGCCCTCCTGCAGCAGTCGCTCAATGCCGTGGTGAACAACACGAACCCTCGCATCCACCTGCTTCTGATCCACACCATCCTCGTCAGTCTGGAGCAGGCGGTGGACTACGACTTCTCCGACCTCTTCGTCGCCCTGCTCCAACACGTGCTCGCCCTACTCCGCAGCGCTCCCACCGTGGCGCCCTCCTCCTCCATCCAGTCCATGCTGTCCGTGATGGGCGACTGTCTCGCTCGCATGTCCTTCATGCCGCAGAACAAGGAGCTGGTCGCGCTCTGGACGGCGCTCTGGACCACCGCCGACGCTACGCTGGCCGCGCTGCTCGTGGACTTCTTCGACAAGAACCTGCCGCTGCTGGACCACTCGCTCTATTCCTCCTTCCTGACCGCCGCGCTGCTCGAGCCGTCCTTCGTTCGCGTAGCGCTGGAGGTGTGGCTCAATGCTAGTGTAGACTGAACGTATGGCTGTGCGTGTGCCGTCTCTGGAAGGCGCTGAACAGTCAGGAGGAACTGCTCCACAGCGGGCCGATCGAGGACTGGACGGGCTTCGTGGCGGCAACGGGGTGAAATGACGCGTAGACGCTGCTGCCGGAGTTGCGCTGCGCGGAGTTCATCACGTTGTCCATGGTGAACACGGAGGACGAGCGCGTGGCGACGACGATGAGAGCGGTGCTGAAGGGAGTGATGGAGCGGGTGCGTGACTCTTCCCAGCTCGTGGGGATGGTGAAGGAGTGAGTCGTGGGTGGCGGAGTGAAGAGCAGGCTGGTGAAGGAGAGCGTCGAGTACCTGCGGCAGAAGGTAGAGAAGGCGACGGCGCTGAAGTGCGCGCAGTTCATCAACTCGCTCCTCCTCCAGCTGCAGGCGCGCGTTGCCACCTCTCTCTCCTCTGACTCACAGATCCTCTGGAAGAAGCCAACGCCCGCCGCGCAACTCCTCACGCTTCACTGCACGGTGCTGGATGCGGCGAGCGGCAAGCAGCAGGCGCTGGACTACCGCGGCGGCGAGGACGACCGCGTCCAGAGTCTCAGCGCCTTCATTCGTGAGTCCGTGTCCCCTGCCTGCTATCTCCAGTACGGCGGCACGCTGGTCGTTCTCACCCACGCCCCTCACGCCGTAGCGCTCCTTCTCGCACGTTGACGACCAGACGCTGAAGGACGTGCTCCTCGCCCACAACGCCTCGCTCTTCGTCCAGGCGCTCGCCAAACAGCCCGTCTCCACCATGGGCGTGTCCGCGCCTCTCACGCTCTTCCGACCCTCGCCCGAGCTGCGCGCGCTCCTCGGCAACCTCACGCTCTTCATCGCCACGGCGCTGTACGACTTCCAGGGGCTCCTGCAGCAGGCCGCGGGCGACGGACCGGCCGAGGACTGGTATCAGAACGTTCTCCTGAACGCCTACCCCGTGGAGGCCCTTCTCGATCTCGTCCGCGCGGCGCTCGCGTAGGCCATGGGGTGTGAACTCATGCGCAGAGGGCCCACGGAGCGAGTTTCGGAGAGTCTGAGCCAGTCGGCGGGCGCGCTGGGCTACTCCTTCCTCCTGCTCCGCCGGGAGGTGGCGAGCGCCGTGGCCGTGACGCCCGCCTCCATCGCCTCCATCGCTCACTTCGCCTCCGTGGCTCTGTACCTGCGGCATCACAGGTAGCGGAACCACGTCCCCGAGGCGCTGCTGAACGCGTTCTTCTCCTTCCAGAACCAGCACGACCACTCCTGCTTCTATCGTCAGCTCCTCCAGTTCCTCTTCGAGCTGTACCGCCCCATCCTCCAATTCAGTCCCGATTTCCAGCCCGCACGACGCTATTTGCTGTGTTTCTCCTACTCCCAGTTTTTGAGTCTTCGCGTGTGGATGGCGTGCCAGATTGAGGACTAGACGCAAGAGCCGGACAGAGCTCTTCCTCGCAAGGAGAACTGTCTGCGAGAGGAGTTCGACTACTTCCTGAAGTACTACGAGCTCTGCTCTCCCCAGCTGGCTGAAGCCGTGCTACGCTTTTCAGACGCGGCGAGCTGGCTGAAGGACGGACACCTCGTCGGGTTCGATTCCCCCCTCCACTTCTTTTTCTCCCTCCTGTACCCTCTCTCCCCCTCCTCCACTCTAGCCTCTCCACCCTCTCCAACGACTCCGTCTCCGCTTCCCACGACGATCTCTTCCTCTCCGTCTATTACTCTCTCCGCTTTATCACCACCATCTCCTTTCTCTTCCCCGTCTCTCAGATCACGCCCTTCTCCGCCTCCGACAGGTCCACGGAATGTACCCACCTCTTTTGCGCCTTTCTCGCTGCGTTTCAGGACTGCACGTGGATGGACGAGGCCTCCGTGTCCTTCACCATCGACCTCGTCTTCTACGGGCTGTTTTCGGTCCTATTTCCGTCATCGCCTGACGCGTAGATGAAGTCGAACCTCCTCCACGATCTCGTCAGCGCCTTCCAGACGGAAACACTTCACCTGCTCCTCGAGGGCGATCAGTGGACGGTGATTCAGACACTCTGGTCTCATGCATAGAAGAACAGCACCACCGCTCGCCTGGCCGTCGAAGCCACGTCCATTCCTCTGCCCGACGACGAGCTGATCGCGTTGCTCCGATCGCTTCTCCAGAAGGTGGCTTCGCCTCCGCCTCCTGATCCCTAGCAGAAGAGTGTGAGCGACCCTGCGGCCTTCCTCGCCTTCTGCGTCCGCCTGCTCCAGCACCAGGCGCTCGCCCTCGCCTCGCCCGACCTCTGCCGCTTCCTCCAGTCCCTCCTGCGGTCGGCGCTCTCCACCTGCTTGCGCCAGCCGGATGCCAAGCCCGCTGCCTTTCTCTTCCTCTCCACCTGGCTGCAGAAAAACCCCGACCTCGTTCCCCTCCTGACGGATGCGCTGCGCGACCTCCAGCGACAGATGGCTGCTGTAGGGCTCGCTGAAGCGACTCACGCACAGGTGCCCTTCTTCGACTCGCAAATCAGCCTGTTCTCGCTGCTCCACCCGAACTCCCTCGTCTCCTTCGGGTACCGAGGCATCCAAAACCTTGGGGCCACCTGCTATCTGAACGCCGTCATGCAGCAGTTCTTCCACATCGCCTCCTTCTCCTCCGCCGTCATGGACGCCGTCTGGCGGGGGCCTGCCAACACGCCCGACGCCCAATTCTTCTTCTCTCTCCAAGCGTTCTTCCGCGAGATCGGCAAACACACCGCCGCGCCCTTCGACCCCCTCGACTGGATCCGTCACTTCACCAAGCCCGACTGCGAACCGCTGCGTCTGGGCAGGCAGGAGGACGCGCACGAGTACCTGAACATGTTTCTGGACAAGTGCGAGACGGTGCTGCAGAACACGGACCGTCCAACGTTGGTGCAGAGCGAGTTCTTGTCGAAGCTGGACGTGTCGGTGATGTGTCCGCACTGCGGAATCGTCTCGAGGCGGGAAGAAGAGTACACCTGTCTCAGCGTGGACGTGAAGGGCTTCACCTCGCTTCCCGAATCGCTGAACGCGCTATGCAGCGCCGAGACGATCGACGACTATTTTTGCGACCGGTGCAACGCGTCAGTAAGCGTGGAGAAGGCGCAGGTGCTGGCCTCCACCGCGCCCTTCCTCTTCTTCCAGCTGAAGCGCTTCGCGTTCGATAGCCTCACCTGCGAGCGGTACAAGATCAACGACTTCTTCAGCTTCCCGCTGGAGCTGGACCTCTCCACCTGCTTCGGCGACATCCGCGGAAAGGAGACGCGCTATGACCTCAAGGGACTCATCACACACTCGGGCAACACGGAGAGCGGCCATTACGTCAGCTACGTGCTGAGCAGCAAGGAGGAGTGGTGGGAGCTGAACGACAGCGTCGTGCGCCGCGTGGACGGCCGCGAGCTCCTCACACGGGCGCGTGGCAGCGGCTCGGTGGGCGGTGAGGAGAAGAATGAAGAGTAGAACGAGAGCGCGTACATCCTGCTGTACAAGCAGCGAGTGATCGACGAGGTGACCCCGCAAGAGGAGGAACCGGAGGTTGGGGTGCCCCCCGTTTTGGGGTCCGTGGATCTCTGGCGTATGCTGGAAAGGGTCGTGGACGCATTGCCGCCTGTGCTGCCCGGCGATTTCGTCTCGCCGCTGTCGATTGCGTGGCAAACCATTCGATCGTTCCGTACTCCAGAATTCCCGCCGATTACGCGTAGTGTTCACGTTCCTGTTCACGCTGTACCCTTCCCTCTGCGCACGCAAGAACGGGCTCCTTCTTCACCCTTCTCTAAACGAAACGCCCCTCCTGACGGACGAGGAGCGCCTATTCTGTCGTGAGGTGATCAGCGCCGTGGTCGCTCTGTACCGAAGTCTGAGCCGCCGCGGGGCAGAGGAGCTGGCGGTGGAGTTCTTCCAGTTCCTGTGGGACCACAACCTGTTTGCGCGGCTGCTGGAGGAGGAGTTGCCGTGTGCGGTGGTGCAGGAGCTGATGGGCGTGGTGAGCGGGTGTTTGCTTGCTTGTGCGTGTGCGAGGCGACTGTGAGGCGTAGTGATGGAGGGTGTGGTGGCTCCTGTGGCGCAGCGTGAACAGGCTATACAAGAAGAAGCCTACGAGGTGTCAGAACAAGAAGAAGCATTTGAACCAATGCAGTGGCAATCATATGAGCAAATGCAAGAGCAAACATATGAGCCAACGCTGGTACAACCACAAGAACAATCACAAGACCTGAGCGCGAAAGGAGCGTACCTGATGCAATTACTGCAGCTGCTGCTGGCGTGCGACGAGCAGACGGTGGGCGCGAAGTGAGTGTGCTGAGGAGAGCTGACGGGCAGGACCTCCAGCTACGCGCTCCTCTTCCTCCTCAGCGATCTGCTGTCCAGCTCCTCCTTCCAGTTCCTGCTCCACTCCCACTCCTTCGCTCCCTCCGTTCTCCTCCTCTTCCACCGCTACTGTGTGCGGCCGCCCATCCTACCCGAGTCAGAACGCGCCAGCTCCCTGCCTCTGATCCAGGGTACGCTTTCTTCTCCTCCTTCTCCACAGACGCCTTCCAATCCTTCTCTCTCTTCCTCACCGCCTTCGAGAGCGAGGCGGTCCTTCTCTCCTTCCTCGCCCAGCCGATGCCCCGAGTGCTTCTGGTCACCGGCCAGGACCCAATGCAGGTGCGAGCCTTCCTGCACGAGAACGAAAACGGGGGATCCCTCATCTCCGTGCAGGAATATGACGCGTTGATAAGTGTGCTTCAGTCCTTCCTCGAGAACGCGCCGGTCGACGAGCAGGAGAGTGCTGTGTTGCCGTTGCTGAATCAGGGGATTGTGATGGCGCTGACGGACGAGGAGGTGGAGACGATTGCTTGCGATCCTAGCGTCATCACGATGCTGCAGTACTACTATGGCAGTGAAACGAGGAACGTGATCACGTTCTATGGGAACATGCCACAGTTACTGTGATGGAGTAGCGTAAGGAATAGTCGATGGAACGCGTGGCTGACGATGTTGCGAAGAAACGTGTGCTGCGACGGCTCACTGAATCCACCGCTCCTGGAAACATTCCTTAACACCTTCCAGATGTGCAACGGTTCGCCGCAACTCTTCTCTTCCTATTACTACGGGAAACAGAGTTTGTTGAACTGCATCCTCTCAGTCCCCCCTTCAGCACAGAAACTCTCCACGATCGACTGCCTAACGCAGTATATGGTAGAGTGCCAAAGCATTTTCCATCTTTGCGCCTCCGAGAACAGGGAATTGTTACAGACACTTCAGTCCTATGTATACGAGTTGCAACCGTATGGAGACGAGACAGTGCTTCAGCGCATCCAGGATCGGTTTAATCACATGTGCTATTTGTGTGTTTGTTGGTAATCGCATCGGAAGGCCGTTAGCCGTTGTTATCTGATGAAGTCGCACGGAAATGGGTTTCTAATTCGTTCACCCAATCAGTTTGAATGACATTTTTTTGAGGAAGTGTCATATGGAATGATTGTTTGTGCGAATATCATGACTCATCCTGTAGTCTACCAAAGATATCCCCGTCTTGGACGATTTCCGGGCACAGGATTCTGAGACGGCGAATCCAGTGCTGGAGCAGAGCCAAGAAGGAGGTTCGCTAGCCTTCGATGAAACACCATCGAAATCCGCTATCACTGTGAGGCCTCGTGCACATCGTGTTTTGCAGTGACGCATAGGCAGTTTCTTCTCCCTGTCGCTTCGCAGTCGCAGTGATAGTCGCTCCAGCTATTCCAGTTTGAAAAAAACCCCTCATCGATCTTGGAGAGAACGCAGCCTGTCTGTTCTCCGCATGTCCTTTTCCACCCCTTCCGTTGCTGATCCCTCTGAAAGTAGCTGTTGGCTCATGCTCTAAAGGCAAGGCACCACTATCCTCCCTCAATTATCCTTCGACTCTATCTACGGAGAGGTTGCTTTTCTTCACAGCACTCACCCCAAGGGAATGAAGGCACGGGCCAACTCCATTCTCCACATCAATCAAGCCGTCTTCAAGAAAGCCTTCATTCATTCCACGTATCCCCGCTTGAATCCATTCACACACAGCTACACTCTATCTCGCCACTCCATCCTCTTCGGTAATGGCATTGCCTATCTTCCCGACGTGACCACCGCACACGACGAAACGGGTATCGTGCTGCACGCCCGCCGCCTCCGCAAGCACTACGGCGTGTATGCGCTGGATCCCAACTTCCCCCCAGTTTCGATCCGCATGTTGCTCAAGGCAGTGGTGCGAAGCAAACGTGATGGGTAGTCGGCCGTCAGCGAGGCACTGCAGTTTGAAGACAAGGACCACCTCCTCGCTCTGCGCATCCAATCCGATCTGAACAACCAGCGAGACAACGACCACGTGGTGAAACTCCTCCACCTCATGGGTGGGACCCCCCGTTTTCGATGACCCGAAGAGACCCCCACGCACATCATCTCCGTGACGGAGACGGTGAACGGCACCGTGGAGCAATACGCCGACTGGATTCGCACCATGCACTGCGTCCAGCCGGTGTTCGCTCAGGTGGTGCGGGGCTACGCGCGCCTCCGCCAGGCCGGCTACTGCCACTGCAACCTGTCGCTGGAGACGCTGCTCCTGCAGATCCGACCCGCGGCGGGCGATCCTGTCAAGCCGTCACTAGTGGTGAAGCTGACGGGCTTCGAGCAGGCGGTGGAGGCGGGCTCGGAGCTGATCAGTCCCAGCGACGGGAACCTGAAGGGCGACTCGTCGTACATGGCGCCGGAGGTGGGCGAGAGGGTGTGGGATGAGGCGTAGTGCTTCGGGAGTGCATATGAGGCGGAACAGGCGGACGTGTGGAGTTTGGGCGTGGTGCTGTTCTCTTTGCTGGTGGGCAGCACGCCGTTCGACATCGCCAACGAGAGCGACGATGCATTTTTGCGGTTCAGAGAGGAGGGATTTGGCGTGATCGAGGAGATGATGGCCGATGTACCTGTCAGTGCGCAGGCCTTGAGTGGGTGTGGGTTGGAAGACTCACAGGTAGATGTGTTGAAGTGTACCCTAGTTGAAAACCCGAATATCCGTATTCGTTTGGAGGAACTGCAATTCCACCCTTTTCTACATTAGTTTATAGTACTTGTTGTACAAACAGTCGCAATTGCGTTAGTACAGCTTCAGGGGGAAGAGACCGTCCTTTCCCGTGATCTTGTCAATGCGCTCCTCCTTGTCCGGCCCGATGGCCACGACCGTGAACGTGTTCGGCTCCAGCTGCGTTCGGCCAGCATCGCACTGGGAATAAGGGAGGGAACACGACACTCACCACAGCGTAGTACGTCAAGCCTGCCTTCTCGGCTGCATGGCAGATGTTGGTGTACGTATCGAGGTCGGGACACGAGAGAGCAACCTTCTTGCACCCACTCCGGCACCATGTCTTGTACGTCTCTACAGCTCACAGCACCGACTCCATTTCCACCCTTCGTGTGTTTGCGCGCACGACCAACCGCGCCCACCGCCGCATGGCAGCACTGAGCGCACGCCTTTCCCTTCGTCATGGGCAGATCTCTGCGCACGCAGAGGACCATCTTCATGCTATAGTCTACGGGGAAGGCCCTCTTCCCATGCTTACCCGGGTTTTCGTCCTCCTCTTCATCGGACTCGTCCTCTTCATCGGACTCGTCCGAGCTGTCGGAGTCATCGTCGTACTCCTCCTCGATTTGCTTTTCGCACCACTTGTACCCAACCACCATGCCCAGAGCGAAGACGAGCAGGATGCGGAGGATGAGGTTGAGCCAGTAGTCAAACAACGGCGACTCCATGAGAAAAATGACGCCCTTGTGCAACAAACAGGCCAATTACCAGTTCTCACCAACCAGGAGGTCGTGGAAGTTCAGCGGGGCGAACTTGTATCCCTTACCGGCGTAGAACTTGTTCTGGAACTCGACCCAGTGGAGACGAAGAGCGTGCAGGTAGCACTCCAGCGCATCCATCACCAGCAGCACACCGAGGGTGGCCAGGGCGAAGAAGATGAAGAGGACGTAGATCATGAAGGGATTGCCGCTGTCCAGGCCGGACTGCAGGATCTTGCCCCAGAACACCTCGGACAGTTCTACGCGTCAGCCCGCGCGCGCATACCTACGGGAGTGGGCGAGACTCAGAGCCCAGAGACGGAGGTAGGAGGCGGTGTGGGAGATGCAGCCCAGGCAGTACTCGATGGTCTCGATGCCCTGGAAGATGAAGAGCTCGCCGAAGGAGGTGGGCTCGGCCTCGTTGTGGGGCAGCGTGGGGTTCTTCATGAGCTCGGTCTCGACCTCGACGTGCGGGTGCTTCTTGAAGTGGATGGCAAGAATGATGGGCTTGAGCAGCAGCATCCAGGGCACGGAGCCGACCATGGCGATGAGCAGCCAGAACTGGATGGTGTCCTGCGACTCGAAGAGCTTGTGCTCCACCTTGCCGGGCGACAGCGCGAAGTTGATCAGCGTGTTGATCAGCTGCGGGGGGTCGTCGTGCATGGCCATGCGCGCGTCCCAGTTCTACGCGTGAGGCGGCGCGCGCGGCGGTACGATGAGCCACTTGACGACGATGAGGACGATCATCCATCCGAAGAAGGAGAGCATGAAGATCATCTGGGGAATGGCCTCGCAGAAGAAGTCCACCCAGTTGCGCATGTAGATGTTGTTCATCCACTTGAGCGTCACGCCGAGGATCATCTGCGCAATACCGAAGATGACGGCGAACTTCATCTTGAAGGAGTTGTAGAACAGCAACGAGTTGGCCTTGTCGTGCCAGATCGGGTCCAGGCCCATCGGGTACACGCGGCCGCTCCACTTGCCGGTGATGCCACCCTCGGGGAAGGACCACGTGGTGCCGAACCAGTCGACGCCCAGCGAGAACTGGTCGTTGTAGAGGAAGCCCACGTACATGGCGTACACGCCCATCAGGATCAGCATGCTGCGGCCCGTGAAGATCATGCCCACGATCTCGTTCATGCCGTTCTTCTTCAGCTTCTGCGCGTTGATCAGGAAGTACAGCGCCACCAGCGTCACGAAGATAGCTACGCGTCACGCCACGTCGGAACGTCCACCGTGACCCAGATCGCCGAACATGATACCGAACTGGAAGGGGAAGGTGACCAGCGTGAACACGGCGGGGTTGCACTCCTTGTAGGAGGGCACGCCGTAGGTGTCGACCACGGCCTGCGTGTTCAGCGTGAACTCGTTGGTGTGGAAGTGGGTGGGCGGCTTCGGCCACGGCTTGGCCATGATCTCCAGGTAGCCGTTGCTCTCCTTGCCGCGGTGCACCTCCTCAATCACCTCGCGCACGCGGTCCAGCTCCTCGCTCAGCACCCAGCCCTCGCCGTACATGTTCCCGCTCGCCACGGGTCTGAACTTGTTGAACACGTCGTACACTGCCTTCTCCTTCTTGATCGTCCAGCCCCACGCCTGCGCGTACTTCGCCACGTCCTTCAGCAGCGTCTCGCACTTGTCGATGTTCAGGTTCAGCACGCGCTCCGCGTCCTCCAGCTCGATCATCACCTGTGCGTACGCCGCGCGCACCGACGCCGCGTTCGTGAAGTCCGCCAGCGAGTAGGCGTGGCCTTGGAAGGCCTCCACCAGGCGGCGCACCTTGTTCTGGATCAGCGTCGAGCGGTAGAACACCAGGAACACCGTCAGGCGCTCGTCCGCGCCCGTCTCCGCGTTCGCCAGTGGCGTGTCGATGTCCGCGAAGCGCACCAGGCAGTTGCCGCGGGTCGCGCGGAACAGCATGCGCTCGAAGTTGACGCGGTTCTCCTGCTTCAGCACGCCCGTGATGTAGCCGAAGCGGATCGCATCGCTGCCCTTCTCCAGGATGCTGGAGGCATCCACGGGAGCGGCGGGGATCTCGTTCACAGCGTCGGTGATGGCGCTGTTGTTGAAGAACGGGCTCGCCAGCTCGAGCACGAACTTCTGCTCGACCTTCTGGTTGTACTGGTTTGTGAGGATGACGTTGTACTCGTTCAGCTGGCGCAGGTTCGCCTCCTGCTTCTCCATCAGGCTCTCCAGGGAGGAGAGGATGTACTCGGCGGTCACCGTCTTATCCGAGCCGATGGTCTTCAGGAAGTCCTCGATGTCGAGGTTATCCTATGTTCAACACGCTGGAAAGCGCCTACCTCCACCTTCAGTCCGTATCTGGACAGCTGGCTCTCAAAGTACTCGAGACGGCGCTGCATCTCATCGCAACGACGGATGTAGCTGACGTAACGTCTCTGAGACAGCGTCTCTTCGTAGTTGAGCTAAATGACAGCAGGGCCAGAAAACGTACATCCGTGAACTGAAGACTGTTGCACGTGCCGATCTTGTCCACGAAGTCGTGAAGAGCCGCCTCATTGATCAGCAGCTTCACGTACGTCATGTCGCTTGAGCGAATCCACTGGAAGAACTTCTCAGGCATTCTGGAGTGTCTACTCGATCAGTTGCAATGGAAAGAAAGCGCCTACAATGACAAACTATGAAGCCATTCCACAACGAGAGAAATGGTGGAAACGGCGCCAAAATCGGGTTGTTTTTTGGAGAGGTGGTTTGGAATGGGTTGTCTGTATTGGTTGTCTGTGTCATCGTCTCCTACACCTCCTGACACTATGGAATCGTTTTGTGTAGAATGCACACCGATTGCCATTACTGCGTCCTCTTCATTTCATTGCAAATAAAGATGTGAAAACACAACATCAGTTCGCTGCACCCCACACATCGCTCGTCACTGGCGATTCTCTAAAAAGCAGACTGTATGCAGAAAACAGGAGGGCGCAACCAGAAAATGGGAGTGTTTCAACTCCCGGGCCGTGGAGAATTGTCAAAAAAGGAGTGATCGGAAAAGAGATCGTCGTCCAGCGGGGACAGTCCAGCGCCCTTCACGAATATCTCCTCGAACAACTCCGAGTCCACCGAAAAAATGTCGTCATCCGAGGAGTTGGAGATGCTCTCCTCCAGCGCCTTCCGCAGCAGCTCGTTCTCCTCCAGCTTGCCCGCGTCCTCCATCTCCACCCTCCTCACGCACTTAAACGCCGTGGGCAGGACGCACTTGCTCAGCCGCGGCAACCCCGTCGCCTCCACCTCCTTCACGTTCCGCAGCGTCATCATCTTCCCGCGCAGCTCTCGGAGCTCTCGCAAGTCTACTCCTCACGCCTCGCCCCATCCAACACTCTTCAGCACCAGACAGCTCGCGTCCTCCGCCTCGCCCATGAACACATCCTTGCCCAGCACGATGCTTGTCAGCGCCGGCAGGTCTGTCCATCACCCCTCCACCTCACACCCACTCTCGAACGCCGCGCGCACCGCCTTCACGAAGCTGCCGTCGCCGATCCGCACGCTCCTCAGCCGCGGGCAGTTGACCAGCTCGAACACACCCCCACTCGCCTGACTGAAGCACCCGTCGCCCACCTCCACCTTCTCCAGCCGCTCGAACCCCACGAGTCGCAGCTCGCGCACGAACGTCACGCACCCGTTGCCCACCACCAGCTCTCTCAGCACCGCGCACTCGTCCAGCCGCCACACGTCCAGGTCGGCATTGTCGCCCACGCCGTCGCGCACCGTCACCACCTCCGTCTCGCCGTCTCCCTCGAACAGCTCCTCCTCCTCCTTCACCTCCAGCACTCGCCGCACCGCCGCGCGCTCCCCCACCTCCTCCACCACCGTTGCTGGCTCCAGGTTCCCCGACGCGGGCACCGCGCTGCAACTCGGCGCCTGGCCTGCCACCCGCTCCGCCAGCTGGAAGAGCACGGAGGAGTAGCCCTTCTGCTTTATGCGTTCCACGGCGTCCCGCACGAACGGATGCTACGCCTCACTCCCACTCGCCGCCAGCACGCCCAGTAGCTCGCTCACCGACGCGCGCTCCTTCACGTCCTTCGCCAGGCACCGTCCGACGAAGTCCACCAGCTCGGAGGACCACCCCGACGAGGTGAGCGACGGCGCCTCGCCCAGACACACGATCTTCATCACCATCGAGGCGCTGCACCCCGTGAACGGGTTCTTCCCGTCGGCCAGCTCCAGCAGCGAGATGCCCAGCGACCACACGTCGCTCTTCAGCTCCGTGTTGCCGTCGTACACCTCGGGGGCCATGTACCACGATGTACCGCACATTGTGTTTCTCCGCGAGCAGGAGTGCTCCAGCTGGACTGCTAGGCCAAAATCGC
>OIWT01001810.1_pt1 | contig 24106 bp, 17 predicted proteins | sample 1587701 | NCBI WGS metagenome assembly OIWT01 (sample SAMEA3888904, study PRJEB22519) | human gut metagenome | biome: human gut; feature: human-associated habitat; material: faeces | place: Denmark | collected 2009
GATAAACGCTGAAAGCATCTAAGCGTGAAGCCGCCTCCAAGATAAGATATCCCATAGCATAAGCTAGTAAGACCCCTCATGGACTAAGAGGTTGATAGGCTGCATGTGTAAGCGTGGTGACACGTTTAGCTTGGCAGTACTAATAGGTCGAGGGCTTGACTTTGTTTCCTTTCGTTCATTACTTTTCTTCCTTTGTTCAGTTTTCAGGGTGTGTCTTGTGTATGCACCTTTCTTAAGGCTCATCTTTTGATGAGTCTTTTTTTATTCTATATATTTGTCTGCAAAAAAGCGGTCGATTAAATCGACCGCTTTCGCTTTTATTATGTACTTCGCTTATTTTACCGATATCGCAGCTTCGTATGCCGCCTTTGTCGCGTGCGCTATTTTTCCCACATGGTTCGCGTCGCCGATGACCAGTGGGGAGAAGCTGTTCTTTTTGAGCTCCTCGACCACCGTTGCATCGGGTCTTGAGCCGAGCGACAGCACCACGCGGTCGCAGGCGATATCCGTTCTCTTCTTTGTATCAACATTCTCGGTGACTATCCTGTCGGTGTATACCTCGCAGAGCTTTTCGCCGGTCATAATCTTTGTGCCTGCCTTCTTGAGCTTCGGAAGAATATCGTCCTTGTGCTGCATCCATGTGCCGGGTGCAATCTCCTTCGCCATCTCTACGACAGTCACCTTGCAGCCGTTCTCGCAAAGCGCGTGAGCGGTCTCGAGCCCCGTAAGACCCGAGCCGATGACGGCAACATTGCAGTCCCTGAGCTCGACTCTGCCGCTGAGAATATCTTCAAACGTGAGAATATCTTCGGCGGGGCAGTTGCCGGCAAAGCGCGGCTTTATCGGTCGGCTTCCCGTTGCGGCTATGACGGCGCAGGGAGAGAGCTCTTTTATGGCCTCAACGGTAGCGGGGGTGTTGAGCTTTATTTCAACGCCCTCCTCGCGGCAAATTTTCACGAGGTCGTCTATCATCCATGCGGTCTTGGCCTTTTCGGGCGGGGCGGAGGCGAGGTTAATCTGACCGCCGGGCATTGCGTTCTTTTCAAATACCGTGACGGAGAAGCCGCGCTGAGCGAGAATGTCTGCGGCGGTGAGTCCCGCGGGGCCCGCGCCTATGACGACAGCTGCGCGTCCGTTCCCGTCCTTCTTGAGCAGGTCGCCCTCGTGGCCGACAAACGGGTTGACGGAGCATTCGCCGTGAGTGCCGACAAACGCATTTGCCTCCATAGATTCAAAGCAGTTGAGGCAGCAAATGCAGCGGCGGATAGTCTTTCCGTTAATAGCCTTTTCGGTCCAGTGAGGGTCGGCGATGTGCGGTCTGCCGAGGGAAACGAAGTCCTGAATGCCGTCCTCGAGCTGCTGCTCCGCCTGCTCGGGCGAGCGGATGAGGTTTGCCGCTATGACGGGGATAGACACGGCGTCCTTGACGGCCTTGGCCATATATTTTCTCCAGCCCGGCTCAAACGAGACCGGCTCGAGCCAGTAGTTGAAGGTGTCGTAGCCCGCGCACGAAACATCTATGGCGTCTATGCCCGCTTTTTCAAGGCGGCGCGCAATTTCAACGCCCTCGTCGAGCGTATAGCCCTTGCCCTTTTCGCCGATTTTCTCATAGCACTCGTCGACGGTCAGTCTGACTATCACAGGAAAATCCTCGCCGCAGGCCTCTTTGATGCCCTTGATTATGTTGAGAATGAACCTCATGCGGTTTTCGAGCGAGCCGCCGTATTCGTCGGTGCGCCGGTTTGTCACGGGGCTGAGGAACTGCTGAAGGAGATATCCGTGCGATGAGTGGAGCTCAACGCCGTCGCAGCCCGCTTTCTTTACGCGCACGGCGCCGTCGATAAACTGCTGCTCGAGCTCTTTTATTTCGCTGTGTCTGAGCGCTCTGACGCGCCCGCCGGCGAAGTATGCCGGGCTGCACTTTGAGGGTGCGACGCTCGAGGGCACTATATTGTGCTCAAGCATGGTCGGGCCGACCTTCGGAGTCAATTTATAGAGAAGCTTCCCATATGCGCCGCGGGTAAGACTTTCGCACTTGATGCTCAGCGGAACGGTTCCTACGAGCAGACCGACATTCTGCCTGCCCGGGTGGTGGAGCTGCACGAAAAATTTCGCGCCGTGGCGGTGGATACGCTCGGCGAACTCGGAAAGCGGCTTGATGTGGTAGTCATGGCTGACTGCGAGCTGCGCAAATGCGCTCGCGCCGGTCTGATCGTTGACGCGGGTTATCTCGGTTATGATAAGTCCCGTGCCGCCCTTGGCGCGCTCCTCATAGTAGTCCATCATTTTCTTCGTGGGCTTTCCGTCGAACTGACCGAAGCCCATGAGCATGGGCGACATGACCACGCGATTCTTTATCTCGCATGAGCCGATGTTCATCGGCGTGTTAAGTAGATTGCTCATTTTGTCACACTCTCTTTACTGCTATTTTTTTCTGCTTGAAAGCCTTGAGCTTTATTTTTCGGAGTAAAAGATATGCGGTTTTAACGAACGGCAAGAATATCATCAGCACCTTTGCGAATTGGAACATTGCACAGGAGCTGACGCTTTTGCCCTTTTCAATGCAATGGTGTCGATCGCAACGGGGTAGAAGTCGGATGAACTGAATGTTATCGGGCAATTAACGCCTTGTTTTATCTTCGATTATATAGCATATTAAATAGTATCAGAAACGAACAGTTAAGTCAATTTTATTTATGAAAAGTTTGTTGATTTTAACGATGATGAATAACCGCAGAAATCAAATGAATTCTGCGGTTATTTGTTAATAATATTCGGGCAATCGGTGCGGTTCAGGAGATAGTCGACGGAAACATTGTAAAAGTCGGCAATTTTTGAAATTGTTTCAAGCGGAATGTCCCGTTGCCCGTTTTCATAGCGGGAGTAGCAGACCTGCGAACAGTTGAGATAATCTGCGAGATCCTGCTGCTTGAGATCCCTGTCCTCCCGAAGATCCCGTATTCTTGAATATACCATATAATAGAAAACTCCTGAAAAAATATATATTAATTGTATTTTATCGGACTAAATCAGTTGACATATATACCATATTGGTATATAATGGCTTTAAAATTACTTTTAACAATATCTTGCAAAACACCGAATAATTAAATTAAAGAAAATAAGACGGTTATTTATCCTCAAAACCCGTCAATTATACTAAGTATATTGTGTTTTCCTGACAGAGTGCTAATATATGATTGAGAGAATTCTGCCAAAGAGGCGTAAAGCACAACCGAGGCATAAAACGGCACTGCCGTAAAAAATAATGCATAAAAACAAAACGGAGGTAAAAAACAATGAAAACAAAGCGAAAAAATATTTTCAAATCGCTTTTGGCGCTGACCCTTGCGCTCATCATGGTGCTCGGCGTCGCGCCCTTGAGCGAGCTCGCCGGCGTTGATTGGGCAACCCTTTTCGCGCCCAAAGCCGAGGCGGAGGGGAAAACTTACGGCATCTATACCTACGAGGTCGGTACGGACGGCACGATCACCATAACCGATTGTGACGATTCGGTACAAGGCGCAATAACAATACCATCTAAAATCGACGGAAAGCCGGTTACACGCATCGGAGATGGAGCTTTCGATCGATGCACCGGTCTCACAAGCATAACAATCCCCAACAGCGTAACAAGCATCGGAAACGAGGCTTTCCAGAATTGCCGCAGCCTCACAAGCATAACCATCCCCAACAGCGTAACAAGCATCGGATACAGTGCTTTCGAAGATTGCATCCGCCTCACAAGTATTAATGTTGCAAGTAATAATAATTGTTTTTCCAGCAATAACGGTGTTCTTTTTAACAAGAAAAAGACCGAATTGATAAAATATCCCGAAGGAAAATCTCAGACTTCATATACTATTCCCAACAGCGTAACAAGCATCGGAAAAAGGGCTTTCATATATTGCAGCAGCCTCAGAAGCATAACCATCCCCGACAGCGTAACAAGCATCGGAGACAGCGCTTTCTGGAGTTGCCGCGGCCTCACAAGCATAACCATCCCCGACGGCGTAACACGCATCGGAGACTGGGTTTTCTACGATTGCTACTTCCTCACAAGAATAACTATTCCAAACAGCGTAACAAGTATCGGAAAAGAAACTTTTGGTGATTGTAATAGCCTCACAAGTATCAACGTTGCAAGTGGGAATAATTATTATTCTAGCAATAATGGCGTTCTATTTAACAAGAAAAAGACCGAATTAATACGATATCCAGAAGGTAAAATAGAAACTGTATACGCAATCCCCAACAACGTAAAAAGCATCAGAGAAGGGGCTTTTTGGGGTTGTCGCAGCCTCACAAGCATAACAATCCCTGACGGTGTAACAAGCATCGGAGACTATACTTTCAACTTTTGCCTGAGCCTCACAAGCATAACTATCCCCAACAGCGTAACAAGCATCGGAAAAGCGGCTTTCGCCAGCACCGGCCTCACAAGCATAACGATCCCCAACAGCGTAACAAGCATCGGAGAAAGGGCTTTCTACGAGTGCAGCCTCACAAGCATAACCATCCCCGACAGCGTAACAAGCATCGGAGACTCTGCTTTCGACGAATGCTGCGACCTCATAAGCGTAACACTCGGCAACAGCGTAACAAGTATCGGAGACGGTGTTTTCTGGAGTTGCAGCAGCCTCACAAGCATAACCATCCCTGACAGCGTAATAAGCATCGGAGAAAGGGCTTTCTACGGTTGCCGTAGCCTCACAAGCATAACGATCCCCAACAGCGTAACAAGCATCGGAGACAGCGCTTTCTGGAGTTGCCGCAGCCTCACAAGCATAACCATCCCCGACAGCGTAGCAAGCATTGGCAAAAAGGCTTTTGAGAATTGCACCGGACTCACAAGTGTGACGCTCGGCAACAGAGTAACAAGCATTGGACTCGACGCTTTCTCTGGCTGCAGCAGCCTTATAAGCGTGAGTATCGGTAACAGTGTAACAAATATTCCGAATAATGCTTTCGCCCGTTGCGGCAAGCTCACAAATGTAAAACTCGGCAACAGCGTAACAAGTATTGGTATTGAGGCTTTTTATGATTGCAATAGCCTCACAAGCATAACAATTCCCGACAGCGTAACAAGTATCGAGAGAGGCGCTTTCATCTATTGTGAAAATCTTAAGAGTGTAACAATCGGCAGTGGTGTAACAAAGATTGATGACAACGCATTTTTAGATTGCAACAACTTGAAAGATGTTTACTATCCCGGTACAGAGGCTCAGTGGAAAAAAATCGCAATTGGCAATAGCAATACATCTCTTACTAACGCAACAATACATTTTAATTGGAAGCCCTGTACCCATAAATGGAGTGCATGGAAAACCGTTACCGCCCCCACCGTTGACTCCGAGGGGCTCGAAAAGCGCGTCTGCTCGAAGTGCGGAGCGGAGGAAACAAGAGTTGTTCCAAAGCTTGTACCTGTTAAAGTAACGGGTGTCAAGCTCAACAAGAGCAGCAAATCTCTTACTATCGGCGATAATTTCACTCTTACCGCTACTGTTAAGCCCGACAATGCGACGGATAAGTCCGTCACTTGGAGTTCGTCAAATACTTCCGTTGCGACAGTTGATGAGAACGGCGTTGTGACTGCCGTCGCCGAGGGCACGGCAACCATAACCGCAACCGCCTCGAACGGAGTCGAAGCAAGCTGTACCGTGACCGTAAAGCAGAAGGGCGACAGTATATTGAAGAAAATATTCAAATTCATCTTCAATATCATCCTCGCTCCCTTCCGCGCGATAATCAACCTCTTCAAAAAGCTTTTCGGTAAATAAGCTTACTCCCTTTCGCCGCCGAACAGACCATCCCTTTCAAATAATATCTTCCCGGCGGAGTTCGCGGGGCGGCGTTTGGTCTGTGCGCCGTCCCTTTTGATGCCGAAAAACGCACATTTCTTATAGCTGCCGTCGGACTCCCGTCCGGCGGTTCGCTTTTTGTCTGCATTTATGACCTAACTCGCCGCCGCATTTCTGCAATTTTTGAGCACCTTGCTCTTTTTTTAAAATCTATGGATTTAGCCTGCGCTTTGTGCTAAAATGCCTTTTGTGTGCAATTCTCATTTGGGGGAACAGGGATGAAAAAGATAGGCTATAAACATACGGTTGCGGCGAGCTTTACGGCGTTCGTCGTTCAGGCGGTCGTCAACAATTTCGCGCCGCTGCTGTTTTTGACCTTTCAGGCGCAGTACGGCATAGAGCTCTCGAAGATAACCGTTTTAATCACCGCGAACTTCTTTATTCAGATCTTCGTCGATTTGACGGCGGTGCTGTTCGTTGACCGCATCGGCTACCGCGCCTCGACCGTGCTCGCCCATGCGATGTGCGCGACGGGCCTTATTTTCATGACGATTCTGCCGGAGATACTGCCCTCGGCCTTTGCGGGGCTTCTCGTCTCCGTGTTCTGCTACGCAGTCGGAGCGGGTCTTTTGGATATCACGATAAATCCGATAGTCAACTCCTGCCCGTCAACAAATTCCAATCAGCTGCTCTGCCTGCTCCATTCTTTCTATTGCTGGGGCAGCGTCGCGGCGGTCGGCATATCCACTCTGTTCTTCGCCCTGTTCTCGACGGATAATTGGAAGATAATGTCGCTTGTCTGGGCGATACTCCCGATAGTCAACGCCGTTATGTTCGCCCGCGTGCCCATAGCGCCCGTTGTCGGCGAGGATGAGGAAAAGCTGTCAATAAAGGATATGCTCAAGACCAAGGCGTTTTGGATATTCATGGTGCTCATACTCTGCGCAGGCTCGAGCGAGCAGGCGGTCAGCCAGTGGGCTTCGACCTTCGCCGAAAAGGCGCTCGGGCTCACAAAGACCGTCGGCGACCTTGCGGGCCCGATGCTCTTCTCGATTCTTATGGGCGTTTCGCGCTTCATGTACGGCAAGTTCGGCAGCAGGATAAATCTCGATTCAATGATGCTCCTGAGCGGGTGCGTCTGCACGGCTTCTTATTTTCTTATCTCGCTGACCTCTTCGCCCATTCTCGGTCTTGTCGGCGTTGCCGTATGCGGACTTTCCGCCGGTATCCTCTGGCCGGGCACGATAGGCAAAATGTCCTCGGCGCTCCACGGCGGCGGAACGGCGATGTACGCAATACTCTGCCTGGGCGGTGATATCGGCTGCTCGGCGGGGCCGACCTTTGCCGGAATGATGGCGAGCGCATTCGGCGACGACCTCAAAAAAGGCATACTCTGCGCCGTCATATTCCCGCTGACCCTGTCCGTGATAATGTTAGTGCGTGAGTTCATTATCCCGCGCCGCAGAAGGAAGGCGGCTTCATGAAGAAAAACTATAAATCGACCGTCAACGCCTGCTTTGCGGGCTATGTCGTCCAGTCGATTGTCAACAATTTCGTGCCCCTGCTGTTTTTGACGTTCAACAAGAGCTACGGCATAGAGCTTTCGAAGATAACCGCACTGATAACAGTCAATTTTATTCTTCAGCTCATAATCGACCTGCTCTCCGCGTTCTTTATAGATAAGATAGGCTACCGCGCGGCGGCTGTTGCGGCTCATGTGTTCGCGGCGGCTGGGCTTGTTTCTCTGACCGTCCTGCCGGATATCCTGCCGTCTCCGTTTGTCGGTCTGCTTATCTCCGTTATGCTCTATGCGGTCGGCGGCGGGCTGCTCGAGGTGATAGTCAGCCCGATAGTCGAGGCGTGCCCGACGGATAACAAAGAGAAGATGATGAGCCTGCTCCACTCGTTCTATTGCTGGGGTAGCGTCGCCGTCGTCGGTCTTTCGACGCTCTATTTCTCGGTGTTCACAACGGCGAATTGGAAGTACCTTGCTCTGCTCTGGGCGGTTGTCCCGGCTGTAAATGCCCTGAATTTCGTCCGCGTCCCGATAGCTCCGCTCATTGAAGACGGGGAGAAGGGACTTTCATTCAAAGAGCTGCTCGGCAACAGGATGTTCTGGGTGTTCATGCTGCTCATTCTCTGCTCCGGTGCGAGCGAGCAGGCGGTCAGCCAGTGGGCTTCAACCTTTGCGGAAAAAGGGCTCGGCGTCTCAAAGACCGTAGGCGATCTCGCGGGGCCGATGCTTTTCTCCGTGCTCATGGGCACCTCGCGTGCGATATACGGTAAGTTCGGCGACAAAATCGACCTCGACGGCATGATGATTTTCAGCGGGATACTTTGCATGGCGTCTTATCTGCTCATTGCGCTCAGCCCCTCGCCCGTGCTCGGGCTTGTCGGAGTCGCCGTATGCGGCTTCTCCGTCGGCATTATGTGGCCGGGTACCTTCAGCAAGGCGTCCGCGGGGATAAAGGGCGGCGGAACGGCGATGTTCGCCCTGCTCGCTTTAGGCGGCGATTTGGGCTGCTCGTCCGGGCCGACCTTTGCCGGAATTATTGCGAGCGCGTTCGGAGACGACCTAAAAAAGGGCATACTCTGCGCTCTTTTCTTCCCGGCGCTTCTAACGCTGCTTGCAGTTCTTACAAAACGCAAAAAAGCGAAAAGTTGATTTTCAAATGCGGCAAAATACGGATGATAACTCCGTGCTTTGCCGCATTATTTTTATTTTTACGGTTTACATTTGCAAGGATAACTGATAAGATATATTCGTGAGATTTCGGCTTTCTTCAAATCTCGCACAATGAAAGCTAAAATAAACGGGAAACTAAAACAAGGGGATTAAAAAATGAGTATAGCTAATATTCTGTCGATGGCGGGCGGACTCGGTCTGTTCCTCTTCGGTATCAGAACGATGGGCGACGGACTCGAAAACGCAGCCGGCGCCAAGCTCAAACGAATGCTCGAGGTGCTTACCGGAAACCGCTTTTTGGCGGTGCTCGTCGGCTTCGTCGTCACGGCTATAATCCAGTCGTCGACCGCGACTACGGTCATGGTCGTCGGCTTTGTCAACGCGGGCATGATGACGCTCGCGCAGGCAGTCGGCGTTATAATGGGCGCCAACATCGGAACCACCGTCACCTCGCTGCTTATCGCGCTGAACTTTTCGAGCGTAGCGGCGGCGTCGGTGCTTGTCGGCGTTATTCTGATGCTCGCATCGAAAAAGACGCTTGTCAAGAACCTCGGCTCCATCTTTACCGGCTTCGGTCTGCTCTTCCTCGGCATCGACCTGATGTCCGATTCCATGGCTCCGCTCAGAGAGAGCGCAGGCTTCATGAACTTTATCGTCGCAGTTTCCGACTCGCCTCTGCGTCCGCTGTTCGGTATACTTTTAGGTATAGTTATGACCGCCGTGCTCCAGAGCTCGTCGGCCTCCGTCGGTGTGCTCCAGACCCTCGCCATGCAGGGTCTTGTGCCGCTCAAGTTCTCCGTGTTCGTCCTCTTCGGTCAGAATATAGGAACCTGCCTCACGGCGCTGTTTTCGACCGTCGGCGCAAAGAAAAATTCAAAGCGCGCCGCAGTCATCCACCTGCTTTTTAACCTTCTCGGCACGGGAATGTTCATTCTCATCGCCCTGCTCACTCCGTATATCGAGTGGATAGAGAAAATTTCCTCCGACCCGATGGCGCAGATAGCCATATCGCATATCGTGTTTAACGTCGTCTCGACCGTTGTACTCTTCCCGTTTGCGAAGCTTCTCGTCAAGCTCTCCTGCCTCATTGTCCCCGGAAAGGACGACAGCGAGAGCGAGATGCACTGCCGTTTCATCGACGACCGTCTGCTCAATACGCCTCCCTTCGCCGTCATGCAGGTCGGCAAGGAGGTCGCCCGCATGGCGAAGCTCGCGCGCGATAATTTCGAGACGAGCGCCTACGCCCTGATAAACCGCAGCGATAAGGATCTCAACAAGGTCATGGAAAAAGAGGAGGTAATAAACTACCTCAACCACCATATAACCTCGTATCTCGTCAAGCTCAACGCCCTTGACATAACCGACAGCGACTCGGACTACATCGCCCGCGTTTTCCACGCGATAAACGATATCGAGCGCGTCGGCGACCATGCGACTAACCTCGCGGAAGCGGCGGAGCGCAATATAGGCGACGGGCTCACGTTCTCCGATGCGGCAAGGGACGAGTTGAATCAGCTCTGCGGCAGCGTCATAACTCTGCTCGACAGGTCTATAGAGGCCTTTGACCGTCAGTCGCTGGGCGACGGCGAGGCTAAAGAATTGTCCGACTTGGAGGAGCACATAGACGACCTGACCCTCACCTGTCAGGATGCGCATATCTTCCGCCTCAACCGCAATGAGTGCAACACCGAAGCGGGTATGCTCTATCTCAACACCATAACCGACTTCGAGCGCGTCGGCGACCATGCCATAAACATCGCTTTTCTTGCAAGATCAAAATAATTTTAAAAATACCCTTGCTTTTTGCAGGGGTATGATGTACAATATCAACAGAACATTTGTGCGAACAAAAATTCAGCACTCCGAAAGGACGGAACAGTATGGCAGACAAACAGAAAGCGCTTGAAACTGCGATATCGCAGATAGAGAAAAATTACGGCAAGGGCTCGATAATGAGACTCGGTCAGAATACGGCGATGAATGTCGAGGCTATATCGACAGGCTCCGTTACTCTCGACGCCGCTACCGGCATCGGCGGACTTCCGCGCGGCAGAATAATCGAGATATACGGCCCCGAGTCGTCGGGTAAAACAACGCTTGCCCTCCATGTTGTCGCCGAGGCGCAGAGAATGGGCGGCGAGGCCGCGTTCATTGACGCCGAGCACGCGCTTGACCCCATATACGCCGCGAATCTCGGCGTTGACGTCGATGCTCTCCTTGTCTCTCAGCCGGATAACGGCGAGCAGGCGCTCGAGATAACTGAGGCGCTGACCCGTTCGGGCGCTATAGACGTTATAGTTGTCGACTCCGTTGCGGCTCTCGTTCCGCGCTCGGAGATCGAGGGCGATATGGGCGACTCCCATGTCGGTCTCCATGCGCGCCTTATGTCGCAGGCTTTAAGAAAGCTTGCGGGCGCCATTGCGAAGTCGAATACCATTATAATTTTTATAAATCAGCTGCGTGAAAAGGTCGGCGTTGTATACGGCAATCCCGAGGTGACGACGGGCGGCCGCGCGCTGAAGTTCTATGCCTCGATACGTATCGATGTGCGCAAGATAGAGCAGCTCAAGGGCCCCGGCAACGAGTTTATCGGCTCGCGCACAAGGGCGAAGATAGTCAAGAACAAGGTCGCTCCGCCCTTCAAGGAGGCCGAGTTCGACATCATGTACGGCAAGGGCATATCCAAGGTAGGCGAAGTGCTCGACCTCGCCGTTAAATATGATATCATCCATAAGAGCGGCGCGTGGTTCTCTTATAACGACAACCGCCTCGGCCAGGGCAGAGATAACGTTAAGAGCTATCTCAGCGACAATCCCGAATTATTGGCGGAGGTCGAAGCGAAGGTGCGCGAGCGCCTCAACGCGGAGAATAACGCCGCCAAGACAGCGGCGAAGCCCGCCAACAGACCCGCACCCGCCGCAGAGCCGGCAGCCGTCGTGCAGCCGTTCTGGCGCAAAGGCGAAGCTCGACATCGTTGTAGATGACGACGACTGATGAAGATAACGGCACAGCGGGGCAGAGGAGAAAAAATACATATACTCGTCGACGGGGAGTACCGCCTGACCGTGACCCGGGATTTCTGGGCGGGTCAGAATATACGCTCCGGCGATGAACTTGACGATGCGGAGTTTGCTGCCTTTTGCGAGGCGGCAGGCTCCTGCCGTGCATTTAACGCGGCGGTAGATATACTCTCGCGGCGCGACCACTCCTCAAAGGAGCTTGAGCGCAAGGTAGCTCGGCGCTCGGGCGCGGAGTTTGCGCGCGAGGCGGTCGAACGTCTGGAGGAGCTGGGCTATGTCGATGACGAGCGCTACGCCCACACCTTGGCGCAGGAGCTCTATGAGCGGCGCGGTATGGGCAAAAAGCGCATAGAACAGGAGCTGCGTCAGCGCGGAATATCGCGCGAGACCGCCTGCGAATGCACCGAGGAGCTTGACGGCGACGATGCAGAGCGGATAAAAAAGCTGCTCGAAACTAAATTCGCAGGGCGTTTTTCCGACGAAAAGGGGAGACGGCGCACCTTCAACGCCCTGACCCGCCTCGGCTATGGCTATTCCGATATCCGTTCGGCCATGCGGCAGGCGGACGAGGAATATGAAGATACGGACGACCAATTTTCCTGTTAGAAGATAAAAAAAGAAAGAAATAGTGTATAATTCTCTTTATCAAGCGAAAGGAAGAGCTGTTTGATGAAAAAAAGAAGAGTTTTATTCGTTTCTCTCGGCTGCCCGAAAAACCAGGTTGACGGCGAGCTGATGCTTGCAAAGCTTCAGGACGCCGGATTTGAAAACGCGGACAATTTCGAGCACCTTGACGCAGTTATAGTCAACACCTGTGCGTTTATAGACTCCGCCAAGCAGGAGGCGATAGACACCGTTCTCGAAATGGTCGGCCTCAAACAGGACGGACTTGTGCGCGCCGTCATAGTCACGGGCTGCCTCGCCGAGCGCTACTGCGAGGAAATATTAAAGGAGATTCCCGAGGTCGACGCCGTCGTAGGCATCGGCGCAAACGGCGATATCGCCAAGATAGTCGACGAGGTTCTCGACGGCAAGCAGGTCAACGTGTTCCCCGACAAAAAGGAGCTCCCCATGTGCGGCGAGCGTGTGCTCACCACCCCCGACTATTGGGCATATCTCAAGATAGCCGAGGGCTGCTCGAACTGCTGCACCTACTGCGCTATCCCGTCTATCCGCGGAGCCTTTCGCAGCCGCGACGAGGAGAGCATAGTCGAGGAGGCGAAAACTCTCGCCGAGCAGGGCGTCAAGGAGCTTGTGCTCATAGCGCAGGATGTCTCGTCCTACGGCATTGATCTCTACGGAGAATACAGACTCGCCCATCTGCTGAATCTGCTCTGCGAAATCGACGGCATAGAGTGGATACGCCTGCTCTATTGCTATCCCGATAAGATAACCGACGAGCTTATAGACACCATGGCCTCTCAGCCCAAGGTGCTCCACTATATAGACCTGCCGCTCCAGCACGCGGACGACAGCATACTCAAGGCCATGAACCGCCACAGTAGCGCGGAGGAGACCCGCGAGGTCATAAGAAAGCTGCGCGAGCGTATGCCGGATATCGTTATCCGCACTACGTTCATCGTCGGCTTCCCCGGCGAGGGCGACGGCGAGTTCGAGACCTTGGCGGAGTTTGTCAACGAGCAGGAGTTCGAGCGTCTCGGCTGCTTCGAATATTCCCCGCAGGAGGGCACTCCCGCCGCGAAGATGGAAAATCAGGTTGACGACGATGTGAAAGCCCGCCGCGCCGAGGTCATCATGCAGGATCAGTATGAAATAATGAGCGAAAAGAACAACGAAATGATCGGCAAAACCCTGCGTGTGCTCACCGAGAGCTACGACGATTATACCGACAGCTATTCGGGTCGCTCCTATATGGACGCGCCCGATATCGACGGCAAGATAATCTTCACCTCGCCCGATTTCATAAAAGAAGGCGATTTCGTCGATGTCGAGATACTCGGCACGAACGAATATGACCTGCTCGGAAGAACAGTATAACAACCCGGGAAAGGGGAATAGAAATGCAGAAGCTGAATCTGCCCAACAAACTTACGGTCATCAGAATGTTTCTCGCGCCCGTCTATCTCGCGCTTATGCTTATTGAGTTTCCTTATCATTACTTAGCCGCGCTCGCCGTTTTCTCCATAGCGTCGATTACCGATCTGCTTGACGGCAAAATTGCGAGAAAGCGTAATATCATAACCGTGTTCGGCAAGCTCCTCGATCCGCTCGCCGATAAAATGCTGACCACCGCCGCCCTGCTTGCGTTCATGCGTGAGGGCTGGTGCAGCATCTGGATAATTATGATAGTCCTCACCCGCGAGTTCGCCGTCGCAGGTGTCCGCCTTATCGCCTCGGCGCAGGGCGTTGTCATCCCCGCCAACTATTGGGGCAAGGCAAAGACCGTCAGCCAGATGGTGTTCACGATAATTATCATGCTCCTTGCCGAGCTTGATGCTTCGTTCAATGTTTTCGCCAATATCGGCTGGTTCACGCTCGCGAGAGTGTCGAATATGATGCTTTGGATAACCGCCGTTTTGACCGTGGTTTCGGGCGTCACATATTTTGTGGACAGCAAAAAAATCATTGACTTTTCCAAGTGATTTCAATATAATAATTAGTAGATATGCAATGCGTATCTGTTGACGAAAACCAAAAAACGAAATGCGTTTACCGGGAGAAGTAGCCGGATACAAGCGGCAAAAGAGAGGGAGCCCGAAGCTGAGAAAGCTCCTTGCCGTATGAAAGCGAAATGCACCCGTCAGCACGCAGGGGGAACCGAAGTATCCCTGCGCGGAAGGCACCGTTATCGGCCGTGCGCGTATTGGCGCGCAGAGATATAAACAGGAGTGGGACCGCGCTCAAGCGCCTCCGTTGTCTTTCGGGATAACGGAGGCTTTTTGTATGTTATTTGTATATTGAGCGGCTGTAGGGGCGGATATCATCCGCCCGCGAAAATGCACAGACTTATTAACAGCGCATACGCACTCCAAACAACCAACGCCGCATCGCGGCAGCAATTTTATCCGAGCCCAAGGAGTTGATATTTATGTTTGACAGGCTCAAAGAGGATATAAGCACCTTCTCGCGGCGCGACCCCGCCGCGAGAAGCGCGCTCGAAATCTTCTTCCTCTATCCGGGTCTTAAAGCTATAAGAATGCACCGCAGAGCCAATTGGTGCTACCGCCATAAGCTGTTTTTCCTCGCCCGATGGATATCGCAGAGGGCGGCGCGCAAAACGGGGATAGAGATACACCCGGCCGCAACCATAGGCAGACGATTTTTTATCGACCACGGCACCGGCGTCGTTATCGGCGAGACCGCCGTTATCGGCGACGATGTTATGATATATCAGGGCGTGACGCTCGGCGGCACCGGCAAAGACACGGGCAAACGCCACCCGACCATCGGCAACAATGTCCTCATCGGCGCGGGCGCAAAGGTGCTCGGCCCCTTTACCGTCGGAGACAACTCGAATATAGCCGCGGGCGCTGTGGTTCTTGAGGAGATACCGCCCGACTGTACCGCCGTCGGCGTGCCGGCTCATGTCGTGCGCCGCAACGGAATAAGAGTTGACGATCTCGACCAGGTGCATATACCCGACCCTGTCGCGCAGGAGCTTTGCAGACTCGAGCATCAGCTGTCCCAGCTGCGAAAACAGCTTGAGGAGCAGGAAAATACACAAGAAATTGACTGAAAGGAAGATATAAATGAAAGTCTACAACACTTTAACAAGAAAAAAGGAAGAGCTCGTCCCGATTACCCCGGGTGAGATAAAGATGTATGCCTGCGGACCGACCGTGTATAACTATATCCACATCGGCAACGCCCGTCCGCTTTGCATCTTCGATATCCTGCGCCGCTATCTCGAATACCGCGGCTATAAAGTGACCTTCGTTCAGAACTTCACGGATATCGACGATAAGATAATCAGACGCGCAAACGAGGAGCACGTCGATTTCTCCGAGATTTCCGAGCGCTATATAAAAGAGTTCTGGACGGATGCGGAAGGACTCAATGTCCGACACGCTACCGTTAATCCGAAGGCCACAGAGAATATCGACGCTATCATTCATATAATTTCGACCCTTATCGAAAAGGGCTATGCCTATGAGGCACAGGGCGATGTATATTTCAGCACCGAGAAGTTCAAGGACTACGGCAAGCTCTCGCATCAGCCGCTTGAGGATCTTGAGGCGGGCGCCCGTATAATGGTCGGCGAGGGCAAGCGCGAGCCCATGGATTTCGCCGTTTGGAAAGCCGCCAAGCCCGGAGAGCCCGCGTGGGATTCCCCGTGGGGCAAGGGCAGACCCGGCTGGCATATCGAGTGCTCCGCGATGAACTGGCGCTATCTCGGCGACACGATAGATATCCACTGCGGCGGTCAGGATCTTATCTTCCCGCACCATGAGAATGAAATAGCGCAGAGCGAGTGCTTCACCGGCAAGCCCTTCGCCCATTATTGGATGCACAACGGCTATATCAACGTCGATAATGTGAAGATGTCGAAATCTCTCGGCAATTTCTTTACCGTGCGCGACGTCGCCGAAAAATACGGATATGAGCCCATACGCTATCTGCTCATCTCCGCCCAGTACAGAAGCCCGATAAACTACAGCACCGATATCATCGAGCAGTGCATCTCCGCGCTCAACAGACTCTATACCTGCCGCGATTCGCTCGATTTCGAGCTGAAGAATGCTTCGGACGCGGAGCATGACGGCGACAGGGCGATTATCGACGGCTTCGGCAAATACAGAGAGCAGTTTATCGACGCCATGGACGACGACCTCAACACCGCCGACGCCATAGCCTCGATATTCGAGCTTGTGCGCGACATCAATACAAACGTTGTCGGCAAGACCCCCTCAAAGGCACTTGTCGAGGGCGCAATATCAGTGTTCGACGAGCTGACCGGCGTGCTCGGACTCGTCTATAACCGCAAGACGGAGACGCTCGACAGCGACATCGAGGCTCTCATAGAAGCGCGCACAAACGCCCGCAAGGAGAAGAATTGGGCTGAGGCCGACAGAATAAGAGATCAGCTCAAGGAAATGGGCATCGTCCTCGAGGATACCGCCCAGGGCGTGAAGTGGCACAGGGAATAAATTATATAGACAATATAGACAAAACGCATAAATTATTGTATAATACTATGTGGATTTTTAAATAAAATGCGGAGGTTAAGTAAGTGAACGATCTTAAAACAAGATTCTTTGACAGTGTGGACAAAAACTGCCCCCATTCGGAATATCCCCGCCCGCAGCTCGTGCGTGAGGACTGGATGTGCTTAAACGGCGAGTGCGATTACGAGATAACTCCTGCAGGCGAGCCCTGCCCGAAGAATTTCAGCGGCAAGATTATCCTGCCGTTCGCCATCGAGAGTCAGCTCTCCGGCGTTCAGCGCGTGCTTCAGCCCGACGAGCGCCTTTGGTACAGAAAGAGGTTCACCCTTGACAGCCGCTTTGACGGAAAACGATGCATTCTGCATTTCGGAGCCGTCGATTGGCAGTGCAAGGTGTTTGTAAACGGCGAATTGACAGGCAAGCATACCGGCGGCTACTGCCCGTTCTCGTTCGATATAACCGACAATCTTGTCGACGGCGAGAATGAGCTTATCGTCAAGGTCTACGACCCGACCGACAAGGGCTGGCAGAACAGAGGCAAGCAGGTTCTCAAATCCGTCGGCTTCTGGTATACCGGAACCTCCGGCATATGGCAGAGCGTGTGGCTTGAGCCCGTGGCGCAGAGCCATATAACCTGCGTGCGCCTGACTCCCGATATCGACGCAGACGAGATAGTCGTCTCTTGTACGGGCGAGGAGCTTGACGGCTGCACGATAGACGCCGAGATTTCGCTCTCGGGCGAGCGGGTCTATTCGGGCGAGATGAGCCTCAACGCGCATCTTCCCGTGCCCGATGCGAAGCTTTGGAGCCCCGAGAGCCCGACTCTCTATGACCTTGTGCTCACCGTGAAGAAGAACGGCGAGGCGGTCGATACCGTAAAGAGCTATTTCGGCATGAGAAAATTCGGTATCGGCAAAGACAAGCAGGGTCTGCCGCGCCTTATGCTCAACAACGAGCCGTATTTCCAGCGCGGTCTGCTTGACCAGGGCTATTGGAGCGACGGCGGACTGACTCCGACTACCGACGAGGCGATGATATTTGACATTTCCGAGATGAAGCGCCTCGGCTTTAATATGCTCAGGAAACATATAAAAGTCGAGCCTCTGCGCTGGTATTATCACTGTGACAGACTCGGCATGATAGTCTGGCAGGATATGGTCAGCGGCGGTGAGTATATCGGAAACATCCTTGCGGGCGTTCTTCCGAATCTCGGTATAGGCGTCAAGGACGATAAATATAACTGGTTCAGCCGCGGCGAAAAAGAGTGGCGTGATGACTACCGCCGTGAGCTGTTTGAGATGATAGACAATCTCTATAACTGCACCTGCATCGGCTGCTGGGTGCCGTTCAATGAGGGCTGGGGTCAGTTCGACGCCAAGGAGATAGGCGACGCAGTCAAAGCATATGACCCCTCGAGAATCGTTGACCACGCGAGCGGCTGGTATGACCAAAAGGGGCGCGACCTCAAGAGTATGCACAAATATATCCTGCCCATTCGTATGCCCAAGCTTGACGGCAGACCGTTCGTAATAAGCGAATACGGCGGATACAGCATGATTTCGGACGGTCACGTCTGGAACAGAAAGAAGAGCTTCGGCTATATCATGTTCAGGTCGAAGGAGAAGCTCTCGGCGGCATATAAAAAGCTGCACGAGAAGCAGGTCATTCCGCTGATAGAAAAGGGTCTTTGCGCCACGGTATATACCCAGGTCAGCGACGTCGAGTTCGAGGTCAACGGAATGTATACATATGACCGAAAGGTTCTGAAGCTCGACGAAAAAACCGTGCAGGAAATAAACTCCAAGCTGCACCTTTAAGGAAGAAGCGACAGATGAAGTCACTGATTAAAAGACTGATAAAAAAACTCGGCGATATGCGCCGCCGACTGCTCTATTACCGCATTTGGCCTGCGGTTTACAGGCGCGCGGCAAAAAAGCCGATAGACGAAAAAAAGGTTCTTTTGGCGTCTAACAGCCGCACTCTTCCGGATAACCTGTCCTGCATGAAGCGCGAGCTTGAGTCACGCGGGATGCACTGCACCGAGCTGCTCATCCCCGCGGGAGCGGGCAGTTTAAGCGGCAGAGCGACGGAGTTCAGGCAGAATATCCGTTTTCAGCGCGAGTACGCGACGAGCAGGCTCGTCTTTGTCGAGGATGCGTTCTTTCCGCTGTTCGCCAACTATCCGCGAAAGGGCACCGAGGTCATTCAGCTTTGGCACGCTTGCGGCGCATTCAAAAAATGGGGCTATTCCACCGCCGACCTCAAGTGGGGCGCGGACAGAAAGAGCCTCGAGCGCTATCCTATCCACAACACCTATACCGCCGTTACCGTGTCGGCCGAGAGTGTTATTCCGTATTATGCCGAGGCGTTCAACTGCCCCGAAAGCATAATAAAACCTCTCGGCGTGCCGAGGACGGACATATATTTCGATTCGAAGTTCGTCTCATCAGCCCGCGGAGAAATGCTCAAAAAATTCCCGCAGATAGGGGACAGGAGGATAATCCTCTACGCTCCGACCTTCCGCGGCAATTCGATTCTCAAGTCCTATATGGATTTGAAGCTCGATATCGAGCGCATGAATGCGGAGCTGTCCGAGGATTTTGTCCTGCTCTATAAGCTCCATCCGCAGACGGCGAAGAGCTTTTCGCTAAGCGCCGAGGAGCGGGGAAAATACGCGGATTTCGTGTTCGATGTCTCGAAGGATGTCCGCATAGACCTCGCCATGTGCGCGGCGGATATGCTGATAAGCGACTATTCCTCGGTCATATTCGAATACTCGCTGCTCGACCGCCCCATGATATTCTTCGCCTACGATCTCGAAGAATATGACCGCGACCGCAGCTTTTATAACAAATATGAGGATTTTGTGCCCGGGCAGGTAGTTCGGGATACCGAGGAAATTATCTCGGCCGTCAGGCAGGCTCAGTCGTGCTTTGACAGAGCGGTGACGGAAAACTTCAGAAACAATTTTATGGATGCCTGCGATGGGCACAGCACCGTGCGAATCGCCGAAGCGTTCATGGAAAAATAAGGTGGACAATATGAAAAAGTTATTAAAAACCGCAACGGCCTTTCTGCTTATTTTGGCTGTCGCCGCAGGACTGTGCGCGTGCTCCGGCGGAGCGGGCGGCAAAGCTCCGGGCAAGAAGATTGCCATAGTCACAGCAACCCTGTCGCAGAATCCCGAGGAATATCGGCGCGCGGCTCAGCTTGCGAGCAAATATTCCTATGTCGAGCACGTTGTCTATACCGACACGCGCATAGGCACCTCAGGCATTCTCGATTTCTATAAGCGCGTCAACGATGTCGCCGCCGACGAGAGCTACGGCGCGGTAGTTATAGCGAGAGCGAATTTGGGCGCTGTTGCGGCGGTCAGGGCGGCAAAGGCGAAGAATCCCGATAAAATTATCGTCTGCACAGCACCTGTGGAGAATATAGAGACTCTTGCGAAGTCCGCCGACGCGATACTCGCCATTGATACGGCAAAGGACGCCGCCATGATGGTCGAGGAGGCTCACGGCCGCGGAGCGGAGGTCTTTGTTTATTACGCCACGGGAGTTCAGCAGAGCACCCTGAGCGTTAAGGAGTCGCGCGAAGCAGCAAAGCAAAAGTGCGATGAGCTCGGCATGACATATAAGTTTGTCAACTGCTACGATGTCACGCAGACCCTCGGCATAAAGGGTGCGCAGAGCTTCATGAAAGAGGACATCGCCCGCCAGCTCAAGAACTTTGAGGGCAAGAAGATAGCGGCCTATTGCGCCGACATATCTTCTCAGGCGGAGCTCATAAAGAACGCCTGCCCGAACGGTATTATCGTTGCCGGCACGAGCTTCCCGAGCGTCTATGACGGCTACACCGCCGCTTTCAATATCGAAATGGGCAAAAAATGGGACGACAAGTCCAAGGTGTTCAGCAAGGTCAGAGCCGCAATCAGAGAAAACGGCGGCACGAAGAATCAGTTCATCGTCTGGGACGACCTCACCGCCGTGTCTATGACCGATGCCGCATTCGAATATGCGAGAGCATCGCTCACAGGCGAGCAGGCGGATATGGCTAAGGCCGTCAAGTCGAGCTTCCCGTCGAAGATAAAAGTATCGGACAAAAAGCTCGATAAGTGCACATTCATCTATACGGAGGATTACCGCGTATTATGAGAGGCAAGTTTATTGTAGTAGAGGGTCTTGACGGCTCCGGCAAGGGCACGCAGATGGCTCTGCTGTGCGATTATCTGAAGTCGCGGGGCAGAAGCGTGTATCCGACCGCCGAGCCTACGGAGTCGGTGACGGGCGGCATGATAAGAGACGTTCTGAGCGGCGCAAGGCAGCGCACCTCGTCGGAGCTTGCCGCGCTCTTTCTCGCAGACCGCGTGGCGCACAATCTGAACCCCGTCAACGGCATAAAAAAGACGCTCGAAGCGGGAATAGACGTCGTGTGCGACAGGTATTATTATTCGTCAATAGCATATCAGGCGGTGGGCGAGGACAAGCAGTGGGTCATTGACATGAACCTCAACTGCCCCGGAATAATCAAGCCGGACATCTGTATTTTCTTCGATGTAGACCCGTACAGCTGCCACGAGAGAATAGAGCACGGGCGCGTGTATCTCGAAATTTTCGAGCGCGACCCGGAGCAGGTGAACGCAATACGCGAGCGGTATTACAGCGCGTTTGAGCTGCTCAAGGACAGCGAAAACATCGTTGTTATCGATGCCGCGCGCGACATAGACGCCGTCGCCGCCGACGTCAGAAAAACGGTTGATACCCTTATAAAGTAACATTAATCCGTCCGTACCACGGGCGGATTTTTTGCCGCTTGCGGCAAGGCGCAGACGGTTACAAGCAGGATTTTTTGGGGAGAAACCGCCGTCAGGCAATCGAAACTGCGCCGCAATTCCCAATCTGCCGAGTAAGCATAAGGCTGTCTCCGCGTGCTTTTTGTGCAACCCACAATTTGCGTCATTATGATGCCCTCAAACGAACAACGCCGTGCAAACTAAAAGCCGCAGAAAAGGCGAAAACGAATCCTGCGACTGAATATATGCAAAAATCACCCTCCCATGCGCTGCACGGAAGGGCTTATTTATGCGCTTTATGCCGTTTGACTGTTTTGATCTGCGCTCTGTGAGTTTGATTTCTGCCCGCTCTGTCCCGAGCCGTTTTGGCGCGGATCGCCGTCGGGCGGTGTGGGTCTGCCGCCGGAAGCTTTGCCGTCGCCGCCCTGCTGACCGGGAGCGCCGTCGGGCGGTGTGCCGCCGGGCTGCTGTCCGGGTTGTCCGCCTTGTCCTCATTTTCCCCAAGTCAAGAGCCGGGAAAAACACCCGAAAAATGACCCTATTGCGTAACAGGGGCGCAGAAAGGAGAGCTTATGAGAACAGGGCTTACCAAGCAGGAAAAGACCACCGATATATGGTTTGACGAGAAAGCCCCCCTTATCCATATTCGCACCCACAACACCGACTTAAAGAAGCGGCTTGCCGCCTACGCCGGACAGCACCCAGACCAGTGCCGCCAGACCGACGCAGACCCGGACACGGGCTGCATGGAGTTTGAAATCCGCAAGGGGCGTTTCTCTTTCCGTCTGACCGCTCCATACAGAGAGGAACGCCGGAGAGCCGCCAGTGAAGCGGCGAAAGCTGCCGCGAGCAATCTCACGCGAAGTATGATATAATTTTTTTGAAAAACTTTTCTCTTTCATTTAGTATTTGCCGCGAAAACCGTAGTATATAGGTGAAGCCGGAAAGGAGGTGGCGCAATGATTGATGATGAAAAAATTATTGAGTTATTTTTTGAGCGTTCCGAGCAAGCCATACGGGAGCTGGACATTAAATACGGAAAAATCTGCCACAACCTCTCGTATAACATCGTGAACAGCCGACAGGACGCAGAGGAATGCGTCAATGACGCTTACTTAGGCGCATGGAACGCCATTCCCCCGGTACGCCCGAACCCGTTGCTTAGTTACATTGTGAAAATAGTGCGAAACATTTCCCTCAAAATCTATTGGAGAAAGGAAGCAGCCAAACGAAGCGGACACTATACGATTGCCTTAGAGGAAATCGAGGGCTGTATCGCAGACCAAAAAACCGTGGAAGATGAAATTGAAGCCAGAGAGTTAGCCCGTATCATCGAAGCATTTTTGGATACGCTGACCGTAAAAGAGCGCGTTATCTTCATGCGCCGCTATGCGTATGCAGATACCTACGCGGATATAGCAAAGCGCGTAGGTATCTCTGAAAAAAATGTATCCGTCCGGCTTGCTCTAATCCGCCAGAAGATGAAGCAATATTTGATTGAAAGAGAGGTATTAGTATGAACACAAAATTGTTTTCCGAAGCCATGAGCGAAGTCAACGACAAGTATTATGAGGAAGCCGCAAACTACCATTGTAAAAAGCATGGGTGGGTAAAGTTTACATCTTTAGCAGCTTGTGCCGCTATTGTGTTAGCAGTATCATTTGCGACTTTGTGGAAACTTCCAAGTCAAACTACGCCGCAGCCAGAATATGAACCGCCAATCATTACAAACCCGGATAATCAGTCGGACAATCCTGAGCAAGGTATTAGTCTTAACCTCAATGAAATTAAGGAACTCAATGCCACGAGTGGAAGTATCGCTCTTATGGCAGATGATTATACCGCAATGTCTTATGAAGAACTGCTCAGATATTTTGATGTATCACTCCCAATTACAGAAACGCTTCCCTACCTTACACTCCAGAGCAATGATTTTGGTATTTACCAAACAGATAATCGTGGAATTTATTATGATGGGAATTTTATTGAGTTCCGAAATTCTGGTGGAACGCAGGACATAAACATCGTCCTTTCTAAAGTGTTTAAGCACACTTCAGATGTTTTCGATTTAAGTGCGGACGAGTTACAATTTACAGAAATCAATGGCAGGGAGCTTGCAGTTTTCCACTACACAAATGAAAATGGAACAGATTGCTATTATGCTGAATTTCTGCAAAATGACGTTGCCTTCGTGGTCAGTTCGGAAAATATTTCAATGGAGGATTATGCGAAATGCCTGCAAGTCTTAGTTGAAAAAGCACAGCAAAACAGCGGCTCTGTCAACACCATCACAGGTGAAATTGTTGTAATCGACCCATACGCAAATCACATAGGAGTTCGTTTGGATAAGGAACAGGCCCCGGAATATAGCAGCGTATATGGAATTGACCTGCCAGACGGACAATCTGCCGGGGATTATTCGCTTGGCGACCGTGTAGAGGTAATGTATACGGGAGAGCCAGCAACCATTTTAACGATATGGGCAGAGCAACTTGTAGATATTAAATTATTGAAGTAAGCACAAAAAATATTACAGAGGGACAGTCGAGAAATCGGCTGTCCTTTTTCTATGCCGACGGGCAGAAAGGAGTGACCAGCCATGACAAAACCGAGAGAGAAAACCCGTGAAGAACTGCAAGCCGAGATTGAGGACGGAAAGAAGAAAATCCGGCAGTTTGAGA
>OIWT01001812.1_pt1 | contig 24094 bp, 30 predicted proteins | sample 1587701 | NCBI WGS metagenome assembly OIWT01 (sample SAMEA3888904, study PRJEB22519) | human gut metagenome | biome: human gut; feature: human-associated habitat; material: faeces | place: Denmark | collected 2009
CCCGCGGCAGCCAACCCATTCGACGCACCCTCCAAGGAGGAGGACGCGGAGCCCGCGGCGCTCGAGCCGATGCCCAACACGCCGAACTTTTTGTCGAAGCAGAAGAAGCAGAAGAGCATCTTCAACCTGTTCCGGCGCGAGGGCAACGAGCGGAAAGGCGTCAGTGGCAACATCTTCTCCTCGCTAACGCAGTCGATCACCAGCACCGTGTCCAACATCGTGAACGTCGCGGAGACGGAGGAGGAGGCGCAGGCGCGGCTGGCGCGCGAGGAGGAGGAGCGGATCAAGCGCGAGGAGGCGGAACGTCTGCGGCGCGAGGAGGAAGAACGGCTTCGCAAGGAGAGAGAGGAGGCGGAGCGGAAGCGGCGCGAGGAGGAGGAGCGGATTCGCAAGAAGGCGATGATGGAGCAGAAGCTGACGGCCGGAATTGCCTGCAAGAAGTACTGCTCGCGCGGCAAGCCGCATCCCACGACGGTGTCGCTGATCACGCACGCGTCGAAGGGGCAGATGGTGGGCGTGGGGAGGCGTGGTAAGGCGTAGATCCAGTGGACGCGAAAGAAGTCGCTGTTCCACGGCAAGATCGCGTTCTTGGCCATGAGCGAGATCACGCGCATCGAGAACGTGGAGAACTCGCCGCAAGTAGTGCTGGTGGGCAGCCGACCGCTGAAGCTGGAGTTCAATTCGATGGAGGAGAAGGCGGAGTTCTACGAATGCTTCCCGCTGCTGAAGGAGGGCGTGGAGAAGGTTTAATTGCTGTGTTTGCTTTGGCGTGTTTGCAAGAAACAGAAGAAGTGTCCTCGTCCAAGAAGCAGGACTCGATCCTCCGCCCTTCGCTGCAATACGCCTCCAAATCGTCCAGTTTCACCTCCATCAAGTCATGCGCACACAAAAACTTCACTAAACCTCACTCTCTCCCCCACGCCCCACCCGAGCGGTCTTCGTACACTCTGCGCAGCGCCTTCTCCCTCTCCTCCTGCTCCTTCACGCCGTCGTCCAGCTCCATGCTCTTCGAGTACCGCTGGGAGAAGTGCGTCAGGATCGTGTACCGCGCGCCCACCGCCTTCGCCACCGCCAGGGCCTCCTCCATCGTGCAGTGCTTCTTCGCCAGCGCCTGCTCCTGTCGGTCCGGCGTGAAAGTGCATTCGTTCAGCAGCACATCCACTTTCTATGCATCACACCTCATGCACACAACCACAATCCCCGCAGGGAAGAACTGGCTCGCATTCAGCGCGGGCCGCCCGTCTCCGGTGAACAGGAAGCGAAGAGAGGGCGTGCGAACCAGCACGGCGCACGCGTCATCCATGTGGTCCATCTAGCCCTCACTCCACGCGCCCACGCCCACGGGAAAGAACGCCAGTTCCAGCGATGTGGAATCAAATTGTACGGTCATCGCACCGGCTGACGTATGCTCCACGGAAACGCCCACGAAGGTACTGGGCGATGCCTTGTGCGCCACTCTGCACAGAGAAGGCGCGGTGAACGAGGGGATTTCGCTCGGGAACCGGGCCGTCTGGACGGGGATGAAGCGATAGGTGTCGGCGAGCTGCGGACAAAGCGCAGCGAACGCGTCCAAAAACACCTTCACGCGCGGCGGACCCACGACCACCACGCGCTCGCACGTCTTCCTCTTCTTCTCGCCAGCCTCCACCTCCACGGCCTGCTGTGCCCTCGCCAGCAGCAGCAGCGGCAGGCCGAGGTGGTGGTCGGCGTGGGAATGCGAGATCACGACCACCTTCACCCGATGCAGCACCGAGTCGATGGAGGCGGGGTACAGGCGAAGAAGCTGGTTGAGCGTGCCCTCGCCGCAGTCCAGCAGCACGGACTTGTCAGCACTCAACTGGAGGAGGGTGGAACTCACGTTGCGGTACTTGCTCGGCACGGCGGAACCCGTGCCCAGAAACACGACTTTTCCGGGAATGCCGGTTTTCGGGGTGTTTTGGAGAGAATCCTCGATTTGCTGTTTGACTGTCTTTTCCTCGGGAGTCAATTCCGTAACGACGCTCTCTGAAGGAGGTGCAATAAACTGACCCGACCGTTTCACCGGAGCGAGACACAATTGTTCCCGACACATCTAGGAGTCAACACGGAATTCCAGAAAAACGAGGTGTCTTGGAGAAGAAGGAGAAGGAAAGGAGAAGGGAAAAGAGGAGAAGAGAGAAGGCAACACCAAGTGAAGGTGGGCACAGAGCAGCGTGCTGGCGGTGTGGACAGCAGAGAAGGCAGAGAGAGAAGGAGTGATGGTCGTGACGTGCGAGGGTAGCGGAACGGGGAAGGTTGGAGGAAGTGAAGGCGAGTGGTTGAAGTACACAGCGCGGAGAGTGGAATGACTACTTGTCAATCTTCGCCTCAACCCAAACGAAGACAGCAGGGATGGGAGGGCAGAGGATGCGAGGGCATTGTAGATCGCGGGGTGGTGAGCGTTGAGGAGGAGAACCGAAGGACCCGGCGTCGATGGTGTCATTACCATCGCGGGCGTGATGACGGTTTCGTTGATGGTGATGGACTCTCCGCCCACCAACTTCTTGAACAACGCGCCCTAGCCATGAATGACTGAAATGGAGCACACTTTGGGAATTCCGAGCTGTTTGGCCTTCTCTGGACAAAACTTGCCCTTCAGCTCGGGCACTCGAATCAGATACGAGATTTCGACTTCCGTGCACTGTTTCTCTCTGCGAATGGCGGAACAATGCAAGCACATTCCCTCTACACGTGAAGAGGCAGTGAAATGGATGCCCCTCAGATCAAATGATTCGCGGGTGAACTCGTTATCTACGCATCACTCACTGCTTTGAGAATCACTTTCAATAGGGTAAATGACTATGGGAACCACTTGGACACCGGGAAACACATCAATCGGGGAAGAATCGCTACTGAGTTCCATCACGGTAATGTCAAAGTCGGGACTACGAACATGTAAACAGTGCGACTTGCATCCTACCGATATATAAAGAGTTGAATCGTGATGAAATAGTCGCACAAGCCTTCCGGTCCGAAGATCTTCAATTTGCGAACGCCCATGTCATAAATGGACAGTAACATGCCTTTCGATCAAACTCTCAACTCTTGAACATACCAGGAAGTCCACCAAGGGTCTCTGGCGAAATGCGGGAGATGAACAGAGTTGTCAACTTTGACAATCGAATGGAATGCTCGCTACAGAGCCGTTGACAGCCATCGCGGACATTGAAGAGACATCTACTTCTAACACGGCGCAATGGAGGCATACTTCTCATCTTCTGACTCGAGCACAAACTCGGAATCGGTATCACCATATCCGGTGCACAAACTCGTCAGCGTGAGGATCATTTTGGGAGTGCGCTTCATCCTCTGCCTACAACGGTCTAAACTAATGAAGAACACAACAAACACATCCAAAACATGAATTAAAACCGATAATGCCACACATCACAATCTACGGTAAACACGCCACCCAAACTCTCACCCCTCTTCAAACAAAGCAACTGCCTGCTACGATCCGACTCACTTCGCAATTTCTGCAAAAAAGCGCGGTACACGTGAATCATGGATTGCTGGCTATCAAAAAAGGAGTAGCGGTAGTTCTTCGCGTGATTTGACCTACTTATCACGCATCCTCGCAATGGCGACGCTTTGTGGGGAACGTCCACCGCGAATGCATTCGTCGCCACGTAGAACTCGTAGCCGAGATAACGCAGGTTCTCGATCCACTGCACTTTGTTGAAGCCGTAATTCAGGAACGATTCGTCAAAGGACGGAAGAAAGGTCGTTTTCTTCACCATCACGTACGGCTCGGAAAAGAGGTCACGGAAGCAGGGAACGAACGTCACGTTGGACTGGAACTGATCCGCCCAGTCCTCGGGAAGGTAGTTCTATTTCATGAACGGAGATGAAGAATCCAACGTGTGTGTTGGAAAACGGCCGAAACAGCGTCATCTTCCCCTCCTTCAGAAGCTTCACAAGTTCGCGCTTCGTCGAAGGCATCTTCTCCAGCACCCTGATCATGACGGCATCTCTCCGCTCTCACATCGACACGCTTTCCTGCAGCGTCCTCAGCCGATTCCCGTTCACGTAGCTCGGAGAAAAGGAGAACGTTGGCAAAATGGTCACGAAAAACGGATTCTCGAGATAGTGTTTCGGGAGTTTCATCAGTGTGTCAAAGGAAGAAACTACAGATCACGAGGAAGAGAGGAGGGAACAAGAGGGCCAAGCATCCATATCCAGCATGATGAAATGACTCGTTTCGACTCTTTTGATGGAAAGATTGCGTAAGCGATTGATGGGGTAAATCGGCTGTCTCTTGCACGAAACGCCTCCGGATGGCTGTCGGAAATAGATGCAGTCACCGGCCCGATTGGTAGGAACATACAGCGTCAGCATCAAACGAGACGGGAAGGAAGATGCCATGATGAAGGAGCGAGCGACGTACAGCGAGGACTTGTCGAGAAACACGGTGATGGAGACAGGCCTACCCATAAAACAATCGGGAAACCCAAACCCATTCCATCGCGAAAGAAGATGCGGGATGAAGAACAGGCGATCGATTCTAGACATCACAGGGAAGCACGAGATGAACGTAGTTTGGGAGACGAGAGTAATCTCAAAGTGATCGCTCTCTTCTCCTGGACCCGAGGAAGAAGCCTGGGAAGAGTCAAGCCTTGTCGATCCAGAATACAGCTCCAGTGTGTATTCCTGGAGGAAGGGAGGATTCGGAAGCGGTTCCTGCTGTTTGTAGATATTGAGATAGACATCAGAGTAGCTATCTCGACTGTTCGTGTTTAGCGGATGACGGGAATACTCCGACGAGCCACTCTCGGAAGACCCTTCTTCCTCCGCACCTTCCGAGGACAGTGCCTTCCTGTTGATTTCCCGCAGAGCGTAGTCGGAGAGTAGAACGAGCATTCTACCTCTGAGTGCATGCAGGAGACACTACTGCGATGAATAGAAATACTCGTTGGTGAAGTCAGACAGCACCGTCCCCTCGATGGAGATGTAATTGCCACTCTTTTGCAGGAAACTGCTGCTAAGCACAGCAAGTCCCAGGAGCCACGTGGTGGACTGCTTATCACTAATCGTGAAGCAAAGGCAATTGTCGTACAGAAAGTGGATGGAATGAAGAAGGACAGAAAACGCCAGAGAGGCTATCACTACAAGAAGTCGGAAGAGTGGGCGTCTCCGCAATTCCCTCTCCGAGGACGTAGAATCGCCAGCCCCCCTTCTTTTGCATAAACACCTCATCACTCCAGTTTGGACAAGGGAGTCTGATACGAATCTCCAAGAAACTGAGGTTGAAAAAACAGTTTTGAAACAAACATGCCGAACACAATCTATTCTATCCTTATTGTGCATGCAGCGTAGACGGAGTGATACCATACGCCTGCATGTAGCTGGTGACCTGCCCGGGAATCTCCTCCAGCAACTTCTGTGCAATCTTTTCCGGAGGCTGGAACTGGACGTCCTGCATCGCCACAAACTGCACAATCTACGTCTCACTATTTACTAGCACGCCCACATCCCGCGAGGCGTACACGCCACCGTCATGCAATCTCTCCACATCCCCATCCAACACCTACTCCTCATCCTTCCCGCACACTCCGACATTCATCGCCGTGAAGTCATCGTTGCCCACACCGATGATCAGAATGGACAGAGGCAGATTGGATGCATGCACGATCGTCCGGATCGATTCCTCCTGGTCGTGAATGGCTCCGTCCGTGATGATCAGCAGCACCAGGTACTTGTCGCGCTGGGCCTGGATGGCCCGCGCAATACTACTCATCACTCACACATCCCACACCCACCTCGCCGCCTTGCCCAGCACGCCCGCGAAGTACGTCGGACCGGAGAACCGCAGTGTGGGGATCACCTGGTGGTACACCGTCATGACGCCCGCCACGCCCGGCACCTCGGGGTTGGCCTCGTTGAAGTTCAGGGCGAAGCAGTGATTGGCAGACATATTGCCCGGCAAGCATGCACCGAATCCGTACACGGGGAACAGCCGATCGGTGTCGTAAAACTCAATCACGTTGCCGATCATCGCGATGGCGCGCTCATATCTACGCCTCAGGCTGAAAAGTCGTGCGCACTGATTCAGCTGGCCCTGTGCGTAGAGAGCGGGGTTGATGTAATGAAGCGAGTTGGGCGTGGAGGGGTCGCCATTGCTGCCCGTGAAGTCGATCGCCACCATGAAGTTGAGTTCCAGGCCCTTCTGTACGAACTGCAGGAACGATGCCTTCTCCACGAAGCAGCACTTCTTCACGTACAGCGCTCTAGTCCTCACAGCACGTCTCTCCCCCCCACCCTGTGGCCTTCTCGCCGCTCAGGGTCAGGGTCTGCTCCACCGAGCCAAGCAGTGCGTTCACCGTCGTCTTCACCTCGCCGCACAACACGTGGTTTCCGCGCCGCTTGTACTGGAACACCTGCAGGGCGAGGCGCCGGTTCTATCCGTGAGTGGGGCGTGTCACCATCACATAGTCGCAGTTGCACAGGATCGACACGTCGACGGAGATTTGACGCCAGGCGCCGTTGGAGGCGACTTCCGTGCGGAAGACAGGAACAAAACCGTTCTTCTCGCTATCGCGTGGGGTTAAGCCGCCGGCGGAGGGGGTGGAGGATATAGAGAATGCGCAGGAAGCAGTTGGAGGGAAGGTTGCGGCCTTCGAAGATGATCTGCAGATCGCCGGACGATCGCTGCAGCTCTTCGCACTTCACGATCAGACTGCCGCGGTTCTTGTTGTCCAGCGTGATGGGGAAGGAATTGACGGAGTTGCTGTGCAACAGCTTGGGCACATCCGTGAAACACTCGCCGATCAAGTCCTGTTTTGACAGATCCAGCTACGCGTTACCGCACATAAGTATCACTTACCACGGACGAATCTCCCTCCGTATCTGCGTCGTAGACGACGAAACGCAGCTTTTGGATTTCCTCGAATCTGTACGTCATGATAATCTTCTCCACGAATGCCGGACTAGAGTTCAACGAAGACAAGGCAAAAACGCTTGCGAATTCACGATCACCTCCGTACGTCCCAGCTCAACCCATTGTTTAGCACTGCTCAGCTCGTAAACAACGACGAAGGGGTCGCTCTTGCTCATCACATCCATGCGAGGCAAATCACGACACTCCACAGATAACTAGGATTGAGACATAGGCGAATGTGCTACGGTGATCTTGGATAGGGTAATCATTCTTCCTTCGTAAATCAGAGCGGCCTCTTCCGATCCATCCTGTTCCACGTTGGAATGGGCTGTTCCAGAAGCAACAACGCTTGGTGATGACGCACAACTTCCCATGGTGATAAGCACACAGTTGTCAGAGAAAAAGTGAAGATGGGATTCGTTTCTTGAAGTGTGTAACCCACACATTTATTGAAAAGAGAGTAGATGACTGTATTGCGGTGGGGAGCAAAGAAGACGGTTTTGCATCATTCTCTCCCATCCCCTTTCCTTCCTTACAGAATGGCAGTAATACCCTTGTGCAGCTGTTGCTGCTCACAACCATCCTGTTGTTTCATCCACTCTGTGCAAACCAAGTGATTCCATTGCATTCCCCTATTAGCATTTGCCACAATCTCCACATCCACATTTCATCGCCGGAAAGGGAAGTGGGATATGCACTCTCCATTCCCTATCTCATCTTTCCATTCACCAATTCCCAGTCCTCACTCACGATTCCAGTTCCGTTTCCACCCATTCACTCACTCCTTCCGAAGAGAAGCGAGTGTGCGAAAAGCGTCGAATTCCCGTAAAACGGCCGTTCTCCAGCCACACATTCATTCCTTGCTGCAGTACTGAGTGATTTTAGGTGAAATATGTCTTGGGGTAGTGGCCGCGGCGGGAATTGACATGGGTAGAAGAAGATGTTGCTGATGACTGGGAGGCGGAGGTTGCCAACGAGGCGGTGGCGGACAACTGGGAGGATGACGCTGCGAAGCTCTTCGACCAGAACACCGTCGTGGACAAGCGTGTTGAGATATCCTTGCGCTGGAATAGCCGCATTCCTTGACGCGCACTGCCCCATTTGCCATGGAGAGGGAAAGGTGACGGAGGAGGAGAAGATCCGCGTGGAGGACAGAATGAAGGCCAAGGCGACTGCCAAGGCTTCTGTGAGTTCTTCTCATTCCAAATTACACATAGGCGAAGAAGTACGACGAGAACCGCGGTGTGCACGCTGCTCAAGTCAGTGTGTGTTTTTTCCCTTGACTGTAGATGGACACGCCTCTGGATGACCCCATCGCCGAGAAGGAGCGTCTGAGAAAGCTGGCGGAGAACGCGGATGCCAAGATTATCGATGAGATGTTTGGAGGAAAAGCTGACGACGGTATCCCTTGCTCACGCGGCTGACGTGTAGCGTTCATCAGCGACACAGAAAAGGGATTGAACATGATCAAGCTCTCCGACATCACCGACTACCAGCAGTTGGCGTACAAATTGGGCAAGAAGATGACGGAGTGCGGCAACGCCACAAACACCCTGGAGTTCCTCCAGCAGGCCATTCGCCAGTGTGGCGGCATGCTCACGAGCGACGACTTCCAGAAGCTGTCCTCGACGTGCAACGTGATGAAGGAGGAGAGAAAGAAGGACGAGAGAGTGACAAGCAAGAAGGGCAAGAAGAAGGGTAAGACGATGGCGTCGATCAAGGTGTCGAACGACACGTGGCAGAGCCAGATGGCGGACGAGGAGAACTATGACGACTACGGTGATGATTTCATGTAATCCGTGTTTGTTCGTGCAGACTCGGCCGTTTTGCGTCTTCTTCGGTTGGTACTGCAGAGCGAATGAATGTACTGAGAAGAGTAGGAGGGGTGGAGAGTTGGGGAATGACGCACTAGAGGATACTACTGGTAGTCTATTGTATCATATTTCTGCAGCTCCTATTCAACGGCTATAACCGGCAGCGGAAAAGGGAGCAGGAAGAGCTGTTGCTGGTGGAGCAGACCAACGCGACTTCCCAGCGTTCCACTATGACGGTCATTCCTACGAGAAAGAATCCAGGAAGGAAGAACGCGTCTTCTTCCGATCAGCAAGCACTCTTCACTCAAGTGCTGGATACACTCAACAGATCGCAAAGGAACATCAGCGATACACAGTGGGTCATCATCTACCAGCCAAACGGAGAGTCCGGATTAGCAAACGTTTTCATCGGGCTCGTCTCCTGTATTATAGCGGCGCTCTCCACCGGAAGAGGTGTGCAAAGTAGTTTTGGAAGGGTTATTTCATCGTAGTGACTCCCTTTCACATGTTCGACGACTATTTCTATGATCCGTTCCCCTTGTTCCACTACAACAATTCCTTCCAGGGCATGGACGTCCAGTTCTTCTTCATGTACTCTCTTCTGGCGCAAGGTCGGGCATTGAAGCGGAATCATCTCAACCAGCTGACCAAGAAGCGAGCTCTTCTCATCAACTGTTTCACGGATGTCACGCCCCATTTCCTGAACAATAACGCGTACCGCGCCACTCTGACGGATCTCCACCTGTGGAGCCAGTCTTCGCCCTTCCTGCCCAACGTGGTGGACTTGCTCTTCGAGTACACGATGAGGCCGAAGCAGCCGCTGTGTACGCTTATCAACAAGTACATTCGCTCTCTGCGTCAGCGGGTGTTCATCGGAGTGCAGGTCCGACTTGGAGGGAAGTCTCTGTTCTACAGTGACAAGGAATTCCTGCAGATGAGCGACCTTGCGCAGTTTGGAGATGCGATTGCTTCCTACATGAGCGATCGCAAACTGACCAACTCCGACGTGTACGTCTTCCTCTCGACAGACAACCAGCGTGTTGTCAGCTTCTTCCAGCAGCGATTTGGAAGCAGTCTGCGGATGGTGAAGGAGTACGCCATTGGGCATTCTGCGCCGAACAAGAACCGATTCGAGTTCCAGAAGGCGCCGGATTACACGAAGAGAGCCATCATGGACCTCCTCATCCTCCAACGCGCTGACTTCCTTGTCGTCACCGAGGGCAGCACCTTTGGGAAGCTGGCGACGCGGTTGCAGCGGAATCGCAATTCCACGGTGGTTGTGGACAAGGCCATCGACTGGAGTACCCGGCCTGATCACTGCAGCGTGTTCGAGCGCAGCAACAGACCCTATCTTGCCCAAGTGATTTCGCCCTCTCTGAAGCAGCTCCCGTGATTTTTCCTCCGTGTGTACAACGCACTGTTTGTTCAAGACGGGAGTTTGCACTTGACTGACCGAAATATCCCCGTTTCCTGCATATCCAAAAACACGTGTTTACTGGATTCTGTGAGGCATTTTGGATTCAATCAAGATGTCATCCTTCGTGTTTAAGGGGAAGATGGTCATTGTGGGAGATATTGCCGTCGGAAAGACGTCCCTTGCATCGCGCTTTGTAGACGACAAATTCACGAAGAATCACAACGCAAGCGTCGGAGGCAGTGATGGATCGGTGAATTCACGCATAGTTGCGTATTTTACAAAGACCATGGTCGTGGATGACAAATTGACGGTGAAGTTTGATATTTGGGATACGGCAGGACAGGGTCGGTGTTGGAGAGCGGGGATCACTGGATAGAGCGATACAGAAGCGTCAACAAGCTCTATTACCGTGGCGCCGCCGCTGCCGTGATCGTATTTGACCTGACACAGCAGGTGGGATGCGATTTATGAGGTTCATTCGAAGGCTACGTTTGATGCGATTCAATCGGATTGGTTGGACAGCATCCGCACGTGCGCTGATGAGAACATCAGTTTGTATGGTTGGATGTCGTTATGGGTAGTCATTGTGATTGCCGGAAACAAAAGCGACATGAAGGAGCAGAGACAGGTGAGCCAAGCTGTACTGATGATGGTTGTGCATCATAAATAGGACATTGACGCGTTCTGCCAGAAGGCAAACCTTATGTACGTCGAGACGAGTGCAATGACGGGATCGGGTGTGACGGACTTGTTTAAATCGATTGGTGTGTGTATTGGATGGCGGTTAGGCGTAGCGCTGAAGGTGCGGGAGAGCATGGAGACAAACACAAAGACGGGCTTCCAACTGTTGGAAGTGAAGAACGAGACGCCGGATAAAGTGTTGGAGGTGAAGTGGCGTGTGACGGGTAGAGTGTTAGATGGAGGGAAGAAGTCGGGTGGTTGTTGCAAATGGCTTGTTTGTTGCAAACGGGTGTAGGAGAGCGGTATTTCGGTGAAGGGAGTCCATGTGCCACAATCCATGATGGAAAGCGTACTCTTTCACCAATATTCCTTATCCGTAGTGGAATCGAAAGCTATCTGACGCCCGAGCCCTAGAAGGGAGAATCCAGGTGCCATTGGTGCAGTGCGCTTAGCATGTAGCAATCGTTGCAAGATTTGACTCGGTTCATTTCGCAACTGGATAACAAATCGGTAGATAATGGTTGGAGTCCTATGCTTCTCTAATTCGCAGAGACGCAAACGAGTTGCGGTCAAACCATCACAGACGAATTGGAATCGCTGTTACAGCAAGTTGTATTCGTGCAGTGGAGTGAAGAGTAGTACAAATCCATGGTGGAGGAACTAACGACGATTTCAGAGACGGCAACTGATTCTACAGCATCGATGATCGTGAAGGCATGCAAAGATTGCAATTCTAATCCATAGCGGCAGAAATCCGTGTATCGCGACTTTTACAGGGAGTTCAACCGTCAGCGCGTACCCTTGGGTCGTATGCTTAACACTAGGAAAACATGCAGGTGAAGTTGGAGCGAATGAGCCTCCTACGGCAGTCTGCCATCCGCAGGTTCTGCTTCCATCCTCTAACTGAACTCTAGCATCACAAAGGAGGAGTCTGAAATGCAGCAGCTGCTGAAGGAGAGAGCATCTGCCCGATCCTCTCTCCAAATGGCAGATCGCTTCATCGAGTCCTTGTATCCAGTGTGCATAAACGTTAGGCAGGCCGCCGAGTCCCACAGCAACCTGCTCGAACAGGGAAGGCGGCTGGAGGCGGGGAAGGGGCACATTCTGAGCGTGTCGAGCCGCTTTCCACTGGCGAACGACCTGCTGAATCGGATTGCGGATCGCCGCAACCGGGAGAAGTGGGGCTTTCATCGGGTGCTGATGTGTAGTGTGATCGTGGCGGTGGTCATCGCGTGTTGTATCATCTTCTGCATCTGGTATGCTTTTCACTGGTCTGTTTGTTCAACACACACGTCATAAAAGGACGTAAACAGAATACCCCTCCTCCAACTCCTTCAGTCGCATCACACCCTCCTTCACCTTCTCCGCCCCCTTCCAATCCACCTCGCTCCCATCCACCACCACACACGGCACCCGCAAACACACTCCGCTCAGTCGCTTCAAGCCCTCTTCTCGCAGCGACACCAGCGGCGACACCTCCACGCCCTTCTCGGGAACAGGCTCCTCAAACCGCACTCCACACTCTCGCAGATACGCCGTCTGCGCCTGAACGATGTGCGCCACGGCCTTCTCCGGCGAAGCCACCGGCTTGCCTACGCCTTAATGCTCGCGGCAGAATCCACCCGGAGGGTTCTTGATCGGCGCGAACTCGCTGCGCGGAATGACCAAAATCCCCAGCTTTTTCGTCGAGGCCAGCACATCGGCCAAGTAGTACTCCATCTTGTAGGCGTTCGGGTTGATGGGCTTGATGGTGCGGCCCAAAATCGTGTCGAAATAGGGAATCGCCTTCTTCACAATATGACAACTACTCTTCACGCCCTCTCATCACTCCAACTAAGCAGGCAACGACGAGGCGGTGCACTTCGCAAGCAGGAAGTCCAGGCGGAACAGAGAGTCAAACACGAACCCATAACGGAAAACCATCTCACCTACTCCTCACACCACCGCCCTGCCCTCACCGTTCTCGTCGCGCTTGCACGTCTGGCGGTACTGCATCTCCGAGCAGATCGCCAGCAGCGGGCGGCCCGCGTACTGCGTAATCACCGACAACTTTTCTTCGGGACAGCACTTCTTCACACACTTCACACACATGTCATTCTGGTGAAGCACAGAATAGCCCAGGAACAGTGGATCTGCTGGCTACGGCGTGACGGATAGGAGCAATGATTACGATCTCCATTGCATTGTCGATTCCGAAAATCTGGACGAATTCGATGCCCTGTTGCTTCCACTGAAACACGAAATGGTTCTTGTCCAAGGCAGGAAACACGCCGCCACTGCCGTCAGGGGAGAGGGCGATCTTGTGCTTCTCTCGCATGATGATGTGTCCGCTGTCGTCGACGCAGGGGAGGGAGCCTTGCGAGAAGAAGACGATCTGCGATGGATTCAAGCCGTAGTAGTTGTGAGTGGAAAAGAGTGCGGTTAGGGACGCTACACAACCAGTAGTAGGATATTGACTTCGATTTCCTTGCGATTGAACTGAGAGGTCATGATGTAGATGGGCAGTGCAATCTCTACTCGGAACCACACATACATGCAAGGAACCGGTTCCCGTATGCTCCTTTACGAGGCGTTGGACATAGCGAATGGACTCCATTAGACGCTGAAACAGAGTCTTGTCTACACATTAGAATCGTTTGTTTAGTGCAACGGGATGGGAATCCAAAGTCGCAGTTGCCCTTCACGCGATTGATGTTTAAGCGAGTAGCCTTGGGATGAGTTCACAACTACAAAACGTGCTTGACCTCCCGCCAGCAAGACGAGTGCAAACTGCCCCTTTGCCATCACACGAAGCCCTTCCTCGGTATACTTCTTCTTTTCGTCCTCGGTGAGACTCTCCAGCTCCTTGTACTCCTATTCATAAAGCAACGAGCGCACAATGCACATTCGGGTACTCTTTGATTTCGTCATATACATTGGGAAGAATGGCCGCATGCGCCACCGAATTCGCGTAGATGTTGTGGGCTCGGATTAGATCGAAGCTACGACACTACTCCTTTAGATGCGCAGGGAATTGCAACTTGCTCAACAAGCGAGGCCACATCATTGTCAGTGTAGTCATCGTCCTCGAAGTACTCCAGCACTTGGGTCTGATCAGCTATCACAATCTCATCCAGAACATCGCTGGGCAGCTTCTTTACAATCGAACCGTTCATGGCGTGAGAGAGGGAGTGATTCTCTTCCTTTAGGCGTTTCGTTGCCTACACAAGACGGTCTGCCGGAAATCGAGGCGAAATGAGTTAACGGGAAAGACCCGATTTGCGGCTTTTTCTTCTTTCGGCTCAATCATCACAGACTACAGATGAAAAGTACAAGAATTGCATGTAGGGAGCTGCTCGTGGATGTGACGTGTAGTGTACTCGCTCGCATCCTTATGCCTTGTGATTCTTGTGTTTGCACAAGAAGCCGACTTTCTGGATGATCGGACGAGCGGCGCTTATGACTTTGATCAGTGCTTTAACTCGACGGAGACAAACCCCATGTGCATTTCTCTGGTGATTGATACTTCGGCCATCCTGTCTCTCCAGAATGCGCAAAATGTGGGTGTGAATGACGTCACCGTTCTGTCGTTGGAGTCTCTTGATGGGCTTCCTATTTCGGAGTACTCCATCACAGGACCGTCGATTTCGTTGTCGCTGCCTCAGGATGAGTACAGGGCAGTGTTCAGTGGAGTGCTTACGACGACATCCTGCACGGTGAACGGTTTGCAGTACACTCCCTGCCTGGAGTCTGCCTTCGTGGGCTTTTCGGCGGTGCAGTGGGAGCAAGACAGTGTGGTGTATAGAGGACCTGCGAAGAACACCATTTCCTTTACAGTTTTCTATGCGATTACGCCGATGCTCGCCAACCATCAGATGTGGAAGTACAAGTACAGAGGTGGCTATTCGTCCAACTGGCTTCTTCCGTCCTTCGATGCTTCTTCCTGGCCCTCCACGTCCTCCCTCCCCTCCTCCGGTTCGGGGCACCTCTTCCTCCGCACCTCGTTCACCCTCCAGGACTCCCAGAGCAAGGAGGCCATTGAATTGCAATTCCGCGTCGCCACGCCGTTTGCTCTCTCCCTCAACGGCATCCTCCTTTTCTCCAACATCCGACAGTCGTGGCACGACTCCCCCAACGACTGGTCAACATCGACATTGCCCGCCTCCTTCCTCCGTGAGGGCGAGAACACCATCATCGTGTGCATCTCCCCGTCGCTCTTCCGCAGCATGTCCTTCGACCTCACGGCCCGCGTGCTGCCCGCCACGCCGTTCCAGTCCTACGCCACCACCTTCTCCACCGACAACTCCTTCACCACTCTCTTCGACGGCGACCTCTCCACCCAGTGGGAGGACGACGTGAGCACGCTGCGGACCGTCATCCTCTACCTGCAGTTCCCCGTGCGCAGCCAGCCCATGGTGAACGACCTCTGCCTGATGGCTGATTCCGCGTCGCTGCTGCCGCCGGAGATGGAGGTGGCGGTCATGACCGGCACGCAGACGCAGGGCCGTGCGACGCTGCGTCCCAACACGCGCACGCGCACGGAGCCCACCGCCGTGGCGAGCGTGAGCGCGTTCTGCTGGCGCATCCAGCTGGCGCGGTACTCCACGGCGGTACGCGTGACGATGCGCGGGCGCGGGCACATTCGTCTGCGAGATGCCACCTTCGCCACGCGCAACTACCGCTGGGAGACGGAGGCGTTCGCGTACCCGCTGGAGAACAACACGGTGGTCCGCCCGTACGAGGCGACGTGCTTCGAGCCGTCGCGCGGCGCGGAGGACGTGAGCGTGTGGTCCGTGTTCACGAGGGACTATCACACCCTGCCCGCCTCCAGCGGGGTGACGATGAACAGCCAGAGCGGCGAGCTGTGCCTGGACAACGTGGACCCGACACTGAGCGGCTTTGTGGTGAGCGGGTTCGAGAGCGACGGGTACAAGGACATGGATGTCACGATCCTGCAGCCGCCGCTGGACTGCGTGGACGCCGCAGGGCAGACGTACCACCACGGCGAGGAGAAGCGTGAGGGCGACTGTTTGCCGGGCTACAGTGGTTATACTTACCGTGTGTGCTTTAACGGAACATTTGGTGAGATTCAATATGACCATTGTTCTCTTCTTCCTCCTTCTGACTTGCACTATGAGGTTGCTGACTCGTACTTCGTGAATGAGATGATATCTCTGAGTCCTACTGTATCGAGTGAAGTGAGCAGTTTCTCTGCCAATCCTTCCTTGCCCGAGGGATTGACTCTGGATAAGCGCAGCGGCGTCATCTCGGGTTCCGTCTCGAAGCCCTCGGAAGCCCGTTACACCATCACCGCCACCAACGCAGCCGGCTCCACAACCGCGGTTATTAGCCTTCTCATTGTGTTCCAAGACTGCGAGGCGAGCGAGTTCTACCCTGGCGCCAGCGTGGGCACGTCGATGGAGGTGGACTGTGCGAACTGGGGCCTGTCGGGACGGAGAGTGGTGATGTGCGAAGTGAATGAGAATGGCGTGGGGTGGAGGGTTGTGTCGGACAAGTGCTATAACCTCGTCTTGATCATTGCGGTTATTGTGGTTGCTGTTGTCGTTATTGTCGGTGCTCTTTTAATTACCTTGTTTTCGATGAAGAAGAAGTGGAGTCGTGGTAGTGTCAAGGTGACGGATGTCTATGTCTAAATGTGCTTTTTCTTGGGTCTGTTTGTTTGTAAGTTCGCTGACACCTTCTAGAATTGTATTTCTGTCCTGGATGAAACGCCCCTTCCATTCCTCATCATCACGAAAACAAAGGAAACCATGAGTGCGGATGAGAATCCACTTGCTGCTTTAAATGATGTAACTCTGCACGCATGCAAATTAGTGTATAGTATCTGAGTACGGAAGAAAACGTGATGCGTGTTGCCGATGCTCTCTTTGGCTCGAAGGGAGTTACAAAGTATGACGTCGTTGAGATTATTTACACCGATGATGGTTTGCTGCACTTCTTGTCGTTGTAACAGTCTAGGTGAGTATAAGAAGCACTCCAAATGCTCAAAGGGAAAGCACATCGATGCATGGTTCATGCAGCAGGAGAATCGGGACAGAGCAAAGCTTCCTGCCATTCCCGAAGACCAGATGGAAAAGGCCATCGAGGTGATCATGGACTGCCTGATGGAGAACAAGCTGATGCACACTGCAAAGAAGCCGGACAACGCTCGCCGAATCATCAAGGAGAACAATCTGGTTTGGGATAAGAAGTACGTGTACTCGTGGGATTACGATGGTCCTGCTGTGGGATTACGAAGGGAGTGTGACCTGTAGGGCATGCGCTATTTGAAGACGGCGCTGACGCTGATTGCGATCATCGCAATTCCGACGTACCGAATTTGGCCGCGTTTCCTTCAAGTACTATCACGGGCTATCATTCAACATAGAACATCGTGTTCTACACCTCCATCGTTCTCTTGGTGGCCATGATCGCGCTGGAGGTCGTCCGTTTCCTCATTTTCCTCGTGTGCTACTTGTTCGGGTATCGCATCTGGATCTTCCCCGACCTGGATCGCGACGACAAGGGCATCTTCGGCGTGTTCTATCCGTTGATTTCCGTGGAAGTAGGTGCGCCTGCTGGTGATGATGCGTAGAAGATCGAGGACGGCTACAACAAGTATCGTTGGATCACCCTGGGAGTGATCGGTGCTGTTATTGCAGTGTATGCGTACAACCCGAAGGGCTTCGTGAGGGGTTGTGTCACCGTGTATAATGCGGGCTATCAGACAGGTGAGGATGGGATAGTATTGTGATCCGTAGTGCAGTGGACGCGCAGTGAGTGGATTTCGCTGAAGCTGGCCACGATTGAGCTGATGAAGCGCATCATTACGCCCAAGAGCAAGGTGGAGGTGGAAAAGCGCGGTCCGAAGCCTCCCGTGTATGACCCCGAGGAGGACGCTTTGTATGACTTCGAGGAGGCGGACGATGTCGTGGATGAAATGGATATGGACGATCTGGACGATGTGAAATTGGATATTGAATATTGTGTTTGTCGTAAACAATAGAAACATGCTGAAGAGAGCGAATCTCCCGAAAGTGGTAACACTCCTCTTGCTCTGAAACCGGAAGGACTGTGCCGTTTTGGAAGTTCTACTTTTCACACAGACACTGAGAGAAAACGAAATAGTTGATAAGTGCGATAGGAAAGGATAAGAGAACGATCACGTGAATCCAGTAGTCCGATATGAAAAAGGGGATAATGGGTGACAGAAGAATGCCGATGACACTCAGCGGGAAGAGAAGAGCACTACAGATGACAATTCCAAGTCATCTCCACTTCTTCCGATTGATATACAAGTAGGTGCACAAGAGGGCCGTGTTGATGAAGCGCCACGAATAGTCGGAGTGGAACTAGAGTGGATGAGGAGAAGAATGGAGACAATGAGGATTCCGAGATAGTGCAGAACGAAGGGGAAGCAGCCGCAATACAGAGTGGAGTCACTATTTCGGGAAAGGGTTGATGATGCGAGTTGGAATCCATTTCTTGCAGTTGAGCTGCTGAAGAAGATATAGATGCCGTATATAGCATATGCAGAAATGAAGAAGCCGCAGAGCGGTGATTCGATTGGGAGAATGCCGTTATCTACGATACACACAAAATTGGATAGGTTTACTCGAAATGTAACAGACCATGAGTATATCGAAGAGAAGGCATGTGGTATTGGAGTGTTGAAAGAGAGACAGGGGAATCAAGTACCATCTGCCCTCACCCCAAACCTATACAGTAAAAAGAAGCAATGAAAGCAACGTTCTGGACGGAAACACCCATCATCTCTTGCATTTCATTCCCATCGTAGAACTTCTTGTACAGCTACGCATAAACAATCAAAAGGAGGGAAACCCAGAGCGAAAGGCCGATGTACAGAATGGGAAGCAGTAAACTCATGGATGGAACGTGGGAGCGAGTACCTGTTGCTGCAGCGATTTGCACAAAGACTTCTTTGGATTTCAAATGCGGCGCAATTCGGCCCTCTTCTGGGTGTCTCTGAAAAAGGGGCAATTCTGGAATCTGACGGTTGAGTTGATAATCAGTGATTGCGTGCCAAGAATGCCGAAATACACTTGGTATGAGTGTTCTTATCCCGGGAGGAAGAACCAGTACTACTGTAATGTGAAACTGGGCAGTGCATGTTCTGAAAAACCCGACGAGGGTCCCGAGAGCGGCAGCGTAAAGAGTTTAGATATAGATTGCGATTTATCGGGCACATTTTGCTTTTATATATCCTTGAGTTGTGATGCGCAGTTGCTGCTTTAACCCGCACTGCAGTCGTGTGAAGACCGGTTTTAACAAGGTGGAGGAGCAGGAAATCAGTTTGGAAAAGGATGCGATTGTGTTTGTGCGAACGGTCCCGGTGGATGGCTGGGTGTATGTGGAAACGCAGGAGGGTAACGGTGGTTACGCTCCGATGGACTGTCTTTCTCCCATCCTTCCGCTGGTGGAGCAGAACACCAACGAGTACAGGCCCAGCGACGCTGTTTTGCCCCATTCAAATAACCCCGAATTGGATACCGTGGTGTGCGTGAAGAGGAGAGCCAATACCGTCCGTCACATATCGCAGCGCCTATCGTTGCTGTCCTCCTTCTCGCTGATTGCTAGTGCTAACGACACCATGCAGGGCAGCGTGCCTACGCGCCGTCGAGTGAATCCGCGCATGAGTCTCTCTCTCCAAAGCTCGCAGACCGACAACATCTGTACGCCCTCGCGCCGCACATCATTCATAGCGCTGCGCCTCCTGCGGTCCATCTTGCCGCTGTACATTCGCAGCGTCTTCAGCACCTTCCCCATCACTCCCTACGACATCGTAACAACACACCGGTGGTGTCATCGCTAGTGGAGCATCGAGGTGGCGCGCCACGAGCTGAACATCCAGCAGCCCGCCTTCCAGCGCATGCTACAGGAGTGCGGTGTGGCGCCCTCTCTCTTCAGCGAGCTGACGGCGCAGATGGACCTGGCCGCCTCCGCCTCCTTCGTGGTGTTCGACATGGGGGACTTCGCGCACCGTAGCCTCTGTGCCCTGCTCTCATCTAGACTCCTCCATCTTCCACACCGTCAGCTTCCCCGACGACACGCCGCCCGTGCGGGGCAAGCCCGAGTCCGTCTCGCACATCATCCGCCGCAAGCCCTCCAAGAAGCACCCCGACTCTGAGAAGTCCACCACTCCTGAGGTTCCCGAGGCACCCATCATGGCTGAGACGCCTGAGGTGCCCGAAGCGCCTGTGGCTCCCGAGGCGCCCGTCGTGGCTGTCACGCCCTCGCGCGACTCCAGCTCGCTCAAGCGCGACTCCTCGCTCACGCCCAAGTCCTCGCAGAAGTCCCTGCTGTCTTCTCAGTCCCCTGCGCCCAACCGCCCGTCCCTCAGCACACCCGACCGCCCGTCCCTCAACACACCCGACCGCCCGTCACTGGAGGCGGAGGTGGCGAGCGTGCCGCTGAGCTGCGTGTACTCGGACCTGGACCTGTACGACTTCACGCTGTACGCCTCCATCTACTTCCAGCGCGAGAAGTCGCGCCTCTTCCACACCTTCTCCCCGCGGGAGCTCGTTTCGTTCACGGGCCGGATCCCGTTGCAGCCGCTGCACCCCCTGCCCCCGCTGCTGGTGCCGGTGGTGCTGGACCTGGAGCGCAAGGTGCTCATGTGGATGAATGTGGTGATGGTGGAGGAGTCGGAGGCGGCGGGGACCAGCGCGGAGGAGCAGCGGCTGGCGGTGCTGGAGCAGATCGTGTACCAGTCGGTGGGGTCGCAGGAGGTCTTCGACGAGGCGGTTTGCTTCGTGATGAAGCAGTCCAACGACAACCCCGATCCCGACAGCGAGGTCGCCGGCCTGCAGTGCTTGTATGTGCTGCTGCGACAACGTCGCCCGTCGCCAGCGCTGCTGAAGTATGTGCTGAACTACCTGCACCAGCGCGTGGCGCGGCAGGACGCGGTGGGCGGACTGGCGTGGATGTCGGAGAAGGAGCTGCTGGAGGGCGAGGCGAAGGACGCGAGCGAGTTCCATATGAGCCGGTTCGACCATGCCTGCAGAGAGATGGAGGAGGGCGAGAATCACATCATCGCCTACGAACTGTTGGACAGCGTATCGCTGGAGACGGTGCTGCGTGTGGAGGACGCGGCGCGGATGCTGCTGCTGCACGGGCTGCTGCCGCCGTCGGGATACTGCTACGCGTGGCACTTCGATCCGCGTAAGAGTGGAGAGAGGGAGTGAGCAATAGCGACGTGCGCGGTGACGGAGGTGGCAATCACGCAGATGATGCAGGCGCTGCTGCGCGGCGTTGTGGTATTCGTGCGCACCTCCGACGCGCGGGACTTCAAGGAGCGCGTGCTGAAGCTGGACGCGTCGCTGCTGCGCCTGGTGTGGCTCCCGCTCAGCGGCAACGCGAACAAGATGCACAGCATCGAGCTGGAGGACCTGAACGTGACGGCGTGGGCGTGTGGTGAGGCGTAGGACGTGGTGTGCATCGGCGGCGTGATCGAGGGCGAGGGCCGCGAGCGCGCGAGTCTCTACGGCGTGCAGCTGTTCGCGCGGAGCGAGGCGCAGTCGGTGGACCTGGCGGTGCTGTCGGCGCCCGAGCGTTACCGCCTGCTGCAGTTCCTGACCTCCTGGACGCGCTGGTACAAGCTGGGCCTGGCGGAGGTTGACGGCGACGCGGCGCGCGGCGTGGAGGGCGAGTCGCCGCTGTGCCCGGACCGGAAGCGTTCGCTGGAGGGCTACCTGCGCAAGCAGTCCTTCACCACCTCGCAGTTCTTCAGCGCCACCGCCGCGGACGCCTCGCTCGCCACGCCGCCCATGACCATCAAGTCCGCCGGATCGCTCGGCTCGCCGCTCGGCTCCCCCACCTCCCAGCACTCGCGCAGCCTCAAATCCGGCACTTTCGGCGCATTTGGCTCTCCCGGCTCTCTCGGTGCTGCGGGCGGCACGGGTGCCTTCAACACGGTGGGCGCCTTCAGCATGGCGGGCACGGGCGGGTCGGGCAGTCGGCGCGGGCTGGACTTCTCGGCGATGAGCGCCGTGTCGGTGGACGCGCTGAAGAAGACGCAGCTGCTGAAGGCACCCGCGACGCCAATGACGCCAATGACGCCAATGGCGGGAAGCGTCAAGGCGTCGGAGACATTTGCGCTGCACGACCTGATGCCGTACCCGCACCACGCGCAAATCCCGCGGTTGTTGCTGCTGCTGGGGCGGGCGCTGGTGGAGCGCGAGGGGTACAAGTTGGAGGGAATCTTCCGCAAGTCGCCGCCGAGCGACGAGCAGCACCTGCTCAGCGAGGCGCTGTCGGTGGTAGCGGGCGGCGAGCAAAACTGACGATTAGGGCAATTACGACACGATCAACTACGTGACCTCCGGCTACACACTGGCGAGTGAGTGCAACGCTGGAGTGTGAGCGCTAGGCATAATAAAGGTCTTCTTGCGGCACCTCACACCGAGACTCGTGTCGCCGTCGTTGTGGGATGACATCGTTGTGCTCGGCAAACAGGAAAACAACATGGACGTGGAGAAGGCGTGGGAGCTGATTCGGACACTGCCCGAGCCGAACTTCTCCACACTGATGTACCTGCTGACCTTCGTATATAACTTATCACTGGTGGAAAGCAACCACATGAGCGTGAATAGCTTCATCATCGTCATTGGTCCCAACTTGATTGACAAGGAGTGAGGGCGCGTTGTTGGGGTGACGTGTAGAGTGCCGGAAGGCGCAGACGAGTTGGCGGTGCAGAGGGCGCTCATGAACGAAACCTGCTTCATCCTGAACTATTTCACGGTGCTAGCTGCAACGGTGAAGGAACACTTCGATATATCTGTCTTCAAAGAGGACTTTCCCTTTGTCTAAATCGCGTTGCTGTGTTTGTTCCCACATCTTCTATCGTCGAAGGAAGGCGTTCCCACGACAGAAATAGGGAACGAATTAACACGACGACTGCAGTTCCAGTGAAAGCGCGCACTGTTTCCCGATTTTATTCGCGACGATTGCATCATGCGGTGGTTGGTGGTGAAGCGGCACTTTTTATTATTGTGAGGCGGTGTGCGCTGAGGGTAAGATGGAGTGCCTGATGTGTGTGACTTGAATTGATGATTACTTCGCCCCTATCATAGTTTCCGTGATGATAGGATAAGTAGTGTCTGATCATGGTGTTGTTCCGGGAGACATACACGCGATTTGAATATAGCATTTCCTATCCACCGTGTGTCCTCCGGAGAGCAATAGTGCACTTGCTAGTGTGCTAATCTGTCCTGTGGTTTTCACATTAGTAGTGTAGTTAACATTTTGTAGGCATGCAAGTAGGTAGCGTGATGATGCAATGGTCTGGATCCGGCGGTGACGATCGTGGATGGCGGTCTTCGGACTGTAGTCGCTCGTGACTCCCGCTCTTGCGCGCCATGGAAGGTAGCCCGGCTACCGCTTCGGTGAAGTCTCAGGCAGCAAGCAGATCCTAGAGTGAAGGATGGTTGAGCTCGCGCAAGCCTGCTCCCACCCTGCCATTATATTCCTACTCCGGATGAGTTGCTCTGCAGCTTTGATATTGTGGAAAAACCATAATGGACACAGACTTACCCTCTCTAGTTTCCGTTCTCCGCGAGAAGGGGAACTGCATGTAAGTGGTGTGATGAGTGCATTGTCGTTTTAAGGTAACCCGACCTCTCATTGAATGAGGTTGTGGAACTAACCAGCGACGAAAGTGTCAGTTTGCCTGCTTCGGTTTTATGCGGTCTTCCGCCATAGAATTGTGGGTTTTCTAACATTGTGTAGGCCTGTCAGTTATTACAGTGGTGGTAAGGTAAGCAGCGTGATGAGTGCATGCGATGAAGAGGAAATAGATGACGAGTATGAAATCCATTCCCGTGATTTTACTGAGGCATTTGTCTGAGCATGCTCTTTGAACAGGCAACTATACTGAGTCATGAGGACTGGATCCACATGATTTCGTTCCCGTTGCCCAAATCGAACTCTCGCAGCAGGTCTGAACAACCTGTTTGCTTGCGTCCGGGCGAAGCACGTGTTGCGATGCCGCTGATGCGGGCAAAGACACTAACGCTCTGTAGTGGTGAGGTTGTGAGAGAGCAGTGGCGTTGGAGGTAAGTGTTGTGATGATTGGTTTGCACCTTTCGTACTTCAGCTGGAGTTAATCCTACTCCACTTGTGTTAATGGGTGCGCAAAGAACGTGGGTATACTCTCCCCTTTCTTGTTCGTCATCGTTTTAGGGAATGATAAGCTCACTATATGTAGGCTCTTCGGTTAGGTATGTAGTGTGACGAGTGGGATGATTACAATTCTTTCCCCATATGATCGACTATGATTCTATGGAAAGA
>OIWT01001815.1_pt1 | contig 24071 bp, 30 predicted proteins | sample 1587701 | NCBI WGS metagenome assembly OIWT01 (sample SAMEA3888904, study PRJEB22519) | human gut metagenome | biome: human gut; feature: human-associated habitat; material: faeces | place: Denmark | collected 2009
AGGTGTGCCTGAAGAGAATCCCCGCTCAGCCCCGCCCCGCTCACTTCGTCGCTCCTGCTAAGCCCGTCAAGACCGTGTACGTGCTTCCTTACGAGATTTTGGCGTAAACTGTTGTAGTTCTAGTAAGATGCACTTCCTCTCTTTGTTGCAACAAACAGGAATCACATCTTGGGCTTGGTGGAGTTGAGATAGATTATGATTACGCTGATGTTGTCATGCGAGCCGAGCTTCTTCGCCTTCTTTAGCAACTCTGTCGCTTACCCCCTCTCACGACGCCTACCCTGGCAGCACAGATCGAGGTTGTTGTCCTTGAGTAATTGCCGTCGGACGAAGTTCACACATGCCTGCGGAGGGATGACGTCGAACAGACCATCGCTGGCCGTGATGATAAACTCATCCTACACATCACTCGCGCCCTTCACTTCCACATCTCGCATGCGGTGCTCCTTGCAGATATCCGGCACGGATGTGATCAAATCGCCCTATTCCTTACCATCCATTCCGTTCCCAACATTGAAGTGCGCATTCCAATAGTAGTCCTTCATCGTCTTGTATTCGATGTCTCCCAGCGATCGCGTCACGCGCATCACGCCCATCACTCGTCCGTTCGTGATCTGCCTACGCCTCACATCGCACCCTCACCACCACCCTCCCATCTCCAGCACACGCTTCACCTCTGTCTCGTTGTTGGTGTTGTGGCACACAGACAACTCCACGCACGCCCCGTTGCGACATAGCACCGACCGTGAGTCGCCGCAGTTCACGCAGTAGATCGTCTTCTCGTACTTGGTGCTACACTCAACCCTCTCTCCCGCCCGCACTTGATCAGAATCACGTTGTTCGACGTGCACCCGCTGTAGAAGCTGTTCTGCTTCGCCACCTCCAGGAACGACTCGTCCAGCTCCGCGTAGGTGTTCACGATCGCCGTCACGATGTCCGTCGCGAAGGTCTTCTGCCCGATCAGCGTGCTGATGAACCGGTTGTTGATGAAGTCCACGCAGTCGTTCCCGCCGTGGCCTACGCTTCACGCCCGCCGCGCTGTGCCACCGTCAAACAAACAGAATACGCTCACGTTCATCCGATTGGCTCGCATCTCGGGCACCACGCCGCGCGTCGACAGCAGCAGCGAAATCCGGTCCTCCATCGTCTCGCGCCCGTTCTGCGCCTCACCGGCTCATCGTACGCCTACCCGGTCGCTGTCGAAGGCACACACCAGGTGCATGTCGGAGCACACCATGTTGCCCGTCACGGAGCCCACCGGCAACACGCCCTTCTCCAACGGCTCGAACTCCTTGGCGATCTCCGCGTCGATCGACACGGGCGACGCCGTCGGCATGTCCAGGTTGTCGAAGATGTGCCCCGTTTCTTCGATCTCCCCGTAGTCGGACTCTCTGTCTCTCACGCCCCACGCCCACGCCTACTCGGACTCCAGACTCTGCTGCGACGCGCGCACTACGCCTCACGCCACGCCCCCACGCCCACGCTCCCCGTTGACCGGCGAGGAGATGATCTCGTACTTCTTCTGCCCGTCGCTCGTCCCGCTGGCGGAGCTCACCGCGCTCACGCAGCTCGACTGGCTCGCCGTCCGCTCCTTCAGGTTGTCGCTTGCACGTCGCGGATGCTTCGCGCCTCCCGCCGCCTGCCCGCCCGGCGCCACGCATACCTCGCCGCTGCCGGGCGCTCTACGCTTCACGCCCGCGCGCCACGCCTACTTCGCACTCTGCAGCTTCTTCACGTGGTGCGTCCGCACGAGGTCCTCGGGCGCCTGGTCGGAGGACGCCTGGCGCAGCAGTGACGGGTACTGCGAGCCCAGGTGGTTGGAGTCGTAGCCCTCGCTCACCACGCCGCGGCCCACCACCACGCGAGGGGAGCTGGCGAAGCTGCTGGCGGGGGAGTCAGCCTCGGCGTGTCGAAAGGCGGCCGTGAGCGGCGAGGAGGTGGAGAAGCTGCAGCTGGCGGAGCGGTTGGTCGCGTAGCTGGCACGAAGCGAGCTGGTCTCCGATCCCATCTCCGCGTACAGCGAGGTGGTGCGGTGTGTGGGGAACACCGTGTCCATATGGCGCGGCGGCAACGGCGGCAGGTGGGGGTCGGAGGGCGTGCCGTCGTCGTAGCGCAGCCCGCTGCGGGGCAGGGGCGAGGCGGAGCGTGAAAGCGGGAAGGCCGCTCCGTCGCAGCCGGGGAACACGCCCTGCGCGACAACGTCCTCTGAGCGACGGCCCGACGGGAACAGAGTCTGTGACGTTCGGAGTGGCGATGGAGCAGTTTGGAAGGGTGTTTGATTGCCTTTGATGGGTGCCTGATTGCCTTTGAGAGGCGACTGATTGCCTTTGAGAGGCGACTGAGCAAGATCTCGAGGACTGTGTGGAGAGTGGGTGGGCGTGCTGGGCTCGCGGCTGAGCGCCAGCATGGCAAAATCTCTGTCGCTGGCGTCGGGGTCGAGCGAGGGCAGGTCGACGGTGCTGCTGCTGTAGGGCCCGGAGAGCGAGGCGGCGCGGCGCGCGCGGCTCTCGAGGATGTGTTGGAGGCGCTGCGACGTGGTGAGCGTGCCCTGCGGCTCCAGCGAGCGCAGCGTGCGCGACAGGGAGGAGGAGGCCTGAATGGGGCTGAGCGACGCGTCGGCGGCGGGCTTGCCGACTAGGCGTGAGAAGCGCGAGAGAAGCGGACGGCCGGTGATGGGATAGAAGCCGTCCATGGTGACCCACTCGTGGTTGATGACTTCGTTGAGCGTGATGCGCGTGAGCGGGTTCTTGTCTCTGTGGTCACTCCCTCCAGTTGCCCTCACAGCATGCGCTTCAGCAGGTCCTTCAGCGCGTACTCGTACCGGATGCACTTGTGCTCGTAGTCCGGCTCCGTCAGCAGCACGTTCTCGCTCAGCTTCTTCATGTTCTCGCCCACGAATGGCGGCGTGCCCGTCACCATGGTGTACCTTCTCATCACCACACCCCACAGCACACACAGCAACACGCCCAGACTCCAGATATCGCGACTCATTCCGAAGTTGAACGCAGAGGACACGAAGAAGGGTGAGGCGCGCTTCCCCAGGCACTTCTTCAGCGTGGCCTTGGACGTGGCGATAATGGCCGTGTTGTACACCTCGGGCGGCATGCTCATTGGCGTACCGTAGATAGACGACTCACTACACCTCACGCACCCCCCACACCCCCACCTTTTCAAGGAGTCGTACGACACGCCGAAGTCGATGATGCGCACGCGGTTCTCGTTGCGCTCGATGATCTCCACCTTCTTCTGCCGGAACAGATGGTCCGTCGTCTTCTCTCTGCCTCTCACACCCTCATACCACACCTACAGAATCTCGTACCGCTTCGGACTCAGACAGTCACTCACGGAGCGGCTCTCGCCGTCCGACGCGTTCCCGCTCATCACGGACGTCTTCGGCGACCACGGCGACTCGCACAGCAGACTCTCCTTGTCGATCGACGGCGGAGTCGTGACTTCCGACAACACGCCGCCCGAGTCCACGGACTCGTCGAACCGCGGGAAATCCGCCTCGCCGGGGAGGTCCTCCCAGCTGTTCTCCACCATCACGTTGCTGACTTTCAGGTCGCCGTGGACGATTCCTTTGGAGTGAAGGTAGTGCACGCCTTTCAGAATACCGCGAAAAATCTGGACTGCTTTTGTCATCTTGATCGGGGGTTGCGACGTGCTGTATGTGAGACGGAGGAAAAGAAAAGAACGCGGATTCCTGCATGATGATCTGTCCGCGAATCAGCTCCTCCACCAGAATGAAATCGTTCATCTTGTTGTCCACAATGACTTCGAACAGCTGGACAACGTTTGGCGCGTCCAGGTCCTTCAGAATGTTCGCTTCGGTGCGCAGAGACTATACCTCAGCGAAAACAACAATCGGGACGTCGATGGCGTTATTGCCCCAAAACCGGTACAGCTTGCTGTTGGGCTTCACCGACTTCATGTGCTTGTTGATGGACTTGAGCGCGTAGTACTGGTGGTCCTTCTCCGTGAAGCACGAGTAGATCTCCCAATCACATCGCCACTCCTCACCCACTCGGCTGTTCACACCCGCGTAGATCTCCTTCAGCAGCGTGTACTGGTTGATGTGCAGGCTGTAGTTGCTGTTGCTGATTTCCAGCTAATCGTCACGTCTCCGCTCCGCTCTCACATCCATCGTGAACGGGACCGGGAGTCTGCGAGGTGCTCGTTCGTGGATGGCGCTAAGGTCGGGAAGCGTGTCCGCGGAATTGTCCTGCAGACTGCTGTTGATCCACATCATCTGCTTCCAGTTGCGCGAGCAGAGCGAACGGCGCAGGTACTATAGGGAATGACGAACCGGAAACCACACCATCTCGTAGTTCTTGTTCTCATCGATGATCGTCCGCACCACCACGCCGTCCAGCCGCAGTGCGGTGACCTATTCGTTGGAGAGAGGAGTGGGAGGTACGTCGTCGCAGCTCACGCAGTAATACTCGTATCGGTTCTTGTTGAAGATATCCGTCTCGCCAATAATAGATCCCGTGTACCTGCAGGTGACACAGTGCAAGGAACGCAACATTTTCTGGAGGGAGTTGGAATTGCCACGAACGTCGCTCTGGATCAGTTCGACGGTTCCTTCCACGATGAAGTACAAATAGCGGGGCAGCTCGCCCTGGGAGAAGAGAATGGAGTCCTTTGGATAGGTGATCTCCTCCAAGTTGTTGATGATGTACTTTCGCTCTTCTTCCGTAAAGATCGCTCCAAACAGGTGCGTTTGCTTCAGTACGGAGAAGAACGGGAGACTGGAGTACTTCTCGTACTCGCTCTACTTGGAACACTTCCATATGAGTGCTACGTCGAGTACATGAGGCGACAACGGAGCGGACGACAGAGGCGACGTTTCGGAGTCTAGATCGAGCGCATTCAAATTATCCAAGTCAATCTATGCATGACACGTTATGGATACGCAAACAGGAACGATTTCTTCCGACAACTCCCCATTGTCGCTCACACTCGATGAGGACGAGGATGGGTAGGGCTGGAATGTGATGGAGGACGGATCGAACGAGTCGAGGAGTGGGGATTCCGTTCGAATCTCCGTGTTGTCGAAGGAATTCTCTCTGGGGAGCGGTTCCGGTGTGCGGCTGTACGGTTTATCCTCCTTCGCTTCTCGTATCAAAGACGGAAGCCACTCATGGTGCGACATTCCCGAGAAATAAAGCAAAGGAGAGGGATCGGGTTTTGATCATGACGCGAATCCATCGTGTTGCTAATCAAAGGAACAGTTATGCGGGCTTTCTTTGGTCTTCACACTTTCCTTCCGTTTCCTTTCGTCCCTCTTTAGATAGTGACTACACCGAACATGAGTTTTTCCGACTCCATCGCTAAGGCCACGGACTTCATCACCAAGCACAACACTGAGGAGGCTGTGAAACTGCTCAAAGCCCTCGCGGATTCCTCGTAATGCAGAATTGCCATTCTTATCTGTAGGGAAGAGATGGATGAAAACACCATCGACAAGACTCACGATTTGGTGGAGCAGCTGAACACGGCGTTCGATGACGAAGATGTTCTTTCTGAGAATGAGTGCTTCCGGAAAGAGGGTCCCGTTCTTCCTTTGCTGAAGAAGATTGTGGAGTACTACGAGAAGGACGACAACAAGAAGAAGGAGGTCGTGTCCCTGTACAACGATATTGCCACTTTTGCGGAGATGGTGGCTGATTTCGATACTGGTTCGCAGTATGCGAAGAAATGCGTGAAGCTGAGCGAGTCCATTCAGGATCCCATGCTCATTTCGGACGCGTACTACTCCTGCTCCAACTGCCTTCTCTCTGCCGCGCTGTCGATTGCCGCCACTGCCCTCGACCTGATCTACTCGAGCGACGAGAAGGAGCACGAGGTGGACATTCCGGACGAGCTGAAGGAGAAATGCGAGGCGTACACTGCGGAGGCCGTGGATTACTTCCACCAGACGTACATCCTGAACCTGAAGCTCGCCATCGAGGCTGCCGCCAAGCTGAAGCTGGTGGATGGCGATTTGGTGAACAAGCTGGACGACGAGAATATTACGGCGACGGTCGAAACCCTGACGAAGGCGCTGGACGAGACGAACACGGAGAGCGAGGAGTACACTCCCATTCTGGATTACCTGATGACGGCGACGGATATGAACAAGAAGGTTGTTTTTGCCATCTCCATTTGATTCGTAGTGCGCTGAGTACGACGGCATTTCCTTTGAGGAGATGATCGACACGGTGAACGCCACCATGAATGGCGACGATTGCTGCTGCGACGGCTGCGATAGCTGCGAGGGAGACTCCCACGAGGAGGAGGAAGAGGAGGAGGAAGAGGAGGAGAGAGAGATTGAGCATGCGGACGTGAGCAGCAAGAGAGCGAAGAAGGAGTAAGCATTTAGAACAAACAGCCATTACATTCTACAGAACTGTTTGTTGGGTACGTCGACACAAATGGGCATGCTGAGGCAGTTCCCCTTCCGCGCGATGTAGTAAACAATCTCCGCGCTCTCGATGTCGACCTACGTTCAAGCGGGAGAATGCCGCGTACATCCAAGATGAAAAACTGATGCGACTCCACGGCGATCACGGATCCCTCGTACAGCAACTCCATCGTCGGTTCCTTTTTGTCCAGGATGGAACTTCTCGAAACCTGATAGATTTCAGCGACAGCAGTCACATTTCCCTCAATTCGCATCTACACTTCAGCGAGCCCTGCTTCGAGTACACGATGGAGCTTCTTGTCCACGTCTTGGATCTGCATGGTTAGCAGAAACGTAGCGCACTCCATCACCTCTTCCCTGGTCATGATCACGTGGTTCTGGTTGACCAAGCTCTCTTCTGCCACGATGTGAACGACCTGTGAGTCCCTCAGCATCAACACGTCGTTTATAGTCAGAGAGAAGGAGTACATGTAATCATCTCGGAATTGTCGCGACGCGACGGACTGTCTCTGCGAAATGGCCACCGGAACGTCCGGCGAGAAGGAATAGTACACCTCACAGAACGGCTGGTGGGACTCGGACACCTTCTCCGGAAATCCAAAAACACCCTGGAAATGGAGCGCGTACAGCTCCACCGCCTCCTCCTCTCCTTTCCGCTCTCCCAGCGCGGTGACCAGCGGCGCCGAGAGAGCGACAGGGTGTCTGTCGCCCGTGAGCGGCGGACTGAACACAAATCGGAAGAGGTTGGAGAGACAGAGGGGTTCGGGAGTGTGGAGCAGGACCCAGAAGAGAAGGCTGCCCGTGTGGGCGGTTTGGGTCTGTGCGTGAGTGGGAGGACGTGTGGCCACCTCGATGAAGAAGCTGTCCTCGGAGGAGACAGTGAAGTTCTGGCCCTGCTGGAGGACCTGGGCGACGGAGGGCCGGTTGCCGTGGTTGCTGTGCGGCTCGATGAGGAGAGAGAGAGTGAGTGGGTAGGAGTGGGAGTGGACGATGAGAGAGAGAGAGAGGGCGCCGGGCTGCGGCGAGGCGGTGCTGAGGAGCTCCACGGAGGCGGGGAGAACGCATGCTGAGGGTGAGAGGAGGAGGAAGAGGGAACAAGGAATGGTGAAGTGGAAAGGGTACACATCGCTGATCTCGCTTCCCTTCTTCATCACCAGCCAGGAGTCATACTCTCCGCTGTTGGAGAGCGAACCGATGAAGAAGCGTGCCTTGTCGGCAAACGAGCCTGCGTAGAAGCCAAGATTGACAACCTCGGCAGAGGAGTGAGACACGCTGGCACCTCTCTTCTCCACCAGAAAGAACAGCTCGGATGGCTCCGACAAATCGCAGGAGAGAAGACAGCTGTCATTCTCAAAGAGCAAATGCGGAGACCACAGATGAAGTGGGCTGGAGAATCCCGCTTGCGAAACTGGAATCTGTATGATGGGAGAGTGACAACGCGTAAGACTGCTCTCCGCGACGAAGAAGAGCCCGAAGACGCCCTGGTCACGGATGCTCACGGAGAAGGAACCACTTTCACCAACAAGAGTGGATTTCCCCTCGCGCTTAATGCGTTCTTCATTCACGCTGCCTTCCGAGTATGTTTTCAAATAATACACGACTGCATCCTCCCCATACACCATTCCACTGATGGAATAGAAGGAATTGCTTGTGGTTATGGATGTCACTTCCAGGAACACAGAATGCTCATCACACTCTACAAATGACAACAAGGGGGAAGACACAACGAATCGAAGACTCGGGAGTGGAAGCCATCTGGGTTCGCTGACTCAAGCGGTGTTCCTCCTCGTTTTCGACATACTCATTCTTGCCGAGAGCGTATATGATCAGCGGGATCAGATACACCACAAGGATGTTCACAAACAGATTCATTTTGGACGCGGTTCATTATCACTACACCGTTCTGTGCTCATGGAACAAACACATGAACCTAAAACTATGCAGAAACTTCACACTTCACAATGCTCTTGCCAGGAATGACCACTCTTCCTGCCATTCGGGAAAACTGCTTTTCAGGATCGTCTGCGCTTGATACCAGGAAGGAACACGCACTCACATGGAAGTACTCGGTTGTATTGTACAGGATCACGTCCGCTGAGCAGTCGATAGACTACACATCATACTAGTGCAGATAGCTGCACAGCGAGACTGCCGATGAACACTCTGCCATCCGTGATCTCGATTCGCATCTTCTTCTGGAAGTAGCCGCGTACAGTCTTGCAGTTCTCTCCTCCCTCAGTCAGATACGAGTACTCTGGCTGCTGAGTCTCTGGAGCGGTGCTCATGTCTATAGGGTAGTCCCGCTGAATGCAAGCAACGGTGATTGTCTGCAAGGTCTCTGAAAGAGAAAGTGGTGCAGTTTTGAGGGATTCAGTTGGAACCGTTATGCTGCAAGTCTCTCTGTGGTTGTCAAAGCATGACGGTGCGATTACTCAAGTCCCATTTCTTGTGGTAGCATCCTTGAATTGAAGTGAAAAGTGTGATGAAGAGAAGAGGTTTTGGATGCTACACTGATTGCATGAGAATGCATGTTCATAGTCATTATTCTCCCTTCGTTCGGTTTTCCATTGGCTTTTCATTTCAGACAATACCACCTATTCAATGAGCGTGCAATTTCGCAGTCGAATTCATCATGTAGCAGACGAATGGAGTGGAGACGACTGCCCAATCTGAATCTCCAATATCGAATGCAGAGGTGACGCAGAGTGCTATTGAATACTCGTGTTTATCCTTAGCGGAGCCTACTGAAATGGCAAGCCCAACCGCTCAACCGAATGACTGTTCGCCTCCTGCAGCGGTTGAAAATGCAACTGAGGGGACATCTGCCGTGGAGGAGGAAGAGGTCCTCTTTGTTCGTAAAGCGAGTACTACAGAGCAACCGACGACACAAGACGGTGATGAGGATGCACAGAGTGCTGCTGCTGAGTCTCGGACTCCCATTGTCTCACCAGCCGTATCTAAAGAGGAATCGGGAGCGGAAGAGAGCGAAAAGCGTGAGGCCATGCTGCAGCTGATCCACGAGAAGCTGAGAATCCTGCTTGAGAAGCAAGCGCATATAAACTCTATTCAGACGGAAATAGCGAACTTGGACAGTCCCGCCGCGAAGGACGTATCTGTATTGCGCGATCGAATGGACAAGTGCATGAAGTGGGGACTTTTGTAGTGAGTAATTGGTAGAGAGCGCGAGGGAATCGAAAAGACATATAACGCTGCTGCTGAAGCGCTTGCTAGCGTGAATGATGTGTTGAAGCAGTTGGAGGAGCAGCGACAGCAGCTGGAGGAAAGAAAGGCCACTGAGTTTTTTGAGTTCGAGAATCGGCAGCTGCAAAAGCTGAAGGCGACCGAGGAGGCAATTCGCGAATTGTTATGTCCTGTTTGTTTCACAAAGAGGTTCCATACAACCAAACTGATCATAAAACAGTAACACATTCTTAGCATTGATTCTCGTTCCCGTTATTCGAATTATAAGATTGATAGATAGGGCTGGGATTATGGTGAGTCTCTTCAGCCGGAGCATTCACACTACCATCTGGAGAGGATAGGGTAAGGGGAGATTGCCATCGCATGCGCACACTACCTACTCCTGGAGACGCCGGTCGATTACATCTTTGTCCCAGGCTAGGCAGCATTATCGGCTGTACCGTTGGAGTATTGTTCATGCAGGATGGAATATCACTCCTCCGATGCTCCCCCATGGGATCCTCCATGAGATCATGCGTATGGGACTTATGGACCGAGGGCGGGCTATCCATTCCGAACTCCGGCGCGAGCACGTTCGGATCGGACATACTCCGTTGGATACCATTGTTCAGGGGGCTGGTAGACGGCTGGGGCATCAACGGTGCGGAGGGGGACGAGCCCAATGCCGCAGGGTACTGTTTCTCCACCTCCTCCACCTTTCTGATCAACTCCTCCACCTGTCTGATCAGATCCTTCATCTTGCCCGGGTTCGTGTAGAACGTCGGCTGCGACAGGCAGAACTGCACGCGCTTCAGCTCCAGCCGATTCTCCTCGCTCACTTGCAACAAGGCCACTTTCTCCTCCAACTGCTTCCGCTCCTCCGCCACACGCTTGTACGTCTTCTCGTCCTCCTCCGTCTTCTCCACCAGCTTCTTCACGTCCTGCTCCACGTCTACCCCTCACACGCACACGCTGCCCTCACGCTTCCTCGCCGCCTCCTCGTTCTCCACCTCCTCGTAGCGGTGGCTCTTCACACACTCCAAATACCCCTCATCGCACGTGACGAAAACACCCCCTTCTTTCGGCTCCGCCGCAAAGATGCTCTTCTCGTACGCCCCGCTCGCAAACACGCACTCGCCCCTCAGCCGCGCGTCGAACGCCAGCCCCTTGTCCTCCGCCAGCAGGTAGCTGATCCGCACGTCGCCCGTGGCGATCTCCTCGTCCATGTTCGCCGTCATCGACACAGCACCCTCCAGCTCCTCCTCCACGATCTTCTGGAGGAAGGTCGCGCGCATGCTGCCTCCCAGCGGCACGATCACGTCCGCCTTCAGACCGCGGCTCTCCAAGAACTATCCATCACACCTCTCTCACGACCTCACCATCGCGGCAGCCTTTACGCCCTCGCGGAAGACGTCCTTCATCTTATCGTCGTAGAAGCGGCTGATGAAGTCCTTGTAGTTCAGCGTGACGGCCACGTCCTCGTCGCCGCTCAGCACGTCGTCCAGGTTCACCGACACGTCCTCCACCACTACGCGTCACTTCCGCCACGCGCCCGCACCGCCCGTGCACAGCACCTTCTTCTGCTTGTCCAGCTGGTCCAGCAGCCGGAGGAAGGGCAGGCTCTCCATCTCCTCCAGCGACAGCTCCGCACACTGCTCCTGCACCATAAGCGCCATGAGGTAGGTGAGGCTGCGGCCGCCCACACCGTCCGTGATGGAGGAGTAGAGGAACGTGATCTTGTTCCGCTGCAGCTTGAAAACATCGACGGAGAAGAAGCAGTAGCCGCAGTTCGGCACCACCACGATCGACTCGCTGTCGGCATTCATCTCGAGGCAGGTGAAGTAGCCGTAGGACAGCGCGAAGGCGATGGGAGCCAGCACAAAGGTGGGCTCCGGGAGGCCGTAGGCCAGGATAGCGGCTTTCAAAAGACGCACATTCGATTTCGAGAGGATGGAGGGAATCTACAGTGAAACGAGAGATAGAAGCGTACCGAAATCACTGGCTTCATGTCACGCAACGTCTCGCTGTGCTCGTCCATGAAGGAATAGACGCTTGTGTAAAGCTTGTTATCCGCATCGATTGTCCTGTAGAAGAAGTACCACAGAAGGTAGGCGTAGAGAGAATAGAAAGAGAGGGTTAACTCGCCCTTTGAATTCCGAACAGAAATGAGCGTCAATCCGTCTTTACTCTCGTATGTGTTCTTCGTGAACTGACTATTCTCCCGTTCCAGGTTGGGATTCATGAGGGTTAGAGGCAGCAATGCGAGGGACGATATGTTCTTCCGGTCCTACACATGATGGTGTTATGTAATCCCGTGCAAGTTTGGCATGATCTGCGGCATTAATCAAACGGTCTCCCAAAGCAATATTGGTGCTAAAGCATGAATGGAGTGGTATACCCGTTACACAAATAACCGATTATTGAGATCCGAATACACGATAGTGTAGCTCGATGCCTCATGTGACGATGGATCCAGATTCCACTTAAATCCGACAATATTCTGTGATCCAAGATCAATACCACATATTGAGTGCACCTTGCTATCCATTTTTACCTGTATCGAGTCGTGGCAAGAAAGGGCCTGTTTTTTCGAATCCGCTTTCTTCCCCCTCTGTTCACGCAGTCCTAGCATGCTCTATCTCTCAGTAGCCGGAGAGGCGATCCTCTTCTTCCTCTGATTACATCACTCAGTTTATTGAAAGGAGTGTGGAAGTGTGTATGTATCGCTTATTCCTATCCCGTTCATGCCTTAAATCGGTGTTATGGAGATCCATGGAATTCAGAACCTCCGTGAAAACGGTCTGGCTTTGTTTCCCTTTCAATACCTTCTTCCTTCTGTAGCGTAAGTCGCAATGCGCTTCCTCATAACCAGACTATGACCGAAATCGAGTCTCTTTTGTACGGAGAAACGGGGAATCATGCATGTGACCGTTTCATCCAGCTGAAAAGATGATCCATTCTTTTCTTGTTTTGCGCATACGATGCAGACTATTCTTGTAACTGGAGGTACTGGCTTGGTGGGTCAGGGTATTCGTCTTGCCTTGGAGAGAACCAAGGATGATGGAAAGCAAGCCAATGAAAACTGGATCTTCCTGAGTTCTAAGGACTGCAACCTGCTGTAGCATTCACTACTCTCGCATCATGTCGTAGCGACCGTGAGGCTTCTCGCGCTTGTTTTGAAAAGTATAAGCCTGATTACGTGATCCATTTGGCTGCTAAGGTCGGCGGCCTGTTCAATAACATGGAGCACAAGGTCGAGTTTTACAATGACAACATCATCATGAACATGAACGTGATGGAGTTGTGCCGTGAGTTCAAGGTGGTGCCACTGCTCCTCCGTAACGCGTAGGTGAAGAAACTCATTTCCTGCCTGTCGACTTGCATTTTCCCTGACAAGACGACGTATCCCATCGACGAGACCATGGTGCACAACGGTCCTCCCCATTTTTCTAACGAGGGATATGCGTACGCGAAGCGTATGATCGAGGTGCTCGATCGTCTGTACGCCGAGGAGTACGGCTGCCACTTCACCGCCATCGTGCCCTCGAACATCTACGGACCTCACGACAACTTCGAGATCGAGGGAGGCCACGTCGTTCCCGGACTGATCCACAAGTTCTACAAGGCGAAGAAGGCGGGAGAGCCTGTGGTCGTGTGGGGTTCAGGCAAGCCTCTGCGCCAGTTCATTTACAACATCGATATGGGCGAGCTCATTCTCTGGGTTCTTCGTGAGTACCCCGAGATCCAGCCGATTATTCTCTCCGTGGGAGAGGACGAGGAGGTTGCGATCAAGGACGTGGTGGAGTACATCGCCGACGCGATTGACTACCACAACATTGTGGTAGGCGGTGTGGGTCGGTGAGTGATGTGTAGTACGACAGCACGAAGGCGGACGGTCAGTACAAGAAGACCGCTTCCAACGCGAAGCTGCGAAAGTACCTTCCGGACTACAAGTTCACTCCCATGAAGCAGGGCATCAAGGAGACTGTGGACTGGTTCGTGAAGAACTACGATAGTGCTAGAAAGTAAGCTATCTCGATGCTGTTTGTTCACAATCGCATTGCCACTCGCTCGTTCCTCTTCGATTCAGCATGGACGGTATCATAAACGCGCAGCTGCAGCGTACGTTCCGCGAGCTGCAGGACTTTGGGGAGGTGAAGAACTGTTTGCAGGATCTTCTTACGCAGCTCGAACTGGATGAGAGGGACGCAAAAATGTGGGTGCGGAAGCGCTTGGTGAGCGATTAGAGAAGCCCTTACAAAAGAGCTCACACAACTGAAGAAGGAGAATACGATTCTGGAGGAATCCAACGCACGGTATAGCAAGCTTCAATTGATCGAGGCCCAGGTATTCGGCATCCCCTTCCTTTTCCGTGTAGCAGTGCTATCAGCTACAGCAAACATTCCAGCGGGAACTGGCTGGCATCCAGAAGGAGCTGAAACGAGCGGCCAGGTGGCGCCATGCGCGAGAGATGACCCATAGTTTGGAAACGAGTTTGAAAGAATGCAAGGAGAAGATCGCCGAATCGGAGGCCCAGATCCAAAAGACGAAGGATGAAGTGGTGGAGAGGGAAACACACATTGACCTACTGAAGAAACAAATCCGTACCGTGCGTTTTGCATACATGAAGTTGCATTTGGGATAACGCTTCACACTCAGTGTCATTTCCCCCTCTCAGGGCAAACTCCCCTCCTTCCTCTACCAACTCCCTTCTTCTCTCCTGCTCAACGTATATTCCTTCCTCGACGTAGTGATGACTCCGCTTCTTGACATTCAGTCCTCCTCTGCCGTTTCGCTCAGCCACTCCCACGAGCACATGTTCACATGCTACCACGCTTCCTTCAGCGGCAGTCCGATGATTGAGTCCTTCAACGGCTTCATCAGCAACAATCAGCTGATCGCCTCTCTCCACGTGCATACACCATCATCTCCTGACCCATAGGAAGCGATCGCGGAGCTGTCGACGGAGAAGCAGGGTCTCATCGATTCGGTAGTGATGATGAGCGTGGCTGAGGAATAGAAGGACGCCCTGCAGAAGCGTGTGGAGGCGCTGGAGGCGCAGACGCGGGAGCAGGAGAGGAGCATTGCCAAGGCGAAGGCGGATTTGGCGTCGGCGCACAACCAGATGGCGAGCGATAAGGAGGTGAAGTACTACTTGGACGAGAACTACACGCGCATTTCGCAGGAACTCACGTTGGAGGAGGCGAGGGGAGTGAGGAGTAGGGAGAAGGAGGAGCTGATTCGTCAAATGAAGAGTGAATTCGCAGATGCAATCAAACAGAAGGATGCCATTATTGAAGTCTGCAAAATGGGTTATGGGTGATGCGTAGGAGAACCGACAGCGGTATTTAGCGGCTCTGAAGCAGAATAGTTAATCAGTGTTTTCGTGTCTATCCCCGTGTTTGTTCGATGCAGAGCGGGTGTCATTTCTTTCGTTCCAGAAGATGTCCGATGATAGTTCCTTCCCTCTATCGACTTCCCTAACGTCGCCCATTCTGTCTGTTTCCTGCTCTTTCATCAACTTCGATGGAATCGTCCTAACGATGAAGGAGTCTACTCGCCACTCGCTTCGTCAGCTGAAGCGTCGAGTCTACAAGAAGCTGACGGATCTAGACGCATCTGAGGTGGAGTCTTCCTCCACTGCAAGTACGCCGGAAGATGTAATCTGTGTCAGCTCCTCCCCCTCCATTGCATCGAGTCAGTCCGTCAAATCGACGAGTATTCATATCGACGGTAGGATGTGTGTGCTCCTTCTCATGCAAAAGGGGCCACCTCTCAAGTCGACAATCTCAAGCAGTTCATTCTGGATAATCCGCGTTGCGTTCTGAAAGCAAGACTATTTTGCATGGGAAGAGAGTTGAAAGACGGTTGCAGCATCAAGCGTATTCATTTTCCCGTTCTCCTCACTGCAGAGATGAAATTGCCCTGCTTTGCAGATGCCCCGACTCCAATTCAGTTCATGCTAAAAGCGGATCCTGCCGCGATCCCTCCCAAGAATAGTGAGCGCCAACTGGCTGGTTCCCCTCTAGAGCGAGACAAGTGCTACATGTGCTTCAACTCCGCCCTATTCAACTGTACCATACAATAGTCAGCGATCTTTGTAACAAACACAACAATAGCGAGAACGATGTGAACTCCGCGAGCGGTGAGAGCGTGAGTGGTGGTGTATGCGGCTGCGGCTTCTCGAACGATCGCGATGCCGAGAGCGCGAATCGCGACTGTCATCCCTCCTCCGGCTGAGCAGCGAGGCCACATCTACGTGAAACGGGGACAGAACAGAGTACCGATCGGAGTGCCAGAAGGCATGCCAGAGGGCGTTCCAGAGGGCATACCACCACCATAACGCGATCGGTGGCTGCGGTCATGCGATCGACTGCGGTCCCTTCGAGTGGACGATCTCGACTCCTCTCTCGCTGGAGCAGGGGTGGGAGCAGGTTCGGTCTTCTTCTCCGCTTCGGGAGCATCTGGCTTAATGAGGGTTTCAGACTGCTCTATGAAGCGCTGGATGGAGCGAGAGAGGGACGGGAGCGGCTTAATGTTCGCAGGACTGACACTCGCCTTGCAGAGGGGACACACGAATTCATGCTCATCGATCAGGTCTTGGACGTGGGTCCTGCAACCGATGATCTGGCAGCAGCAGGATAAAATGACAGCGTCCTGGATGGCATGCTTTCCCGAATAGCAATAGAAAACTTCGGGCATGTCAATCTACACCCTCTTAGTGGATGCTCTTGCGTGCAATCGATTGGTTGCGAAATCGAAACAGAGATAGAACAAAAATACACGAACACATCTCCGCCACTCTAATCTCAAACAAGACACATACCTTCCGAATGCCTCGCTCCTCGCTCTTGTTCTTCTTCACTAGGCACAGGTGGTTGCCCACAGGGTGGCGCACGATCGTGTTTCCCTGCTCTATCGCTCAATCGCACAGCGGACGATCACCCAGAAGCAGGGCCACGTTGTTCGGGTCGTCGATCTTCTCCAGGCGCTCGACTGGAATGCCGTGACTCTTGGCGAACTACGCATCACGGCGCCTCTTCACATCCACATTCCACTTCTTCATCTTTGCGGGCCAGTTGACGTCGTTCTGGGTCGGGCAGTACTCTTCGTAGTGGCCACGGACGTAGCAGCGAGGGCACAGGTAGTCCAGCGGGGGGATCTCATCTCGGCTATGCAGCGGGGAGATGGGTCTTTTAATCACACAAACAAGCGAACACCAACACTCCAGTTACGGACAGGATCACGGGCGCTGCGGCTACAGGAGCAGCGGCAACACCAACCGTAGTGGGGACGACACCCATTCCCGCTGGCGTTGTGGGGATTGGAGCGCCCGCTCCCACGGTTGGTGCTGCAGCTGCTCCCGTCAGTGTTCTTCTCACGGAACGACGGTCCTTATTCCGAATCTTTCTCAAAATACCTTCCTCCCCCTCCGCTAAAGTAGAAATCACGTAAAGGACGGTTGTATTCTTCATAATCTTGGCTTCGTCGGGATACTCTACGCATCAGGAGCATACTCCTTCAAGCAAACCGTGCTCTCCGCTCTCGTCCGTCAGGATGAGTTTGAAGTCGCGACCCATGTCGATGTTCTCCTTCTTGATCAAACGACTCTTCAGCTCCAAAGCGGAGATAAATGACTCGGGAATGTTGATTGAGGAGAAGTTCTTCTCCGTCTTTGACTTGTAACGAATCGACATTGCTTTTTGTGAGAAGAAGGAGAGAGCCGGGTTCCGCGGGAATTATCATCATGGCGCAGCCATCGCTAAACAAAGAAGAGACGACTCTCAACGAAGAGGAATGGATGGAATCGTAACCTACGCTTCTTCACACCCCATTTGTTCGAGGGGGGTTATCCCATGACTTGGAAGCACTCTCACACACACCCATAGCGGCAGACTGCAAGACGCTGTACAGCACATTCCTCTCTTAGGAGCACTGGGAAACCAGAATGATCTTCGTTCAAACGGGTCTCCATGAATCCACCTTCCAAATGGACAGAGCACTTTAGTAAGAAGACGAGCATGGTGTACTACTACAATTCGGAGGACCATTCTTCACTCTGGAAGGTGGATGCGCCAGAGCGTGGGTGGGGACGGACGCTGCTCGATGTCAAGCACCCGGAGCGCGGAGAGAAGTACGTGAACATTTACACCAACCGCGTGTTCTATTCGGAAGCGGACTTCAAGAAGCACATCCAGAGTATTCAAAGTTCCAATGAGTCGAGGTATTTTCCTGGTTAGTGAGTCACGAGTAGCATTCCCGCTCCGAGAACAGAACCTGCCGCATCGGTGAAACGAAGTGCTCCTACACAAGACGAATTCACATCTCTCGGGTCGAGCAGTGTTGGTGGATTCACTCTACCCAGTAGCTTTTCACGATTCGTTTCACCGTAGTGAGCAAGGAAACCGAGTTCTCGTCTTTGGCGCCTGCAACGACGGACGAAAAGAACCTTGCCCGCCAGTTCTACAACAAGCAGGACAAGACGCAGGAGGAGCGAAAGCAGTCGTCGATTTTGCATCTCCGCAGCCTGAACAACTGGATCAAGTTCACTCTGATTCACGATTACGGCAAGCAGCGCAGTCGCGTGCTGGATCTCGCCTGTGGCAAGGGCGGCGACCTCAAGAAGTGGAAGGAGCAGCACATTTCGTCCTATACGGGCGTCGATGTGGCGGATGGCTCCATTCGAGATGCTGTGGAGCGCTTCCGTAATATGACCAACCCAGGGTTCCCTGCACGGTATTGCTTTGTTGTCCTTTTCATTCTTAGCTTCGCTGTGGCGAATTTGGGCACCTCCGATCTTTCCTCCTTTTTGGAAACAGTAACGAAATGCAGATGACTTGAAGAATAGGGAGAGCGTTTTGATGTTGTGAGTTGTCAGTTCGCCATGCATTACATGTTCGAGCAGGAGGTAGTGTTTCCTGCATGCCTTTAGGGTAGTCCTGGATTCGCACCTTCCTCCACACGATCAGTTCGCACCTTGTTCCCGGCGGTCACTTCATCGCCACGCTCGCCGACTGCAACGCCCTCGTGCGAAGCATTCGAAGCCGCTCCCACCTGGAGGGCGAGAACTATACCTGGAGGGTGCTTCCAGCTGGGTGAAGTGAGGCATAGAACGCGATCTGCTGCGTGGAGATGGACGAGGCGAACTTGCGCAGGATCGATACGGCCAGCGCCAATCCCTTCGGAATCGCGTATCGGTTCACGCTGGCTGTGGAGGAGGAGAGAGGAAGTGAGGAGTAGGAATCGGTGAATGACGTGCCGGAGTACCTTGCCACCACGAAGTGCATCGAAGAGCTTGGGAAGGAGTTCCACTTGAAGGTGGTGCGGAAGACGAACTTCCTCGTAGTGGCGAGATGAGTGTGTGAGGGGTAGGACTACATGCGAGAGATGCTTCCGAAGTACCGAAACGAGTTTGTGCGCATGGGCGTTCCCAACATCCGCGGAGAGCTGACCCTGGACGAAGTCGATGTGGCGCAGATGTACTGCGTGCTGGTAATGTGCAAGGAGCAGTCGGAAGAGGATGCGTACTACCAGGAGGACGAAGAAGACCGGAAGCCGAAGGGCAAGAATCAGAAGCAGATTTCCGTGAACGACATTGTGTTTTGTTAAGGTCCTTTATCGAATGTTTGTTCCGCCAAGCAGGATAGGAAAACCCATGGGAGTGATAACAAACAGAGCAACTATTTCTTCTGAATTGCCTGGAAGGCAAGCACGAAGTCCTTCAGCGCCTTTCCCTGATTCTGAACAATCAGGATAATCTGTCGAATCTTCGCGTTTATCTTCTCCTCCTTCTTCCTGTCCTTCGCCGCCAGCTCCTTTATCCGTTTGTTCTCGTAGCTCAGCCGCTCATTCTCTCGCTTCAGCAGATTCAGCGTCCCGGTGAGTCCTCGCCTCACGTCCTTCAGCGTGCTCACGATCTCTGGCACCGTCTTCAGCTTCTGACTCTTGTCCAGCTTCGCCAGCAGGCAGATGTTCACACATTCCTCCAGCAGGCTCGCCAGCTCCGGCGGCACGCCCTCCTTCTCCTTCTTCTCGCCCTTCTCCGCCAGCAGCCGAATCACGCGCTTCTTCTCCGCCTCCAGCGCGCGCTGCAGCTCCGCCACCTTCACCTTCTTCTCCTCCGCCTCCTGCGCCGCGTTCAGGTACTTCTGCTCGAAGTCGTTGCGCGTACGAATCACGTCCTCCACGAAGGCGTCCGCGCGCTTGTCAATGTGGTCGTGGCCCGCCGCGTAGTTTTGCAGGGCCGCCACCTTCTTCACCAGCTCCGCCTTCTCCTGCTGCAGGCGCCGCACCTCGCGACACGCCCCCGCGTACAGCCCCTTCTCGTCGCTCAGCCGCGCGCTCAGCTGCGCCGCGTACTCGCTCGCGTTCTCCGCCGTCACCGCCGCCTCGGGGAAGCACGGGCCCAGGGCCGCCGCCACGCGCTCCAGCGCCGCCAGTCTCTCCGCCGCCAGTCTCTCCGCCACGGCGTTTGTGCCCGCCGTGCCCGTCGGCGCTGCAGGTGCCGTGGACACTGTGGGCGCGGCAGAAGCGGCGAGCAGCTGAGCGGCGAGCTCGCGGTTCTTGGCCTCCAGCGCGCTCACCAGCGCCTGCAGGTGCTTGTTGTGGTCCTCCTTCGCCTGCAGCAGCGCCTGCAGCGACGACGCGCCGGCCCCCGCGCCCGCGCGCTCCGTCAGCACACGGTCGATCTCCGTGTAGCTGGCCTTCAGACTCTCCACCAGCCCGATCTCCGTCAGCAGCTGCTGCTGCAGCCGCGCGTTCTCCTGCTGCTTCGCCGCCAGCTGCGCGCGCGCCTCCGCGATCGTCGTGGCATCCTGTTGCCGCGCCGCCAGCTGCACCTGCAGGTCCGCCAGCTGCTGTTGCACCTGCGCCACCGCCACCTCCGAGTCGCGCTTCGCCTGCGCCAGCGAGAAGGTCAGCCGCTGGTTCTCGCTCTCCAGCTGCGCGATACGCTGGTCCTTCACGCGCGCCGACTCCGTCAGCTGCCGCAGCGCCGCGTCCGCCGAGCTCGACTGCAGGTACGCGTTCACGCGCGCGAACTCCTGCTCCTTCAGTACGCCCAGCTGGCGCACCTGCTCCACCTCCGCGATCTTCGCGCCCAGCTGCGCCGACGCCGTGTTGTACATGCTCGAGTACTGATTCACTTGCTGCTGCAGGCGCTCCTTCTCCGCCCGCAGCGCCGCCGCCTCCTGCCGCGCCATCGCCAGCTCCTTCGCCTGCGTCGCCGACGTGTCCCGTCCGCGCAGCTCGTCGTACGACGCCTCCAGCGCCTTCAGCGTCGCCGCCGCCTCCTGCAGGCGCTGGTTGCACGCCGCCAGCTGGGCTTCCAGTGTCGACGCCCGCACGCGCTTCTCCGCCAGCTCCTTCTGCGCCGCGCTCAGCTGCGCCTGCAGGGACACCAGCTCGCGCAGGCTCAGGCCCTCCGGCGCCGCCTGCTGGTAGGACTGCTCCAGGCGCTGTTGCTGCGCCGCGCTCAGCTGCGCCTGCACGTCCTTCAGCTCCTGCTCCAGCGCCTGCTGCTGTGCCGTCTGTGCCGCCAGTGTCTCCTGCAGCTGTGCTTTCACAGAAGCAAGTTCGTCACGCAATGAGGACAGTTCGCGATCCTTCGATGCCAATAACGCCTCGCTCCCACGCACTTGTTCGCGAAGGTCGGACAGCGCAGCCTTCGATGCCTCCCCAGCCTCGCTCGCCTCTCTCCGACCACGCGCTGCCTCCTCGCGAAGACTCTGGTTCTCGCGCTGGATGCCCTGGCACCACTCCTGCAGGCTCTGCAACACGCTCTCCACCTCGCTCTTCTCCTCGCCCGTCCACTCCGCCAGCGAGTCGTCTACGCCTAACCCCCACACCACGCGCCCACTGTACAGACTCACCGACCGCTCCTTCGCGTCGCCCATCAGCTGGTGCACCCGCGTCCGCATGCCCTGCAACGACTGCGCCTTCGCCTCCACCTCCCGTCGCAGTCTCTCCACCTCCGCCTGCAGCGCCTGCGTCGTCGCTGCGCCCTCCTCCACCTGCCGGCTCAGCGTCTGCGCCGTCGCCGCCTTCTCCTCCAGCTGGTGCTGCAGCTCGCCCAGCCGCGCCTCGCGCTGGCCCACCACCGCCTGCAGGTGCTGGACCAGCTGCGAGTCGCCCTGCTGCTGCGCCAGCATTGTCCGCTGCCGCTTCAGCTCCTCCTGCGTGCCGCGCAGCTGGCTCAGCGCCTCCTCCTGGCCCGTCCGCGCCGTCGCCAGCTCCTGCTGCAGCGTCGTCGCTTGCTGTTGCAGCGTCGTCGCCTGCTGGCGAGTTGTTGCCAGCTCCTGCTGCAGCGCCGTCGCTTGCTGCTGCGCTGCCGCGGCCTGCTGTTGCATCGCCGTCGCCTGCTGCCGCGCCGTCGCCAGCTCCTTCTGCTTCGCCGCCAGCTGGGTCTGCAGCCGCTCCACGCTCTGCTGGCCCTGCGCGCTCGCCTCCCGCAGCTGCGCGTCCTTCGCCTCCAGCTGCCGCGCCAGCTCCGCCTGCGCCTGGCTGCTCAGTGCGTCCTGCCGCTGGGACTCCGCCACGCGCCCCGCCAGCGCCTCGCGCTCCTGCGTCAGCTGGCCCACGTCCGTCTGCAGGCCCGCCAGCTGTGCCTCCAGCGCCTCCACGCGCGCCCGCGCCGCCTGCAGGTCCGCCGCCACCTCCTCGTTGTGCTGCCGCAGCTGCGTGCACTGCAATTCGCTGCGCTGCAGGCGCTGGAGCTCCTCCGTCGTGCTGCGCAGTGTCTCCTGCGCGCGCTGCAGCTCCGCCGCCTGTTCCGCCGCCTGCTGGCGGTGCGTCGCCGCCGCCTCCAGCGCTTCTTGCAGCCGCCCCGCGCTCTCCTGCTGCGCCTGCTGCAGCTTCTGGCACTGGTCCACCAGCGCGTTGTACTCCTCGCCCAGCTCGCGGTATCGCTTCCCCGCCTCCGCCTGCACCTTCGCCAGCTGCGCCTGCAACTGCGCCGTCGCGTCGCGCGAGGACAGCGCCGCGGCCGACTGCGCCGCCAGTGTCTCCTGCAGCTGTGCTTTCACAGAAGCAAGTTCGTCACGCAATGAGGACAGTTCGCGATCCTTCGATGCCAATAACGCCTCGCTCCCACGCACTTGTTCGCGAAGGTCGGACAGCGCAGCCTTCGATGCCTCCCCAGCCTCGCTCGCCTCTCTCCGACCACGCGCTGCCTCCTCGCGAAGACTCTGGTTCTCGCGCTGGATGCCCTGGCACCACTCCTGCAGACTCTGCAGCACGCTCTCCACCTCGCTCTTCTCCTCGCCCGTCCACTCCGCCGGCCGCGTCTTCACAGGCGTGGTGTGCTGGCTGGCCGCCACGATCGACTGCACCGACGCCATCATGCCGTTCGCCCGCTGCACCACGCGCGCCAGCTCCTGCCGCAACTCCGCGTTCATCGCCTCCAGCTGCTGCGCCCGCGCCGTCAGGGACCCGGCGGACTCCTGCGCCGTCTTCACCTCGCTCTGCAGCGTGAAGGACTCCACGCGCTTCGCCTGCAGCTTGTTCTCGTAGTCCGCGCAGGCCTGCTGGTGGCTCTGTAGGGCACTCTCCAGTTGGCGCTGCGTCTCCTGCACAGCCTGGTCGCGCTGCTGCAGGAGGGACTGCTGCTGCTGCACCTGCTCGCGCAGGGTGGCGATGGAGCCGTCCCGCTGCGAGATGTCCTGCCGCAGCTGATCGATGTGGATCTTGTCCTGTTGGAGGTCCTTGTGGAGAGACTCCACCGTCGATGTCAGCTTGTCGACCTGCGTCGACAGCTGCGAGTTGGTGTATTCGTACGAGTTGTTCTGCTTCTGGAGACGCTGATTGTCGTCGGTCAGAGTGGCCACAGTATCCTTCAGCTCGTCCAGCTGCTGGGCAGCGTACTTCAGGTCCTCCAGCTGATCCCGCAAGGTGTCCCGTTCCTCCTGAAGATGACCCACGGAAGCGTCCATGGATTCAATCCGGCTATTCAGTGCGGGGATCGTTTCTACACAGTAAAGAACCAAGAAAGGAAATCACCCTCCCTGGCAGTGCGCAAATCGCTCTCCAGCTCCGCCGCATGGGAAGCAATATAATTATTCTTCTGCTTCAGTTGCGTATTTTCCTTTGATATGTCGTCTGAGAAAACTTGAAGCTGCTTTTGCCGTTCACTCAACTGGGCGATCTGTTCTTTCAGAGCATGGATAGATTCGTCTTCACATCACAGCCCTCATCGATTTTCCTACTCTTTCCTTCGTTCTCCTTTATGAGTGACTCGATTATGCAGGCTTGGGAAGCCATGCACAGCTTTAGGGGAATCACATTCGAATCCATTCTGTTCCAAAAATCCACTCACCAATTCGAAGGAGTGTGTTTCGGTAACGAGAATTCTGGCTCTCCCAGTTCAAATCCTGTTCCTCCCCTTTCATCACTCCAAACACTCCGGTGCATGGTCCAGAAGGGAACTGTAGAGTCCGATACTCCTGACACAACATCTCTCAAACAAACACATCCAACCTCTGCAGCGGGG
>OIWT01001823.1_pt1 | contig 23985 bp, 20 predicted proteins | sample 1587701 | NCBI WGS metagenome assembly OIWT01 (sample SAMEA3888904, study PRJEB22519) | human gut metagenome | biome: human gut; feature: human-associated habitat; material: faeces | place: Denmark | collected 2009
TGTCGTCCCTTGCGTTCATCATGGTGTTGTTGGGCACAAAGCCCTCCTTCACGTTTTTTTCCACAACAGGGTGACGGCCGTCCGTTATCTCTATCTTGCCGCTTGTAAGTATCTTTGGCCTGCAATAGTTGTTTTCGAAGGCCACCTGGGCCATGGAGCAATATACGTCCAGCGACGCGATGAGCGCAGCATCGTTCTGAAGCCGCTCTATGCAGCCGAGGAGCATTGAACGCAGCTCGGAGAAAAGCTTATATTCGAGAGTAACACAGTTCTCCTCAGCGCCGAGAATTGTGTTTTCCAGCTCCTTAAGCTCGTCGGTTATGTACCTTTCGCAATTTGCGAGTGTCTGTTTGCGCTGATAGTTGTAAGGCACGAGGTGCTGATAAGCCTTCGTGACCTCGATATAATAGCCGAAGACCTTGTTGTAGCTTATGCGAAGGTTCTTTATGCCTGTCTTCTCCCTCTCCTCCGCCTCCATGCGGGCAAGCCACGTTTTACCGTTTTTCGCGGCGTCACGGTATTTGTCCAGCTCCTCGTTGTAGCCGTCGCGGATTATGCCGCCGTCTTTTACGCTCAGGGGCGGATTGTCTATTATGGCGGAGGTGAGCAGGGCGCATATGTCGTCCATCGGGTCCAGAGCGCCGTGTATGCGCTGGAATTCGTTGGCCTTGAGCCCTTGGAGCGTAGTTATGACTCCGGGCAGCTTTTCCAATGAATGCCGGAGGCAATCGCAGTCCCGTGCGTGTACCGTGGAATAGGCTATGCGGCTGCAAAGACGCTCTATGTCGTATATGGCGTCGAGAGCCGTCATCAGCTCCTGCCGCTGTATAGGCTTTGACAAAAGCTCGTCTACGGCGTTGAGCCTTGCGTCTATATCGCCGGGATCCTGCAAAGGCTGGTCTATCCATGTGCGAAGCAGCCTTCCTCCCATGGCGGTGCCGGTCTTGTCCAATAGATACAGAAGCGTGTTCTTCTTGCTGCCGTCAGCCCTCAGCGGTTGTGTAAGCTCAAGATTACGCCGGGAGTTTGCATCTATGTGCATGTACTTTGTGCGCTGCATCACCCGTATGCGCTTAATATGGCACAAGGAGTTCTTCTGTGTATCCTCAAGGTATGCGATCAGCGCCCCCGCGGCGGATATGGCACAAGGCATATCGTCACAGCCGAAGCCGGACAGGGTAGATACCCCAAAGTGGTTAAGAAGCCGCTGCTTTGCGCCTGTATACTCGTATGCCCAGTTGCCGTAGCACTGGGTGTAGTACTCCGACTGAAGCTTGCGTGTGAGCAGCTCGTTGAGGAATATTGCGTCGTTTGCCACTATTTCAGTAGGCTGTATGCGGCACAGCTCGTCCATAAGCTCGGCTGTATACTTTTCCCCGCTGTATTCGTATACGTAAAATGCTCCCGTAGAAACATCGCAGTAAGCAAGGCCGAGATCGCTGTCGCGGAGAAAGATGGATACGATATAGTTATTCTTCCGCTCGGACAGCATACTTTCCTCTATGACCGTTCCGGGAGTCATCACTCTTATGACCTCCCTCTCCACAAGGCCCTTGGATTCCTTGGGATCAGTCATCTGCTCGCAGATAGCTACTTTATAACCCTTTTCAATAAGTTTGCTGGCATATATCTCTACCGCATGGTAGGGCACGCCGCACATGGGTGCGCGTTCCTCAAGGCCGCAGTCGCGCCCGGTGAGAACTATTTCAAGCTCACGGGAGGCCAGAAGAGCGTCCTCAAAAAACATTTCGTAAAAGTCGCCAAGACGGTAAAAGAGTATACAGTCCTTGTATTTCTCCTTTACCTCCATATACTGGCGCATCATTGGGGTAAGCTCTGCGGGCATATATGCTTTGCTCCTGAGAAATTCTCGCTAAATTTAAACGGTATCAGTGTACGCAGCCGGAACAGCCGGAGCAGTTTCCAGAGCAGCCGGAACTGCTGTTTTCCTCGGTGTTCATACCTATATAGGCGCCGACAGTCCTGTTGACTTCGTTCATAAGGTTGGCGAAACAGTGCTGCGCCTCCATCATCTCTTCAAATACGGGGTTTTCCACAAGCTCCGTCTGTATATCGTCTATCTCCTTGGCGATGGCGGATACCTCGATGCCCTCTGAATCCGCGTTTTCCAGCATGGAAACCATCTTGTCCTGCTTTTGGGTGTATTGCTCCATAAGCTCGTTTACGTGCTTATCGGCGTCCATGTCGGCCTTTGCTGCCTGGAGCCTGCGGAACTCATCGGAGTTTGAAAGAGCCATGCCCAGTTCTGTTGCTTTTTCGATTATCATTGAATATGCCTTTCTGCCTTAAACAAGTTCGCCTATGAGGGAGTTGTTCTGGCTGCCGGTTATTTTTACGTTTCTCATGCTGCCCACAAGACTATCATCCCCAGGGAAGTACACCATCTTGAAGTTGCTCAATTTGCCGTAGGCCATGGGCTCTGATCTGTGGTCGCATCCCTCGACCAGTACCTCGCCGTAAGTGCCTATATATTTCATGTTGCCATTGCGGAGCACCCTGCTCTGGACTTCGTTCAGTCTTTCCAGCCTGTCATGCTTTACCTCGTCGGGTATCTGATCGGGCATTGTGGCAGCTGCGGTGCCTTTACGGGGAGAATACATGAAAGTATACGCCGCAGAGTAGCCAACCTGCTCCACGAGGCTCAACGTTTCTTTAAAGTCCGCTTCCGTTTCGCCCGGGAAGCCAACTATTATATCCGTGGTCAGTTCTATCTCCGGTACCTTTGCCCTGAGCTGCTGTACTTCTTCTATATATTTTTCCCTCGTATAGCAGCGGTTCATGAGCTTGAGTATCCTGCTGCTGCCGGACTGGACCGGAAGATGTATGTGCTTGCACACCCTTGGCAATTCCGCCATAGCGTCTATAAGCCCTGACGAAAGGTCCTTTGGGTGGGAGGTCATGAAGCGTATTCTCTTAAGCTCGGGAACCTGATCGTGTACCATGCGCAAAAGCGCCGGAAAGTCAGTAGTTTCGCCATCCCCCTTGTAGGAATTGACATTCTGGCCAAGGAGCGTCACTTCCTTAAATCCGGCCAAAGCAAGGCCCTTTACCTCGTTCACTATATCCGCAGAGTTTCTGGAGCGCTCACGTCCTCTTACATACGGCACTATGCAGTAAGAGCAAAAGTTGTTGCAGCCGTAGGTTATATTTGTGAAGGTGGAAAATGTGCTGTTTCTGCAAACCGGCAGCCCCTCCGCTATCTCGCCGTCCATGTCGCGAACCTGCAACGTGCGCTCTCCGTGATATGCTTCCTCAAATAGCAACGGGAACCGATACAGTTCATTAGTGCCAAAGACTATATCCACAAATGGAAAGCGCTTGAAGAGCTTCCTGCCGGCGTCCTTTTGTTGCATCATGCAGCCGCATACGCCTATCATGAGCTGCGGATTCTCGTCCTTGCGCTTTTTCAGCGCGCCTATATTGCCGTATACCCTCTGCTCAGCGTGCTCGCGAATGCAGCAGGTATTGAATATTATAAAGTCGGCCTTGGACTTGTCTTCAGCTTTGGCGTAACCCATTTCCTCCATCATGCCGGCTATTTTTTCCGAGTCGTGCTCGTTCATTTGGCAGCCGTAGGATTCTATATGGTAAGTAAGGCCGAGGTCATAAACTTCGTCTTTTACTCGCTTTGCCGCGGCCTTGGAGGCTGCTATCTCTGCCGGAGAAACAAATACTGGTTCTTTCATCAAAATACCTCTACATAACAAATCACACTAATTATATCTTTTTTAGGGTGTCAGTTCAAGCATATAACCCCTATCGGAACCTCAAAACAGATCATATATGGGTACTTTTATGGGCTTTGCCACAATATACATCATTTTTTAAAAAATATAGTTGACATTTACCACAAAATAAAGTATCATAATCAACGTCGTCGCGGTGCGAATTGAATCGGGGTGTAGCGCAGTTTGGTAGCGCATCTGGTTTGGGACCAGAGGGCCGCAGGTTCAAATCCTGTCACCCCGACCACTTGAATAACGGCCCCTTGGTCAAGCGGTTAAGACACCACCCTTTCACGGTGGTAACGGGAGTTCGATTCTCCCAGGGGTCACCATTAATAAGGGCCTTTAGCTCAGTTGGTCAGAGCGGTCGGCTCATAACCGATTGGTCCGGGGTTCGAGTCCCTGAAGGCCCACCAACAAAGTCAAGTAACCTGCTTTACATACCGGATAATTGTGGTTTGTGGCCTGGTAGTTCAGCTGGTTAGAACGCTAGCCTGTCACGCTAGAGGTCGAGGGTTCGAGCCCCTTCCGGGTCGCCACTTTGCTGATGTAGCTCAGTAGGTAGAGCACATCCTTGGTAAGGATGAGGTCATCAGTTCGAATCTGATTATCAGCTCCATCAAGCCGCTATTTTAGCGGCTTTTTGCTATTGACGGAGCTTTCATATAGATGAACTTCGCCGGAGAATTACTCCGTGCGGAGTTATTTTTTTGCAAAAATTTCGGCGGCGCATTTTACTCTTGTATTCCGAAGCAAAAAATGATACACTTAATATGTATTATAATGTATTCCGTATGGGAGGCTGTTTTTATGAGCGATTTGTTGCGGCCGCTTTCTTTTGAAAAGCTTATGGCGCTGCTGTTGGAGGAACGTTCCGCCGACGGCACGATTTTCGGCGTTAAAGATATATATAAGGCCGGAAGAAGCCGCCTTCCCATATTCGGACTGCGTATAGAGAACCCGGTGGGGCCCGCCGCAGGTCCCGTTACCCAAACGGCGCAGGGCATAATCGCCGCCTACGCCGGAGCACGCTTTTTTGAGTTTAAAACCGTGTTCCCGGAGCCGGAGCCTGCCGAAAAGCCCAGCGCATCCATAGGGGACAGAACCTTCTCCTCGGAGCACCCGTCGGAGCTGAGCCTTGGCGACGCATTCGGCGAATATGTCAAGGCGTGGTACGCAATCAAGCTTATCAGCACCGCTTTTGAGCTTGGCGTGCCGGAGGGATTTATCTTCAATATGTCCGTGGGAGGAAGCCTTGAGGATTTGAAGTCCGATAAAATGAACAGCTTCATCGAGGGGCTTAAATCCGCCGAATACACTCCGGTTTGGCGCGAGTGCGAAAACTGGGCGCGCGCCCACATGGACGAGCTTGACGGCATTGACAACACATATCTTTCCGACATAAGCCCCAATGTCTGCATCTCCGCGACTTTCGTTCCCCGCGCCGGACTTTCCGCGCAGGAGGTGGAGGCCTGTGCGGAATACCTAATTGAGGAGAAGCGCCTGCATACCTTTGTCCGTCTCAGCCCGGATCTCCTTGGCTACTACACCGTTCGGGGAATACTTGATATAAACGGCTATGACGACGTGGTTATAAGCAAGGAACGCATTGACTCCGAAGCAAGCTATGACGACATAAAACCCGCGCTTTCCCGCCTGCAATTCAAGGCGGACTCCCACCGCTTGGAGTTCGGCGTAAAGGTCTGCGACGGCCTTTGTGTGGAAAACGCCGATGAATGCGGTATAAAGGGCGGCAAGCTCACCGGCAGGGCGCTGTTCCCCATAGCGTTCTCACTTGCGGAGAAAATCGCCAACGATTTCGGCGGCGGTCTGCGGGTATGCTTTGCGGGCGGAACGGATATATACACCGCGGAGAAGCTTTTTAACGCGGGAATTTGGCCCGTTACCATGGTTTCAGATGTAATCCGTCCCGGCGGACTTGCCCGCCTTAAACAGACGGTGGAGGCGGTTTCCAAGTGCGATTACACCCAGTTCTCCGGAATTTTAACATCCGACCTGCCGGACATTGAAAAGGAAGCCTACTCCGGCGGCCGCTATAAGAATAAAGAGCGCGCGGGTCTGCGCAAGGCAAAGGGACCCATTCCTCCGGTGTACTGCGCTAAGGCACAGTGCCGTGCTGTCTGCCCTTTGGGGCAGGATATTCCGCTTATTATGCGCCTTTTGAAGAACGACAGAAGTCTTGAAGCTCTGCGGGTTATAATCGAACGCAACCCTCTGCCCTTCACCGTCGAAACCCTCTGCCCGCACCCCTGTGCGGATTCCTGCTCCCGGCGCTTTTACGAGGGCGCGCTTGCCATAAACGCGGAGAACCTCCGTGCGGCGAAGAACGCCTGCTTCGACCTTTTGGACGAAACGGAGCTTAAATCCAGAGCGGGAGAGCCGATTGCGATAGTGGGCTGCGGCCCCGCCGGACTTGCCGCTGCGTGCTTCTTGGCTCGTCAGGGGGCGAATGTGACCATATTCGACAAGGAAAAGCGCCCCGGCGGTTCCGTGATTAAATATGTGCCGAAGTTCCGCATAAACGATGCGGATGTGGAGTGGGACGTCACCCTTATTCAGGCTCTGGGAATAGAAATGGAGCTTGAAACGGAGATAACCTCCATAAAAGAGTTGCGGGAAAAGGGCTTTGAGAAGATAGTTCTCGCCATCGGAGCGGGCACTCAAAGCCATCTTAAATTCGCCTTCGGAAAATCAATCCCCGCACTGGAATTCCTTGAGGAATGTCGAAATTCGGAGCAGGAAGCCCTTGAGGAGAAGTACATAGGCAACCTCATAGTGGTGGGCGGAGGCCACACCGCCGCAGCGGCCGCTCGCTGCGCCAAAAAGCTGCCCACCGTGGACAGAGTGACGGTGGTGTTCGACCGTCCTCAAAGCGAAATGACCGCCTCTCCATCGGAGATAGCCGCCATGAAAAAGGAGGGTATCTTCATCATGGAGAGCCTTACCGCAAGCGGCGTGCGCGGCGGAAATTTACTCTGCCGCAAAACCGCATACGGCGAACCGGATGAGGAAACCGGAATTCGCCCGCTGCTGATTACCGAGGAAAAAGAAAAGCTTCCGGCGGACATTGTTATAAACGCCGTGGGCGAGGAGTGTGACTCGCCGCTGCTTGACGAGGCGGACGGCCACGTTTACCTTGTGGGTGACGCTCTCTTCGGCAGAACGGCGGATATTGCGGAGGCTATCGCCGACGCTCAGCGCCTTGCAAGAAAGCTTGCCAACACGCATTTTGACAAGTATATGCCGGATAACGAAACCGAGGATAAATCCTTTATGAAGAACCGCAGCAAGCTCTGCGCGGACTGCAAAGCCTGCAAGGAGGGCGAACGCTGCCTTGAATGTGACACCGTATGCGAATTCTGCGCCGAGTGCTGCCCCAACAGAGCAAATCTTATAGTAACTCTCGCCGACGGCAGCCGCCAGATTGTCCACATAGACGAATTCTGCGATGAATGCGGCATTTGCGCGGACTGCTGCCCATACGACGGCAAGCCGTACAGGGAAAAGTTTACCCTGTTCCTCGACGAGGAGGACTTCAAAAAGAGCGAAAACGACGGATTCTACGTCACCGGAGAGGCGAACAACTGCCGCTTCCGCATAGAGGGCAAAATGTTCAAGTACGACCCGATAAACGGCCCCATGGGAATGATTTCCGACGAAATCCGCGAAATGGCGGGGATTATAATGAAAAAATACCCGCGGCTTTTGAAAACGGAGTGACGGAAAACCGCATAACAAAGCCAAAAATAGCAGTTTAATAATTTTATATGTCAATTAAATCCAAAGAACCGCCTACACCCGGAGGGCGGTTCTTTTTTTGCTTTATTCGTGCGACACACAGTATTGTAAAATATAAATAATTATAATTCAGCATAAAGCCAAATATAAATAATTATAAATAACGATAAGTGTAAAAATAATTATTTATATTTTGCTATAATTTCTACTTGACAAATGTATATGTTATACAGTATACTTTTAGGCGGATAAATGTATAATTTAGCCCCTGTTTTTTTTCGGAGGAAGTATCGGAATCGCCGACTCGGCAGAGTCGGCGGCCGGCATTTCCGTAATGCCGAAAAAAGCGCATTATTAAGCTGTTTTTCGGAGGTGAGGTAAGCTTGAGTGACGACGAAATTATCGCCGGATTTGTTTCGGAGCTGCGCCGCGGCACTGTGGTTTTGGGCGTACTTAATCAGCTTTCCTCCCCTAAGTACGGGTATTCTCTTGGGCAGGAGCTGACGGAAAAGGGCGTTCCGGTGGACGGAAACACGCTTTATCCGCTGCTTCGCAGACTGGAAAGTCAGGGACTTTTGCAGAGCGAATGGGATATGTCGGAGGGAAAACCCCGCAAATACTATGTTCGCACGGCAAAGGGTACGCTGATAAACGAAAAACTGCGGGATTATTGGATTGAAACGGTGGTCAATATTTCCACCCTGATGAAGGGAGAATAATATGGATAAAGAAAAAGAAGCGCTTCGGGAAAACGAAGCGGACAGAGATAAGATTGCGGGCAGAAACGCCGTTATCGAGGCACTGAAGGCCGGCAGAGAAATTGACAGAATACTCGTTGCAAAGGGTTGCACCGGTCTGGGTAAGCTGTACGCACTCGCAAAAGATGCGGGCGTTCCGGTCAAGGAAACCTCTCCGGTTAAAATAGACGAAATCGCCGCGGGCGCAAACGCCCAGGGTGTAGTCGCATTTGCGGCTGCGCACGCCTACGCAAGCCTCGACGATGTGTTCGCACTGGCGGAGGAACGCGGCGAGGCGCCGTTCATTATAATTGCGGACGGCTTGGAGGACGGTCACAATCTCGGCGCGGTTATCCGTACCGCCGAATGCTGCGGTGCCCACGGGGTAATAATACCGAAGCGGCGCAGTGTGGGGCTTAACTATGTTGTGGCAAAAACAAGCGTGGGCGCGGTGGAGTACGTTCCGGTGGTTCGCGTGGCGAACATTCCGGCGGTGCTTGACGAGCTGAAAGACCGCGGCGTTTGGATTTTCGGCGCGGATATGGACGGAACTCCCGTGTGGCAAGAGGACTTCACCGGAAGCATCGGGCTTGTGGTGGGCGCAGAGGGAAAAGGCGTGAGCCGCCTTGTAAAGGAGAAATGCGATTTCGTGATTTCGCTTCCCATGCGCGGAAAAATTGAATCTCTCAACGCTTCGGTGGCGGCTTCCGTGATGATGTACGAGGCCGCGCGCCAGCGCCTTGGCATAAAAGCAAGATAAGGATTTTTCAGAATACAGAGGAAGGAGAAAATCATGGCGGGCAAGGGATATTCGGTAGACGATATTCTGGAGGAAGTAAGAAGAAAAAAGCAAAAAGAAACGGCGGCGAAGGCCGGAACTGAAATACAGGGCGATTTTTTTGAAATGCGGCAAAAAAACGCCGTTCCGGAGAAAAAAGAGGAGCAGGCGCCGACCTACACCAAAAAATACAACAGCGAACCTATGACGACCAGAACCATTCAGGTGGACGATACTCTTTCGCAGTATTTCGGCCCTACCGAGTGGAAGAACGGTAAAAAGCCGAAGGAAAAGAAAGACAGCTTCGGCGCAAAGGTGAACACCGTTCCTGCGCACGAAACAAAGACGGAGTTTACCATCAAAAAAGAGGATAAGCCCGATGGCTTTGTTACGAAGGATATGTCTAAGCACTTCGCAGAGCGGGATTTTGACCGCCCGGTGAACGGCTTTGCCAAAAGCGCGGTAGCTCCGGAAAAATCCGGGGAGAAAGCTCCGGCGGTTCAGCCGAAAGCGGCGGAGGAGCAAAAGATTGCCGAAAAGCCGAAGGAAGTCATCAAAATCGAGGAAAAACCGCAGCCGAAAGAAGAAGCAGCGATTTCTCCCGAGGAAAAATTCTCCGCGGGAATAGTCGGCGGCTTTGCCGCGGCGAAGAAGAAAAAAGAGAGCGGCGAAAACGACCTTACCGATACAAGCAACCGCGATCTTTATAAAGAGTTCACCGAAAAACGCCGCGACAAGGTTGAGGAGTTTATGAAGCAGGTGGCGGAGCCCACTCATCCGGGAATCCACGTTCCCGAAGTGCCGAGCCGCGAGCCTGTAAAAAACAAATTTTCCGAAAAAGCGAACACCGATATAGCTAAAGAGCTGGTGGGAAATATGCATCAGCCGGAGGATGACGACCCGGACGATTACGAAAATCCGTCACAGGCGGAATCTGTTGAAAAAAATCTCTCAAACCAGTTTACAAGTTTGATAATTAGGTGTATAATAATACTGGTTTTATTCGTATGCGCGTCAGTTATGTGTCTGTCGCCTGTTTTGGGCTATCAACTTCCGGAAGCAATTGCATTTTCCAAGTCCGGAATCGTGTTCCCGGCAATAAATCTTGCAATAATATGCATTGCGGCGCTCACCTGTAATGTGACCGTGGGCGGCGGACTGCTTTCTCTTGCAAGGTTCCGTGCAGGCAACGACACCTTTGCAGCCTGCTCCGTAATCGGAGCCGCAGCACTGGGCGTTTCATTCGTAATAGATCCTTCCTCAATGTCTTCCGGCGGGGAGAACCTTTTCTTCCCGATAACGCTCCTCTGTCTGCTGTTTAACACGGTGGGCAAGTCGCTTTCCGCGAAGCGCATAGGCGATAACTTTGAAACTCTCGTTTCCGGCAAAGACCAATCCGCGCTTTTGCCGGTGCACAACAAGGAGCTTGCGAGAGAGCTTACCGGTCAGCGTGACGAAACCCCGCGTTTCTGCACCAGCGCCAAGGCAAAGTTCTTTTCAAGGTTCTTGGAGCTTTCCTACCGCGACGATGCAACGGAGAGCATTGCGAGAGTGGTCGCACCCATCGTTTTTCTCTGCTCTGTCCTTGTGGGCGTGATAGCGTTCCTCCTTACCGGAAGAATTTCCGACGCAGTGACGGGCTTTGCGGCGATACTCTGTGTGGCTTCGCCTTTTTCTGCAACCATCGCAGGTGCGCTTCCCGTTTACCGTTCCTGCAAGGCGCTTAACGAACGCGGCAGCATGATGGCGGGGGGCTACACCGCAGAAACCTTTGCGGAAACCGATTCCGTGCTTCTTGACATTGAAGACTTGTTCCCTGCGGGCAGCATTGTGCTTCACGCAATCAAAACCTTTGCACAGGGCAGAATTGATGAGGCCATTCTTGACGCTGCTTCCGTAATATGCAGCACCAAAAGCACCCTCGGCAGCATTTTTCTTAATGTTGTTCAGGGGGACAGAAAGCTGCTCCGCCCGGTGGATACCATTATCTATGAGGACGGCATGGGACTTTCGGCTTGGGTCGGCGGCAAACGGGTGCTAATCGGCAACCGCGAGCTTATGATAAACCACGGAATAGACATTCCCTCCCACGACTATGAGAACAAATATGTCGGCGGTGGAAAGGATATTCTCTATCTTGCAAACAGCGGCGTACTTACCGCAATGTTTGTGCTCAGCTATAATGCGGATGAAGAGGTTTACCGCTCCCTCGGCGTTATGGCAAGCAGGGGAATCCGCCTTGTGATAAATTGCAGCGACCCAAACATTACCGCCGAAAAACTCAGTGACCTTTTTGCTTATCCCGAAAGCCAGCTCAAGCTGCTTTCGTCTAAATATCAACAGAAGTGCGCAGAGCTCACCGAAGAAAGAGAAACCGCTTCCGCGGCGGCTGTTTACGACGGCAGTCTTTCCTCTCTTTCTGATCTGCTCAACTGCAGCGGAATAATCCGCCAGTCATCCTTTGCGGCGGCACTTCTTGAAATGATCGGCATAGTGCTTGGATTTATACTTGTTACGATTTTCCTCTTTACCGGAAATATCACAAGCCTTTCCATGTATATGCTCGCCGCCTTCCAGCTGTTCTGGCTTGCCGCCGTTCTGGTGGTAATTCTGGTTCGCCGGAAGATATGAATTTCGAGTACATCTTATATCTTTTTCATTTCCAAAGACAAAGCCCCGAGGTTCCCACCACCCTCGGGGTTTTGTCTGTTTTAAAATAAATTCGGCAAAAATCGTTTTTTTGTAAAAGTATAAGCAATTTTGAACATATAATTGGATTGTTAAGCTATTGTAAATTGGCAAAATAAAAACTTGCAAGAACGCCGAAAATGTTATATTATATATTGTGTATAAGTCTGTAAATATAACTTTAAAAGAACGCTCATAAAAGCAGGGCAAAAACATATATCATGAATTCATAACAAAGGAGGCAGCTCGATGATTACCGAAGAAAGATATCTTTGTATGGGCTGTATGTCACGGCTTGACGAAAACGGAAAATGCAGATGCGGATATGACGAAAACGCACCGACGGACTCCGCATGTCTGCCGGTAAGAACAGTGGTGGGCAACAGATACCTTGTGGGTCGCATGATAAGCATGAACGGCGAAGGTATAACTTATATCTGTTTCGATACGGAAAATGAAGAACGTGCTTTTATCGAAGAATATATGCCGCAGAACATGGCAAAGCGCAACGAGCTTACCGGCGAAGTTACGCCGCTTTCCGGCTACGAGGCACAGTACAAGTGCCTTATGACGGATTTTTACGATCTGTTCGACGCACTGCGAAATTTCCGCCACAACGATTACATAATTCCGGTGACGGATGTAATTTACGACAAAAACACCGCCTATGCGGTGCATAAGTATGTCAAAACCATTTCCTACGGTGATTATCTTACCCACAACGGCGGCGAATTTACATGGCCGCAGGTGAAAAAGCTCTTTATGCCGCTGTTCACCACCCTTACATACCTGCACAGCAACGGATTTGTTCACAGAGGGCTTTCTCCGGAGAGTATCCGCGTGAACGCAAAGGGTCAGCTTATGCTTTCCGGCTTCGGAACGGCTTCGCTTTATACCAAGGGCTCCGCCATCGAGCCGGAGCTTTCCGAGGGATATTCCGCGCCGGAGCAGTATTCCTCCTCAAGCTGGCAGGGAGAATGGACTGATGTATATTCCATAGCCGCAGTGCTCTATAAGTCCCTAACCGGAACTCTGCCGGTTTCCGCGGCGGAACGCAGAGAGAACGACACCCTTTGCCCGCCGGAGGAGCTTGAGCAGAACGTGCCGTCCAATGTTTCGGATGCCATTATGAACGCAATGCAGCTTTCCGTGGAGTACAGAACCCAGTCCATAGACGATTTCACCGCGGAGCTGCTTGAATCCAGCAAGTCGAACACCATGATGTATGACCCGCAGAAAGCGGGGGAAACCGGCGGCGAGGACATTTTCAAAAAGACGGAGACCATTCGCGAAAAGCCCGTAAGAAAGCGCTATGAGGACGAAGAACCTAAACGGGGACGCAAAATTCCATGGGGACTCATTATGTTCATCATAGCAATGGTGGTGCTGCTCGGCGTTTTGGCGTTTCTCTTCCGCTACAGCAAGGAGCTTCTCGGCTTCGGAAACAGTAATAAGAGCAGCAGCTCTGTATCCGATTCCGAAATAGACGAAATAAGCGACGGCAACGGCGGCTACGACGTTGTTGTGCCGAACTTCGTGGGCAGGTACCGCGAAAAGGTGGAGGGTAACGAAACCTATCATCAGTTTAAGCTTGTTTTCGAGGAGGAAAACAACAGCTCCTACCCGGAGGGTATGATTTTCGACCAGTCCATAAAGGACAAAAGTCAGGTGGACGAGGGAACGGAAATCGTGCTCAAGGTGAGCGTCGGTCCGGAGAAAGTGCCTATGCCTCAGTGCGTCGGCAGGACCATCGAAGAAGCCCGCGCGGCGCTTGATGCCCTCGGCATAGTGTATCAGGAGGTACCGAACTTCAGCACCCAGTACGAATACAACATTGTTTACGAACAGTCCGCGGCGGAGGGCGAGGAGGTCGCCACCGGAAATACGCTTACAAAGGTGTATATCTACTACGGCGCGAATCAGGACGCGCCGAGTACCAGCGACGATAATCCATTCCATGTAGGAGGCGGAAGTACCTACGAGGACGACGACGATGACGGCGTAATCAAAATAGGCTAAAATGTAAGACAAAAACTCCGTGCTCAAATGAGCACGGAGCTTTTTGCTTTTGAGCACGGAGTTTTTTTGTTTGAGCACGGAGCTTTTTGTGAGCACCGAGGCAATGTAGAGCGAATCTTGGCTCTTCTGTGTAAGGGGAGCCGAGAAGCACACGGATTCACTCAGTGAGCACCGTGCCGGGCGCACCGGTAAAGGAGGAAAGCACCTCCACACGCACATGGTGCTTTTTTGCAAGCTCCACCGCACGAGGATGCAGCACCTGTGCGCCGGACTTCGCCATAGCAAGCATTCCGTCATAGCTTATGCTGTCAAGCTTCGCTGCGGTTGAGTCGCGGCGAGGGTCGGCTGTGTAAACGCCGTCCACATCGGTGTAAATCTTGCAGGTTTTTGCGCCGAGCACCGCTGCAAGCGCCACTGCGCTTGTGTCAGAACCGCCGCGCCCCAAGGTTGTTACATCGCCGTTCGGCGCCGCCCCCTGAAAGCCCGCCACCACCACGGTGCGCCCCGCGGAAAGCTCCCGGTATATGCGGCTTGTATCTATTTCGGTAATTTCCGCTTCGCCGTAGTGACCGTCGGTTTTAATTCCCGCCTCCGAACCGGAGAGGGAAACCGCCGGGCAGCCGCCCGCCTCCGCGGCAATGGCGAGCAGCGCCATGGAGGTCTGTTCGCCGGAGGCAAGCAGAGCGTCAAGCTCCCGCTTGCAGGGGTCGGGGCTTATTTCCGCCGCTTTTCGCAGCAGCTTATCCGTGTAGTCCCCCTGTGCGGAAACCACTGCCACAACTCCGTTTCCGGCGGCATGGGCGGCGGAAATAAGCCTTGCGGCGCGGCGCAGACCCGCCGCATTCGCAACGGAGGTTCCGCCGAATTTTTGAACAATAATATCCATAATCCAAATACCTCTATCGTAAAGCGCCGTTTTCGGCGCGGCTGTTTATAATTAAAAAACTTCCCTGCTGTCATAGTATTCAGCAGGGAAGTTTTTTGATATAAAATAAAGAAGGTGTGGATTTTGATGTGATTTTATGTGCCTTCGCTCAGGCTGCGGCAGTTAATAACGCCGTCGAGGGAGCGGATGGCTTCGCGCAGGGTGTGTCCGTCGGTGCGGAGATTGCCGGCGCTGAAAGAGATTGTTACCGGCGCGGCACCGTCAATGGGAATGTTCTGATTTATTGTCAACACATTTGCCCCGTGCCTTGAAAGGGTGGAGAGCACATTGGAAAGCACGCCGGGGTTGTCCATCAAAGTAAGGTAATAGGTTACGATTTTGTTTTCGCGGTCGCCGCTGTAAAGAGCAACGCCGTCTTTGTATTTATAAAATGCGCTGCGGCTGATTCCCGCAAGGCGCGCCGCTTCGGAAGCATTTCTCGCTTTGCCCTGAGAAAGCATGCGCTTTGCTTCCAAAACCTTGAGCAGCACTTCGGGAACAAGTTCTGCATCAACAATCATTTTTGTGCTGTTTTCAGACATAAAGTCCACCCCTTAGAAACATTTGTATATAGAATAAATACAAATATATCACTATTTTTTTCAAAATGCAAGAGAAAACAAAAAATTTTTTATTTAACAAAAATATTTTTTAGGCAAATCGCGGAATTTGCCTAAAATTTGTGTATAAATCTTTTTTCGACTATATCATGCATTGTGAAAATGTGTATAATCAAAAATATGGTTTTTGTTATACTCCGGAGAGGTCAAAGGGCGGGATGAAGCTCTCGTCCACAGTGCCTCCCTCTTGGACAAAGGCATTTTCTATGCCAAGCTCACATGCGAAGTCGATGGCTTCATTATATTCCTCGTCGGAAACGGTGCGCGAAAGCTCCGGAAAACGAGGGTCGGAGCACATGGGCGTATACTGGTTCATAATGCTTATCCATATGCTGTCTCCATAGTTTTCATAAAGGAAGCGCAGCACGTTTTTTGTGTCGTCAAGGTGCCCCGGCAGCATAAGGTGCCGGACAATTACGCCACGGCGCATTATGCCGTTTTCGTCAAAAACCGGCTCACAGGTCTGCTTCACCATCTGGTCAAGCGCCGCCGCCGCAACGGAAAAGTAGTTCGGAGCCTTTGAAAGGCTCTCGCCCAGCGAGGAATCGAAATACTTAAAGTCGCTGAGCCAAATATCCGCGTAATCGCGGACTGCGGCGATACTTTCGCGCCGCTCCCAGCCGCCGGTGTTCCACACAATGGGCAGGGTAAGCCCATTTTTGCGGGCAATGTCCAGCGCAGCAGTGATTTGCGGAGCGTAGTGCATGGGCGTTACAAGGTTGATGTTGTTCGCGCCCTTTGCGGCAAGCTCAAGATAGATTTCCGCAAGGCGCTCGATGGTGATTTCCTTGCCGACTTCGCTTCGGCTTATCTCTTTGTTCTGGCAAAAGACGCACCGCATGGTGCAGCCGGAAAAGAATACTGTGCCGCTTCCGCTTTCACCGGAAATGCAGGGTTCTTCCCAGTAGTGCAGCGCCGCGCGGGCAACGCGGACAAGATTTCCGCCGCCGCAGAAGCCTTTTTGTCCCGCTGCGCGGTCAGTTCCGCACATACGCGGGCAAAGGGAGCATTTTTCAGAAAATTCGCACATACAAAAACCGCCTTTTTGCAAACATAATACCGAAAACAATATTAGCACAACCGCGGCGGATTCTCAATAGCAATTTTGTTCATGAACAGGCAGCAAAACGCTTAAAAAAACGGAGCAAACTATTCGTTAAAACTATAACATCTCACTATTTACACGGATTTTTCTTTGTGCTATAATTATCATAGGATAAAATCATTTTATAATAGTAACTACTATAAATATGGTTCCCGAAAAGCGGGCAAAATGCGAGGGGAGGAGTACACTTTATGGGAAACTGGTGGGTGTATCTTCTCTTTGCGGCGACCTGCGCTTTAGGCGTACTGATAGCCGCAAGAGCAAACCGCAAATATATGAATTATTACGAAAACAATATGACCAAGGAGCCGGAGGAAAAGGCGGAATCGCCGAAGGATATATGGAAGAAAGAGGGCTGTTCCCGCAGCTTTGAAAATGCGGAATACACCCTTCCGGAGGAGGATTTTTTCGAAAACGAGGAAACCGAGCTTCCGGATACGGAGGAGGAGCTTTTCTCCGGGCTTTCCGACGAAGAAAAACAGGAAATTATGAGGGAAGCCGGCCTTTCGGAGGATGAAGATGGACGATAGAAAGGATACCGCTCGGCTCGAAAAGCTGGCGAGGGAACGCCGTCAGGCAATAAAGGCGCTTTCGCTGATAACTCAAGTGGCGCTGTCGGCGCTTTGCCCGATATTTATTCTTACGTTGGCGGGCATTTGGCTTGACAACAAATACGGCGGCGGAGGACACTGGTTCACCTTGGCGGGCGCGCTTATAGGCGTATATTCCGCTTACAGAAACACATATCTGCTTATAAGAGATTCCTTCGCAGAAAAAGGAAAAGGTAAAAATGAAAAAAATCCTGACGGGGATAATAAATGAATATGACGGCGAGGGAAACGAGGAGTTTTTCTCCGCCGGAAGAATAAGGCTTGCCGCGGCGGCAATATGTCTTGTCTGCTTCGGAGCGGGGCTGCTCTTTATTGAGTGGAGGCCGCTGCTTATGGGTCTTATTTTGGGATATGCCCTTGCGGCGCTGCTGTTTCGCCAGCACGAGGTTTCCGTGGGAAAGCTTCTTTCCGGCGGGGCGAACGCAGACAGAGCGAGCCGCATGGGGTATTTTATGCGAATGCTTATCCGGGCGGCGGCAATATATATTGCCGTCAAAAATCCCGGCGTGAGTATATTCGGATGCGTCGCGGGACTGCTCAGCGTGCCCTACGGCATTTACGCATTGGCGTTTATCGACGCGTTCGGTCAAAGGAAAAACGAGAAAGGAGGAAAAGAATGAATATTCCGCAAATAACGGCAGGGTTTAATATCGGACCTTTTACCATTACGAACACCATCGTGTGGACTTGGATTATAGTTGCGGTGCTTTCCGTCGTATTTATATGGCTCGGGCACGGACTCAAGGTTAAGCCTGCGGGCAAAAAGCAAATTGTTGCCGAAGCGATATACGGCTCCATCGGAAATATGGTTGACGAAACCATGGGACCGGAAAGCAGAGGATTTATTCCGTATTTCATAGCACTGTTCTCCTTTTTGCTTTGCTGCAACATCAGCGGATTCTGGGGAATGGGCATTGTGCGTCAGCCCACGGCGGATATTGCAACGCCCATGGCGCTTGCAATACTCACCTTTGTGCTCAACCACGGCAACAACATAAGAGTAAACGGAATAAAGAGCTATCTCAAAGGCTTTATAGAGCCGTTCCCGGTTTTGCTGCCCATAAACATACTCGGCGAGCTTGCAAGCCCCGTTTCCCTTACATTCCGTATGTTCGGAAACCTTTTGGGCGGCCTTATTATCGGCGTGCTTGTTTATTCCATGCTTATCGGTTCAAACGTTGTGCCCATCTGGGTCGTAATTGCCTCGCTTGTGCTTTGCACCCTGCTTCTCACCAATCAGGTGAGCAAGCTCAAGTCCCTTAAAGGCATGAAAAAGAAGCTTGTGATACTGCTTGCGGTAATCTGCTTCCTGCCACTTGGGGCGACGCTTTTTATCCACGGATATTTCGACATATTCGCCGGATTTTTGCAGACGTACATCTTCTGTCTGCTTTCCATGGTGTATATCACACCGTAAACAAAATCGTATATTTTTATAAAGGAGAATAAATCTTATGAACATCAACATTTCCGGACAGGATCTTATTCTGGCAGCCAGCGCCATCGGCGCAGGACTTTCCGTTGGCATCGCTGCAATCGGCCCCGGCATCGGCGAAGGCTTTGCGGCAGGTAAAGCGGTTGAGGCTCTCGGCCGTCAGCCCGAAGCAATGAGCAAAATCAGAACTCTTATGCTCCTTGGCCAGGCAGTTTCCGAAACCACCGGTATTTACGGCCTTGTTATTGCAATCCTTATCCTTTTCGCAAAACCCCTTATCGGCTAATAGACCACACCCCGAAATTTAACAAGAAAGTTTGGTAACATTATGGAATGGTTAATCAAGTTGGATGCCGACCTGCTGCGGCAGGTAGTCATCCAGATCGCCACCTTCCTTGTTTTCTTCGTTATAGTGAAGGTATTCTTCGCAGACAAGATAAAAGCGGTTCTTGACCAGCGCAAGGAGGTCATTGAGCATGACCTTACCGAAGCGGCAAAGGCAAACGAGGACGCCAAAAAGCTTGAAGCGCAGTATGCCGAAGTTATGAAGGGCGCAATGGACGAAAAGACCGACATTCTCCGCTCCGCCAATGAGGACGGAAAGAAAATGAAGGAGCAAATCGTTACAGAGGCAAGGGAACAGGCGGAAACGATAATCGAAAACGCCAGAAAGGAAATCGACAGAGAGCGTACTCAGGCGGAAAAAGAGCTGCGTGATTCCGTAGTCGATATGACCATCGACGCAGCGGAAAAAATCTCCGGCAAAACCTTTACAAAAGAGGATCACGCCCGGCTTATCAATGAATCCATCTCCATGATTAAGGAGGTGTAATTCATAAATGAGCCTTGCGGTTAAAAGATACGCCGACGCGCTTTTGGACGTATGCTTTGAGGAGAATTGCCAGGACAACGTTTATACCGAATTCAAGCTGTTCTATGAGCAGATGAGGACGGATAAGGAGTTCGAGCGTCTGGTAACGGAAAGCGTGCTTTCTTTCGAAGAAAAGAAGGAGCTTTTTGAAAAGGTGCTTCCGAACGGCAGCGCGTACTTTATGAATTTCCTTAAAACTCTGGCGGACAGAGGACGCGAAAACGAACTTATGGATATGTTCCCAGAGTTCGAGCGCGGATACAAAGAAAGAAAGAATATACTTGAAGCGGAGGCTGTTACCGCGGTTGAAATGACTCCGGAACAGGTAGAAAAGATTACGGAGGAGCTTGCCGAAAAATACGGCAAGACCATCGTGCTCAAAACCTCCGTGGATCCCTCTATACTTGGCGGAATGGTGCTCTATGTGGGCAACGAAATGCTGGACGCCAGCGTGAAGGCAAGGTTTGAGGGTTTGAAAAAACAGCTTAAGACTATACAATTACAATAAAAAGGGGCATGGAAAAGTTACGATGAATCTCAGACCCGATGAAATAAACAAGCTGATCAAAGAACAGATCAGAAATTATGAGGGCCGCCTTGAAACCGCCCAATTCGGCACGGTTGTTCAGGTCGGCGACGGTATCGCGAGAGTTTACGGGCTTGACAATGCAATGGCGGGCGAGCTTATCGAGTTCCCCGGAGAGGTTTACGGCATGGTGCAGAACCTTGAAGAGAACAACATAGGCTGCGTGCTCCTCGGCGACGACAGCAACATCGTCGAGGGCGACAAGGTCCGCTGCACCGGAAAGATTGTTTCCGTTCCGGTGGGCGAAGCCATGATAGGCAGAGTTGTCAATGCGCTGGGTCAGCCCATAGACGGCAAAGGCCCCATTGAGGCAAAGGAATACCGTCAGGTAGAAAAGAAAGCTCACGGCGTTATCGAAAGAAAATCCGTAGATACTCCGCTTCAGACCGGCTACAAGGCCATAGACAGCCTTATTCCCATTGGCCGCGGTCAGCGTGAGCTTATCATCGGCGACAGACAGACCGGTAAAACCGCTCTTGCCGTCGATACCATTATCAATCAGAAGGGCGAGGATGTAATCTGCATTTATGTCGCCATCGGTCAGAAGGCTTCCACCGTCGCACAGATAGTGCAGAAGCTCACCGAGGCGGGCGCCATGGATTACAGCCTTGTAGTTGCCGCCACCGCTGCGGAGAAGGCTCCGCTGCAATATCTTGCGCCCTATTCCGGCGTTGCCATCGCCGAATACTTTATGGACGAGGGCAAGGATGTGCTTATCGTCTACGATGACCTTTCCAAGCACGCCGTTGCATACCGCTCCATGGCGCTGCTGCTCAAGCGCGCTCCCGGACGCGAAGCGTACCCCGGCGACGTTTTCTATCTTCACTCCAGACTTCTGGAAAGAGCGGCGAAGCTGGCAAAGGGCGGCTCCATCACCGCACTGCCGATAATAGAAACCCAGGCGGGAGATATTTCGGCATATATTCCTACGAACGTAATATCCATCACCGACGGTCAGATATTCCTTGAAACCGAGCTGTTCAACGAGGGCGTTCGCCCCGCCGTGAACCCCGGTATCTCCGTAAGCCGCGTCGGCGGTGCCGCACAGATTAAGTCCATGAAAAAAATTGCGGGCCCGCTGCGTATAGAATACGCACAGTACCGTGAGCTTGCGGGCTTTGCACAGTTCGGCGCCGACCTTGATAAGGAAACCAAGGCACAGCTTGAAAAGGGCAAGCGCATTGTGGAAATCCTCAAGCAGGATCAGTACGCCCCCATGAGAGTTGAGAATCAGGTGCTTATCATATTTGCGGTATCCAGCAACTTCTGCAACGACGTTCCCGTCGAGGATATGAAACGCTTTGAAAAGGAGCTTATTGAATTCGCCGAATACCATCATGCGGATCTGCTTGCGGAGCTTAAGAGCACCAAGAACTTCGACAAAGAGCTTCAGGCAAAGGCCGCAGAGGTTGTAAAAGAGTTCAAAGCAGGCTTTGTTCCCGGCAAAAACGAGTGATGAGGTGTATTTATGGCTGATTCAATGCGTGATATAAAAAGACGAATCAAAAGTGTTTCGTCCACAAAGCAAATCACTCACGCCATGCAGCTTGTTGCCAGCGCAAAGCTCCGCCATGCCAGAAGCCAGGCGGACGCAAGAAGAGCGTATACCAACTATATAATCGAAACCATGCACATGATTGCACAGGCGCTTGAAAACGAAGAGCCGAATGCTTTTCTTGAGGAAAACTCCAGCAAAAAAGATCTTTACATTGTTATCACCAGCGATAAAGGTCTTGCAGGCGGCTTTAACTCCGGACTTCTTAAATTTGCCGTGGAAGAAATGCAGCAAAGCGAAGAAAAAGCCGTTGCCGTTTCCGGCGCAAAGGGTCTTGATTTCTTCAAACGCAGAAATTATGAGATTTTGGGCTCCTATGTAGGAGATTCGGACGAAGCCGATTTCGGCAATGCCGCACGCATCGGCAAAGCGGCAACCACTCTTTTCCTTGAAGGAAAAGTCGGCAGGGTTTATATAATCTATAACCGTTTCGTTTCCGTAATGACCCAAAAGCCCACAATCGTGCGCCTGCTTCCGCTGACCATCAGCGAAATGCAAAGCAAAGCGGATGAAATCGACACCGAAACCATGAACGGTGAGTATAAGGCGGAGGAAGGGCTCCTTCCTAAGCCCGCCCAGTGTATGCTTTTCGAGCCAAGCGCAGTTTATCTTGCTGCAAAGCTGATTCCGTCCTACATCAACAACGCTGTTTACGGCGCGTTGCTTGAGAGTGCGGCGGGCGAGCTTGCAAGCAGACGTATGGCAATGGAAAACGCCACCGACAATGCCGACGAGATTATAGACGACCTGAGCCTTGCATACAACCGCGCGCGCCAGGGCGCTATTACTCAGGAAATCACTGAGATTGTCAGCGGCGCAGAAGCCATTAAGTAAGGGGGCAGGCTTGTGAGTGAAAAGGTAATCAAACTGAAAGTTATAACCCCCACAAGGGTATTTTTTGAGGGTGAAGCCGAAAGCTTCATCGTAAAAACAAGAGGCGAGGTCGGCGAGTTCGCAGTGCTGGTCGACCATGCTCCCATGGCGGCAGCAGTCGGATTGGGCACGCTTGTTATAAATTTGCCAAGCGGCGAAAAAAAGACGAGCACCCTTTTCGACGGTTACGCAGTCGTTCAGGAAAACACCGCCGTGATTATTGCGGAAGCCGCCGAATGGCCGGATGAAATCGATGCTGAAAGGGCGGAAGCCGCAAAGGAACGCGCAGAAAAGCGTATGAAGCAGTCCGACGTGGACTTCAGCAGAGCACAGAACGCGCTTTTGCGCTCTATTTCAAGGCTTGAGCTTTACAAACTGCGTAAATAATTAAGGAGGAAAACGAATTCGTGAGCAATATAGGAAAAATTGTTCAGGTTATCGGCCCTGTCGTTGATATAAGATTCGAGGAAGGCCACCTTCCTAAGCTGAACAACGCAATCGAAATCGACAACGCAGGTTCCCGTCTTGTTGTTGAGGTTGCTCAGCATATGGGCGACGACGTTGTTCGCTGCGTCGCAATGGATTCCACCGATGGACTTAAAAGAGGTCAGGACTGTGTGGATACCGGTGAACCCATAAAGGTTCCGGTGGGCAAAGTTACACTCGGAAGAATGGTCAACGTGCTTGGCGAGCCTATCGACGGTATGGAAATGGATACCGAGGGCGTAGAGAAAATGTCCATTCACCAGCCCGCACCTACCTTTGCAGAACAGAAAACCGAGCCGGAGATTTTTGAAACCGGCATCAAGGTCATCGACCTTATTTGCCCCTACACCAAGGGCGGTAAAATCGGCCTTTTCGGCGGCGCGGGCGTAGGCAAAACCGTTCTTATTCAGGAGCTTATCAATAACATAGCCACCGAGCACGGCGGCATTTCCGTTTTCGCCGGCGTCGGCGAACGCACCCGCGAGGGCAACGACCTCTATTACGAGATGAAAGAATCCGGCGTTCTCAACAAGACCGCACTTTGCTTCGGTCAGATGAACGAGCCGCCGGGCGCAAGAATGAGAATTGCCCTTACCGGACTTACCATGGCGGAGTACTTCCGTGATAGAGAGAACCAAGATGTTCTTCTGTTCATAGACAACATCTTCCGCTTTACCCAGGCAGGCTCCGAGGTTTCCGCACTGCTTGGCAGAATGCCTTCCGCAGTTGGCTATCAGCCCACCCTTGCGACGGAGATGGGCGCTCTTCAGGAGCGTATCACTTCCACCAATAGGGGCTCCATTACCTCCGTACAGGCGGTTTATGTTCCTGCGGACGACCTTACCGACCCTGCGCCGGCAACAACCTTCGCACACCTTGACGCTACCACCGTTCTTTCCAGAAGCATTGTCGAAAAGGGTATCTATCCCGCAGTAGACCCGCTGGATTCCACCAGCCGTATTCTTGACCCGAACGTGGTGGGCGAGGAGCATTACCGCACCGCCCGTGCCGTTCAGGAAATTCTTCAGAAATACAAAGAGCTTCAGGACATCATCGCGATTCTTGGTATGGATGAGCTTTCCGAGGAACAGAAGCTTACCGTTTCCCGCGCAAGAAAGGTTGAAAGATTCCTTTCTCAGCCGTTCCACGTTGCAGAGCAATTCACCGGATTTGAGGGCAAATACGTTCCGC
>OIWT01001826.1_pt1 | contig 23952 bp, 12 predicted proteins | sample 1587701 | NCBI WGS metagenome assembly OIWT01 (sample SAMEA3888904, study PRJEB22519) | human gut metagenome | biome: human gut; feature: human-associated habitat; material: faeces | place: Denmark | collected 2009
ATGCGAAAATCAAGCGGGAAATGTGGGGTGGCTGCATAAATCTCTCGGTGCACCCGTTGCCCAGGCGGGCATGGTGCTGATCATCCGCTAGGAGGAGGGACGAATGAAGCGACTTTTTCTGCTGGGCGTGGTGGCGATGGGGGCGATGATAGACGCGCGCGGGTTCACCGTGCGCGTCTGCCCTGAAAACCACTTCACAGACCAAGAGGCCGCGTGGTGGACGGAGCGGGCCGACCGCACGATCGTCCTCTCGAACGCGGTGACGGCGGCGCAGGGCGCGCAGCTCGACGGGGTGTGGCTGCCGCCCGGGCGCACGGCGACGCTGCCGCCGCCTGTCCCGGCGGGCCGCGCGCTGCGTATGGAGCGGCTCTCGGCGTCGCGCGCGGCCGTCACGAACGGCGGCTTCCAGGCGACGCTGCGCGTCGATCTCGCGGACGTACGGGAGGACGAGCGCCTGTGGGCCGTGCCCGGCGGCGTGGAACTGTACGTGCGCAAGGCGGGACGATTCGCCTACGACCGGGGCATGGGGAACTACCTGCCGTTCAGCCGCGCGGACGGGGCCTGTCCCGTCCTGGAGGCGAAGCTACCCGGTCCGGCCGCCCGCATCGGCATCCCGCTCGCGGCCGTCCCGCGCGACCTCGGCGAGGAGGAGGTGCGCCTCAACTACGACGGCACGCATTGGCAACTGTCTCTCGCGGGCCTTTTCGACGAGGAGTTCCCGTGGTACGCGGCAGCCTGGCCGGAGGAGCCCGTCGCGACGACGTTCTCGCCGCGCGTGCGGGCGGCGGCGTTCCGTCTCGGCGCGGCGGCGGACCTCGTGCAGGCGGATTACGGGCCGTCCGCCGCGCGCCCCGTCACGCGCCCAATCCAGTACTGGACGCCGAACGACCATAACGCCTGGGTGGGGGATGTCGTCTGCGGGTTCGACCGTGGGCGCTTCCACGTCTTCTACCTCTACGACCGCCGCCACCACAAGTCGCGTGCGGGGCGGGGGGCGCATTACTTCGCGCACCTCTCCACCACGAACCTGACGGAGTGGTTCGAGCATCCCGCGCTCGCGCTCACCGCGCCGTGGGAGTCGCACGGCACGGGGACGCCGTTCCGCTGGGAGGGGAAGTACCATCTCGCCTACGGCCTCCACACCGTGCGGACCGTGCCGTGGGCGCAGACGACGGGGCCCGCGATGGCTGCGTGGCGCGCCGCGCACGGCGGTGCGGAAGGGATTTTCCGCATGGCCGACCTCGCGCCCGCCGTGCCGCAGGGCGGCACCTACGCCTCGTCGGCGGACGGTCTGCGCTTCGAGAAGTCGGGCGTCCTCTTCACCGCCGCGCAGAACCCCACCGTCTACAACCGCCCGGACGGCTCGCTCGGCCTCGCCGACTACGTGCGCCTCTGGCGGAGCGACCGCTTCGGGGGATGGACGGTCGCCGACGACACGAAGCACGCGCGCGGGGACTGTCCGAGCGTCTTCTCGTGGAAGGGGCATTCCTACGTCATCCAGGGCTTTTTCATGATGGACCACTCCGCGTCCGGGAAGCCCGGCACGTGGGAGGCCTGGGAGGAGAGCGGCGACGACCTCTACGAGGGACTGGCCGTGCCGATGGTCGCGCCCTGGCACGGCGACCGGCGGATTCTCGCGGGGTGGATCAACCACGTCCACGGCTGGGGCGGCTGGCTCTGTCTGCGCGAACTCGTCGCCGAGCCGGACGGGCGGCTCGGGACGAAGTGGCTGCCCGAGGCGCCGCCGCCCGGCGACGTGCGGACCTTTGAGGTCGCGGCGGGGGCGACGTTTGCGCACACGTTCGTCTCGGAACAGGGGGCGCGTCTGGAGCTGCGCGTCGACGCCGCTGAACGGCGCGCCCAGTTCTCGGACTGCGGTGCGGACGGCGTGGCGCCCCGGCGCGAGACGCTGCGGGAGATCCTGATGCGCCTGCCCGCGAAGGAGCGGACGATCAACGCGGTCAACCGCCAGGAAGTACCGCACCGCGGCGGGAACTTCGCCATCGGGAAGGTCCGGGGGGTGGACAGGGACTACACGGTGCGCGTCGCCGTGTGGTACGACGCGAAGTCCGACGCGACGCTGTTCGACGCGGAGATCGCGGGGCGGCGTACGCTCGTCTGCCGGCGACCCGGGAAGTACGCCTACGCGGAGCCGCCGGACCTTGCGCGCGACCCGAACCGTCCGCAGCTGCGGTACACGCCGCGTTTCGGATGGGTCAACGATCCGAACGGCCTGACGTGGCAGAACGGCGAATGGCGCTTCTTCTACCAGCACAACCCCATGGGAACGCAGTGGGGGAACATGCACTGGGGCTACGCCGTCTCGACGGACCTCGTCCACTGGGAGGAGCGGAAGCCCATCCTCGCGCCGGACGCGATGGGGATGATGTTCAGCGGCTCGGGCGTGGTGGACCGGGAGAACACGGCGGGCTTCGGGAAGGACGCGCACGTCCTCCTCTACACCGCCGCCGGGGAGAAGGGGAAGCCGTTCACGCAGTGCCTCGCGTTTTCGCGCGACGGGCGGCGGTACGAGAAGTACGCGGGCAACCCCGTCATCCCGCAGCTGTCGCCCGGGAACCGCGACCCGAAGGTGTTCTGGCACGCGCCGACGCGCGCGTGGGTGATGGCGCTCTACGGAGAGGAGAACGGGCGGCACGTCGTCTGGATCCTCACGTCGCCCGACCTGAAGACGTGGACGAAGCGCTCGACCGTGACGGGGGGCGAGACGGCGAAGAAGGACCGGTGGCTCTACGAATGCCCGGGCCTGGAGGAGCTGAAGATCGAGGGCGAGGACGGGACGGCCTGGGTCCTCTGGGGCGCGGACAACGCCTACGCCGTCGGGACGTTCGACGGGGCGGTGTTCCGTCCCGAGGCGACGCGCCTTGCGGGCGTCGTCGCCGCCCGGGAAGGGGGCATGCCCTACTATGCGGCGCAGACGTTCTCGAACGCGCCGGACGGACGCGCCGTCTGGGTGGCGTGGTACCGTCTGCCGAAACGGCCCTGCATGGACTTCACGCACGCCTTCAGCCTGCCGCAGGAGCTGACGCTGCGCCGGACGCCGGAGGGCCTGCGCCTCGTGCGCCGGCCGGCGCGCGAACTCGCCGCCCTGCGCGACGGGGCGGCGGTGCCGTTCGCCCTCTTCGACGGGGAGCTTGCGGAGATCGACGTCGCCTGCACGGTCGCGTCCGACGGACGCCTCGCGCTCGACCTGCGCGGCGTGCCGCTCGTCTACGACGCGGCGAAGGGGACGCTCACGGTCGCGGGACGGACGTTCGACTGGCCGCTCGACCGGGGACGGCTCGCCTTCAAGGCCTTCCTCGACCGCGTGGGGCTGGAGATCTTCTCGGCGGACGGCCTGCGCGTGGCCGCCGTGCCGGAGGCGTGGCCCAAGCCGCCGTGCCGGTCGCTCGCCGTCACGGCGCGCACGGGCGTGACGGAGGCATCGTTCAGGGCGACGCGCCTCCGCTCGATCTGGACGCCGTGCGCGGTGAAGCTGTCCGCACCCGTCGTCTTCGACGACTTCGAGCGTGCGGACTGGGGGGCGTGGACGGTGACGGGGACGGCGTTCGGGAAGGGCCCCGTCACGAATACCCTGCCGCGCCAGGCGCGGGTCGGCGGCTTCAGGGGGCGTTCGTTCATCACCTCCTACCACGGCGGGGACGGCGCCACGGGTACGCTCACCTCCGCCGCCTTCACGGTCACGAAGCCCTACGTCAACTTCCTCATCGGCGGCGGCCGCGCCCCCGGCCGCGCCGAGCTGCAGCTTCTCGTGGACGGCAAGGTCGTCCGTGCGCAGACGGGCTGGAACGAGCCGGCCGACGGCCCCGGCATCGGCGAGACTCTCCACCCCGCCTCGTTCGACGTGCGCGCGTTCCGGGGCCGCACGGCGCGCCTGCGCGTCGTCGACACGGCGCGGGAGGGCTGGGGACACGTCAACGTCGACGCGATCACGTTCGACGAGGCGCCGCCCACCCCGCCCGTCCCCGCCCATACGCGCACGTTCGTCGCCGCGAAGCCCTACGTCCTCTTCCCGATGTGGAACTGCGGACCCGGCAGCCTGCGGCGACGCCTCACGGTCTTCGCGGACGGCGCGCCGATCCGCGTGATGGACGTCCTCCTGCCGGAGAAGGATCCCGACTGGTGGGCGTGGATGGACGTCTCCGCCTACAAGGGCCAGGCGCTCACCTTCCAGATGGACGTCACGGGGCTTTCCTACGACCCGCTCGCCACGATCGAGGCGGCGGACCGTCCGCGCGAGGCGGCGAACCTCTACGACGAGCCGAACCGTCCGCAGCTCAAGTTCTCTCCGCGCCAGGGCTGGCTCAACGACCCGAACGGCCTCGTCTACCGCGACGGCAAGTGGCTCCTCTTCTACCAGCACAATCCGTTCAGCGTGTGGTGGGGAAACCTGCACTGGGGCTATGCCGAATCGACGGATCTCGTCCACTGGACGGACCACGGCGCGGAACTCGTCCCGGAGCCGCCCCATCGGGACATCATCAGCGGCTCGGGCGTGGTGGACCGGGAGAACACGGCGGGCTTCGGGAAGGACGCGCGCGTCATCCTCGTGAAATACGGTCCCGGCCTCTGCGCCTGGACGGCGCCGGACGGGCGGCACTATGCCTACTGGCCCGGGAATCCGCTTTCGCGCACCGTGCCGGGCGCAGACCCCAAAGTGATTTGGTACGCGAAGGGGAAAAAGTGGATCTGCCTCACGCACGGCGTGGAGGATCGGACCTACACCGTCTACATCTGCTCGTCGCCGAACCTGCGGGACTGGACGCTGGAGAGCAAATTCTACGGCGACCACGTCTCGAAGGGCCGCCAGCAGTACCTGCACGAGTGTCCCGGCCTGGAGGAGCTGCGCATTCGGGGCGAGAAGGGGACGGCGTGGATCCTCTGGGGCGCGAACGCCGTCTCCGCCATCGGATCGTTCGACGGGAAGGTCTTCACGCCCGTGGAGGAGCGCATTCCCACCTACCAGCGGCAGCCGGGCGCGAAGGGCTGGCCGTGGTACGCCGCCCAGGCGTTCCAGAACGGTCCGGACGGGCGTGTCGTCCTGATGCCGTGGCTGACGCTGAACATGGTCGCCCTCGACCGGCGTAGCGCGTTCAACCAGGCGCTCGGCATCCCGCAGGAGCTCGACCTCGTGCGGACGGCGGAGGGCCTGCGCCTCGCGCGCCGGCCCGTGCGGGAGATGGACGCCCTGCGCGCCGGCCCCGCCGTGCCGCTTGCGGACTTCGCGGGCGAATTGGCCGAAGTGAACGTTTCGTGCCGTCCCGGTCCCGACGCACGGATCGAATGGGACATGCGGGGCGTGCCGTTCGCGTGGGACGCGCGCACCGAGATGCTCACGATGGGCGCGCACGGGAAGGTCGCCGCCGAGTCGGTCAAGTGGCCGCTCGTGAACGGCACGCTCGCCTTCCGCCTCTACCTGGACCGCGTGGGTTTCGAGGCCTTCTCGCCGGACGGCCTTCTCGCGGCGCCGTTCCGTTCGGCGTTCCCCGACCGCGCGAAGCGGCGCATCACGGTCAAGACGACCGGCCCCGTCGCGGACGCCTCCTTCACGGCGACGCCCCTCCGCTCGATCTGGTCCGCCGCACACCGTGCGCGGTAAAGGGGACGGCGGCACGGGGAAGCGGGCGTCCGACGGCGGGAGGGTCGCGCTTGTCGCGACCGTCTGGCCCGGCGCGCGAAGTACCCGCGCCGCCTCGGCGCGTGGCGCTCTGGAAGGGCTCCTATCACGGAAATCATGAAACCACCCTTGGACTTTTCCGCACCATAATCTCATTTCTGCTTTGGTTTCTGCTCTGGCTCAATCTCCGCTTCCTCCTCGATGTCTTACGCTCTGTGCCGTGTCCTCGTACCTCCGCTCGTTCCGTGTTAATCGGCCGGAGGCCCACCCGGTCGCGCAGGAGCGCGACCCTCCCGCGTCGTTGGGCGTATCGGGGCTGGTTGTTTGGAACGGGAGGGTGGTGAAGGAAAACGGAAATGTGCTATAATGGCGCCATGAAAATTTACTTCATGACGTACTTGATCGTTGGTGCGGCGCTGTGCGGAACGGCGGAGCGGCCGCTCGCGGAACGGTTCGCGCACCCGCCGGAGTCTGCGCGGCTGCAGGCGTGGTTCCACTGGAACGGCGACTGCGTGACGAAGGAGGGGCTCGCCGCCGACCTGAAGGCGATGGGCGAGATGGAGATCGGCACGGCGCATGTCTTCCTGCCGGCGATGGCGCATCTGCCCGTGACGGCGAAGCCGCTCACGCCCGCCTGGTTCGAGCTGTGGGAGACGGCGATCCGCGAGGCGAAGCGGAACAACGTGAAGTTGGGGTTCCACAACTGCCCGGGATGGTCCAGCTCGGGCGGGCCGTGGATCACGCCGGAAAATGCGATGAAGATGGTCGTGGCGTCCGAGACGGACTACGATCCGGCGGAGGGGAAGAGCGTGCTGAAGCTGCCCCAGCCGACGACGATCCAGGATTTCTACCGCGATGTCGCCGTCCTCGCCTTCCCCATCCCGCGCCCGCCGCGCCTTTTGCGGGCCTCCGGCGACTTCCCCGGCGACTTCGCGGGCTTCTGCGCGGGGACGAACGCGCTCACGCTGCCGCTTGGGGCGGCGCATGCCCGCTGCGAGCTGACGCTCGAATACGACCGGCCGGTCTCGCCGTCCACGGCGGTCTTCTCGCTCGACGAGACGCAGTTCTACGCGAAGGGCGACGTCGCCGCCTCGTCGGACGGCAAGACGTGGACGACGTGCGGCGACTTCCTCTACCAGCTCTTCAACGCGCAGAAGACGCCGAAGACGCTGCGCCTCGCCGCGCCGCCCCGGAATGCGCGCTTCTTCCGCATCCGCTTCAACGCGATCCCCTGCCCGCCCTGGGTGGGCGTGCGCGACAAGGCGCTTACGTCCTTCGCCTTCACCGAACTGCCGCGCGTGGAGGACGTCGATGCGAAGAACTCGGCCTCCACGTCGTTCGCCTACCGCGCGCCGCAGGATCCCGCCGCGCCCGGCATTCCGCTTGCCTCCTTCGTCGACCTCACGCCCCGCCTCCGCCCCGACGGCGCGCTCGACCTCGCCGCCGCCCCGCTCGCCCCCACCTCCCTCTGGCGCATCCTCCGCGTCGGCTACACGGCGACGGGCAAGCGCTGCGCGCCCGCGACGCTGCCGGGCCTCGAATGCGACAAGCTCTCGAAGAAGGGGCTGGACGCGCACTGGCCGCACATGCCGCAGCGCCTGCTGGAGGCGCCCGGCGCGAAGGACGTCGTCACGATCTCGATCATCGACAGCTACGAGGTCGGCGGGCAGAACTGGACGGAGGCGATGCCGGACGAGTTCCGTGCGCGCCGGGGCTACGCGCTCCGCCCCTGGCTGCCGGCCCTCCTCGGCTACGTCGTCGAATCGGCGGGCGAAACGGCGAAGTTCCTCTACGACTTCCAACGCACCGTGGGCGACCTCTTCGCGGAGAACTACTACGACTATTTCGCGGCACTCTGCCACCGCGCGGGCATCCAGGCGGCGTGCGAGCCGTATGGCGGGCCCTTCGATTCGCTGCGGTGCGGCGCGCGCGCGGACGTGCCGACGGGCGAGTTCTGGCTAGGCGGCTCGCCGCACGGCTCGCCGCGCATCGCGGCCTCCATCGGCCACCTCAACGGACGCGCCCAGATCGCCGCCGAGGCGTTCACGACCGAGGCGAAGGAGGGGCGCTGGCAGATCACGCCCGCCGAACTGCGCCGGTGCGGCGACGCGGGCTGGCTTGAAGGCGTCTCGCAGCTCGTCTACCACAGCTACCTCCATCAGCCGTTCCCGAACGCGCAGCCGGGCATCTCGCTCGGCCGGCACGGCACGCAGCTCAACCGCAACACGACCTGGTGGCCGGAGGGCGTCCACTGGAGCCGCTACGTGCGGCGCGGACAGTTCCTGCTGCAGAGCGGACGTCCGCGCGCCGAAGTGCTCGTCTTCGTGGGCGAGTCGTGGCCGAATAACTACCGCTACGCGACCGAACTCGTCGCGGCGGGCGGGAACTTCGACTACTGCGGCGTCGCGGACCTCGCGCGGCTCGCCGTGAAGGACGGGGGCGTCGCCGTGCCGGGAGGCCTGCCCTACGACGTCCTCTACCTGGGCGAAGACCGCTACCTGACGGCGGCGACGCTGCGGACGCTCAAGGCGCTCGTGGACGCCGGCGCGCGCGTCGCGGGCGAGAAGCCGCTCGGCTCGCCGTCGCGGGCGGACGACCCTGCCGCGTGGCGGGCGCTCGTGGAGGCCGTGTGGTCCGGCGACCGCGTGAAGCCCGCGCGGACGGCGCAGGAGGCGCTTGCGGCCTTCGACCGCCGCGTCTATGTGGAGTCGCAGGTGGCTCTGCGCGCAATCCGCCGCGAGGTCGAGGGGCGGGACGTCTACTTCGTGGTCAATCCCCGCGACGAGGCGTTTGCGGGCAGCGTCTCCTTCGCGGCGATGGGTGCGCCCGAGCTCTGGGAGGCGCGCGACGGCACGACGCGCCCGCTTGCGGCCGTGAAGGGCGTGGCCGAGCCCGGGCGCGTGAAGGTGCATCTGGAACTCGCCCCGCAGGGTTCGTGCTTCGTGGTGTTCGATCCGGCGGCAACACCGTCCGCAACGGTCGCGGAGACGCCCGTCGCCTACGCCGACGTCGTCGTCCTCTCCGCCCGCTACTGCGCGCGGGACGACAAGACGCACGGCCGCGACGTGACGGACAAGGTGCGGCGTCTGCTCGCGAAGGGGCACCGCGCCTTCAAGGTCGAGAACGCGCTGCTCGGCGGCGACCCCGCCTCCAACCGCTGCAAGGTGCTGGACCTCCTCTATACGGTTGACGGCGCGCGCCGCCAGCAGACGGTGCCGGAACGGGCGGAGGTTTCGCTCGCGTTCCCGCGCAGGCCACCGACGAAACCGGAGAACGTGGTGGCCGACCTTTCGACGGACTGGACGGTCGTCTCGTTCACCGGCAAGAACGCCCCGGCGGCACCGCTGAAGCTCGCCCGGCTTGCCTCGTGGTCCGACGCCGCCGATCCGAAGCTCAAGTACTTCGCCGGACGCGCCGTCTACGAGAAGACCGTTGCGCTTCCCGCGTCTGCCAAGGCCGGTCTCGTCCTCGATCTCGGAACGGTGAAGGACGTCGTGAACGTGTGGGCGAACGGCCGTTTCCTCGCCTGTCTCTGGGAGGCCCCCTACCGCCTCGCGCTGCCCGCCGACCTCTCCGCCTCTCCGTTCACCCTCCGCCTCGAAGTCGTCAACACGTGGCCGAACCGCCTCATCGGCGACGCGATCGCGCGGAAGGCGGGCGCGGCGGAGCCGAAGTCGCCGAAGGGCCCCTGGCCGCAGTGGGTGCTGGACGGGAAGGCCGATTCGGGGACGGGCATCTTCACGTGGAGCAACTTCATGGGCTGGGCGGCGGACGAGAAGCCGCTGCCGGCGGGCCTCATCGGTCCCGTGCGCCTCGTGGAAGGGAAGTGACGGAACGGCATGCTGTATGCGGTCATGTCGGACATCCATGCGAACCCGCAGGCGCTCGCGCGCGCGCTGGCGGACGCGCGGGAGCAGGGGGCCGAGAAGTTCATCTGCCTGGGGGACGTGGTGGGCTACGGACCTGACGCCGTGGGGGCGGTGGCGCTTGCGCGGGCGTCCTTCGACGTTGTCCTGATGGGCAACCACGACGCGGCGACGGCAGGGTTGATTCCCGCGTTCTCCTTTCGTCCCGAGGCGCGGGCGGGCGTCTACCGCCATGGACATGAGCTGTCGGACGATGACCTTTCCTGGCTGCGCCAGTTGCCGTATGTTTATCATGTGCGGACGTTCTGGGCCGCGCACGGCTCGCTGGCCGACGCGGAGGCGTTTCCCTACATCGGCACGGAGGCGGCCGCGTGGGAGGCGTTCGGCGCGATGGGGGCGACGCCGCTTCTCTTCGTCGGCCACACGCACGCCTCGCTCTGGGTCGAGGCGCGCGCGGGGTCTTCGGAGCTGGAGGTTGCGCGCACGGCAGCGCGCGCGCTTGCGCGCGGCGGCCGCGCCATCGCGAACGTCGGCTCGGTCGGCTACCCGCGCAACGAGCCGGAGAGCGTCTACGCGCTCTACGATTCGCGGCGGCGGGTCGTCACGTGGCGGCGCCTCCCGTTCGACTATGCGGGCTACTTCGCGCAGATGGAGGCGAAGGGCATCTACATCGCGCCCTGGCTGCGCGCGAACGCGCGCGCGGCGAGGCAGGGGCGGGAATGTTTATGAATGTCATTGCGGTCCTGCGCGCATTCCTCGACAGCCTCGTTGTTCCGCATGGACGAACGGATGCTTCCAGGCGGGAACCCTGCTCGACCACCTCGTGAAGACGAACTTGGAGGATGCTGTTTGGGCATGGCATGGAACCGAGATTGTCGGAGAGAAGAGGGCGAATGCCCTACACGGCATAGACCTCGATGCTTTTACTCTTCCACGCCCTCATTGCCTGTTCGTCTGTGGGGTGTTTGTCGCGCACTACAAAGACAAAATCAACAAGGTCATGTGGGCGTTCGCCGGAGATGCATTGACCGATGCCTATCTTGAACAAACGGCGCTTGTGGTGGATTAACGACAGGGGGTGGGGATCGGGGAAGCCTATGGAGACCAATCGATGCCGGTCAATCCAGGCGACTCTCTTTATACGGTCTTGTTCTCGACCCTGATGCCGCATCTCTTCGCTTCGAGGAGCGAGCGGCTGCAAGCAAACCACCGCTCAAGTTGTGCGAAATTACGCGGACGTGAAATTTCGCTCTGCATCTCATTGACTTTCCGAAGAAGACATGATAAACTGGTTTGCCAGTTCATTCGATGATGAAAGGTTCTGAGATGGCTTTGTGCTATAAAAACCTCTGGAAATTGCTGATAGACCGAGACATGACGCGGAAAGATCTGCATCGCGTCTCTGGCGTGTCCCATGCCACGCTTGCAAAAATGTCTCGTGGCGAAAGTGTCACCGCTTCGGTTTTGGACCGGATATGCAATAGCCTTGACTGCAGAATCGAAAACGTCATGGAGATTACCCCCGATAAGCCATGTGAGGACAATAGGCGTCGTGCGCAGGATGAGAATGGAGGCGCACAACTGAAGCGGGGGGTGAAATGACGAACGCGGAGAATCAGATTGTCGTGTACCAGCCGAACGAGACGATGCGGTTGGACGTGCGGCTTGAAAACGAGACCGTCTGGCTGACGCAAAGTCAGATGGCGGCGTTGTTTGGATGCTCTACTGACAATGTCGGATTGCATCTCAAGAACATTTATTCGTGTGGCGAATTGGATAAGGGGGCAACTACCGAGGAATCCTCGGTCGTTCAAATTGAAGGGCATCGCAAGGTCTCGCGCAAAGTATGTCTCTACAATCTTGACGCCATCATCTCGGTTGGCTATCGGGTAAATTCCGTTCTTGGTGTCAAGTTCAGGCAATGGGCGACTCGTGTGCTGAAAGAGTATTTGCTGCGGGGATATTCCGTCAATGCCCGTATGAACCAGTTGGAAGACAAGGTCGAGCGGCGGCTGGCGAAGCATGACGGTGAGATTGCGGAGTTGAGAGACAAGGTTGATTTCTTCGTGCAGACGAAGGAGCCGCCGCTACAGAGCATCTTCTACCAGAACAGGTTCTGGGACGCGAAGTCGCTTCTGATCAAGTTCATACGCCGGGCGAAGAAGGAGCTGATCGTGATTGACGCCTATCCCGGCGTGGCGACCTTGGACATGCTGGCGAAGCGCGGGCGCGGCGTGAAGATCGAGCTGGTGACGCATGCCAACGGCGAACTGGAGGAATCGGATTTCGAGGCGTTCGGGGCGCAATGCGGCAAGTTAACGAAGACCGTCTGCGGAATCTGCCACGACCGCTTCATCATCGTCGATCAGAAGGAAATCTTCTGGACGGGCGCGTCATTGAAAGATGCGGGACGCCTGACCTTCGCTGCGGCGAAAATGGGCGCGGAGGTCATCCCGGGGCTTCTCGCGTCGATCCGCAAGGCGACGTCGGAACGGCGGGAATACGGCATGGGCAAGAAGGCGGGGCTCGCGGTAAGGGTGGTGGAATGAAAAACTTTAGGTAGTTTCTTCGATAAAATTAGGTTTTCCCAAAAATGAAACAACAAGTTCGCAAATCAGTTACGGCGAATGTGCATGGCTCTAACGGCTCTGCCAATCGCATTGTCCTCGTCGGTACCTACAAAGGCGACCAGCTGGCGAAGTGGCGCGGGTGGTACAACTACCCGGTCTCGGAGGCGGACCAGATAGCCGAAGCCGACGCCGCGTCGATTGCGGAGCTGTGGCTTTTCAAGGGCACGAAGGAGCAGAAGACGTACAAGGCGGAGTTCGTCGGCGTCAAGACCCGCGAAGAGCTGGTGCGCAACTACGGCTACCCTGCGAAGGGCAGGGCGCACGGCGAGAAGTACCTGCTCTTCAAGACGAAGCTCAAGTATCAGCACAAGCTGACGCCGCCGGAAGATGCGGCGCGCGTCATCGTCCGCACGGCGGACTTCGCGACTGCGCCCAAGGTGCGCAAGCAGCTCAAGGCTTACCTCGAGTCGCCCGACCGCAAGGACCCCGACCTCGCGAAACGCCTGCCGGAAGTCGTCACGAAACTGCGCCCCGAACAGCTGCGCGTGTACGAACTCGCTTATCAAATGAGTTTTTGGGATATGCCAAAGATGGAAATTCTCAAGCCTGACGTTCCATTCCCGCCGCCAGAACATCCAAAGTTTACCTTCATCGACTTGTTCGCAGGAATCGGAGGATTCCGAATTGCTATGCAACGTTGTGGCGGAGAATGCGTGTTCACCTCCGAATTTGACCATGCAGCACAAAAGACTTATCAGGCTAATTTTGGTGATATGCCGTTTGGTGATATTACAAAGCAGGAAACACACAATAAGATACCCGAGAAATTTGATGTCGTGTGTGCAGGATTCCCTTGTCAAGCATTCAGTCTTGCTGGCAAGAGACTAGGGTTTAAGGATCTTTATAAGGGGATGTCTAGAGGAACATTGTTTGCTGAAGTCGTTAAGATTTGCGAGAGGCACAAGCCTAAAGCGGTGTTCTGCGAGAATGTAAAGGGGTTGTATATTCACGACAAAGGCAACACCTTTAAGGTTATTAAGAATGAATTCGAGTCCATCGGCTACAAGCTTTTCTACAGAATACTAAACAGTAAGGATTTTGGCGTACCCCAGCACCGGGAGCGCATCTATATGGTAGCATTTCGCAATGACTACGCGGAGAATGGCTTTGAGTTCCAATTTCCAGAGCCAACGGGTTGTGACAGGACGTTAAATGACATTCGTGAACATGATGTTTCCGCTAAATATTACTTGAGTGAAGTGTATGTTGAAACGCTTCGTCGACACCGTGCGCGGCACGAAGCGGCAGGACACGGCTTTGGCTATGTAATTCGTGATTGGGATGGCGTGTCTGGGGCAATAGTATGCGGTGGAATGGGAAGAGAAACAAATCTATTACGGGAGGAAAACGGCACGCCCAAGGGGCTTGTCCCTGAAACGCATATTCGTGGAAAGATTAATCCTGATGGAATAAGAAAGATGACGCCAAGAGAATGGGCTAGACTACAAGGGTTTCCAGAGGAATTTAAGCTTGTCTTAAGCGATGTTCACCTTTATAAACAATTTGGGAACAGCGTATCAATCCCTGTGATTGAGGCTATTTCAAGACAAATAGTTTCCCATATAGAAGAGGTTGACACAAACAAATAAAAAGGACCTTCCATCATGAAAGATTTTTCTGGAAATAAAGGTGAGTGGAGCGAGCCATATGTTGTTCTCCGTCTGCTTGCAGATGGGAAGCTCTGCCAAGCAGATAAAGATCTGTTGCCGTCGCCAAATGAATTTTCGCATATTCTAGAGGTGATTCGCGGAGACACAACTGCTACTGTTCAGAATGGAGGAGTGGTGGTGTTCTCCCACGTAGATGGTTTTGGGCAGAAACATGCCGTGCAGACTCATAGAGAAGATCTGCTCAAACAGGCAAATCGCCTATTCAGGTCAATTGGTTCAGTGAAAGACTCTAAAGGTGCATTTGAGTTGCCCCGCGAGGTTCCTGACTTGCGTTTCTATGGATTTAAACGTCTGACTAATCCAGCGCCTAGAAATATCAAGATTACGAAACGTGACTTGCGACTTAAGTTAGATGGCGCAAGGACAGGCCTTGCAACACTTGGCTTTAGCGTGAAGTCGGAATTAGGGGCGCCACCAACATTGCTTAATGCATCTGAGCCGACAAACATTGTGTATCGAGTAAAAGGATTGACAAAAGAACACGCAGAAAGCATCAATAATATTTCTGGCTCTAGGAAAATAATGGAGCGTTGTAAGGCCATAAAGCATTTTTCTTCGTCTATCAACTACGACTCTTACAATAGCGATATTTTTGCGGATAACCTTGAGGTCGTGGATTCGGCATTGCCTGAAATGCTTGCCGATCTTGTAAAGGTTCATTACTTTCAACAGATACTTCTTCCGCGCCCCGCAAAAAAGAGTGGAACATTCCGCGAGGGTGACAAATTAAGCAAGGCTGTCGAGTTGCTAGGTCAAACCGAGAAGTATGTCTCCAAGACGCGCAAGAACTTCTGCGAAATCAAGATCAAGCGGTTCTTGCGAGCTTGCGCTTTGGGATTGATGCCTTCCGAAGTTTGGAATGGAATTGATGATGCCTCAGGCGGTTACATTATCGTGCTTCCAGACGGAAGGCTGGTCGCTTTGTATGTGTACAACACGAATCTTTTTGAGCAGTATCTTTATGAATCAACAATTTTTGAGCGGGCATCGACAACAAGGCATAACTACATGAAGCTCGTCCCCGATAGCCAATCTGGGGATTACCTGTTAAAGCTGAATTTGCAAATAAGGTTCAATCGATGAAAATAGAGAGAATCATAGAAACCCCCGCTGACGCCGCCGCGATGTTTCGCGCCGCGCTGCCGAAGGAGCAGAAGGAGGAGCGCGTGTTCGTCCTGCCGCTGGACGGCAACGGCAAGGCGCTCGCCAAGCCGATTCTCGTTTCAGTTGGGCACATGGACGGCACGGCAACAATTGACGCGGGCGCAATCTTCCGCGAGGCGCTGAAAGCCGGCGCGGAAGAAATCATCGTCGCCCACAACCATCCCTCGGGCGACCTCACGCCCAGCAAGGCGGACATCGCGGCGACAACGAAATTGCGCGAGGCGGCAGACTTTCTCGGAGTCCAGCTCATTGACCATATTGTCATCGGCAAACAAGGATTCTTCACGTCGTTGGCGGAAACTTCGACAGCTTTGTTGTCTCTAAGGCATTATAAGGAGGCGAGAGTCCATGCTTAAATCTGTTACAGTTTCAAGAGTCGCCAGTTTTGGGGAGTCATGTCAAAAGTTTGGGGACTTGGGCGCGGTCAACTTTGTATATGGATCTAATGGGTCGGGAAAGACTACGATAAGCCGTTTGATTGCCTCTCCAGAAAAGTTTGGTGAAAAATGTTCTCTGGAATGGGAAGGCGGAGTCCCATTGGCGGCTTTTGTGTATAACAGGGATTTTGTGGAGGCGAATTTTGCCCCTTCAAAAGAGATCAAAGGCGTATTTACATTGGGGGCGGGAGATAAGGCGATAGTTGATGCAATCGATGAGAAGAAGAGAAATATTGATGAACTTACGACTAAAATCGTCTCTCTAAATAATGACTTAACGGGAGAAAGCGGAAAGATTGCGCTTCTGGAAAAATGTGAGAGAGATATTGAGAGTTACTGCTGGGATAAGATACGAACGCCCAACGACATGGATTTCAAGGTGATATTCAAAGGGCTTTTGTCTAGCAAGGCAAAATTTAAACAAAAAGTCGTTTCCCTATGGTATGCTCAAAATAGTAAGAAATCCCAGACGGTACGGACGCGAGAAGAATTATCTGCTGAAATTAAATCCGTTTTTAGCGCGGATTCGTCAGAACTGACTTTAGTGCCGTCTCTTAATATTGGGACTCTCCCACAAGACATTGCCAATCCAATTTTTTCACAGGTTATTGTAGGTAGCAGCGATATTGACATAGCACAATTGATAAATTCCCTTGGAATCAGCGATTGGGTGCGGCAAGGGCAAGCCCACATGGTGAATAGTTTAGGGAAATGCCCATTCTGTCAGCAAGTTCTTCCAGACGGCTTTGCTACAAAACTGGACAAGTATTTTGATGAGTCGTTCTCGCGCAACATGAATCAATTAAAAGTGCTGTCTGAAAAAATTAGTGGAGCATTAGATTCCATGCTGAAATGTATTAATGAGATTTGTGCCATCGAAACTTCGTTTTTTGACGCATCAGGCTTTAAAATTGTGGCAGACAAGTTGTTGTCTAAAGCAGATCTAATTAAACGAATGTTAGGCGAAAAACAAAGAGAAAAGAGAGCCGAGTCGGAGTGTTAAAATGCCTGACATCTTACCGGAAATTAGTTTATTATGCAAGATGATTTCTACGTCAAATGTTAAAATCCAAGAACACAATCGTTTGATAGATGATAAAGCGGCTAGTGAACAAAGACTTGTTGATGAGACCTGGCGCTTCCTCATTGAAGAACACAGGTCGGAACTCAAAAAGCTCTTCACGAATAAAGAAAATTGCGAGAAGGCAAAATTAGGGGTCAAAAATGCGAAGGAGGAAAAGGAACGTGAAAAAATGAGGGCGGAAACTGAACTCCGTGAATTGCAAAGAAAACAGACAAGTGTTTTGCCAACCATTGATACAATTAATGCAGTGCTATCATCGTTTGGCTTTGATTCGTTCAGGCTTGCACCAGCGACCGATACCACATATAAGCTCCAACGTGCGGATGGAAGTGAAGTAAATGACACATTGAGCGAGGGCGAACGATCTTTTGTGACATTTCTTTACTTCTATCATCTATTAAAGGGAAGTGTGTCCTCTGAGAATGTCAGTGAAAGAAGAATCGCTGTCATTGATGATCCTGTTTCAAGTTTGGATTCAAACATTTTATTTGTTGTCGCCTCTCTTGTTAGGCAGTGTGTTAAGGATGTCCAAGCAGGAAACACGCCTCTCAAACAACTGATAGTTCTGACGCACAATGTATATTTCCATAAAGAATTAACCTTTTCCAGAGAACGAGACAAGACAAAAAGTGTTGAATACTGGATTGTAAAAAAGCAGCATAACAATTCTACTATTTCACAAACAAATGGGAATCCCGTTAAAACTTCATATGAACTTTTGTGGCGCGAAATTCAAGATCCAGCCTCTTCGTTGGTTTGTGTTCAGAACGCCATGCGAAGAATCCTTGAATTCTACTTCAATATTCTTGGTGGCATGAATCGCGAGGAAATTGAATCAGAATTCAATGGGCGTGAGGCGTTCATCGTCAAATCTCTCTTTCTCTGGGTAAATGATGGGTCCCATACAGTAGATGACGATTTAGCGTATCAAGTCAATGAAGAATCTGTTGACTTGTATAGAAATGTCTTCGCCCGAATATTCAAGGAACTTCATCATGAAAATCATTACAATATGATGATGCGGAATTGTCAATGTCGAAGAGATGAATTATCATAAAAAAACTGTGCCGTCGGGTGAGGCAGTAAATCCGAAATGCGTTACAGAAAAATCAAATGGTGAGGCAGTAAATGAGGTTGTAAATGAGGTAGTAAATCAGATTTACTTGGCGATAAAGAGTAATCCTGGCGTCAGGAAGCCGCAGTTGTTGAAGATTGTTGCTACAAGCCGTGCGACAGCAGAGCGATCAATCGCGCAACTACGGCATTTGAATAAAGTCGAATTTAGGGGGGCATCCAAAACCGGCGGATATTACTGCAAGCAGCCGGCAACGTGAATGAATAGGGAATGAAAATCATCATTGAAGAGTACCAGTACCCCGTTGAGGCTGTCAAAGACATCCTCTGGGAGGGTGCGTTCCAGACGGTTGACGGCATGGTGTCGATCAGCTATGTCGGATACTACTTCAATTCCCGCAAAGAGGTAAACGACTGCGTGTTCATTCTTCCGAAGGTGCTGTTGGAAGAAGGCCTAGACGGGAAAGACCTGGTCTTTGGAAGATACGCGCCGGAAAGCATCGTGAACATGGATGCGTCCTCGCCGCTCACAACGGGCGAACGCGAATTCATCTACCGCTTCTCTGTGTGGATATATCGTGCGCTGTGCGTCTTCCGAAAGTTGAACAAGGAGTCGAAGATCATCTATCAGCGGCAGGTCTCGATGATGGGCAAGGGGAGGCTCCGCAAGTCGGCCACGCTCCTTGATGTCCTGTTATCCCTCTTGCAGTTCCAGAAGGACAATCGGGACTTCTTTCTCTTTACAGTCAAGAATCTCCATTCGGGATTCAATAAAATCAACTGGACGCGGACGATTGCCACCACGAAAGCGGTTGTTGACGAAGGGAACCCCGCTTACCTAAACCCCGTCAACAAGCGAAGGATGGTGAATTTCGACGAAGAACTGCTTGTCATATTCTATTCCATCTTGAACCGCATCCATGAGCAGTACGGGTTCCCCGCTCCCATCGACATGGGCTACGAGCTGATAACCGGGAAGCGGTTTGACCGTTACGTCAAGGGCTACGGGAAGATTCGGCTCAACGCCATCAAGTACAAGTATTTCTCGGATACGGCACTTCGGCTTTGGGAGCTGTGCATGGCGTACTTCGACCAGCCGAGGCAGATAGATGTAAAGGCCGACAGGCGGGAGTATCTGCTGGCAAAGAACTTCAATATCGTATTCGAGTCGATTATCGATGACCTTGTGGGCGAGAAGAACCCGCCGGCTGGACTTAAGGCGCAGGAAGACGGCAAGCGTGTAGACCATCTCTACCACTATCAAAGTCTCATAACCGACGAGCCGGACAAGGGAGTCTATTACATCGGCGACAGCAAGTACTACAAGCGTGGCAATTCTATCGGGCGCGAGAGCGTGTACAAGCAGTTCACCTACGCGCGCAATGTCATCCAATGGAATCTCAACCTCTTTCTCGACAACCCAGATGCAGCCGCACAGGCCGACTTCAACGAGTACGGAAAATTCGGGAAACTGCGCGATGACATTACCGAGGGCTATAACGTCATCCCAAACTTCTTCATCAGCGCCAGGATGGTGAAAGATTCAGCCGGACGGCTCAGCTATGCCGATGACATACACGAAGCCGACAAGAAGGCAAATGTTTTCAATTCGCGCCAGTTCGAGAACCGCCTCTTCGACCGCGACACGTTGCTGGTCGCACACTATGACGTGAACTTTCTTTTCATTATCGCCCTCTATGCGCGCGACAATCCCTCGCAAAAGGCGAAATGGAAGACGAGCGTCAGAAAGATGTTCCGCGAGAAGATTCAGGCGATGCTCAAGGAGCGGTTCGATTTCTACGCCATGACGCCACGCGCAGACGTGGACGCCGAGCAGTTCTTGCGCGATAACTTCCAGCTGTCGCTTGGAAAGGTGTACACACCGTATGGGAACAAGGGCGCGCATTCCTATTATTCACTTGCCCTCGACAAAGACGCAAGATTCAAAGACGAGAATGACGCGGTCAAAGGACGGCTGGAGCAGGGATTTGTGATAGCCGAGTGTCCGCTCGGAACAGATCCTGCGACGGTCGTGTCCGGCGAAGCGCCGGTTGCCACGCCGCCTGTGCCGAAACGGTTCCTCACGCATCACTGGATTGAGAACTATCTTGAAAAGTATTTCCTTGTCGGCTGTTGCAAGGATGCTGCGCACCGAAGCTGGATTCTTGGGCGCAACAAGGTCAAGCGTTCCGATTTGTACAACGTCCGGCTCGGCAAGCGCGCGGGCGCTGTCGTCGCCGATGCCGCGCTTACGAGAAGCCCAAAGTTCCTCGTCCTATATGACATTACCTCTCCATCCACCTACTCAGTATACCGCATCAAGAGTGGTATGCGCTGCGAGAAGGACAAGATGATCAAGATGGGCTACGCTTCCGCCCAGTGCGACTACTACTGCTACGTGCTGGAGGAGGAAGTGTCGCTTGGCGACTTGGACGTGCCGCAGCTCATCGCGGAGCGCAAGCGCGAGAAAGGCGGCGACTTCAAGCCGGGCGCACCCATTTACCTCAAAGGAGCTGAACTCATAGGTTTTAGGAGGTAGCGTATGGCCGATGACAACGATATCCTTGTTCGTATTGCGGAAGACCGCGCCTTTACCTGCACCGGGGCATACGCCGTCCTGATCATGTCGGGACTGAAGCGTGTGGAGAACCGCAGCTGCATGCCCGTTCCGGCGCGGGGGCGTTGCGCAATGAGCGTTTCCAAGAAGTTCTGCCGCGCCGAGTATGACGGCATCAAAGCGTGGTTGCGGCGATTAAACGGCGACAGGGTGGATGCCATCATCCCGACATGGGAAGAGGCGAGCTGTTGGCCGGGCCACATCGTCGCGGTGATGGACTACCAGGCGATAGACGCAGAACCCGAAGAAGAACCTTGGCGGGTTCAGGCGCAGTTTTGGAACGAAGGCTACCGCTACTGGTGGCTACTCTCGAACATTCGCAAGTTGCCTGCTCCCATCCCTTGTCGCGGCAATGTCGGGATGTGGCGGCTGCCGGAAGATGTTTCCGACTCCATGGATAAGCAACTTGCCGGAGGCTATCCCGCATGACCGTCACCGTCAATCATTCTCGTTCAAAAGAGGAAGCCCGGACAATCCGACCGGGAATGGAAATGCGCCTGTCGCCAAAGGCGATCAGGTTGGCCGAATGAGCGAAGCGAATGAGCCGCGAAGCGGTCGCAAGAGCCTGCGTGGCTGTGTGTTCGATTGCCGAGCCATGCCCAACCCGTTCTGGGACGAGACACGGGCGCGACGAGTCCGTCTGCGACTTCTTCAGTTCGTTTCGGGCATCACGGGACTGCAAGGGGTTCAAAGCATGATTTTAAAGACGCGAAGCGGCGATTTAACCACTTAAAGCCGTGAAGCGGCGAATTAATCTCTCCTTACGGCCGCGAAGCGGCGACTTAATCGCGCATATCGCGCATTGCCCGTCAGGGGGGATTTGTGCTAAAATGTCCGCCTATGTTCAAGAGAGCCTGTTTTCTGTTCGCCTGGGCGGTCGTCCTGCCGCTTGCGGCGCAGCTTTCCTCCGCGCTTCCCGCGGACCGGCTGGCTTTTGCCAACCAGCTGGCGAAGCGTGGACTCCATGCCGAGGCCCTGAAGGAGTACGAGGCGATCCGGGAGGTCAAGACGCTGCCGCGCGACGAGATCCGCTTCCGCCTCGGCGAGGCGTACCGCCACGTCGGGCGCACGGCGGAGGCCCTGAAGGCGTACGCGGACCTCATCAAGGACCATCCGCAGTCGCGCTACGTCGACTACGCGCGCCTCAACCGCGCGCTCCTGCTCACGGGCGAGACGCGCGTGAAGGAGCTGACCGCCCTCGACCACGTCGGCGCGTCCGACACGATCCGCGCGACGGCGCTCTACTGGCTCGGCGAGACGCTGGAGGCGCAGAAGAACGCGAAGGGCGCCATCGGCTGGTACCTGAAGGCCACGGAAGTGGCGCCGACGAACGATGTGGCGCGCCTCTCGCGCCTCCGCGCCGCCTCGCTCCTCTCCGTCTCCCAGGACATGCGCGACCGCCGCCAGGCGCAGGCCATCTACCTCGACCTCGCCCTGGGCGACGATCCCCACCTCGCGGAGGAGGCCCTGTTCTTCGCGGGCATGATGAGCTACCGCGAGGGGCGGCACAGGGAGGCGTCGCAGCTCTTCCGCCGCCTCGCGGCCCGTTTCCCCGCCTCGGACCGCGCGAAGGAATGCGCCATCTACGCCGCCTGGTCGAACTACCTTGACGGACGCTACGGCGAGGCGCTGGAGATTGCGGCCCGCCTCCGGGACGAGGGGAACGAGGACGCCGCCTACCTCGTGGCGGCGTCGCTGCGGAAGCTGGAGCGGCGGCAGGACGCCGTCGACGCCTATTCGCTCGCCCTCGCGAAGTTCCCGCGCGGGCGGCATGCCGACACGGAGTGGTTCGAGCGCCTGACCGTCCTCGCCGCCTCCGGCGACAACGCCGCCGTGCTGGACGAGCTCGCGAAGCGCCCCGACCCGCCGGCGAAGACGTCCGACCGGGCCTGGAGCTACGGCTGCGAGGCCGCGATCGCCGTCACGAACTATCCGCGCGCCATCGAGTTCGCGACGCTCGTTGCGCGCCAGGCGAAGGGCGAGATGGCCCTCAACGCGGTGCATCGCCTCGCCTGGCTCCACGAGAAGACCGAAAACTGGCCGAAGGCGGCGCTCGCCTACCGCGTCCTCGCGAAGAACTGGCCGGACGCCGCCGTCGCCGCCCAGGCGCTCTACCAGGCGGGCGGCGCCGAGGTGCGCGCGGGACGCCCCGAGCAGGCGCGGGCGGACTGGACGAACCTTCTCGCGAAGTATCCCGACTCGCCGTTCGCGAGCGAGGCGCTCTATGCGCGCGCGATGGAGGAGCTGCGCAAGAAGGAGTACCGTGCGGCGGAGCGGTCGCTGGACGAGCTTTCGCGCCGCTTCCCGGCGTTCGCGAAGCGCGCGGAGGCGCTGTACTGGTGGGGCGTGGCGGCGAACGGCATCGGCGACGCGCCGGAGGCCGAGCGACACTTCCGCGCCGCGCTGGAGGCGAAGCCGCCGGCGGAGTTCGAGCGCGAGACGCGGTTGGAGCTCGCGTTCATCCTCCAGAAGCGGGGGGGCGAGCGCGAAGCGGCGCAGATCTTCGCGGGCCTGCTGGACACGAAGGCCGTCGACCGCATGCCGCCGAGTGAGCTTGCGTGGCTCGCGGAGTTCACGGCGGGCGTCACGAACTACGCGGCGTCCCTCAAGGCCGCCCAGGTCATCGAGAAACGCAAGATCGGTTCGGACTGGAACCAGATCGGCGCGACGCTCGCGGGCGAGGCGCATGAGGGCCTGAACGAGACGGACGCCGCCGTTGCCGCCTACACGCGCGCCCTTGCGACAGGCGCGAAGACGGCGAGCGGCGCGAAGGCCGCGCTCGCGCTGGGCCGGATCGAGACGTCCCAGGCCCTCTTCGACGAGGCGAAGGCGCACCTGACCGAAGCCGTGGAGCGCGCCAACTCGCCCGAGCTCATCGCCGTGCGCGTGCGGGCCTACGCCGCGCTCGCCGCGAACGAGGAGGCGCGGGGCGACAGCGCCGCCGCCCTCGGCTACCACATGCTCGTGGGGACGCTCTTCGACGATCCGGAGATCGTGCCGCGCGCGCTGGAGCAGGCCGCCGCGATCCTGCGCCGGCAGGGACGGGGCAAGGAGGCGGATGACCTCGACGCCGAGCGCGCGAAGCGCTATCCCAAGACGAACGGAACCCGCTAAACGGAGAGAGCATGGACGCGAACTTTGAATTCGAGGACGAGAAGGAGACGAGCGGAATCTCCCGTGAGGCGAGCCTGTTCCTGCTGATCACGGCGCTCGTGGTCTCCTGCGCCACGCACGTCCTCCTGATGTACGCCTGCTCGGACTGCGCGTTCGCCCCGCTGCGCGGCGAGATCCGGGACGCGCGCAAGTGGACGAAGGAGCTGCCCGTGATGCAGGTGCGGAAGATGGACGGCGATCCCTTCCTGCTTGAGAAGGCCGAGCTGCCGCGTCCCGCCGCCGCCCCGGACGCCGAGAAGCAGGAGGAGCGGGTTGAGCGCCTTTCCTCCGCCGAGAAGAGCTCCATTGCGCCCGAGATGCCCGCCGCCGCCGTCGCCGCGACGCTCGCCGAGCCCGCGCCGGATCCCGCGAAGGTGGCGCCGACCGAGTGGATGCCGCGCCAGGAGATCGCCGCGATCGAGGCGCCGACCGTGCCCGACGACCTGGCGGCCCTGCCGCGCCTCGTGGTGCCGAAGGTCGAGCGCGTGAGAGGGGCGGCGGACATCACGCCGGCCTACGACCTCATGTCCGCGCCGAAGCTCGCCGCCGACGCCGGCGGCGGGAACGGCGTGGTGCGCTCCGCCTCCCTCTCCGCCGCCGCCGAGGCCGCCGCCGAGGCGGC
>OIWT01001830.1_pt1 | contig 23867 bp, 24 predicted proteins | sample 1587701 | NCBI WGS metagenome assembly OIWT01 (sample SAMEA3888904, study PRJEB22519) | human gut metagenome | biome: human gut; feature: human-associated habitat; material: faeces | place: Denmark | collected 2009
GCGTGAGCTATGGCCCTGGTCAAAAATAATCAGGGCAACGTGCCGAATTCACGAATAGTTGGAATATATCTCCAATACAAGGATGGAACAAAATGAACTCTAAAATAATCGCCATAGCCGCGATAGCCATTGTCATCACGGCAGGATGTGGGGCATTCCTCATTATGAATGATGAGGAAGGAGGATACAGATCCACAGACAACACCGGCCGTCTGGCCATCATGGGAAATGCCAACAACGACGACTATCTGGATAAAGAGGATCTTGCAACCATCGATGCGATACTCGACGGGACCGTGAATTCCGACGACTATCCCCTGGCGGATGCCAACAACGACGGAAAGGTCGACTCTGAAGACAGGAAGATGGTCGAGAGGATGATAGACCGCGAGGCCATGTCCATCTATTATGTGAACGGGAACGATGAGATCAAAAGCGTCAGCTACCCCTTGAACCGCACGGTCGTGGTCGGGACCAACGCCGCGCTGACCATGCAGGCGGTAGGTGCGGTGAAGGCCGGGAAAGTCGTAGGAACCACCGGAGAGGCCACCAAGGATTATTGCCTGTTCTCCGATTTCAAGGACCTTCCCAAGGTAAGTACCAGCATCCTCGTGGCGGACTACGATGCCGTCACCAATATAGGCAACGTGGATGCGATCATAACGATGTCCAGCAAATCCTACCTCAAGAACGAATCGACGTTCACCGAGGCAGGCATCGACGTCGTACGTATATCCTCCTCCGACGGAATGAAGGCCACCAGTGTGGCACTTACCATAGGCTACCTGCTGAATCTCGAAGAGAGTGCCAACGAATACGCCAAATTCTGCGACAAGGTCATCTCGCATGTCACCGAGAAGAAGAACACCATCGACAGCAGCGATGTGAAGACCTGCCTGTGCGCCACGATGGCCAATTATGTCAGCGGGACCATATCCGATTTCTACGGCCTCACCACGATGTGCGGAGGAAACAATGTCGCCGATTGGTCCACTACCACCAAACAGTTCAATGACGGTGACGAGTGGCTTTTGAACGAAAAATACCACGTCGACGTATTCATCCACTTCCATAACTACGGCTACGACACGTCGGCGGACCTCTCGTCCATGTACAACACGTACCGCGAGAACTTCGATGCGATCCAGACCGTGAAGGATGGGAACTACTACATGATCAACGGAAACATGCCTGCCGTCGTCAGGCTCGCATACACCGCGTCGATATTGTATCCGGAGGTCTTCGGAGCCGATTACGGGGACATAGTCCACCAGGAATACATAGACAGTTTCATAGACAACCTCAGTTCCGAAGGATACAAGGTGACCGATATGAAATTCGTCCTGACCGACTCCGATTTCGGAATAACCTCGTGAAGGCGAGCGAATGACCGAAGATGCTGGGAAGGCCGATCTGAAAGAAGACTATCACAGATATGTCATGAGGAAGGCTCTGTTCACAACGGCCGTCCTAGCATCAATATTCATAATATCTGGGGTGGCTCTGACACTCGGCGGCAGGGACATAAGCTTCACTCAGGCGTACGGGATAATCTGGGACCACTTGACGGGGAACATCCCTGCCAAGGGTACCGAGGCGTTCTATGACGACTATGCGATATGGAACGTCAGACTCCCCCGCATAATCGTGGGTATCGTAGCAGGAGCATGTCTGGCAGTCGGTGGCGCCGCGATGCAATCCGCGGTCAAGAACCCCCTTGCAGACCCATACACGACAGGAATATCGTCCGGAGCCGTATTCGGGGTGTCCGTAGCGATCGTATTGGGATTCGGACTCGGCACCAGCATCGGGATGTACGGCCTGGTACTCAACGCATTCATATTCGGAATGGTCCCCGCCGCGGTCATCATACTGATATCCAGGTTCACGCATTCGTCGCCCGCCACACTCATATTGGCAGGGGTGGCGATGTCGTACCTGTTCAATGCGGCCAGCACTTTGCTTCTGATAGGGACGTCCTCCGAAAAACTTCAGGAGGCATACCTGTGGCAGATAGGTACGCTGGAGAATGTCAACTGGGACTATGTCCCGGTCATGGCCATCATAACTATCGTCGGCACCATATTCATGCTGCTGGTATCGCCTAAACTGAATCTTCTTACAACGGGGGATGCGAGTGCGAAAAGCCTCGGGATCGACCCGGAGACGTTCAGGATGGTCATACTCGCAGTCCTTTCCGTAATGACGGCATCAGTAGTGGGATTTGTCGGCATAATCGGATTCATAGGTCTGGTATCCCCGCATATCGTAAGAACCATCATCGGAGCGGACAACAAATACCTGATCCCGGCCTCCGCCCTGTTCGGAGCGGCGTTCCTCCTAATAGCCGACCTCATTTCAAGACTCATAATCTACCCCGGCAGCATCGCCGTAGGGGTGGTAATGTCGTTCATAGGGGCCCCGATATTCCTGGCCCTCATCATCCGCTCTAGGAAGGAGATGTGGTAATATGGACCATTCTTCGGACGGATCCCTGACACATTTCAAGAACACATATTACAGATATCTATCCAAGAAAGTGACCTTCGTCATCGTATGCATCGTCGTGTCGGTGATAGCGATAGGTTTGGAACTGTCGATGGGCGCATATGAAATAGGATTCATCGATTCGTACAAGGCCCTTATCGACCACATCCTGGGGAATGTCCCTCCGGAGGAACTCGGAAAAGGGACGGACCAGATCGTATGGGACATACGCTTCCCCAGGGCGATAGCCGGATTCGCGGTCGGTGCAGGATTGGGCGTGTGCGGAGCTGCGATGCAGAGTTCCATGAAGAATCCCCTCGCAGACCCTTATACCACAGGGATATCCGCAGGTGCATCGTTCGGAGCCGCATTGGCGATAATATTGGGATTCAGCTTCCTTCCTGGTGCGTTCGGAGATACGGCCATAGTGATCAACGCATTCGTATTCTCCCTGATACCCGCGGCCATGATCGTCATCATATCGACGTTCAAAAAGGACGTGTCCCCCGCCACCATGATCCTCATCGGGATCGCGGTCATGTACTTCTTCACCGCGGCGACCACGTTCATGAAACTCACCGCATCCGAGGAATCCCTGTCCGAGATATATGTGTGGAACATAGGCACTCTCGGAAAATCGACCTGGGACAACATCTGGTTCCAGGTGTCTGCGGCCATCGTGGGCGTCGTAGCCATAATGCTCCTGTCCAAGAAACTCAACATTCTGGCTATGTGCGATAAGGACGCTGTGAGCCTGGGCGTGAATGCCAAACGCATAAGGCTCCTGTCACTGATCGTCGTATCCCTGGTGACCGCCACCCTCGTATCGTTCACCGGGACGATAGGATTCATCGGACTCGTAGCACCCCATGTCGCCAGGATATTCCTGGGATCCGATAACAAATATCTGATACCCGCATCCGCGGCGTTCGGGGCCATGCTTCTCCTGTGTTCGGATTGTGCCGCGAAATGCATAGGGACCGGCCTACCTGTAGGAGTGATCACTGCAGTCATAGGAGGACCGTTGTTCCTGTATATGCTGATCAAACAGGCGAAAAAATACTCGTGGTGAGCTTTTACCGCACCCCGACCAATCGCAGGCGATGGGCACTGTCGCCTGCGATATCAATTATTTGCTCCAAGGTCTTTGACCGCACCAGAGACATCGGAAAGAGCGGCGATGTCGCAGACATAACTAAAGGTAATGCTCCGAAATTAAACGTCTGGGTCATGTACGGCATTATATTATACAACCCGGAAACTGAATAAAACGACCATTGCAAGAAACCCGATATCCTCCCGAGGACGGAGCCGCATCCGAGCACTCCCGGATCATCACCTCCATATGACGCCTACTGCAGCGGATTCGGACAGCTCGCGAATAGCCATACGAGTGCAGATCAGCCGGTGATCGCATCCCTCGGACACATGATATGCGAAAAGGATCGACTGGAACATTGCCCATATGTCTCGATCCCCGTCCTGATAGGATGGACAATGCTGTATCGGCCCTATGCCTGGAAGGATTATTCCGATACCTTACTCGAATCCAAAGCCCTCACGGATTTGAAACTCCGATGGCCGGAAGATGACCATATGTGGTACGGATGGGGGATTCCGAAGCCTCCCTGAGGAGGCCTCAGAAGTTCTCTTGCTTCCTCTGCCTGTACAGGAAGTACAGGAACAGCGGACTGCCTATCAGAGCGGTTATGACCCCGACGGGAAGACCTCCCGGAAGCAGCCTGACCAAGGTGTCGCCCAGAAGGACCATCATCCCCCCTATGGTGGCCGACGCCGGGATCAGAAGTCTGTTGTCGTTACCGGTGAACAGTCTCGCTATATGGGGGGCCACGAGACCCACGAAACCTATGGTCCCGGTATTGCAGACCACCACCGCGATGGCCACGGATATCAGCAGGAAGCATATTATGCGCAGACGGACGGGGTCGACACCCAGACTCTGGGACACCTTGTCGCCTGCGGTAAGGATGTTGATGTTCTTGGACAGCAGCATGAACGCCGTCAGGACCAGCAATGCGGCCGCCAGAAGAGGCAGGAGATCCTCCCACCCCACACTGCTCATGGTCCCGATACCCCATTCGTAGATCTGCTGAAGACTCTCATCGCTGGCATTGAACTTGATGAATGTACTGAACGAGGAGAACATGTACATCATCCCGATACCGACGAGGATCATCATCGTGGGACTCAGCTTCTTGAACGACGATACGAATATTATGGCCGCCGACGGGATCAGGGCGAACACGAACGCATTGACCATCGTCGCGGCATCTCCCCCTATGAACGGTATGACGCAGACGCCGTAGACCAATGCTACGCAGTACCCCAGCATGGCTGCGGAGGATATACCGATGGTATATGGGTCCGTAAGAGGGTTGCGGGTTATCGTCTGCATGACGGCACCGCTCACGGCCAATACGACCCCCACCAGTATCGACGCCACGGTACGGGGGACGCTCTGCTCCATGACCATGTAGTCCCTTATCCAACCATAGTAGTCGGTCGCCCTGTCGGGTATGTTTCCGCATATACGGTCCCATACTACGGTCCATGCCTCCGAGAACGACATTTTGAAATTGTTCACGGAAAGGGAATAGATCGCCAGGACCGCCATCACGGCGACGAACACGATGATGAACACCGTGCTGCGTCTCTTGCTGTTCAGATATTTCGTGGATTCTTCCGCGGTCATGGGATCACCACATGGTCCTCTTCTGTCTGATTATCAGATACAGGAAGATCGGGGCTCCGACGAACGAGGTCACCACTCCGACGGGTATGGCCGCCGAGACATCTATCGCCCTCGAGATGATGTCGCACCCGAGAAGGAACAGGGCCCCGAACGCAGCGGTGGCGGGGAGGGTGTATTTGTTATCGGAACCGAGTATGAGCCTCACGATATGGGGGACGACGAGACCGACGAATCCTATCACTCCCACGTAGCTGATCACCACCGTCGCCATGAGGGACAGTATGCACAGACACAGGATACGGAGGTTCTCCACATCGAGACCCATTGATTTGGCGGTCTTGTCATCCAACGACATGAGGTTGAGCTTGTTGGCCAACGGCAGGACTATGAGAAGCCCGGCCAAGGTTATCAGGAAGGTCAGAGGTATGGCATCCCAGGTAAGGTCTGCCAAGGAACCGATCTGCCATATGTACACCATGTGCAAAGTCGCCGCATCGGTCGTTATCAGCAGAAGCGACGTCAGCGAATTAAACAGATACGATACGGCGACCCCGGCCAATATGAGCGACGCGGGCGATTTTTTGAAAAATGGGGCCATCAGGACGATGACCGCCACCGGGACCATGGCGAAGATCATGGCGTTTATCACGACGCCCATCCCTTCGATCCCTCCGCTCCCGACGGCCAACCCGAGCACTATGGCGACCGCCACCCCGAAAAGGGCACCGGACGACACACCTGTCGTATACGGGTCGGCCAACGGGTTCTTCATGACGCTCTGCATGACGGACCCCGCCACGGCCAGGGATACACCTGCGATTATGGCGAACAGGGCACGGGGGACGCGATACTCCCAGACGATTCTGTCGTCGAACCACTCCTGCGAATTGGTGGGGTAGACGATCCCGTTCACATGGTCCCAGAACAAAGAGTAGACCTGGTCTATGGAAAGGCTCCGGGTACCTACGCAAAGAGACACCCAGAACAGGATGAATACCAGTATTATCGAGACGGAGATGAAGACGACCTTCCTGAAGGTGTAGTGGCCGTATTCCTTCTTCATCTGTGTACTTTCATCATTGTCGCCCATATAGAGACCGTCCGCCCAAAAGGAAGTTGTACCGGGGGCCCTCCCCCGGTAATAGGTTTCAGGCCGGAGCCGAGTTGCAGCAGATCAGCAGGTCCGATGCGACCAGTTTCGTATTGTCGCCGTTGAAGAAATCGGTGATGAAGGTCTGGTGCACACCGTCGGCCCAGCTCTCGCTCAGTTCCCCGAGGACGGAACCATACATCGCATATGCGGCGTAAGCGACCCTTACGGGCACGGGCGCCGCACCGCTGATCATGATCTGACTCCCCTCCTCCCCGTAGTGGGACCATGCGTTGAAAGCCGAAGTATAGGTGTCCCAATACGTCTTGGCGCTGGCGGCGGAGGTTCCGTATCCGAGAGCGGTCCTGATATGGACGATGTAGTCCCAGTCGTAGAGGGAGGTGTTGAATACGCTTCCGTGGTCCACCACCTTGATACTGGTGGTCGAACCGAATCCGCTGTAATCCGCGAGTCCGAACTCCGCACCTGCGACATCGAGGACCGCCTGGTAATCGGAGTTTCCGGAGGAGATGTATCCGTTCATGGAGGATGCCACCGCCTTCACCTTCTTGTCTTCGGGAAGGGTGGAGACGGCGTCCTTGATGGTCTTCATGGTGGAATCGTACAGATCCACAAGATCGGATGCCCTGCTCTCCTTCTGGAAGAGGAATCCGAGGAGGAGTATGGAATGGGTGTATACTTCCTTGTCCACAGAGGCGGCCGCCACCCTGACGACATCCACGCCGGCGGTCTCGAAGGCCGATTCGTTGGTAAGGTACGTCCTGTTCCAGTCGCTGAGGACGCATGTGACCCCTTTCTCCGCGATGACGTTGGAGGATCCCGCCTTCCCGTCCTCGAAAGTGATGGAGGTGGACGACGTACCGAGCTTGACGGTCTTGGAAGTGTTCAGATAGGTGCTCCCGAAGAGGGTGGAGTCGTTGCTGGATCCGTATGACGCACCCTTGATCTCGTCGATGATGCCGATCATGTAGCACATAATGAACGAGTTGGCCGACCCGGTCATGATGGCGGCGGAGACAGGATATTGGGTGGATACGCGCTCCATATCCATGGTAGAATCCCCGTCGACGTCATGATAGTTTATGTGCCAGACGGTCACGGATTCCTTGTTGATGATCTTCTTTACGACCTCTATATCCTTGTCGTCTATCACACCATCGTTATTCGCATCGGCAAGAGGCGCATCCTTCAAAGCCACGCCGTCATCGATCGCTTTCTCTATGACGTCGATGTCCTTGCTGTCTATGACACGGTCACCGTTCGCATTACCCAGAACCTTTAGCTCCGCACCCTCCATGGATGCAGGGCTGTCGACGTCGTCCTTGTTTCCTACGACGGCGTACACTCCCACGGAGGCGGCCACCAATACAGCGACGATGGCCACCACATAGATTGCTTTCTTTTCCATTGGATCAACTCAATGATGTTGGCATATACATCCAATATGGAATTTAAACATTTGGAGCATACATCCAACTAATTCAATCCAACTTAACTCCTGCCCATGCTGGCGTCTTGAAAGGGCCGATTTAAAAACCACATTAGTAAGGATTAAATACTAAATCTCAATAAGGAGGATTAGTCGTCCCGGTAGTGTAGTGGCCTATCATGAGGCCCTGTCGAGGCCTCGACCTGGATTCGAATTCCAGCCGGGACGCCAATTCTTCTGAAAAATCAATTCTCTGGGTCCTTCCATCACATTCCTTTCCGATAGTTAGGAATTGAAAAAGGCATCAGTGTGCGACCCCGTGGAGAAGAACAGTGTGCTTTCCCGTCTTACTGTCGACGGAAAGTTCTGCGTCCACGTTGAATACCGCCTTCATATTCTCAGGCGTCAGAACCTCTTCCGGAGTACCGCAGCACATGACGCGATGGTCGTGGATCATGGCTATCCTGTCGCAATAGCGGGATGCCATCGGAAGATCGTGGGAGACTATGACGACGGTCAGGCCTTTCTCCCTCGAGAGTCTGTGTACGAGATCCAGGACCTCGAACTGCATGTTCACATCCAGATGGTTCGTGGGCTCATCCATGAGCAGGTATCTGGGAGTCTGTGCCAGTGCCCTTGCTATGATCACCCTTTGCCTCTCCCCGCCGCTCATCTCATTTATATGCTTATCCCGCATCTCTAAAAGACCTGTGTCCTTAAGGGCCCTATCTATGAAATTCTCATCCTCATAGCTCTCTCCTTGGAACTGCTTTTGGAACGGCATACGTCCCATCGCAACGATGTCTCTTACCGAGAACAAAAACTTAATCTCGTTCCCTTGGGGAACGGCTGCAACCTCCCTTGCTATCTCTTTCTTGCCCATGGAACAGACATCCCGGTCATCCAGGAATACGGCTCCGCTTTCGGGGGACAGATTACGATTGAGATTTTTCAAAAGAGTCGTCTTACCGCACCCGTTGGGCCCTATGATTCCGAATATCTCTCCGGGTTTAATCTGCAGATCTATTCCGTCTAGCACCATCTTGTCGCGATACGAATACATTAAGCCGTCCACACGGTAGCTCATGACCATCCCACCTCGTTCCTCCTCCTTCTGAGGAGATATATGAAGTAAGGCGCTCCGATTATCGCAGTAAGCACCCCTATCGGCAGGACCCCGTAACTCGGTGCCACCACATGCGATATAAAATCGCACAACACCAAAAACACCGCCCCTCCGAAAGCACTTACCGGAATCAGAATACGGTTGTCCGGACCCAATACTATACGGAAGATATGCGGAATAATCAATCCAACGAATCCAATCACCCCTACGAACGCGACGGCGGCGGCCGTTACCAGGGATGATGCGATGAGCAGAATCAAACGGGTCTTGCCGACATCTATACCCAAATCGAGAGCATGATTATCCCCCAGCATCATGGCATTGAGATCCTTGGAATAGGAGAACATCACTACGATGCCCAGAATTATAAGCGGCACTGCCACCATTATGTTATCCCAACTCGCACGATACAGGCCTCCCATGGACCAGAACACTATGGATTCCAGCTTATCCCCTGCTATGAATGTAAGGAAGGAAACGACGGCCGACATCATAGAGCTGATGGCTATGCCTGTAAGCAACAGGGTCTCCGTCTGAGTATTACCCCCGACATGCGACATCCCGAACACAAGAAACATTGTACCCAGACAAAATACGAATGCCAGCAACGGAGTGGATATTGCCAGAGGAATGAACGGTATCGCGAACAGAATGGAAATGGCCGCGCCCAATGACGCTCCGGACGAAAGTCCCAAAAGGTACGGAGATGCCATAGGGTTGCGGAACATCGCCTGCATGACTGAACCCGATACGGCGAGCCCTGCTCCCACGACCGATCCGATACACACCCTCTTGGCATTGTCCTCTACAATCAGGTTGTTGGCCCACGTCCCCTTCCCTATGATGACATTCCAAACATCCGAGAATGAAAGGAGTTTGTGTGCCCAGGAGAGATCCAGAAAGACCGCCAGAATCAGCAGAGACACTAACACGTACATACATGCAATCGTCTTTTTATTTCTCCACCTGGACATTTTGTCTTCACCTCAATGGCGAGAGCGCACGAATATCAGTGCCACGACTCCGACGATGATAATTGCGGCAACTATACATCCGTAAATCAAAAGGCTATTGTCGCTGTCATTCTTTCCGCCGGTGTATACGGTGACTTCCCCATCGAAGAGATCCGAGTGAAGGACCGACGCCATGGCCCACAGACCGTCCGCTGCCTCTGCATCATAGTTGTTCCAGGTCCTCTCGACGACCACAATCTTATGATCCCCGTAGTCTCCGCCCATGACCTCGTCCACAAAGGATTCCACAGACCCACCGTAGGAGCGGATATATCCGCTGTCAAGGAAAATCACTGCATCCTTGCACAGACCCAGAAGAGTTTGGATTGTACTCTTGTCATAGACAACAGCGGCAGCGCTATCGGAGTTGTATGCGATATTGTTAGCACCAGCCTGGTTCATCAGTGCAACACTTATGGAACCAGTGTTCCCATATCCCCATCCGCTGGAGGGCGTGTACCAGATAAATATCGCATCGGTCTTGGGATTGCCGTTCTCCGTAAGTCTCTGTATGACGGTGTTCTTTGTGTTCTCCATCGGTATGCCGAGATCCGTACCTCCACAAGCAAGGCAAATTCCCCTTACGCAGTCGACGACTGCATCATAATCCACCATTGTCCCATAGAAAAGGACATGCGTGAAACCTGCGGTCTCGAGCCTGTCACGTAGACCTCCGGGCTGGATGTTAGCCGAGTAAGTAGTCAGGATAATCGTATCGTCAAGGCTTATGGCCCCTGCTTCTTTGGCCTGCACCAACTGCGTATATATGCTGTCCGCATTGGATGAAGAACAAGTTGCAACATCTACACCGGAGAACGTATAACCATAATCCGTAAGCGCTTCTTTTCCGTATTTGTCGACCGCATAAAGCTTGGCAACCTGTCCTGACTGAGCTACAGTCAAGGTGGCAGAATAACCGAATGCGACTACTTTGTCCGATGCAGAACTGTATTCAAATATCTTCCCCGTGGTATCCGTTATAGTGAAGGACCCATCCGCATCCGAATCATCGGAATACATGATGGTCGCACCAGCCAGGCACATCACCAATACCAAGGATGTGGCCAGGACTTTTCTGGAACAATTCTCCAACATGATTATCTCACCAATACTGTCTTCTTTCAATTTTGACATTTTTAACAGGATTAATATTCACCCGCGTCAATATTGCATAATAATTACTAAGTAATTATTACTTAGTGTTAAAAATTAGTTATAGTATATTAAATTAGTCTACAAAATACGAGAAAAGTATTATTTCCGATTAATACGGCATCTTGTGGCCCCAAATGAAATATAAGCGGTGAAAAACAAGGCCTCCGAAAACCCGATTTCAAAGACGGTTCTATTCGGTCAAGAGATTACCTCCGACCCACACACGGGGAATAAGAAAGCCTTTAAATTATTAAGATATTGGCAGATTTATGCGCTGGATGCTCAGAAGCAAGATCCACAGGGCCACGGTGACGGAGGCCCGGCTCGACTACGAAGGCAGCATCACGATAGATGCCGACCTCGTAGACAGATGCGGGATGTGGGTCGGCGAGAAGGTGACCGTCGCGGTCGTCGAGACCGGCGCACGTTTTGAGACCTACATCCTCCCCGGGGAAAGAGGTTCCGGCATCATCGCACTCAACGGGGCCGCAGCCAGGCTCGCATCCGTAGGGGACAAGGTCATAATAATGGGATATGAGCTCACCGACGAGCCCATAAAGGCCAAGGTGGTCCTGGTGGACATGGACAACAAAGTGGCCAAGGAGCTCACGTACTGATGTACTGCGTATACTCCGACGGGGGATCCAGAGGAAACCCGGGACCTTCCGCCTATGCCATCGTCGTGACCAAGGACGGGAAGACCGTCCACGAGCATGCCGAGTTCCTAGGGGTACACACCAACAACTATGCTGAGTACCGCGGACTCATAGCAGGGATATCCAAGGCCCTGGAGCTGGGTGCGGACGAGGTCGAGTTCGTCATGGACTCCCAGCTGGTTATAAGGCAGATGACGGGTCAGTACCGTGTCAAATCCCCGGACATGCTGGCACTTCATGAGGACGCTAAGAACCTCGCATCGATGATCCCCAAGGTCACGTTCACCAACGTCAGACGTTCCGAGAGACTCATCCCCCGTGCGGACGCCCTCCTCAACGCCGAAATGGACAGGCATTCCGGCCAATAAGGGTCGTTTTTATTAAGAAAATAGGGCCTAGCATAGACTATGATGGACCGCCCGTCTTCATCGGTATCCTCCGACAAGGAGGTATGTGCCAGATTCTCGAAAGCATACGAACTTCTGAAGGAGGACGGGCACGATCCGCAAGCGATAGAGCTGCTGCAGAAGAACGTCCTGAAGAACTGTACGTCGTCGATAGTCCTGTTGGGAGACGTCTATTCACAGGGGGACGAGACCGAAAGGAAGGAGTCGATCAAACTATTCCGTAAGGCCGCGGCCCTCGGAGACAGTTCCGGAATGAGGAATCTTGGTTACTGCTATGCCGTAGGGATCAATGTGGAGAGGGACAAGGAGGAAGGTGCCAGATGGTACACGGAATCCGCCGAGGCGGGAAACGCCCGCGCCATGTGTAACATCGGGGTCATGTACGACTTCGGGAACGGAGTCCCGCAGGACCGCGACAAGGCCTTCGGATGGTATCTGAGATCGGCACAGGGCGGATGTACCAGGGGGATGACGAATCTGGGCGAGTTCTATCTGTACGGCAAGGGAACGGAGAGGGATCTGGATGAGGCCGAGAGATGGTTCAGGGAATCGAACAGTCCGCGTGCGATATACCATCTGGCGGAGATCTACCTCGACGAGAAAAATGACACCGAGAGAGGCATGACATTCCTGCGGCTGTCCGCCGAGGCCGAGTACTCCAAAGCACTGTACAGATACGCCACCATCGTGGAGGAGGACGATCCCGAATGTGCCAGGGAGATGTATCTGAAGGCCGCATCCAAAGGGAACTCTGACGCCAAGAAGAAACTCGAGGCCCTCGGAATCCCAGTCCCGGAATCCCGCATGGCCAAAAAGAAGAAGGAAAAGAAGACCTCTTGACGGAAATCCTATGACGGGGATCGGGCCTCCCCCGTCTCGATCCCGCCATGGATATGGCGGACGGGATCATCGGCCGACGATATCCCCCACCTGTGTGGAGTCCGCATCAGTGGTCTATCATATCGTTCTCCTTCAGATGCATCTTCTGCAGTTCCTCGTCCGGGATCGGATCCTGGAGGATCACGTGCGGCCTTCCTCCGTCGTCAATCACTCTGCAATTCATGCCGTAGACGTAACGGATAAGATCCTCGGTGATGACGTCTTCGGGCGCACCGACCTTGTATATTATCCCCGGAGTGGACATCACCACGACCTTGTCCGCAAACCTGCACGACACGTTCAGGTCGTGACTGATCATGATCACGGTTATGCCCTTCTCGTGGGACAACTCCTTCATGAGTTCCGTCACCTGTACCTGGTGTCTGATATCCAGATTAGCGGTCGGTTCATCCAATATCAGTATGTCCGTGTCCTGTGCCAGACCCCTGGCCAAGGCCACCTTCTGATGCTGTCCTGCCGAAAGTTCGTCGTAGTTGCGAAGTGCCAGATGGGTGATGTTCAGTTCCTTCATCACCTCGTACACCGCATGCAGGTCCTCCTTGGTGGATTTCCTGGTACGATACGGATGCCTTCCCATCAGGACCGTGTCGAGGACCGACATGGAGAAATCATCCGATGAAAAGGCCGGGACATACGCCACCTTGGTCGCCAACTCCTTTAAACTGTATTCGCCCACGGACCTGCCGTCGACCGATACGGACCCTTCCGTAGGCTTCAGCAACTGGTTTATGCATTTGACCAACGTGGACTTCCCGACCCCGTTGGGTCCGATTATGCAGACAAGCCCGGGGTCCGACAATTCGAGGTTGATCCCGTGGAGGATCCTCGCCTCGTCCGAGTAGTTGAAGTATACGTCTTCGAACTTCAGATCCACCATCACCACACCTCCTTCTTCTTTTTGATCAGGAGATACAGGAACAGAGGTCCTCCGATGAATGCGGTGATCACTCCGACGTTCAATATCGTAGGCGCTATGATCGTTCTTCCGATGAGGTCGCATGCTACGAGCAATGCCGCTCCGGTCGCCATCGATGCGGGCATCAGGTATCTGTTGTCCGATCCCATGATCATCCTGCACATGTGCGGACACACCAGTCCGACGAATCCGATGATCCCTGTGAAGCTCACAATGGATGCGGCCACGAGGGAGACGATCAGAAGACACAGCAGCCTGAGATGGTCTGCATTCACCCCCAGCGATCTGGCACTTTCATCCCCTGCGGAAAGGACGTTGATCTTATGCGCAAGGGAGTTGAGTATGACCGACCCGGACAGGACGAATATCAGCATCACCGTGAGCGATTCCCAGCTGGTACTCTCCAACGACCCGACCTGCCATGAATACACCGCGGCCAGGTCGTCAGGGTTCGCAAGCAGCATGAGGACCGTGGTCATGGCGTTGAAGATATACATCACCGCTATTCCGCACAGGATTATCATGGTGGATGACGCACGCCTTACGCTGGAGATCGTCATTATGAGGAACATCGGTATGAGGGCGAAGATGAACGCATTGATGACTATGGAATAATTGCCGCCGATTATGGTCAGACCCGCCACCATGGCGAGGGTGGCACCGAACGACGCTCCGGAGGATATACCTGTGGTATAGGGGTCCGCCAACGGATTCTTCATAGTGCTCTGCATGACCACACCGCAAAGAGCCAGACCGGCCCCGGCCACGATCCCGGTGCATATGCGGGGAAGCCTTATGTCGAAAATGACGAAATCCTTCATAGATCCGTCGCTGCCGTTGAGGAGGTGGTCTATGACGATGCCATACGACTCCCAGAACCCGATATCGTACGACCCTATCGTCATGGACACCCCGGATATCGCCACGGTGATGAGGATGCATACGACTATGAACAGGATCTTTATGGAAGTGATATGCCTGTACTTTGAAATTAGCTCCTCCTCGCCGACCTCCATGACACCCTGATCGTCTTCAGGACACGGAACGGTCTTCGATTCTTTCCTACGGGATCTCAAAATATCACCCATCGGTTAAGTCAGGTCGGCGGCTTGAGACCGCCGACCCGTTTCAGGCACTTCCGGGAACGTAGTAGAAGTGGTTCGGGTTGTAGGTATAGCCCTCGACATCCGTGTAGTCGTCGATGTATTCCTTGATCATTCCGTCGACATCCACATCGATATCGGGGAACAGGATCTTGGCCGCTATGGCATATACCAGGCAGAACGGGAGTTCGTAGTTTATCATGACGATATCCTGGTTCTTCACAGCATCCAGAGCGGATATCTTTCCGATGGACAAGGATGAGTAGAACGTGTTGTACTTCTCCTTGACCTGTTCATCCGAATAGTTGAGGTACATGTAAGGGGTGTAGATTATGAGGTCCAGGTCGTTATGCTTGTTTATGTCCTCGGCATAAGTGGGGACGGAACCTCCCACCTTCGAGGTGTCGGTTATTATGGTGTTCCCGATGTTGGTGGCACCGATCTTGGTCAGAGTGGTGGCCACTCCGTCGGCCTGGGCACCGAAGTATGTCGCACTGGAGACGTTGAGGAAAGAGGTGCTGCTCTTGTCGGATATCTTGCTGAGTTCCGAACCCACCTTGCTTTCGACGGAATCCATCCACCTAACGAATTTCTCCGCACCTTCGTCGGCATCGGTGAAGAAACCGATCATGAGGGCTCCGTTGGCGTATCCTCCGTTCTCCCAACTGGCAAGACGGAGTATGGTCTTACCGGCATAGGACGTGGCTCCGGAATCCACGTTGGTCAGGTAGTACTTCTCGCTCCCGGCGTATATGGCATCCGCATCCGATTTCGCGATGCTTTCGAGGTCCGGGGTTTTCCTGTCACCTACGGACGGGAGAGAGGCGAACGCCTTGTACATGTATTGGCTGTCAATATTGGTCGCATATTGGTTGGCATAATCGTTGGTTGCCACGACCCTGTCGGAGATTCCGACGCCCATACATATGTCCAACACCCTCTGGGTGTTGACCACGATGAGCTTCTTCACGGGATACACGGCATCGCGGATGTCGTTGTTGACCGTGATGTACTTCACGGTCATGGACTCCTTCTCGCTGTCGGCCTTGCCGGAATTCGACTTCTTGAGATTGATCATTTTCTGCACAAGATCCAGATCGGTCTCGTCCACCTTCCCGTCGTTGTTGGCGTCGGCCATCTGGTCATAGGTGTTGCTGGAGATCATCTCTTTGATCTTCGTGACGTCGTTGTCGTCAAGGTAATCGTTCTTATCCGCGTTTCCGAGCACCTGCAACCTGCAGTCGGAGTTACTGGAGTAGTACCCTTTGTCATCATCATCGTTGTTGAGAAGGACTACTGCAGAAGCACCTGCCACGACCACGATCGCAGCCGCTAAAATAGCCAGGATCTTCATATTTTGCACATTAATCACTCGGATGTATCATCCAATATGTCATTAGCCAGATGCTATTAAAACATATTGGATGCATAATCCAATAATCAAGCCAACTCAATTGCTCTGCCTCAGAGCATACAGCGACAGCAGGTAGAACGCCGCCCCGTACACCAGCAGTACCGCCAACGAGATCCAGGGGAAGGACCAGTCCAGGGCGGCGGCCCTGATACATTCCGACGTATGAGTCAGAGGAAGGATCTCGATGACCCATTTGGCGACGTCCGGCAGGGCATTCAGAGAGAACATGGTCCCGCACAGGAACGTCATCGGAAGGATGACGAAGCTGTTGAACAGATTCATGTGGGGAAGGTCCTTGACCAGCATCCCCGCGGCCACCCCCAGAAGGGAGAACACTACGCACGAGAGGACCATGCACAATATCAGCCCCACGGTCACATGCAGGTCGTCGCTCATGAAAAGACCCAGTATCAGCAATATGGTGCCGCACATCATGCCCTTGGCCATACCCAGCACGGCCTTGCCGAAGATTATACCCGTCTTGGACACGGGGCACAGCATCATCTCGTCGAAGCTCTCGTAGAACCTCTTCTGGACCATCAGTTTGTTGGATATCGTGGTGAAGGAAGAGGACAGGGTCGTGAGCGCTATGACCCCCGGGATCACGAACGCTATGTAGTCCACGCCCTCCATGGTCACCCCCTTCCCGAGCCCGTAGCCGAACGCCACGAGGTAAAGAAGGGGCGTCACCAATGATGTGGCCAACAATACCCAGACGTTCCTTTTCAGATAGTACAGGTCCGAAAGGGCCACACGATATATGTCGTCGAGAACGTTGTTCATATCCTCAGCGCCTTCTCCAAAGCCTTCACGTTCGTCCTGCCGGTCTCCTCCAGGAACACATCCTCCAGATGCGTCCCCCTGACGACCCCGTTCCTGTCCTCCACCGTGTCGAAGAAGGCCTTGGCCTCCTCCCTGGTGTCGAAGAACCTGTATTGGCGCCTCCCGTCGTCGGAATCGTATTCCACGGTGTACTTACCCAGACGGCAGCACAGCTCCCTGGGGGTGCCGCTGTCCCTGATCTTCCCGTGGCCGATTATGCTCACCCTGTCGCACAGGGACTCGGCCTCGTCCATGTAGTGGGTGGTGAGGAAGATGGTGGTGCCGTTCCTGTTCATGATGCGGATCATATCCCAGAGCATGTGCCTCGACTGGGTGTCGAGACCTGCGGTGGGTTCGTCGAGGAAGAGGACCTTCGGCCTGTGCATGAGGGCGCACACTATGGCGGTCTTCCTCTTCCATCCGCCGGAGAGCTCCATGGGGGTCTTGTCCAGATACGGTGTCAGGCCGATCATGTCGCAGAGCTCCTCCATACGGGGGCCGATATCCTTCCTGGGTATCTTGTGGAGCATGGCGCGGCAGATTATGTTCTCCCTTACGGAGATGTCCTTGTCCAAGGCGATGTGCTGCTGGACCACCCCGATCAGACGGCGGGCCTCGTCCGCATGGGTGTCCGTACGGTACCCTCCGACCGAGATACTTCCCTCGGAGGGCTTCATCATGGTGGTCAGTATCTTCACCGTGGTGGTCTTCCCTGCCCCGTTGGGTCCCAGGAATCCGTAGATCTCCCCTTCCGCCACATGGACGTCTATATGGTCGACCGCTGTGAAATCACCGAATCTGACGACAATGCCCTCTGCATCAATCACATAGTCTGGCACATTACCACCGGGATGAGGGGGCCGAAGCCCCCGGGTGAAAAACGATTACCTGCCCATGGTGTACAGCATGGCGTTTATGATGGCGGCGCCGATGTTGCTTCCGCCCTTCCTGCCTTTGGCGACGATGTAGGGCACGTCGTCGGTCATGATGAGCTCCTTGGACTCCACGACGTTGACGAAACCGACAGGGACACCCACTATGAGTGCGGGCCTGAGACCCTCCTCGTTTATGAGCCTGTGGAGTTCGATGAGGGCGGTGGGGGCGTTGCCGATAACGAAGATGGTCGGTTTACCCAGTTTGGCCCCCCTCTCCATACAGACGGTGGAACGGGTGCATCCCCTGGACTTGGCCTCCTCGACCACGTCCGGGTCGCTGATGTAGCAGTGGACCTCCCCTCCCAGCGAGGTGAGCTTGTTCTTGTTTATGCCTGCGGCCGCCATCTTGGTGTCGGTCACTATGTCCGCACCGTTCTTCAGGGCCTCCACACCGATCTTCGCGGCATCTTCGGAGAAACAGAGATTGTCTGCATAATCGAAATCCGCCGAAGTGTGTATGCATCTCTTCACTATGGAGAACTCGGGTTCGGGCCAGGTGCGGCCTCCGAGCTCCTTGGTTATCGTCTCCATGCTCTTGGCCTCGATCTCGCGGGGCGTCAGTATCTCGAAAACCATTTCTCTCACTCCTTATATCCATCAAAAGCGTTTGGTCTCCCTGTATCCTCTGGGAGTGATCATGACCCCGTCCTTCACATAGGTCCGGGAATTTCCGATGACCACGGTGCAGAACATGTCCACGTCGGCCTCCTTCAGCTTCCCGAGGGTGGTGACGATCTTGCTCTGGTCCTTCCTCCCGGCCTGTCTCACGATCCCTACGGGGGTCTCCGGACTGCGGTACTTCAGAAGGATGTCCGTCGCCTGACCGAGGTACTCGGTCCTGCCGTGGCTCTTGGGGTTGTATAATGCGATCACGAAATCGGACTGACCGGCGCAATCGACCCTCTTCATGATGCTCTCTATGGGGGTCATCAGGTCGGAGAGGCTGATAAGTGCGGTATCGTGCATGAGGGGTGCACCGAGGATGGCGGCACTGGATGAGGCGGCCGTGACACCGGCCACGGACTCTATCTCTATGTCCGCACCCATCTCGTCCGCCAGCTCGTAGATGAGTCCGGTCATCCCATATATCCCGGAATCGCCGGAGCTGACCATGGCGACGTTCTTCCCGGAAAGGGTGTCCTCGATGGCCATCCTGCACCTGTCGACCTCCTTCATCATCCCGGTGGCCTTGTACTCCTTGTCCGGGAAGAACTCCTGGAGGAGCTTCACATAGGTCGTGTATCCCGTGACTATGTCGGCGGATTCTATGGCGTGCACGGCACGGAGGGTCATGTCCTCCTTCCCGCCCGGACCGAATCCGACTACTGTCAGTCTGCCTGCCATCTCAATCGGTCCCCTTGCGGTATCCGGTGGTGAAATGACTGTCATAGAGCTTCGAGAGCTCGAACTCGTCGCCCAGGAATCCTCCCACCATGGTCATGGCGGTCTTCTCGATCTTGTTTTCCTCGACCAGCTTCGCCATGGTCTCCACGGTGCCGTAGAGGATCTTCTGCTCGGGCCAGCTGGCCTTGTAGACGACGGCCATGGGGCAGTCGGGCTCGTATCCGGCCTCCATGAGGGTCTTGGTCAGCTCGTCCATGAACCCGACGCTCAGGAAGATGCACATGGATGCATGGTGGGCGGCGAGGTCCTTCAGCTTCTCCTTCGGGGGGACGGGGGTTCTGCCCTCCATCCTGGTGATGATGACGGTCTGCGAGACGCTGGGAAGTGTAAATTCTTTTTTTACGGCTGCGGCGGAAGCACAGAACGAGGATACGCCGGGGATGACGTCGTACTCTATGCCCTCGGCGTCCAGCCTGACCATCTGCTCCCTTATCGCCCCGTATATGGAGGGGTCCCCGGTGTGGACGCGGACGACCTTCTTGCCCGCCTTGACCGCAGGGATGATGACGTCCATGACCTCGTCGAGGTTCATGTATGCGCTGTCGTACACGACGGCGTCCTTCTTCCTGCCGTCCAGGACGGCGGGGTTCACGAGGGATCCGGCGAATATGATCACGTCCGCCTGGTCGATCAGCCTCTTTCCTTTGATAGTTATGAGTTCGGGGTCCCCGGGACCTGCTCCGATGAAATGCACCATCTCCATTCAGTTCACCTTCTTCTTGATAAGGACGGTCGTGAAGTAACCGTATTTCCTGTCGGTCTCCAGAGGACCGACGTATTCGTCTTCCATTCCGATGTTGCTCATGACGGTCGCATTGGATAGGGGGATGCCCTTGCGCCCCATCATGTCGGCGATCTCGCGGATGGATGCGAACGCCTTCATAATGACGATGTTGTCGATGCAATCCACGGCCTTCTCCACCTTCCCGATGTCATGTTTGGCCATGGATAGGACTGCGAGACTCTCCTCGCCGATCATCAGGGGAAGCCCGGCCTTCGCGGCCCCGTGGCAGAACGAGGGGATCCCGGGGACGACCTCGGTCTCGTACCCCCTGTCCCTGACCTCCCGGTCGAGGTACATGTATGTGCTGTATACGGCGACGTCGCCGAGCGTGATCATGGCGATGTCCTTGCCCTGGTCGAGCATTCCGCAGATCCTGTCGATGTTCTCGGCACGGCATCTCTTGCGGACCTCGTCGTCGGGATTCATGCTGAACAGGAGCTCGACGACCTCCTTCCCGGAGATGTCCACCTTCTGCTTGATGATCTCGAGGGCGGTACCGTCCTCCCCGGGTTTCTTGACCGGGTATGCGATGACCTGCGCACCGTCGAGGAGCTCCTTCGCCCTGATAGTCATGAGGCCCGGATCGCCCGGACCTACGCCTATGCCGTAGAGTTTTCCTTTCATTTTTCACACTACCTATATCGAATATGTTTTCAGGCCTCGGACTTCTCTTTCTCGACGAGTCCTTTGGCCTCTTCCTGCTTCTTCCTGATGGCGGCCGCCATCACGGGCGACCTGACGCGTTCGACCATGTCGGCCGACTCATCCATCGGAATGGCGTCTTTGAGTATCACATGAGGTCTGCCGTCGTCGTCCACGATCTTGGACTCCACCCCGTAGACCACCTTGAGGTTCTCCTCGTTTATGACATGGTCCGGGGTACCGACATCGTATATGTGCCCCTGATGCATCATGATCACCTCGTCGGAGAACTTGGCGGCGATATTGATGTCGTGGCTTATCATGATTATCAGTATGCCCTTCTCGACCGAGAGCCTCTTCAGCATCTTGGTCACATCCAACTGGTGCCTCACATCGAGGTTCGAGGTCGGCTCGTCGAGAAGGAGGACCTTCGGCTCCTGGACCAGACCCCTGGCCAGCATGACCTTCTGATGCTGTCCGGCGGAGAGCTCGTTGAAGTTCCTCATGGCGAGATGGGATATCCCGAGCATCTTCAGTGTGTCGTACACGATATCGAGGTCGTTGTCGAGGGACTTCCACTTGCTGTGGGGATGCCTCCCCATGAGCACGGTGTCCACGACGGTAAGGGGGAATGTGTCGTTGGCGGAATACGGAACGTATCCGACCTGCTTGGCCATGTCCTTGATGGTGATCTCCTTGACGTCCTTGCCGTCGAGCATGACGGTACCGGAAGTGGGGGTCAGGATCTTGTTTATACAATGTATAAGAGTTGATTTCCCCACCCCGTTGGGCCCCATGATGGAGACGAATTTGGGACCGGAGAGGTCCAAGGTGATATCGTTCAGTACTGGTGTGCTGGAGTATCCGAACTCCAGGCCGTCGATCTTGATCTGCATTTCCGACCCTCGGTTTTTGAGTTGGATATAATATCCAATTAAGACTAGAACGCAGACGGGTTATTAATTTGTTATTGTGACGGCAAAGGCCCAGAACGATATGGAACCGCCTTCATTCAAGTACTGATTTATACTATGGATGTATCATCCAATTCAGATATAAGGACGTGATTTAACGGAAGACGACTACATAATCGCGGTAGACGGTCTTGTCAAACGCTACGGTGACAAATCAGCCATCGACGGCGTTAACATGAGAGTGAAGAGAGGGGAGATGTATGCCTTCCTGGGCCCCAACGGCGCAGGGAAGACCACCACCGTGAGGGTCTTGAGCACCCTTACCGGGTTCGACGAAGGCTCCGTCGTCATAGACGGGCATAACATCGTGGAGGAGCCGAGGGAGGCCAAGGCCGCCATCGGCGTCATCCAGCAGCACATCTCCCTGGACAAGGACCTCACGGTCTGGGAGAACATGATGTCCCATGCTCTCTACCAACAGATGCCTAAGGAGGACCGCAAGAAGAGGATCGACCAGCTGTCCGAGTACATCGGGCTGGGAGAGTACTACAATTACAAGGTCGATAGCCTTTCCGGCGGATGGAAGAAGAGGGTCGCCATCGTATGCGCCCTGGTCCACAGCCCCAAACTGCTTTTCCTGGACGAGCCCACGGTGGGTCTCGACATCCAGGCCAGAAGGGGCCTCTGGGACCTCCTGAGGAAGCTTAACGACGACGGGATGACCATATTCTTGACCACCCACTACATAGAGGAGGCCGAATCGCTGTGCAACAGGGTCAGTTTCATAGAGAAGGGGAAGATCATCGCCGAGGGGACTCCCGAGGAGCTCGCACACAGGATAGGTGCGGCCACCGTCGAGTACTTCGGACCCGACCACAAGACCCAGTACAAATACTTCCAGACGAGGGCGGAGGCGGACGGATTCGCCAAGACATTGGACGAGACGTACACGGTCACCGTCAGGAGGACCAATCTCGAGGATGCCTTCGTGGAGATGACCGGGAACAAGATCGGAGACAACGGATTCATGCTGGGACAGTCCGGGAAGGGCGGATCCGGCATGAAGAAGATGGGAGGGATGTGATTGTCTTTCCTCACAGAGGTCTACGCCGTGGCGTGGTCCGACATCCGTTTCATGAGGCACAACGTCCGCAACATCCTCATCTCGAGCCTGATGCTGCCCATACTGTATCTCCTGGCATTCGGTTACGGTCTCAAGGCGGGGGATGTGGAGATCGAGGGACAGATGATCCCGTACCTCGACTTCGTCATCCCGGGTATCATCGCCCTGACGTCCCTGTCGTCCTCCTTCTCGTCCACATCCACCAGGATGAACGTCCAGAGGCTGTATTACAGAAGCTTCGACGAGATGATGATGTGCCCTCTCAGCAATTCGGCCATAATCATCGGGAAGACCGCCCTGGGAATGTGCAGGAGTCTGCTCAGCTGCAGCCTGATGTTCATAATCGGATACGTGCTCGAACCCTCGTACATGAACCTGACCCCGCTCCTGGTGGTGTCCGTCCTCCTGGCGTGCTTCACGTTCTCCCTCCTCGGGGAGACGGCCGCCCTGATGGTGAAGTCCCATCAGGCCATGTCGACGTTCAGCAGCCTCGTGATCACCCCTATGACCTTCCTCTGCGGTACCTTCTTCTCGGTGGCCGCACTGCCCGAGGTCCTCCAGGGACTCCTTTACGCCCTCCCCCTGACGGAGGCGAGCGTCTGCATCAGGGCCGCGGCACTGGACGTGTATGCGTTCCCGTACTGGGCACTGGGAGTGCTGGCACTGTTCGCGCTGGCATTCTATCTGATCGACCTGTATCTGATAAAGAACAGGAAGATCTGAAATCGAGTAGGGCGACTGGGGTCATGCCCCAGTCAGCCCTCTCACACCACCGTGCGTACCGTTCGGTACACGGCGGTTCAAACACCTTTC
>OIWT01001835.1_pt1 | contig 23829 bp, 15 predicted proteins | sample 1587701 | NCBI WGS metagenome assembly OIWT01 (sample SAMEA3888904, study PRJEB22519) | human gut metagenome | biome: human gut; feature: human-associated habitat; material: faeces | place: Denmark | collected 2009
GACAAGGCGGTAGACTTTATTGTGCGGAATCTTGTTCCCGGTGCCGCTCATGGTAAAATGCCGTACGGTTCCATCCGTTTGCTGGAGCACGATTCCATGGGAACCTCCCAGCCAGAGCCTGTCCTTGCTGTCACGCTGTGCGGTGACATATCGGGCATTATTGATTTCCGGAAGGTCTGAAACCGGAAGAAAGACCGGGTGCTGATGCAAAGTCAGCATCCCGTTGTCAGTGGCAAACCAGATGTCCCCGCCTGTGTCCTGAAAACAGTCCCATGCAACGGAGGGATTGATCTCGCTAATGCTTCCGGTTTCGGGGTTGACAAGAAAGATTCCGCTGTCTGTTCCCGCCAGCAGTTGGCCGTTGTCATCTTTACAGAGGGTTTTGACTACGGGCATGCTGATACGGGTGCTTATCTGTTGTGTCGAAGGATTGTATTTCAGCAGTGCACCGGAAGTTCCCAACCATAGGCCGTCTTTTTCGGGAAGAATGCAAGAGACCACATGAATCCGTGCTCTATCAAGGAGCATTTCGAGCCTATGGTCGGAAGGGGAGTATCTTGCCAGTCCGCCTTCGCCCCCGAGATAGATGAAGTCATCCGCCCGGACCACGGAAAAAACGTTATCTCCGGAAATGCGTTCAGATGAATGGGTTTCCGGGTTGAACCGGTATAAACCTGAAGCGGTCCCGCAGAACAGGATATGCCCGTCTTGAATGATACTGTGCGTGTCTTTGTCGCCGAAGGCCTCGAGTTGCCCGTACGTTTTATTGACCGGATCGAACGAAAACAGGCCGTGATCGGTTCCCAGAAGCAGACTGTCTTCCCGGACGAGAATGCATTGGATGTTCAATGGCCCTTCAGGGTATGGGTATGGGACGAGGTCGTACCCGTCGAAACTGTAAAGGCTGTTGGCACTGCCCAGCCAAGCCGGCCCGTCTGTCTCGCGGGCGATGGAACGTAGGGAAAGAAGTTCCGTCTTGCCTCTGAAATCATCGAATACATGGGCTGCCTGCCGGGCAGTCATGCTGCCGACTTTCAGGAGCAGAAGGAATATGATGGGAATTATTCTTTTCATGTTGTTTCATGAACAGGTCTTAAATATACAAATAAAAAAACGTTCCGGAAATCGTTTTTCGTTTCGTGTCAGAATCGGTCCGTTCAGTGCTAGTTGCCGGACGGATAAAAATGTACCTTTGTAACACGATAACCAATTTTGAATATGAGGATAACAATAAAACTTTTTCTCTCCGGGCTTCTGGTAGCGGCGGCGCTATCTTGCAGCCATCCTTCCGGGCGTCAGACGGAGGACTTTAATTTTGAGTGGCTTTTCCGTCTGGGGTATGATGCCTCGTGGTCTTCTCCAGGGCTTGATGATTCGGCGTGGAGGCCTCTCCGGCTCCCGCATGACTGGAGTATCGAGGGCGAGTTCTCGCCCGAGCATCCGGCCGGGGTCAACGGCGGTGCCCTCCCTGGCGGAATCGGCTGGTATCGCAAACACTTCAAGACTCCTGAAGCGGAGCGTGTCGCTGTGGAGTTTGACGGCGTTTATATGAACAGTACAGTCTGGCTCAATGGCGTCAAGATCGGGGGCCGGCCCTATGGTTACAGTTCCTTCAGCGTGGATCTGTCCGGGGCTCTGAATCCGCAAGGGGAGGACAATGTCCTTGTGGTGAAAGTGGACCATTCCAAGCAGCCGAGCGGCCGGTGGTACACGGGAAGCGGAATCTACCGGAATGTGCGTCTGGTATGCACGGGTGAGAACCGGATTGCCTACAACGGCATTTGCGTGACGGCTCCGGAAATATCGGACTCTGAGGCGGCTGTGCTGGTGCGGACCGAATTGGATGCAGCAGATCCTTCCTCCTGCACCGTTTCCCATCGCATCATGGATGCGGATGGGAGGACTGTCGCGGAAGGGACGGATGATGAAAAACTCCGTATTGTGAGGCCGCACTGTTGGGATATTACGGATCCTTACTTGTATACGGTCGAAACAGAGCTGAAAGACAAGGGTAAGGTCGTGGACAGGGTACGGACACGCATCGGCATCCGGGAGACGGAGTGGGATGTGGACAAAGGCTTCTTCCTCAATGGCCGTGCGGTCAAGCTGAACGGTGCTTGCCTGCATCATGATCTCGGCTGCATCGGCACTGCCGTGCACCGCCGCGCCTTGCAGCGTCAGCTGGAAATCCTTCAGGCGGCAGGTTTCAATGCCATACGTACGGCCCATAACATCCCTGCTTCCGAGTTGCTCGACCTCTGCGACGAAATGGGCCTGCTGGTCCTTGATGAGGCTTTCGACAAGTGGCGTGGGCGCAAGGAAGATCCCGGTTACGGTGCTTTTTTTGACGAATGGAATACGCGGGACCTGACAGATTGGGTGAAGCGTGACCGCAATCATCCGAGCGTGGTCATATGGAGCATCGGCAACGAGATAGGCGAGCAGATGGCCCGTACCGAAGAGGAACACAAGGACCATGAAGATCTCGCCCGCCATCTGGCTGATGTTATACGTGCCAACGATCCCACACGCCCGGTGACCTGCGGGTGCAACGCACCATCCAAGGACAATTGCGTGTATACTAGTGAAGCCCTGGATGTGACAGGACTGAATTACAGGGCCTATGCGTATGACTCCCTGCGGGCCTGGTTCCCGGGAAAGCCCATCCTGGCAACAGAGACTGTGTCGGCCCAGAACAGCCGGGGCATCTATTATCAGCCGTCCACCATCCTCCGTGTTCCGGGATGGAAGCCGTGGTCCGGTACACCTGAGCCTACAGGGAAGGAACTTGAGGGGCTGATCCCGAACCAATGCAGCGCCTATGATAATTCCAGGGCCCTTTGGGATTGCACGACTACTCACGAGCAGGCCTGGATTCCGATACGGGACAGGGAATGGGTGGCCGGAGGTTTCATCTGGACAGGCTTCGATTATCTGGGCGAACCTACCGCTTTCGGCTGGCCTTCCCGCAGTTCCTATTTCGGCATTGTGGATCTCGCCGGTTTCCCCAAGGACCCGTATTATATGTACCAGTCGGAATGGACGGATAAGACCATGTTGCATCTTTTCCCGCACTGGAACTGGACGGAAGGGGAAAAGGTCGATGTCTGGGCGTATTACAATAATGCCGATGAGATTGAGCTGTTCCTCAACGGGAAATCACTCGGGCGTACGTCCAAAACTCATGACCGGCTCCATGCCATCTGGCCGGAAGTGGTGTTTGAATCAGGAAAGATAGAGGCTGTTTCCTACAAGGATGGCATAGAAGTCGCCCGTGCAGTCCGGGAAACGGCCGGCCCTGCCGCCGGATTGCGTCTTACGGCAGACCGTAATACCATCGATGCGGATGGCTATGACTTGAGTTTCGTGACGGTGGAAGCGGTGGATGCCGAAGGCCGTGCGCTGCCGCAGGCTGACGCCATGCTGAATTTCCGCGTGGAAGGAGCGGGGGAACTTCTGGGAATCGATAATGGCGATTCCGCGGATACCCTCTGCATGAAGGGGTCGGTTAAGCCGCTCTTCAGCGGGAAGGCTATCGCTGTCATCCGCTCTTTCCGTGGAGAAAAGGGAATCGCTACATTAAAGGTCTCCAGCGAGCTTGGAGACGCTGAATTGGACATCAAAATCCGCTAATGATATGAAAAGAACTTGTTTGTATGCCTGTTTGGCAGCATTGACGATGCTGGCCGCCTGTGGTACGAATACCTCGGGAGACCCGCTTGTGGTCAAGACGGAAGCCGGAACGATCCACGGTTTCATGGATGAGGAAATCTATGCTTTTGCGGGCATCCCTTATTGCAAAGCGGAGCGTTTCATGCCGCCGCAGAAAGCGGATGCCTGGAAGGGCGTCCTGGAATGCACGAAATATCCGCCTCGCTCTATGCAGCAGATGCGTCCGATCGAAAATGACCCGCTGGGACTTTCTGAAGAAGGGGCCACACGCCTGAATGTCTGGACCTCCGATGTGAACGGGAAGATGCCTGTGATGGTCTGGCTTCATGGCGGAGGCTTCTCTTCCGGAGCCGGTTATAATAACCCTAATGACAGCGGTCGCGGCCTGGCCCGTCAGGGCGTGGTGGTGGTGAGCGTGAACCATCGTCTCAACATACTCGGCTTTCTGGACCTGTCTGCCTGCGGTGAAGAGTATAAGTATTCCGGCAACGTGGGAATGTTGGACATCGTGGCCGCTTTGGAGTGGGTCCGTGACAACATCTCAGCTTTCGGCGGAGATCCGTCCAACGTGACTGTATTCGGGGAATCTGGCGGTGGATGCAAGGTAGGCACGCTGATGTGCATGCCGTCAGCCAAGGGCCTTTTCCACAAGGCGGCCATACTTAGCGGTACGCTGTTGAATGGAAATAAGGCCGAACAGACCAGCAGACTCGGAATGAAAACACTCGAAAAGTTGGGCGTCGTTCCAAGTGGGGTCAGCAAACTCAATGACATTCCGTATGATCAACTGGTTCAGGCCGGATATGAGGCTTCGCGAGAATTGACCGGTATCCGCCGGCCGGGTACGGCCAACTTTTGGGGGTTCGGGCCAACTATGGACGGGGAAATACTTGTCCAACAGCCTTTCCAGCCCTCATTCTCCGAATTGTCCAAGGATATCCCGCTGCTGATAGGATCGACTTTCAACGAACTGCAGCGCACTTATTATGTCGAACAGCCGTCCGTGAATGAAGCTTGCGGAATCCTGCGACAGACCTATGGGGACAAGACAGATGATTATATCGCTGCTTTCAAGAAAGCCTATCCTGAATTCGACACGCCGGCGGACTGGCTGTCCGTGGATCAGATGTTCCGTCCGAACACAGTGGCGACGGCGGATGCCCGCGCCGATGAGCATGCCGCTCCGGTATACACGTATATGTTCGCTTGGAAGAGCCCTGTGGAGGGTGGCCGGATGGGCGCGGCTCATGCATACGAACTTCCGTTCGTCTTCCATACCACCGAGGTCTCTCAGCAATATTTGGGAGAGGAAACGGATGAAATCCGCGCTCTTGCCGACAAGATGAGCGGTGCCTGGGTTTCCTTCGCCAAGACAGGCAAGCCTGTCGTTGACGGGTTCGACTGGAAGCCGTATTCTTCCAAGGGTGGAGATATCATGTATTTCGGAAAAGAGTGTTCGCTGCGTCAGGATTTTGACCGCGACCTGGTGACAATCATGCAGAATAAATAATCAGTTTATGAGAAAAACACTTGAAATCAAGGCAGCTTTGGCGTGTCTTTTTGCTTGTGCAAGTTGTTTGTGCGCCTCCGCACAGGGCGGTGTAGAGCCTGGACAGGTCCCGTATGAAAATGACTATTGTTTCGGTCTGGACTTGTCATTTGTCCGTCGTGCGGAGCAGCGTGGAGATGTGTTTTATGATACGGACGGGTCGCAGCGGTCTCCTTGGGAGATATTCCGGACTCATGGTTACAACTGGGGGCGCCTTATGCTGTGCAGCGAACCGTCATATCTGGGGCAGGGGATTGACAATGTAGTGGAAAACGCACGGGAGCTGAAACGGCACGGCTACCATTTCGCTCTTGACTACATGATCTCCGATGACTGGTCCAACCCTATGCGCCAGCCGGTGCCGAAATCTTGGGAGGGGCTCTCTCCAAGGGAATTGGAGCAGAAACTCCATGACTTCGTATATGATACGATGTGCCGCCTGCGTGATGAGGGGCTGATGCCTGAAATCGTGCAAATCGGCAACGAGATCAGCAATGGTACCCTTTGGCCGTCAGGGCGCGTGTTTTATGGGGAAGAAAAGAAAGACCGGAGCCAATGGCGACAGTTTACGGATTATCTTAAAGCCGGAATCCGCGCTGTCCGTGAAGCGGATCCTGATGAGAAAGTCCAGGTCATGCTTCATGTTGATTTCGGCGGTGATGTCAACTTTACGGATGTGTTTTTCTCAAAGATGGAGGAATATGGAGTAGAGTTCGACCTGGTAGGCTATTCTTTTTATCCGTGGTCGCACGGGACGCTGATGGATTTGCGCGACAACCTTGCATACACCATCAGGCGTTTCAGGAAACCGGTGATCGTGATTGAAACCGGATTCTATTCCTGCCCGAGCGATTATTTCGAGAAAAAGGGATATCGGGCCGCATTCCATGAGACTCCTGAAGGACAGAGAGAATGGATGCAGGCGGTCAACGAAATCGTGATGGCGGCTCCTGACAATATGGGGCTGGGTGTCTTCTGGTGGGAACCGATGTATTCGGGGAGGGGATTCTTCGATGACGATACCCATGTGGTGAAGCCGGTCGTGGACGCTTTCAGACATTACACTATGCCTGCCGTGCGGACCGACGGCAATCCGCGGATCTGGGATACAGAAGAATAAAACGACCAATGGATACAAAGAAGGTGGTGACCATCGACGATGGTCACCACCTTCTTCAGTTAATCACGCTCCTGACGGGTCGGGATGTCTTCCGTAAATATGCTGATGGTCTTTGCCGGGGATTCCAGAGAGGGGAAATCTGAGCCGATGGTCGAGGAAATCACGATATCGACAGATACTTCCTTGCCGTGCGGGACGCCGGCACCTGTCAGTTTCTGATAGAGTTCGGATGACTTTGCATCGTAGGAAGTTCCCCTCAGGTTTGTAAACAGGGATGCAGTTTTTCCACCGCAGGTCACAAAGATGGAATAGACAACCTCTGTGGGTTGGCCATAGTCGGAGGCGGACCAGGTGAAAGGAACGAGTTTGTCCTCCGATACATCTGCTGCCGTAAGGTGAATGGAAGATGGCGAAAGTGCGGCAGGAGCCTTGTACGATGAAGGGTCACCAAGTTTCTTGATGTCCAGATTGGTCGAGCAGCCTGCAAGAAGGCACAGCGCTCCAAGTACGGCAAGTGATTCTTTTATCAGTTTCATGAGTATGTTCATTATTTATTTGTCATAACCGGGGTTCTGAGGGGCAAGGTTGGGGTTGTTCTGCAGTTCGGTCACAGGGAAAGGGAAGATTTCCATATATTCCGGAAAACTCTGGCCGTCAAAGTTGCCGCCTTTCCAATGCCAGTTGTATTTGCTGGATGAGAACATGTTCCAGCGGATCAGATCGCGTCTGCGGTTTCCTTCCCAATACAGTTCACGGGATGATTCCTCAAAGATGAAGTTGGCGTCATAGTCCGAGATCTCTGAGACACCGGCGCGGATACGCAGTTTGTTCAGATAAGGAATCGCGCTTGATTTTGGGCCAAGGTTGAGGCAGGCTTCAGCATATGCAAGGTACATTTCACCCAAGCGCATGAAAATGTAGTCTGTATCTGCGAAGAACATCCAGCCTTTCGGTTTGTATTCTTCCGGCGACATGTCATGCGGGAGATTGCTCCACTTGTGCACGCCCCAACCCTGTTCGAATTTCCACAAGTTTTCAATTGTGTTGCTGCGGCCTTTGATGTAGAAGAGGTCCTGGCCCCTTTTGTCTTCGATGTTGTAGGTGCCGGTTTCGAAATCCACATCGGTCGGATGGAAGAATTTCTCAACGAACTGTCCGTCCATGCGGAAACCGCTCCATGAATCCGGACATCCGATCGGGTAAAACCCCGGAGTGTTGACGTTTCCGTTTATTTCCGAAGCGATGAGGTATGTCGTGCCGCCCCAGTTCCACGCTGTGTGCTCCAGATCCTGGTAGTTGCCCATGATGATTTCCTGGAGGGCCAGCGGGTTCTCGCCATTGTCCCCGCGGAAAAGCCATGCGTATTCGGGGCAGAGGTCGTAGCCGTATTCGAACAGACGTTCGCACGCGCCCTTGGTTTCCTGCCACATGGCTGTGCCGGTATACACTTCGGCGTTGAGATACAGACGGATGAGCAATGCAGTGGCGCAGCCCTTGTCAACGCGGGGGTAGTTCGAGCCGGCTTCCGGCATGTCAGGGGAGGACTCCAGCTCCTTAAGTTCATCTACGAGCCAGTCGAAAGCCTCCTTGCGGGTTTTGACCGGAGGGGCCTCTTTTCCGATCGGGAAGTTCTCGTCCACGAACGGGGTCTTTCCGAACACGTCGACCATGATCCAATATTCAAAAGCACGTATGAAGCGTGCTTCAGCCCGCATGCCGTGGATTTTCTGTTTGAGAGACTCGTCGACACCCCTCGCGCCGAGCTTCTCGTCAGTGGTCTGCTTGAGAAACTCATTCACATATGTAGCGCCGAGCAGGGAGTGGCAGTAGATGCCCAGAGTCGGGTCTAGGGATACGGTGGTCCAGGTGTTGTTGTTCATGTAGTGAGCCCAGGTGTCGGATTTCCACGCGCATTTTGCTGCATCCGTGGTGATCTCGCCGAGCGCCCAGTATGCCATTATGAACTGTGCGTGTGAGGTGTTGCCGACGTTGGACACACCGTCTGTCATATAGAGGGTGTGGTAGATTTTGGCCAGGCCGGACAGGTAGTTGCCTTCTTCTGTGCCGTATACGGCCTCGGCTGTATAGTCTGTTGGATTCAGAGGCAGTGCGTCCAGATCCTTGATGCAGGAAACGGCTGAAAGCATCGCCGCAGCGGCCATATAGGCCAATATGATATTTTTTCTCATATAGATGATTCAGTTTAGAAATTAATTGCAGCTCTGAGCGAATAGACCCTGGGACGCGGCCACATGCTGCTGTCGATACCGTTCTCGCCGGAGGCTTCCGGGTCCAGGCCTGAGTACTTTGTCAGCACGAAAACGTTCTGGGCGCTCAGCGCGATTCTGATTGTGGATTTCTGACTGCGCCATTTGAAAGTGTATCCGAGGTTTATGTCGTCCATCCTGAAGAAAGAGGCATTCTCAAGGAACATGTCGGAGAAGCTCTGGGCTGTGATGTTTGAAGAATGGAACCCGCTGCGGAGCACACTGCGGGAATAGTTCGCAATGTAATTGTAGTTTATGTTGGCGTTGGTCGTGGAGTGGGATGCATAAGCATCGTTGAACAGCCAGTTGCCCACTGAACCGTGACCGTTGAATCCGAAGTCCCAGTTCTTCCATGTGGCCTTGAAAGTGATGCCGTAGAAGAAATCCGGGGCCGGCTTGATGGCCTTTCCGTCGGCGGTTACTGCCATATAACGGTCGTTGTCGTTTATGGTTCCGTTTCCGTCGCGGTCTACGAAAGCATTCTGGATCGGTTTTCCGTCATTGTCGTAAAGCTGCTGGTACACATAGTAGGTGTAAGGCGCATTTCCCACCGAATGGCGCTGGAGGAAATCGAAGCGGACTCCGCCCACCTGTCCGGTCGGGATATAGTACGTCGGATCGTCCACGCTGGTCAGTTTGGTGAACCTGGTGCTTTGGAAAGTACCGTTGAGACCCATCTGGACATTCCAGTTACGGGTACTGACGGGAATGAGGTTGAGTGCGAATTCGAGACCCTTGTTCTCAATTGAACCGACATTGGTCAGCAGGGTGTTGGAGAAGTTGGCTCCCATAGGGATGGTGACGGTATTGAGCAGGTCGTGTGTCTCCCGCTTGTAGATGTCGATGTTGCCGGAGATGCGGTCTCCTAGGAAACCGAAATCGATACCTGCGTTTGTCGTGACGGTCTCCTCCCATTTGATCAGGGAGTCGTAGGCGGAAGGGCTGAGAAAATAAATCAGACCTTTATCGCCCATGTCATACATGGAGGATTCGCTTGTGGACATCGAATATCGGGCCAGATAAGGATAATTGGAACCGATATCCTGCTGGCCTGTCACGCCCCAGCCGAGACGGGCTTTCAGGGTGGAAACGATGGATGAATGCTTCAGGAAATCCTCTTCCTTGGCATTCCATGCAAGAGCCATGGAAGGGAGCAGGCCCCAGCGCGTTTCAGGGGAGAAACGGGAGGACGCATCGTTGCGCAGTGTGGCCGTCACGAGATAGCGGCTCTTGTAGGAGTAATTCAGACGGCCATAGAAAGAGATGAGGAAGTGCTCCTGGTCATTGAGGCTTGGATTTCCGTAGATTTCATCTTTCTTGTATTCTCCATAATCATCCTGGAATCTGCTTTCGCTGTAGTAGTGGGAGAAAACGTGCGAATAGGAGTAACCGGCCATCAAATCCACGCGGTGTCCGTTGAAATCGTGATTGTAGTCAGCATAGAACTCGAGCAGTTTGCTGTAGTTATACTGTTTCGTGTCGGAATATTTGCCGATTCCCGGGGCCTGGGAGTCTGCCAGGGCGGACAGGGAGCCGCGCTTCGGTCCGGAGATGCTCCAGCTGTCGCGTCCTTCGTATGCCAGATTGAGGTTGAAGCGGAGATCCTCGAAACCGTGGACCTTGTAGTCGAAAGTCGCATTTCCCACCATGCGTGTGGTCAAGCCTTTACGGTCTGTGGAAAAGATGCTTTCGAGCGGGTTCGCCGCTCCGTTGATGCCTGCCTGGGAGTCGGGGACGAAATCTGCACCACGTCCCATGCCGTAATTGAAATAACCGCCAGTGGTTGAATAATCTATTGAACCGTCGGCATTGTAGAAGTAAGGCGGCATTGTCGGATTGAAGAATGCAGCTGAGTAAAGCACATGGGCTGAATAGCCGTCGGAGAGGTTAATCCTGCCGTTGAGGCTGATTTTCAGATGATCATCCAATAAAGACGGGGTCAGGGAAACGGAGCCGGAACCGCGGTTCCGCCATGAGCCGATGATGGTCCCCTCCTCTTTGAGAAAACCGAGTGACGCCCGGTATGGCATCTTTTTCACGCTGCCGGAGATGCTGAGGTTGTGATCCGATGTGTAAGCGGTCTGCAGGACGAGGTCCTGCCAGTCGGTCTTATCATTGCCGATAAACTTCGCGGCTGCTTCAGGGTAGTATTCACGTATGGTGGCGGAGAATTCGTCAGCATCCATCACATCGATGCGGGAGGGATTGGTGTTCATGGAGATGGAACCGTTGTAACTGATGCGCAGCGGCTGCCCGGCCTGCCCTTTTTTTGTGGTGACCAGAACCACACCGTTGGATGCCCGCGAGCCGTAGATGGCCGCAGCGGAGGCATCTTTCAGGACGGAGAAACTTTCGATGTCGTTAGGGTTCAATATCGAAAGGGAGGAATGCGCCATCGGAACGCCGTCTATGACGATGAGCGGGTCATTGGAAGCATTGAGGGATGCCGCGCCCCGGATACGGATCGTCCCGCTTGATCCAGGGCCGCCTCCGCCGGGGATAATCTGGACACCGGTCATCTTTCCTTTGAGCAGGTCATCGGCTGAAGTGACCACACCACGGTTGATTCCCTCCGCTTTGATTGCGGAGACCGAACCGGTGAGGTCTTCCTTTTGACGGAACCATAGCCGATGGCGACGGCATCGTCCAGCATAAGCGCGTCCTCCTTCAGAACGACACGCTTGACAACGCTTAGCTCGGAAGCCTTGAAAACTTCAGCCTGGAAGCCCAGACAGTTGAAATTGACTTTGGACTGTCCGTTCTTTACAGTGATGGAATAGTGACCGTCCAGATCAGTGGATACACCGTTCTGAGTCCCTTCTTCATAAACGTTGACGCCTGGAAGGGGTTCGTTGTTGCTGTCCACGACCGTGCCGTGGACAGTGACCGTCTGTCCCGACAGCGACAGCGGGAGCAATGCCAGCGAAATCGCAAGGACAGAAATTCGTTTTAACCATTGGTTCATAAAAGAGTGATATTAATTGTAGTGATGAGTCTTGATTCAGGAGGAATCAGTGGTTCATGAAAGCATCCATTATGATGGTCGACTTTGCGTCTTTATCGAAAGCGCCGAGCTGGTAGCCTCCCGGCATGCTTTCAGGCTCCCAGTAGAAGACACCCTTGCAGTGTCCGTCAGTATTGTCCCGGCCTTCCCTGAGCAGGCTGGCAAGCTGCCTCCGCCCTTCCTCCAGTACTTCCGGATGCTCCGGGTCGTCCAGAAAGCCTGTCTCTACTATCAGGCAGTCCTTTCCGAATTTGTCCCAGACATGCTTGATGTTTTCGATGCAGTCGGATATGACCTGGTCGGCGTCATCCATGCCATGTTCTTTTGCCGCCCAATAAGGATAGAGCGACATGCCGACCTGGTCGAACTGTGCGCCGTATTTGATGAGGGTGCCTATGTTGCGGTCATACAGGTTCTGGTCGAATCCGCTGTCCAGATGGACTAAGGTTATGATGTCGGGGAAGACACTTTTTGCCGCTTCCGCGCCGGCGTTGATGAAACCGGCATACTGCTCCGGGTTCAGTTCCAGATGCCCCATGCTTTCCTCCGGGATAGGAATGCGGTCTTTGCTGTTCCACAGCATACCGTTTGTGGTCTCGTTGCCGATCTTGGCCCATTTGGGTTTGACCCCATGATCTTTAAGACATTGAAGGACATCGGTGGTATGAGTGCGCACATCCTGCAGCATCTGCTCATAACTGTGTCCCATCCATGCGGCCGGTATGGGCTGGCCTTTCGGGTCGGACCATGTGTCGCTGAAGTGGAAACTGAGGAGGATTTCCATCCCTTGCTCTTTGGCCACGAGCGCCTTGGCGAGGACGTCTTCCTTGTCGCATAGTCCGATGTGATAGGCTGGGTCGGAGGGATCCAGTGTTGGCTGGCCAGGCCGGACCCATGGTTTAGGGTTCACCCAGACACGGAGGCTGATGGCATTCAGGCCAAGTTCTTTCATGAGGGCTGTGCATTCGCGCGGTTCGCCCTCCTTGTTTTTGTACTGGATTCCACGGGCCTCCTGGGACCTGGCGAAACTGATGTCGGCCCCGAGCCAATATGGTTCGGACATTTCTGCTTCCTTTCTTCCCTTGCATCCTGTCAGCAGAAGAAACAGAAAGCTTAACTTCATGATGGTTTTCGTTCTCATGTGAATAATTAGTTAATTAATGGAGAGTTTTCAGTGTTTCAACAAAGGTACGGGCCTGTGCAGAAATGCGGTAACACGGAACGGACGGAGTTTGACACAATCTGGAAAACAGGATTGTGTGTGTTTCTAGATATGTTATTTAATTATATATATATTTGTAGAAACATAATTTCCATGAAAGCATACAACAAACGGTTTATTTATTTTATATGCATCGTTTCAGCCATGGGCGGACTGCTCTTCGGATATGACTGGGTAGTCATCGGTGGTGCAAAAATCTTCTATGAGCAGTTCTTTGGAATAGCCGGGAATGCTTTTTTCGTGGGCTTGGCAACCAGCATAGCATTGGCCGGGTGCATGTTGGGGGCTCTTACGGCTGGATCTTTGGCAGACCACTACGGGCGGAAGCCGCTTCTCATCCTGTCGGCATTCATTTTTGTGGTATCATCCATAGGGACAGGCGCTTTCAATGAATTCGGCTATTTTTTGTCTGCACGCTTCTTGGGCGGTATCGCTATCGGAATCGCTTCCGGGCTAAGCCCGATGTACATTGCAGAGGTCGCTCCCGCTGATGTTCGCGGGAAACTGGTGACTCTTAACCAATTGACTATCGTGATCGGTATATTGGCCGCACAGGTCGTCAATTGGCGGATTGCCGGGACGCATACTGAAAGTTGGAATGTTTCGATGGGGTGGCGTTGGATGTTTTGGGCTACGGCCATTCCGGCTGTTGTGTTTTTGGTTTTGTCGTTCTTGATTCCTGAGAGCCCGAGGTTCGAAGTTATGAAGAAGCGGTACGGAAGGGCGGAGACGACCCTTTCCAGGATTGGTGGCCTGGAATATGCTAAAGCCGTGACTGCTGCTATGATGGCGGCCCGGTCGGCCGAGGAAAAAGAGGAGAATGGCGGGCTTGAACTGCTGTTGACCAAACCGTTCCGCGGAGTGCTGCTTCTCGGTGTCATAATCGCTTTCTTCCAACAATGGTGTGGAACGAATGTCATTTTCAATTATGCACAGGAGATTTTCCAGGGGGCGGGCTATGATGTGGACAACACCTTCATCAATATCGTCATTACCGGCATCGCTAACCTTGTCTTCACCTTCGTGGCGCTCTTTACTGTCGAGAAGTTGGGCCGCCGCACTTTGATGCTCATGGGTGCGGGCGGTCTGGCAGGCATTTACCTGGTTCTGGGCGCCTGCTATTTCTTCAAGGCAAGTGGAATCTTCATGGTGATCTTGTGCGTGTGTGCCATTGCCTGCTATGCGATGACGTTGGGACCGATGACCTGGGTACTCATATCGGAGATTTTTCCGAACCGTGTCCGTGCCGTCGCCGTGGCAACGGCCACTTTCTTCCTGTGGGTCGGCAGTTTTACATTGACCTTGAGCTTCCCTCTCCTTAACGGTGCGATGGGGACAAGCGGGACGTTCTGGATTTATTCTGCCATTTGTTTTGTCGCCCTCGCGTATTTTGTGAAGAAACTTCCTGAGACCAAGGGAAAAACCCTCGAACAACTGGGAACTGAACTGATTAAATAGCTATGGTAAAAGTTTGGAAAGAAGAGATTACGATCCCGACCTACGAGGCAGGGAAACCTGAAAAGAATCCGATATTTCTGGAGAAGCGTGTGTATCAGGGGAGCAGCGGAGCCGTCTACCCTTATCCCGTCATTGAGTCCATCTCGGACGAGAAAGCGGACAGGAAATACAATGCTGTATTTCTGGAGAACGAATACCTCAAGATAATGATTCTGCCAGAACTTGGTGGACGGGTCCAAATGGCCTATGACAAGATTGCCGGACGGCATTTCATTTATTATAACCGTGTAATAAAACCGGCGCTTGTAGGCTTGGCCGGACCATGGATCAGCGGAGGCATCGAGTTCAACTGGCCGCAGCACCATCGTCCCAGCACCTTCATGCCTGTGGACTGCACCATTCAGGAGAATGCCGATGGAAGTGTTACAGTCTGGTGCAGCGAGATGGAGCGGATGTCCCACCAGAAGGGTATGGCCGGATTCACACTGCGTCCCGGGTGCGCGTATCTGGAGATCAGGGGTGTGCTGTACAACCGGACGGAAGTTCCCCAGACTTTCCTATGGTGGGCTAATCCGGCAGTCAAGGTGAACGATGCCTATCAAAGCGTGTTCCCTCCGGATGTCAATGCGGTATTCGACCACGGAAAAAGGGCTGTAAGCACCTTCCCGATAGCGACGGGAGTGTATTATAAGATGGATTACTCGGCCGGTGTCGATATTTCCAACTACCGGAATATCAAAGTCCCGACGTCTTATATGATTGCTGCATCTGATTATGATTTTGAGGGCGGGTACGAGAATGACACCAGGTGCGGCATGTTGCATGTGGCAAACCATCGCTTTGCTCCGGGCAAGAAGCAGTGGACTTGGGGAAATGGTGATTTCGGCCGCGCCTGGGATCGTAATCTGACGGATGAAGACGGGCCGTACATCGAACTGATGGCGGGTGTTTACACGGAGAATCAGCCTGATTTCAGCTGGCTGATGCCGTATGAAGAAAAGTCTTTTGTCCAGTATTTCTTCCCTTACAGGGAACTGGGAGTTGTCAAGAATGCGGATAAGGATATGGTCCTCAATATTGATCCCGCAGGAAAGGGAAAAGTCAGGTTGCGTCTATTCGCGACATCCAGACAGAAGGTCCATGTGGACTTGCGGAGTGATGACGGGATGCGATTGTATGATGCTGAGTTTGAACTGTCCCCGGAGGTCGTGTATGATCAGGAGATTGCTGTGGGTGATGTTCCGTTCGAGCATCTTTCTCTGCAGGTGAACCACCTTCGCTGGCATGCAGAACCTGAGGGTGGGCGTCCGGTCCCTCCGCCGGCCGAGGCCGCGTTGAAGCCGTCCGAGATCTCGACTTGTGAGCAGCTATATCTGACCGGGCTTCATTTGGAGCAGTATAGACATGCGACATGGAGTGCGAAGGAGTATTATGAGGAGGCGCTTCGTCGGGATCCATCTGATGTGCGCAACAACAACGCCCTGGGCCTGTGGTACCTGCGCCGCGGCCGTTTTGAAAAAGCTGAGCCATATTTCCGGACGGCTGTAAGGGTTCTGCAGAGATGCAATCCCAATCCTTATGACGGAGAGGCTTTGTACAATTTGGGCCTGTGTCTGCGTTGGCAGGAGAAATGGGACGAGGCGTATGACTGGTTCTATAAGTCCACCTGGAATGCCGCCTGGCAGGATCCCGGGTATTTCTCCTGCGCCCAGATCAGCGTAATGCAGGGGCGTTTGGAAGATGCGCTTTCGGAACTGGACCATGCGCTGGCGCGAAACTGGCATAATCATAAAGCCCGGTCTTTGAAAGCTGCCGTGCTGCGCCGTATGGGAAAAGTGGAAGAGGCCCTGAAGCTGGTTGATGAATCTCTTGTATTGGACAGGTTGAATTTCGCTTGCCTTTGGATCAGGCAGTTGATTACCGGTACCGATAAAGACAGTTTTGCCGCCCTGATGCGTGGGGAACCGGAGAATTACGATGAAATTGCGTTGGATTTTTGCGCTGCCGGTCTTTACGATGAAGCGAATTCATTGTGGGGCTTCGGGGCGGAGCGGGGAGCCATTTCCGAGATGTCATTCTATTATTGGCGTGCGATGCTGTCCCGCAGCGGACTGCGGGCCGGGCAGGCATGGGAAGCTCCGAAGAGGGCTTTCATCGCGTTCCCTAACCGGCTGGAGGCCATTGCCGCCCTAGAAGCGGCAGATGAGGATGATGCCAGGGCCAGGTGGCTGCTTGGGAATCTCTGGTATGACAAACGCCAGTACGATATGGCTCAATCATGTTGGGAGCGGGCGGTTGCGGCAGATCCGGCATTTCCTGCTGCCTGGCGCTGCCTTGCCTTGGTGCTCTATAATAAGCGTCACGATTCTGAAGGTGCTTTGGCGGCAATGGAAAAAGCCTATTCTCTGGACGAGAGTGATGCCCGCATCTTGATGGAACTGGATCAGCTGCATAAGAAATTGGGCAGTCCCGCCATCGGGCGGTTGGCCCGCCTGCAGGCGCATAGGGCGCAGGTGGAAAGCCGTGACGATCTGGTCCTGGAAGAAATTACACTACTGAACTCTCTGGGGCGGTTCGAGGAGGCTATGGCTAAATTGGATGCCCGTCACTTCCATCCTTGGGAGGGAGGCGAAGGAAAGGTCCCGGCTCAATATCAGTTTTGCCGTGTAGAACTTGCGAAGCAGCTGATGGCGAAAAATCGCTTTGGAGAAGCCATCAAATTGTTGGAAGAGTGTCTGGTCTATCCGCATCACTTGGGTGAAGGGAAATTGTATGGTGCGCAGGAACAGGATTTTTATTATTGGTTGGGTTGTGCCTGGCAGGGAGCGGGTAATTCCGATAGAGCTGTCGCCTGCTGGAAACAGGCGACGAGAGGGGATTTGAAACCAGTCCCGGCACTCTACTATAACGACGCTAAACCGGAAAAGATATATTATCAAGGCCTCGCTTTGGCGGCTCTGGGGCGTGTGGAAGATGCGGAAGTCAAATTCAGGATGTTGCTTGATTATGGGCTTGAGCACCGGGATGATGATGTCGTGATGGATTATTTCGCCGTATCTCTGCCTGATTTGGCTATTTGGGATGAAGACCTGAAGTCGCGCAATGTCGCCCACTGCGACCTGATGGCCCGTCTAGGACGGGAAGGGCTATCGAGAATCGGGAAATGAATTAACAATAATCGGCCTCTCACATGTGTGAGAGGCCGAAATCTGTGGAGCATAGGAGAATCGAACTCCTGACCTTTTGAATGCCATTCAAACGCTCTACCAACTGAGCTAATACCCCGAATGCGGATGCAAATATAGTGAAATTATCTTTCACTGCAAGCGAAATCGCGTTATCTTCGCGTCATGAAATGGAAACTTGTCATTTTCGATCTTGACGGGACGCTGATTGACACGATTGCGGATCTCGGCGCGGCCGTCAACCACGCGCTTTCCCTGCACGGCCTTCCCCCGCATACTCTGGAGGAATATAAATATATGGTAGGCAACGGTGTACGCAAGCTGGTAGAGCGGGCGATGCCGGATGCGTCCAAGGGCGACGACATTCTCCTGGATGCCCTGCTTGCCGATTTCCTGAAGTACTATCAGGCCCACATCACGGTGCATTCCCGGCCCTACGGGGGCATCCCTCAACTCCTCTCCGACCTTCAGGAGGCGGGGGTCAAGATCGCGGTGGCGTCAAACAAGTTCATCGCCGGCACGCAGGCTCTGATAAGCCATTATTTCCCTGACATCAACTTCGTCTCCGTGCTCGGGGGCCGGGACGGGGTGCCACTGAAACCAGATCCGCAGGTCGTCGGGGAAATCCTCAGGCAATCCGGTGCCGGGAGGGAAGAGACCGTGATGGTGGGGGATTCCGCGACCGACACGGCCACTGCATCCAATGGCGGCATCCGCAGTATAGGTGTCACCTGGGGCTTCCGTCCCGAGGATGCCGCCCGCACGGCTGATTTCAGGGCCGATACCGTGGAGCAGCTCCGTTCCATGCTCCTGCCGCAGGCCTGACCTCTACTGCTTCTGCCGGACGAACAGGAACGCCGTCAGCGGCAGTGCGATAATCGCCATCGTGGCGCTGATGGGAAGGTAAATCCCGAAATTGACATATTCCACCACCAGGTAGGTGACAAGCAGCAGTCCCGTCCCCATCGCCGAGGACAGCAGGTAGTGCTTGCGTATGTCGTCGCTCCTGCAGATGACGCGGCTCAGGTTGGGCACCCCGAGGGAGATGAATCCTATGGGGCCGCAGATGCTGACGGCCGAGGTCACCAGGAACATTATCATCAGCAGGCTCACGGCTTTGCGGACATTTGAGAGTTCAATCTCTTCGCGGAAATGCCGTGTGAGGTCGCGGTGGGTCCACAGCGCAGCCCCGAGCCCTACGGCGAAGAGCACGAGTGAGAAGACGATGTCTCCGGACGTCACCCCCTCAAGCCTGAAATTGGCCGCGCCCCACAGGTAGTACTGCTTGAGCAAATCTCCGTTGGGGGCGTTGGTCACCACTATGGTGCCGAGCGAGCCGATGAAAGTACCGAAGATGATGCCGAAAGTGATGAGGTTACGGGTGGAGATCTTCAGGGTGACGAGAAAGCACACCAGCGTGCAGATCAGTGTGCAGATAAACGAGCCGACGGTGAGCGAGCACCATCCCGACATCGTGGCGGCGGCGGCTCCGAGGCAGGCGGCGGAGCCCAGCCCGAGGGAATACACGTCCCCGAGCTGGTTGCGCCACAGGTACTGCATCTGGATTCCGCCTACCGGGAGGGCGATGCCGGAGAGCAGCACATACAGGAGGCTGAGCATCATCGGGCGGCCACGGCTATCGGGTTGATGCCCTGGGAATCAAACTTGTCATAGAGCCTGCCGTCAGGGGAGAACACGAACACATCCCCGTTGGTCTTGTAGTCTGAGCAGCCGACCCAGACATAGCCGCCCGCCGCGGAGAGGGAGTAGGCCAGGGGGAGGGTGGTGCCGTCCGTGACGAAGGCCCCGAGGCTGGAGTTGAGCTTGGCGTCGTGCTTATAGACACTGCCCGGGAGAGGGTTCCAGCTGCTGTCGTATCCCCCGCACATCACATAGAGCGTCTCGCCCTCAAGGGCGATGGCTGTTGGGCTGGAGTATTCGAGGTCGTTGACCTTTAGGGTCTTGGCATCGAGGCGCTGGACTTTGGCCGGTGTGGCGCCGTAGTCCCCGAGGCTGAAGACGAAGACATTGTCCCCGTATGCCTCCATGGTGGCCGGGTTGATGTTGACCTCTACCCTCGATGTTTCCTTGAACGACACCGGGTCAACCACGGAGACGGTCTTCTCGTAGTTCGGGTAATTGGCGCCGCCGGAGTTGGACACGAACACCTTGCCGTCTGCCCATGCGCAGCCCTCCGGGCTGGCGCCTACGGCCGTGGTGCTGACCTTGTAGCCGTCGGGGTTGATTTCCCCGAGATAACCTTCATAATAGGTGACATAGACTCTCCCGTTGCCGCCCTTGGCGAGGTAGCGTGGGGAGAGGACGGTCCCGTCTGGGAGGGTGGCCCTGATTTCCTTTTTGATCTTGAGGCTCTTGTCGGTGACGAATATGATCCTGGAGATGTTGACGCTGATGTAGATGTCGTCCCCGTCCACGAGGATGTCCTGGGCCGTGTCGCCGAGCACCTTGCCGTTGGCTGCGACGAACATGTCCGCCACTGCCGTCTTGGTCTGCGGGTCGTAGACGGTGATCTTGGAATTGTTCATGTCCTTTGACCCGTTGTTGAGGATGTAGACACCTTCCACCTCTTTCTTTCCGGGGGTGAGCGCCTGCTTGTCGCAGGATGCCGCGATGAGCGCGAGTGTGGCCGCGAGGGCCGCATAAATGATTTTTTTCATCTTAATATGTGATTTTCATTGTGATTCTGAAGTTTCTGCCCGGCATGGGGTAGTACCTGATTATCTCGTAGTTGTCGCCGCCGAGGTTCATCAGTTCCGCGCTGATGCGCAGGGTCGCGCCGCGGATGGGGAAACTGCGGCCGGCCGAGACGGAGTGGTCGAAGTAGGCCGGCATCTCGTTGTCGAGGATGTTCTGCGGGAGGCTGTAGCGCCTGCCGACGGCGTTGAGCGTGTATGCGCAGTCCAGCCAAGCTGTCTGGAGACTCAGCAGCAGGTTGCCGGCGTGCCGCGGAGTGTACTGTATCTGGTGCCTGTAGATTTTCGAGTCCCGGTCGGTGATGTCCACGGCGTAGCGGTATGACCAGTTGGCGCGCATCTGCAGGGATGTTCTCTCTGAGATGTCTATGCTCGCGGCTGCTGTCAGGTCCGCCCCCGCCATCTGGACTCTGCCGAGGTTGCGCATCTTCCAGATGAACATGGTCGGAATGGCTATAATCTTGTCTTCTACCGAGTTGTAGTAGATGTCGGCTGTGAGTTCGGCATCGCGCCCCGTGCCGTGCCGGGTCCATGTGAGACCGAGGTTGAGCTGTCTTGCCTTCTCGGGCCGGAGCGAAGTGTTGCCGACGCGCGAGTAGTAGAGGTCGTTGAGGGTAGGGGCGCGGAAACCGTCTTTGTATGAGGCTCTCAGGCGGATGCCGCCTGCCAGGCTGGTGGATATGCTGATGGTGGGGGAGAGGCGGAACATTGGTGCGGCGGCTTCTCCGGATTCGGTCTTTTCGCGTATGGATGTGGCTCCGAGGCTTGCCGTTATGGTGGTGCGTTCATCTTTCCACTGTCCTGAGATTGCCGAGACGGAAGAGAGCCTTGACGGCTGGGGGCATTCTGGGATGGTGGCGTGCAGGGTGCTGGTAAACAGGTCTTCGGCCAGGGTGAAGCGCAGCTTTCCGGAGGCACGGTATTCGATGATGGTAGATGAACTGAATTCGCGCTGGCGGTAGCGGTCGTCTTCCGGTTCGGGAAGATATGAGGATGCGTTGGTGTAGCGGGTTCCGTTCCAGCTGCCACTGAGGTTCTCGCGGATTCTCCAGCGCCCGGAGAGGCTGGCCGTGTAGTCGGCGGAGAGGCTGGCGTCGCTGTTGCCGAGGCGTTCGACGGGATCCTGGATGTAGTAGATGACCGGCCCCGGGAGGCCCCTGTCGGAGCGGTAGTATCTGGCTTTTATGTGGAGTCTGCCGCTGCTGCCGGCGCTGCCGCTGATATTGGCTTCGGCCCTGAGGGTCTTCACATCTCCGCCGAGGCGCCTTTCCCTTGTGCTGTAGTTCCCGTTAATCAGGGTGAACGGGTAGTCCCCGTCGGAGCTGAGCCATTCTGCGGATGCGCCGGCAGACCAGCCTTGGCCGAGGGCCCTGCTCAGGGACAGCCCCGGGTTCCAGGTGTTGAACGAGGCGTAGCGGATGCGGGCGGAGATCCTGTCGGCGGCTTGTATTGTCTTGAGGTTCAGGATGCCTGCGGCTCCGAGGAGCCTGGCGCTGCGGAATATATCGTCGGAGGCGCCTGTCTCGACGGACACTTCGGAGAGGTCTTCCAGACCGAAGCGGGAGATGTCCACCTGGCCGGTCTGGGCGTCGGATACTACCGTCCCGTCGTAGCTGACGGCGGTGTGCTGGGCTCCGAGATTGCGGACAGAGACGGTCTTCAGACCCCCTATGCCGCCGTAGTCGCGGACGCTCACCCCGGCGAATGTGCGCAGGACCTCGTTGAGCCCTGCTGCTCCGCTGCGTTCTATGGTGCCTCTCCCGAGTGTCTGGACAGGAGCTGTGCGGGAGGTCATGACATCGCGTTCTGCAGAGATTCTGGCCACCTCAAGGGTGTCGGATGCCGGGGAGGTGGGAGTTGCGGTCAGTGGGGCGGTTGCGGCCGGCATTATGCCGAATATCCCCGGGGCGGCCTGGGAAGGCTGCCGGGTGCGGTCTGACGGTATGGCGCAGAGCCACAGCGCAGACAGTATTGCTGCGATATTCATCTGTCGTGGCGTCCAAATGGCGGCTTGCCCCCGAGCCTCCGTATTTGACTTGATTGCGGCAGGTCTTCTGGCTTATCCCAGGTCGCGGGCCTTCTCACCTCCTGGGAGCATGCGCTCCTTGTCGGCAATGGCATATTCCGTGACCGTTGTGTGCGGGTCTACAGCTGCGGGCACAGCGCCGGCATTTGACCGGCTTCCCTCTTGGCGCAGCCGCCTTGTCTCCGGTGTCCAGTTCCCTGAATCCCGGCTCCGCGGCGGCTTCTGAAACCGGGACCGCTTGCGCGGGCCGGTTTACCGTAATCCGATGCAAATATAACCAAGATTGGCCGTAATTTCAACTCCCTTGGCGTGGCGTGGAGCCGTGCCGCACCGCTGCGACCGCGCCGGTTATCCGTTGTACATTGAGTTCATCTCTGCGGAAATCCGTGCGATTTGCCCGCGAAGGTCGGGCGGGGACAGCACCTCTATATCGCTTCCGTGCGAGAGCAGTTCCTGTACGAAATCGTATGTCGGGGCGAGGTGATATGAGAATATCGAACTTCCGTCCTCCTGCGGCTGTTCCTTCTGCGAGGAGTGCAGGGGGAGCGTGCGGAAATAATCCGTCTGGTCCGGGGATACCGCGATTTTGATACTCTCCGGTTCTTCCCCCACGATGACGCCGAAATAGTCTGAGAAGAATATCTCCGCGTCGAAATTGGCGGGAAGGTCGAACTCCTCCTGGATCTCCTCCATGTCTACGAAGCGGTCGAGAGAATAGACCATGAGCCCAAGCGAACTCTTGCCGAGCATGTACCACCTCTGCTTGAAGTGCTTGACGCAGTATGGCTCGACATCGAAATCGCTTGTGACCTGGCTCCGGAAACTCTTATAGTACAGGTGGATGACTTTTGAATTGCGCATCGCGCTGATGACTTCCGTGAGGAACCTTTCGCTCGACGGGACATTGTCCACGAGGATCCTGTCCTTCATGTCGGAGTTTTCCTGAAGGATGTTGTTCAGGCAGAGCAGGTGGAGCATCCAGTTCTCCATCGCGTCGTCGCCCATGTTGAAATCCTTGATGCTGAAACCGAGCGTGCGGTCGTTGACGATATGGATTCCGAAGAGGTCCAGGATGGCGTCTTTGTGATTGAAGAAGGTCCTTTCACTTAGCTTCTGGCATTGTGGGTTGAGGGGGCTGTGCAGCCATGCTTCTTTGATTTGCTGAGTGGATATAGGCCCCCTGCGGTTCAGAAGGTCGATCAGCCAGATGTAGCGTTTAAAGTAGTTCTTTGCCATATTTTTTTTTGATGCGAATATAATGACACTTACTGAAAAAATGTGGCAGTGGCGATTCTTTTGAGCGATATGTTTTGGGGAATGCCCGTCCGGTGGCCCGGGTCGCGGCAGGGGAGATTACTGCCTGATTTTTTTAGCGGGGAACTATAATTTTGCGCCGTGAAGGTTTGTCCAGGGTTCATTGCGGCGGTCTGTGCAGCCCTGTGGGGACGAATCTTCTTGAGTGTAAATAAGATTTGAGTGTTGTTCGAAAAACGAAAAATATGTATATTTGGCGTGTCGGGAAACCGGCGGACATATTAGTAATCGTTAAAAAATAACTTGCATCACCTTAGGCAATCTTTTTGGTCAATATTCCTTTTTTCATCAGTCATGT
>OIWT01001837.1_pt1 | contig 23818 bp, 24 predicted proteins | sample 1587701 | NCBI WGS metagenome assembly OIWT01 (sample SAMEA3888904, study PRJEB22519) | human gut metagenome | biome: human gut; feature: human-associated habitat; material: faeces | place: Denmark | collected 2009
ATTTCAAAGAAAGGAGAAATTCGTATAATAAATATATTTACATTATACGAGGAGATAAAAATGAAAATTTTAGTAACAGGAGCTAATGGGTATTTAGGTCAAGGAGTAGTAAAAAAATTATTAGATTTAAATTGTGAAGTTATAGCGACAGATTTTAAATTAGAAAATGTAGATAATGGAGCAAAAAAAATAGAAGGAAATTTATTTGAAATAGAAAACCCATATGAATATTATGAAAAACCAGATGTCGTTTTACATATGGCTTGGAGAGATGGATTTAAACATAATTCAGATAATCATGTTTTAGATTTACCTAAACATTATAATTTTATAAAAAAAATGGTAGAATCAGGAATAAAAAGAATTGCTATTATGGGAACTATGCATGAAATTGGTTTTCATGAAGGATCTATAAATGAAGCGACACCATGTAATCCATCTAATTTATATGGTATATGTAAAAATTCTTTAAGGGAACTAAGTGAAGTATTAACAAACCAGAATGGTGTTACATATCAATGGCTAAGAGGATATTATATAGTAGGAAATTCACAATTTGGTGCATCAATATTTTCAAAAATAACTGCAGCAGTAAAAGAAGAAAAAAAAGAATTTCCATTTACATTAGGACAAAATCAATATGATTTCATAGATTATAATGATTTCTGCATGCAAGTAGCTAAAACTGTTTGTCAAGATAAAATAAATGGAATTATAAATATATGTTCTGGAAAACCAGAAAAACTTGCTGACAGAGTGGAAAGATTTATAAAAGAAAACAATTATAATATCAAACTAATATATGGAGCTTTTCCAGATAGACCATACGACTCAAAAGCCGTTTGGGGAGATAATACAAAAATATTACGAATCTTAAATAATAATTAAATAGAAAGAAGAATTATAAAAATATGAAAAAGGTATGTTTTATAGCACAATTTCCACCACCTATACATGGATTATCTAAAGCAGTTCAAACATTATATGATTCAGATATGCATGATGATATGGAATTTGAAAAAATTGATATAAAGAATAATAAAAAATTTCTTATAAATATGATAAAAATATTAAACAGCAAAGCGGATTTATTCTATTTTACAATAAGTCAAACTAAAGGTGGAAATATAAGAGATCTAATTATACTAAAACTATTAGAAATCAGAAATAAAAAATATGTAATACATTTACATGGAGGAAACTATTTAAGAAAAATGATAGATAATGATGTTCCGAAATGGCAAAAAAAACAAAACTATAAATTAATTTCTAAGGCACAAAGAGTTATAGTACTTAGTAAATCACTGATATCTACATTCAGTGGTATTATAAGTGAGAATAAAATCTCAGTTATTCCAAATTGTATAGACAATCAATTTTTATTAAGTGAGGAAAATTATAAAACAAAGAAAGAAAACATAAAGAAAAGAGAAGTGAGAAATGTTTTATATTTATCTAATTTTATAAAAGAAAAAGGATATGAATATGTCTTAGAACTAGCTAATATAGAAAAAAATAACTTTGAGAAAACAGGGATAAGAAAATATAATTTTCAATTTGCTGGAAAATTTTTTGAAGAGAGAGATAAAAAAAGCTTTTTTGAATATATAGAAAAAAATAAATTAAATGAATATGTTAAATATTATGGTATTGTAGATGGAAAAGAAAAAAATAATTTATTGAAGGAAGCAGATTCTTTAATTTTATTAACAACATACTTTAGAGAAGGACAACCTATTTCTATACTTGAAGGTATGGGAAATGGACTGGTTATAATTGCTACTAATCACACTGCAATTCCAGATATGATAAAAGATAATGTAAATGGAATAATTGTTGACAAAAGTAATGTAGATACAAATGTATTATATGAAAAGATGAATAATATAAATTATGAGACAATAAGCTCAAATAATTATGAAGAATGTAAAAAATACAGTGAAATAGAATATTTAAATAATTGTTTAGAATGTTTTAGGCAATGTTTATAATGTGTAGGAGAAAAAATGATACTTTTTTATATAATTATAGGTTTTATAATATTGGATTTAATAACAAAAGATGAAAAAATGAAAAAAAGACTATCAATACTTTTAATGATAGTATTAACAGGATTTTCTATGTTTAGAGATCAATCTGTAGGTACAGATACAAGAATATTTTGTTCAGCATTTTATCTAATGAATGATATGTCCATAGGAGAATGTTTAGAAACAAGATATGAAATTTTAAATATTCTACTGTTTAAGATTATAGGTTTAATATCAAGAGAACCTCAAGCATTAATTGTAATTTCAAGTGTTATAATTAATTTTAGCATTTATGAATGTATTATTAAAAAATCTAAAAATCCATTAACTACTGCAATCTTATACTTTACATTGAATTATTATTTTAGTTTTTTATGTCTGATGAGACAGGCGCTTGCTCTTGCAATGGTTTTAATAGGATTTAAAATGTTAGAAAAAAATAGATACAAGACATATTGTATATTTGTTATTCTAGCATGTTTATTCCATACAAGTGCAATTATATTCTTATTACTGATACCATTTAAAAAAATAAGTAAAAAAGTTAATCCTATGATGTTTGTTATACCAATTTCAATAATAGGGTTCTTAATGGGAGAAAAAATATTGACAATATCTACTAGCATTATAAGTGATTATGCAAAATATATAGATAGCGAATATGTTGGATCTAGTTATGTTACTGCAGGTTTATATACGTTAACATCACTAATTTTTTTAATTTTTGGATTATTTGTACCAGCAAGAGATAAAATTGATGAAAAATATGAAAACGATATGAATTATAATATGTTAAAGTGGATTGTTGCAATTGGAACTATAATTTCAGCTATCAGTATAAAAATAGCAGTGTTTAGTAGAGTATATATTTATTTTGGATTCTTTTCAATATTATGGTTATCAGAAAGTATACATTTATTAAGCAAAAAAGAAAATTTGTTAATTTGGAAAACTATTATATACATATCTACAATGGTATATGTTATAGTTTTATCTAAATATGATTGGTATGGAATTTTTCCATATAAATTTTTTATAAATTAAGAAGGAGTTAAAAATGAAAAAAAATATTATATTTATATTACCTGAACTTTATGGTGGAGGTGCTGAAAAAACAGTAGGAAATTTGTCAAAAAAATTGATTGATAAATACAATATAGATATTATTTTATTTAGAGATACGCCTATTAAATATGCATATTCTGGAAACTTAGTATATTTACCTGAAAGAAAGAAAAATAATATTTTTGCAAAAATAGTATTTTTTTTACATGCTATTAAATTTTTAAAAAAATATAAAAGAGAGCATAATATAGATTATTCAATAAGTTTTTTAACAGCCGCAGATATTGTTAACGTTTTTTCAAAAGTAAAAGATACCAAGAATATAATTTCAATAAGAAACACAGATTCAATACTAAATAATAAAAATAAATTATATAAAATGTGTACTTGTTTATCGACAAAAAAAAGTGATCATATTGTTTCAATATCCAATCAAGTTAAAGAAGATTTAATAAATAATTTTAATATTGAAGAATCAAAAATAACAACTATTTACAATCCTTCTTTAGCTATTAAATTTGGCAATATGAATTTAAAACTTGATGAAGATTTTTGGTATGATCCTGTTGTTATAAATATGGGACGATTAACACATCAAAAAGGACAATGGCATTTAATTAAAGCTTTTTCGGAGGTTGTAAAAAAAAATAAAAATTGTAAACTAATAATTTTAGGTGAAGGAGAATTGAAAGAACAATTAAAAAAAATAATTTCAGTTTTTAAATTAGAAAATAATGTGTTTTTACTTGGCTTTGTGGATAATCCATATGACTATTTAAGAAAAGCAGATTTATTTGTATTTTCATCATTGTATGAAGGTCTTGGAAATTCAATAATTGAGTCTTTAGTATGTGGAATTCCTGTGATTTCTACAGATTGTATAGCAGGACCAAGAGAAATTCTAAGTCCTAAAACAGATTTTAGAAAAAAAATAAAAGAAGAAGTTGATTATGCAGAATTTGGAATTTTAGTTCCATCGTTTGATGAAAAAGAAATTGATTATAATAAAAATTTAACCAAAGAAGAAAAAATATTATCTAAAGCAATTGAAAAAGTAATAAATAACAAAGAGTTAAGAGAAAGATATGCAATACAAGCAACTAAAAGAGCTGCAGATTTTGATTCAAATGTTATTGCGGACGAATGGAAAAAAATATTAAAATAAATTTATATATAGAAAGTGGAATGATATGTTAACAATTATAAAAAAAATTGTAAAAAGAATAAATAATATAATATACTATAAAAAAATAAAAAGAAAAAATATTTTTATAAGTAACAGTGCTATTGTTGATGAGAGCACAAGTTTTGAAGGATATAATAAAATAATGGAAAAATCAGTGGTTTTAGAAAGTTCATTAGGAATGGGAACATATATTCATAGAAAGTCAGAGTTGGAAAAATGCAAAATTGGAAAATGGTGTTCAATAGCTCCGGAAGTAAAAATTATTATAGGAAATCATCCAACTAAAAAATTTGTATCAACTTACCCATTATTTTATTCTAATAGATTCAATATAAACTTAAAATTTGAAAACAATAATAAATTTGATGAATTTTCATATACGGATACAGAAAAAAAGTGGTTTTGTGAAATAGGTAATGATGTTTGGATTGGAGAAAGAGTATCAATTATTAATGGCATTAAGATTGGTGATGGAGCTATTGTTGCATCAGGAGCAGTTGTAACAAGAGATGTACCACCATATTCAATAGTAGGAGGTGTACCGGCTAAAATATTGAAATATAGATTTTCTAATGAGCAAATAGAAAAACTTGAAAAAATACAATGGTGGAATAAAGATATTAATTGGTTAAAACAAAAGGCAGATTTATTTGATGATATAGAGGTATTTTTGGAGGAAATATATGTTGAACAATCTAGTTAAGTTAATAGAGAAGATGAAAAGAATATATAACGAAAAAAAATTTGATGTATATACTAAAAATTTTAATAAGATTACTTGTTTAGGAAAGGTTAATATAATAAACAAAAACATAAAGATAGGGAAAAATGTTATTTTATATCCTAATGTATCATTTGAAGGAAATGGAAATATTGAAATAGGAGATAATGTTAAAATAGGAACTAATACTATTTTATGTGCTAACCAAGATGGAGGAATAAAAATAGGAGAAAATACAATTATTGCAGGAAATAATTATATAGTTGATTCTAATCATTTGACTGCAAAAGAATGTGTAATACAAACACAGAAACTTCAATCTAAAAAAATAGAGATAGGTTCAGATGTCTGGATTGGAACTAATTGCTCGATAATATCAGGAACAAAAATAAACAATGGAGCAGTAATAGGCGCAAGCTCGTTAGTAAATAAGGAAATAAGACAATATGCTATTGCATTTGGTATACCAGCTAAGGTAATAAGAGAAAGGAAATAAAAATGAAAGAAGAAATAATTATTTTTGGAAATGGACAAGATTGGTGTGAAAAGTCTCTAACAGATTTTAAAAAATACAAAAATATAACAATAATCAACGATAAATATTTATGCAAACTAAATAGTTTTTTTCTTTTTTTTGCTAAAATACACTTTTCTTATAAATTAAATAAGAAAATAAAACTACCATTTAAATCTATTTGGTTTAAAAAAATAATAAAAGGAATAAATAAAAATAGTGATGAAAATATAATTTTTATTATATATGACAGAAATTTAATGGCTAATAATGAAAAGTTTATAAAAAAAATAAGAAAAGAATTTCCAAAGTGTAAATTAGTATATATGTTTACTAATATAGTTAATATAAGTGGGGCAAGAGATAATGATTTTGTTGAAAAATTGAATAAATTTTATGATGTGGTTTATGCATTTGACCCAGTAGATGGAAAGAAATATAACTTTAAATATTCTCCATTAATATATTCATACAATAAGTTGAATGTATCTAGTGAAGAAAAAGTATTTTATGTAGGAAGAGCAAAAGATCGATATGAAATGTTATTGAAATCATATGAAAAATTAAAACAGATAGGAATAAATAGAAAATTCTATATTTCTGATGTTAAGTCAGAAGCAAGAAAATATGAAGAGGAAATAGAATATAATAGATATATTTCATATGATGAATGTTTAAAGAATATACAAGAATCCACTTGTTTATTAGATATAATACAAGGCAATTCAACAGGTTTTACTATAAAAACATGTGAAGCGGTATTTTATGATAAATTATTAATAACTACGAATAAAAACGTTATAAATGCACCTTTTTATAATAAAAAGTATATTTTGATTATAGAATCAGCAAATGATATAAATATAGATTTTTTTAAAAATGCAGGAAAAGTTAAATATAGTAAAAAAGGTAAAGAATATTTTTCGGTAGAAACATATTTGAAAAAATTATATAAAGATTTAAATATTAATGATGAAAGGATTAAAAATGAAGAAAAGTATAAGTAAAAACTATATATACAACTTAATTTATCAAATATTAATATTACTTGTACCTTTAATAACAACTCCATATATTTCTAGAGTATTAAGTGTTGAAGGAATTGGAACATATAGTTTTACATATTCTATAGCATATTTCTTTTCATTATTAGCAGAATTAGGAAGTATAGCATATGCAAGAAGGGAAATTGCATATTGTCAAGACGATAGTTATAGAAGAAGTGTAATATTCTGGGAGATATTGATACTTAGAATTATAACAACTATAATAACATCAATTGTGTATATAATTTATATTTCTAATTCTAACTTTTTTATAATAGGAATAGTACAAATTATGTATATATTTTCAATAGTTTTTGATATTACTTGGTTCTTTCAAGGAATGGAGGATTTTAAAACTGTTGTTATAAGAAATTCAGTAGTAAAAATATTTACAATGTTCTGTATATTTATGTTTGTAAAAGCTGAAAATGATTTAATAATATATATATTAGTTTTAGCAATATTACCTTTTATAGGAAATATTGCAACTTGGATAGGATTAAAAAAATATATAGTAAGAATACCTATAAAAGAACTAAAGCCATTAAGACATTTAAAAGGAACAATAGCATTATTTATACCAAATATTGCATCACAAGTTTATTTATTATTAGACAAAACAATGTTAGGTTTTTTTACTATAGATAATATAGAAAATGGATATTATGAACAAGCACAAAAAATAATAAAAATTTGTTGGACTTTTTTAACAACTTTTTCATTAGTAATGTCACCAAGAATTGCATATGTATATGGAAAAAGAGATAGAGAAAAAATAAAGGAATATATGCAAGTGTCTTTTAATATAGTATGGCTACTTGCTTCTGCTTTATCTTTTGGAATTATTTCTATAGTAAACAATGTAGTGCCTTGGTTTTTTGGTGATAGTTATTATAAAGTAATTGATCTATTAATTATTTTTTCATTCATTTTATATCCAATAGGAATTACTAGCGTAATAGGCACACAATACCTTATAACAACGAAAAAGCAAAAAATTTATACTGGTTCAATTATAGTAGGAGCTATCTTAAATATAATTATGAATTATTTTTTAATTCCAAGGTATTATGCAGTAGGAGCAGCAATATCATCAGTAGCGGCAGAAATAATTATTGCAATTATACAAATTTTTTATATTGTTTATTATGATAAAGTGATTACTATAAAAGATATTTTTGAACCTTCATGGCAATATATATTGGCGGGAAGTATAATGCTAATGATTTTAAGAAAAATTGATTCATTTTTACATCCTAATATTTTAAATACAGTTATACTTATTTTAATAGGAGGAATAATTTTCTTTATTATATTAATATTGTTAAAAAATAAATTAGTATTGGAAGCATTTAAAGTTATAAAAGGAAAACTAGTAAAAAATAATAATTAATTTTGATAAAATTGTAAAAACAGACATATTTAATGATGGAAGGGAAAATATGAAAGTAATAGATATATTAAAAAGTGTATAAAAATTAGTATTTTTAATTTAAATGTAAAAAAATTACTAAATCATAAAACTATTAATTATAAATAACCAAAAATGCATTTTTTTGAATAGAAATATTAGAATAAAAAAAGAGCAAGAATAGAATGATATAAAAGCTTTGCAATGAAGTACTTTTCCCAAAATTAGATATTGGAAATAAATGTATTGTGGCGGCAGGAAGTGTTGTTACAAATGTTGTTCCGGATTATAGTGTTGTTGCAGAAGTTCCGACTAAAATAATAAAGAAGTATGATTTTGAAATGCATAGTTGGATAAATATTAAATAATTATTGTTTTACTAAAATATAAAAGGAGTTGCTTATGAAGAAGTATCGCAGAGATTTAGATATATTAAAAGGAATTGCTATTTTAGCAGTTGTTATATACCACATGGGATTTTTAAAATCAGGATATTTAGGAGTTGATATATTTTTATTAATAAATGGTTTTTTTGTCATACCATCTATTTATAATAAAGTAAAAAATAACGAATTCAAATATTTTGATTTTTTAAAAAATAAGTATATTAGATTAGCACCATTGGTAATAATGGCATGTATTATAGTAATGATAATAGGTTTTATAGGGATGTTACCAGATGATTATGAAAATTTGACACAAAGTGTGATAGCATCTTTAGGATTTTCACAAAATATTTTATCAGCAATTACTACTAAAGATTATTGGAATATAATTAATGAATATAAACCATTAATGCATTTTTGGTATATAGGAATATTAATGGAGTTTTATATAGTAATTCCCTTAATTATATACTTAGCTAAAAAAATTTCAGAAAAATGCAATAAAGATTTTAAAAATATTACAATAGCGATTTTAGCGATTTTGACAGTAATATCATTTATATTATTTTTATTACCGACATTTAGCGATGGAAATAAATTTTATTATATATTTTTTAGAATTTGGGAATTACTTTTAGGAGGAATTATATATTTTATTTTAGATTCTACAGAAAATAAAATTAGAAAGAATAAAATAGCCAAATATACTAGTATTTGTATAATATTAATAATTTTATTACTAGGAACTATTAATACAAATTATAACACTTTTTGGGAAGATCGTATTGTTCCAATTGGATCAAAACAAGTATATAATAGTAATTTGATATTACCAAATAACATAGCTATTATAATTACACTTTTATTCTCAGGGAGTTTTATATTTAGAGATAGATGTGAATTTAAATGTAATATTTTAGAGAAAATAGGAAAAATGAGTTATAGTATATTTGTGTGGCATCAACCAATATTAGCGTTTTATAGATATTTTGTAGAATATAAATTATCATTAACTACGACTATTATATATATATTAATAGTACTACTTATATCTTATGCTTCTTATAGGTTTATAGAACAAAAATTAAAAAACAATAAAAAGACATTACTTTCCTGTATAGTTTTAACTGTAATCATAGCTATAGTAGCTTTTATTATATATTTAAATGCTGGAGTTGTAAGAAATGTTCCTGAATTAGATATAAATAAAGATAGTGTACATTATAAAATGCATGCGGAGTATGTTGATAGAGTATATAAATATGACAGCGATTTTAAAAAAAGTGAAAAAATAAAAATATTAGTTGTAGGTAATTCGTTTGCAAGAGATTTTGCTAATATATTATTGGAATCAAAAATTAGTGAAAATATAGATTTATCATATGCATATTCATTAAATACATCTTATATAGAGAGATTGAAAAAGTGTGATTATATATTTTATTTTGGATATAAAAGTGATATCCAAGGATATGTATGGGAAAACATAAAAGAAGATTGCACAGTATATGGAATTGGAACTAAAAATTTTGGTGAAAGTAATGGAGCTATATATTCAAAAAGATTTTGTGAGAATTATTTTGAGCAAACTATAAAATTGAATGAATCATATAAAAATTTAAACAGAGATTTAAAAGACGAATGGAAAGATCAGTATATAGATTTAATTTCGCTTGTACAAAATCAAAAAGGAGAAATAAAAGTATTTACTGATGAAAATAAATTTATTAGTCAAGATTGTCACCATCTAACAAAAGCTGGGGCAAAATATTATTCAAAGTTAATTAATTTTGAAAAAATTATAATTGATAAAAATAAAATAAAAGAGGTATTAATTTGAAAGTAAAACAAATAATAAAAAGGATAATATATGGATCAAAATCAACATCTGATTCATATATTAAGTATTTAAGAAAAAATGGATGCTTTGTAGGAGAAAATACATATTTTTTTAAGCCTGAAAGTGTTAATATAGATAGAAGTAGATTAAAATATATATCTATAGGAAATAATTGTAAAATTACAGAAGGTGTTTCAATCATTGCACATGATTATAGTTGGACAACATTAATAAATACAAATAAGGAAATTTTGCCTACAGGAGGAAAAAAATTAACATTGGAAATAATGTATTTATAGGAATGAAATCAATGATTATAAAAAATGTTAAAATTGGAGACAATGTAATAATAGGAGCATGCTCTGTAGTTACAAAAGATATTCCAAACAATTCAGTGGTTGCAGGAAATCCAGCTTGTATAATCTGTACTTTAGATGAATTATATGAAAAAAATAAACGAACATTTTTAGATAATTTATTAAATGAAGCTAAAATATTTAAAGAGAACTATAGAAGATTGCCTAAAATAGAGGAAACAGGATATTTTATGATTTCTTTTATGGAAAGAAATGAAGATAATTATAATAAGTATTGTAAATTGGGTTTTAATGGTAATGATTTAAATATGTTAAGACAGGCATTTTTTAATACAAAGCCAATATTCAGTGATTATAGTGAATATTGCAAATTTTTAAATGAAAATATATAAAGATGTTTTGAACAGAAATTAGTTTGTAAGAAAAGAGGAATAAAAATGAAAAAAGTTTTAATAACTGGTGGAGCAGGTTTTATAGGAAGTAATTTAGCTCTAAAATTAAAAGATAAAGGATATGAAGTAGTAGTATTAGATAATTTGAGTAAACAAATACATGGAGAAAATTCAGAAAAATCTTATACATATTCATTAATAAAAGATAAGGTAAAATTTATAAAAGGAGATGTAAAAGATAGAACGGCATGGGATGAAGCTTTAACTGATGATATAGATTTAGTAATACATTTAGCAGCAGAAACAGGAACAGGACAATCTATGTATGAAATAGAAAAGTATATAGATACAAATGTAAAAGGTACAGCAATATTATTGGACAAAATTGTAAACGAAAAATTAAATGTAAAAAAAATAATTGTTGCTTCATCAAGAGCAATATATGGAGAAGGAAAATTTTATTGTGAAGAGCATGGAATTGTTTATCCAGAATCAAGAAAAGATGAAGATATGAAAAAAGGAGATTTTAATGTTAAATGTCCTATTTGTGGAAAAAATGTAAAAATGGAATTAACAGATGAAGAATCAAAATCTCATCCAACATCAGTTTATGGATATACAAAAAAAGCACAAGAAGAGTTGTCAATATTAGTTGGAAAGTCAATAAACTTACCTGTAGTAGGATTTAGATTTCAAAATGTATATGGACCAGGACAATCATTAAAAAACCCTTACACGGGAATATTGTCAATATTCTCAACACAAATAAAAAATGGTAATGATATAAATATATTTGAAGATGGTAAAGAAACAAGAGATTTTGTTTATATAGATGATATAACAGATGCAATAATTTTATCAATAGATAATGACGAAGCAAATTATGAAGTATTTAATGTTGGATCTGGAGAAAAATTAGATGTATTAACAATTGCAAATGTATTGAAAGAAAAATATAATTCTAATGTAAATATTAAAATATCAGGAAATTATAGATTAGGAGATATTAAGGATAATCAAGCAGATTTAACAAAAATACATAAAATATTAGGATATGAGCCAAAAGTTAATTTTAAAACAGGAATTTCTAATTTTGTTGATTGGGTAGAAAAACAAGAGATTGAAGAAGATAATTATAAAAAATCAATTGAAGAAATGAAGGCAAAAGGATTATATAAATAAGAAAATTTGCCGAATGGTATAAAGAATTTTATATGTAATATGAAAGAGGAAATTAGTATGAAAATAACAGTAGCAGGAACAGGTTATGTTGGACTATCTTTAGCAACATTATTAAGTCAAAAAAATGAGGTAATAGCATTAGATGTTATACCAGAAAAAGTAGAAATGATAAATAATCGTATATCGCCAATACAAGATGAATATATACAAGAATATTTTAAAGAAAAAGATTTAAACTTGAGAGCAACATTAGATTATAAAGAAGCTTTAAAAGACGCAGATTTTGTTATTATTTCTACACCTACAAATTATGATGAAGTAACAAACTATTTTGATACATCGTCAGTAGAAGATATAATAAAAAAAGTAAAAGAAATAAATAATCCTAAAACAACAATGGTAGTTAAATCTACAATACCAGTTGGCTTTGTAAATAGTATGAAAGAAAAATATGGAATAAACAATATATTCTTTTCGCCAGAATTTTTAAGAGAAGGACGAGCTTTATATGATAATTTATATCCTTCAAGAATAATAGTTGGAGATAAAGGTGAAAAGGGAAAAATATTTGCTAAATTATTAGAAGAAGCATCATTAAAAGAAGATGTAGTTATTAAATTTATGGATAGTACAGAAGCTGAAGCTGTTAAATTATTTGCAAATACATACTTAGCATTAAGAGTTGCATATTTTAATGAACTTGATACTTATGCAGAAGTAAAAGGATTAAACACAAAAGATATTATAGATGGAGTATGCTTAGATCCTAGAATTGGAAATCATTATAATAATCCATCTTTTGGATATGGTGGATATTGTCTTCCAAAAGATACAAAACAATTAAAAGCTAATTATAAAGATGTTCCAGAAAATTTAATTAGTGCAATAGTTTCAAGCAACAGCACAAGGAAAGATCATATTGCAGATGAAATAATTGCTAAAAAACCAAATGCTGTAGGAGTATACAGATTAACAATGAAGTCAGGTTCAGATAACTTTAGAGCAAGCTCTATTCAAGGCATTATGAAAAGAATAAAAGCAAAAGGAATAGAAGTTGTAGTATATGAACCAACATTGAAAGACGATAGTTTCTTTAATAGTAAAGTTATTAAAGATTTAGAAGAATTTAAAAATATTTCTGATGTAATTATTGCAAATAGAATGGAAGAAATTTTAAATGATGTAAAAGAAAAAGTATATACAAGAGATTTATATGCAAGAGACTAATAAAAAAGTAAATTTAAAAGTCGAAAAATGTCATAAAGTTTTCATAAAAACAATTGACAATTCGCATAATATAGCATATAATGAATATATTAAAGTTAAGGTGATTCCATACCGATTTAAGTTGGAAACTATAGAAAGCTTAGGTGAACCCATACCGATTTAAGTTGGGAGCTATAGAAAGTTTAGGTGAACCCATACCGATTTAAGTTGGGAACTATAATAGGGGCATAGTTTTGAAAAAAATTATGCCCTTAATTTTTTTCAAAAGGAGTTTTTATGTCGAAAAATAATTTTAAATTCATTAAAGTTGATCCAAATTATATTAGTTTTTTATTAAAATATGATAACAAAGTTTCTTATAATGAAATTTTGTTAAAGAAAGAAAATAGGCCATTTTTAGGAATTTTATTTAATATTAATAATAAAAATTATTATGCTCCATTATCTTCTAAAAAAAATAAATTGCTAAAACTACATAAAATTTATAAAAAAACAAAGAAAAATAATATAGATTTATTTTTTATTGAAGATAAAAAAGGAAAATTATTATCAGTTATAAATCTAAATAATATGATTCCAGTAGCAGTAAATAGTATAATAGAATTTAATATAAAAAAAGATAAAAATGCAAATTTATTAGAAAAAGAAATTGAATTTTGTAATAATTCTAAAAACAAAAAAGAAATAAAAGAAAGAGCAATCAAACTATATAACATTGTTAGAAATCACACAAATGAAAATATAGAGAAAAGATGTTGTAATTTTAAATTATTAGAAGAAAAATGTGAAGAATATGAAGGAAAAAGTATAATAAACGTTTGACAATATTCCCAATAAAATATATAATAATTGCATATGTAAAATGCTAAAAATAATATATTTTAAGCAAAATTAGGAGAATATATAAATGGACAAAGTACAAGTATTATTATCAACTTATAATGGAGAAAAATATATAAAAGAACAAATAGAAAGTATATTAAACCAAAAAGAAGTAGAAATAGCCTTACTCATAAGAGATGATGGTTCAACAGATAAAACAATACAAATACTTGAAGAACTTGCAATGAATAATGAAAATATTACAGTCTATAAGGACGAAAATTTAGGTCCTGCTAGAAGTTTCATGGACTTAATTGAAAAATCTGACGAATATGATTATTATGCATTTTCAGATCAAGATGATGTATGGAAACCTAAAAAGTTGATTTCTGCAATAAACAAACTAAAAGAATACAACAATACACCAGCATTATATATGTCTGCATTAGAGATAGTAGATACAAATTTAAAATATATAGAAACAAAAAAAGTAGAGGGAAACTTTACTTTAGAAGGAGAAATAATAAAAAATTTTGCTACAGGTTGTACACAGGTTTTTAACAAAAATTTATGCAATATCATAAAACAATACAAACCTAAATATATCATAATGCATGATTCATGGATAACTAGAGTATGCTATGCAATAGGTGGAAATGTAATTATAGATGAGAATAGTTATATAAAATATCGACAACACGAAAAAAATGTACTTGGATATAAAGATGATGGATTTCAAAAATTAAAAAGACAGTATAAAATAGCATTTAAAGATAAAATAAGTATGAGAGTAAATATTGCAAAAGAATTAAAAAATGGATACGAAAAATTATTAACTGAAGAAGCAAAGCAAGTAGTAGAAAATCTTATAAAATATCAAGAAGATAAAAATGCAAAAAAATGGCTATTACACAATGAAAAATTTAGAACTAATAATCCTAAGATGAATTTGAAAATGAAATTAGCAATTATTTTAAATAAATTTTAATTAAGAAAGAGAAAATTATGGAAGAAAAGAATGTTTTTATTATAGGCTCAAATGGAATACCTGCTAATTATGGAGGTTTTGAAACATTTGTAGAAAATCTAACAGCTAAAAAAATAAATAAAAATATAAAATATCATGTGGCTTGTATAGGAGAAGACAATAGCGAATTTACATACAATAATGCAAGATGTTTTAATGTAAAACTACCTAATATAGGTCCTGCAAAAGCAGAATATTATGATATGGAAGCATTAGAAAGAACAATAAAATATATAAAGAAAAATAAAATTCAAAATGCAATAGTATATGTTTTAGGAACAGGAGTAGGTTTATTTATATGGTATTATAAAAGAAAACTACATAAACTAAATGCTAAATTGTATGTAAATCCAGATGGATGCGAATGGAAAAGAGCAAAATGGAATTATGTATTAAGAAAGTTCTTTAAAGTGTGTGAGGGTAAAATGGCCAAACATGCAGATTTGCTAATATGTGATTCTGTTAACATTGAAAAATATATAAAAGAAGAATATAAAAAATATAAACCAAATACAACGTTTATAGCATATGGTTCGGATATTTCAAACAAAGAAGAAGCAGATGATAATAAATTAAGTGATTGGTATAAAGAAAAAAATATAATAAAAAATGAATATTATTTAATTGTTGGAAGATTTGTTCCAGAAAATAATTATGAAACAATGATAAGAGAGTTTATAAAATCTAAAACTAATAAAGACTTAGTAATAATAACTAATGTTGCAAAAAATAAATTTTATAACGAACTAAAAGAAAAAACAAATTTTGATAAAGATAAAAGAATAAAATTTGTGGGAACAGTATATGACCAAAGTTTACTAAAAAGCATTAGAAAGAATGCATATGCATACTTACATGGACACGAAGTGGGAGGAACAAATCCTTCTTTACTAGAAGCATTAGCAACAACTAATTTAAATTTATTATTAGATGTTGGCTTTAATAAAGAAGTAGCAAAAGAAAGTGCGATATATTGGAATAAAGAAAAAGACAATCTATCAAGTTTAATAAATAACGTAGACAATATGGAAAAACAAAAAATAGAAGAATATGGAGTTAAATCAAAACAAGGAATAGAAGAAGATTATAATTGGGAAAAAATAGTAAAACAATATGAAAAAATTTTTGTTTAATGTATTGCATACAACTAATTAATTAGATATAATATTTATGTTGAAAAAATAAAAAACAGGGGAGAAAGAAATGGAAGAATTAGATTTAAAAGAATTATTTAGCATGTTTTGGACAAGAAAAGTACACATTATATTAATAACATTAATTTTTATGGTAATAGGAGCAATATATTCATATGTATTCGTAACACCTAAATATATGTCATATACTACATTACTTTTAGCAACATCATCAGAAGATACAAACAAATCAAGTACAATTACAACAACAGATATTACATTATATAATAACTTAGTTTCAACTTATAGTGAATTAATAAAAAGCAAGAGCGTATTAGTACCAGTTATAAATAACTTAAATATAAATAAAACCGAAGATGCCCTAAAAGAAGCAATAACAGTAAGTGCTAGAAAAAACACACAAATAATTGAAATAGATGTTACAGATAGTAATCCAACAGAAGCAAAAATAATTGCAGATGAAATTGCAAAAGTATTTATGACACAAGTATCTGATATTTATAAAATTAACAATGTTCATGTTGTTGATGAAGCAGAAATTGCAACTACACCTTATAACATAAATCACGTAAAAGATATTGTAATGTTTGCATTTATTGGTTTAGTAGTAGCTTGTATATATGTAATTCTTGCAAATATGTTAGATACTACTGTAAAAACTAAAGAAGATGTGGAAAAGAAATTAGGACTTACAGTACTTACAATTATACCACTAAATAATTTTGATGATATGATGAAAAACAACAGAAAAGGAGGAAGAAGATAATGAAAAAAGAAATTATTACATATAGAGATCCTAAATCTCCAATATCTGAAATATTTAGAACATTAAGAACTACTATACAATTTACAAATACTAAAAAAGGATTAAAATCTTTATTAATTACTTCTACATCTCCATCTGAAGGAAAAAGCTGGGTTTCAGCAAATCTTGCAGTTGCTTTTGCACAAGCTGGTAAAAAAGTAATTTTAGTAGATTGTGATATGAGAAAAGGTAGACAATTTTCAATATTTAATGTTGCACCAACTCCAGGACTTTCAAACTTTTTATCTGGTATAAATTCAAATGGTGAAGATAGTAATCCAAATATATTATCTTATATAAAAGAAACAGAAGTAGAAAATTTATATATAATAACAGCAGGAAATATCCCACCAAATCCTTCTGAATTGTTAGTTTCAGAGCAAATGATAGATACAGTAGAAGCATTAGAACAAGTATGCGACTTAGTTATATTTGATGGAACACCAAGTTCACTAGTCACAGATGCCGTTATTATATCTAGATTCGTAGATACAACATTAATTGTTTCTGCATATAAAACAACAAAAATGGATGACTTAGAAAAAGTAAAAAGAGATATATTAAATGTTGGTGGAAAAATAGCAGGTGTAGTTATAAATAAAATGCCTGTATCTCAAAAACAATACTATGCAACATATTATTATGGAAATTCTAATATGAAGTTAGGAAGTAAAAAACCAACAAAAGCAGATATAGAAATGCAAGCAGAATTTAGAAGAAAAGAAACTAAAGCAAAAGCAAAAAACGTTATAAGTCAAAATAATCCAAAAAGTGAAGAGAAAAAAATATATAATTATGAAAAAGAAGAAAAAGTTCCAGTAAAGAAAACAGCACAAAAAGAAGAAATTGATGCAGAAGTTTTATTAAAACAAATGAATAACTACGTAAATGAAGAAAAAAACAAATTGGAAAAGGAAGATAAATAATGATAGATTTTCATTCACATATTATATTTGAAGTTGATGATGGTTCGCAAAGTATAGAAGAGAGTATAAGATTAGTAAAAGAAGCTAAAAGAGCAGGCTTTAATGCAATAATTGCTACTCCTCATTATATGGAAGATTATTATATGTGTAACTATAATCAAATAGAAGAAAAAATACAAATGTTAGAAGAAAAAATTGAAGATGTAGGAGTTGTTATATATCATGCAAACGAAATATATACAACAACAAATATGAGAGAAATTTTAGATAATGGAATAGCAACAACCATAAATGATAGCAAATATGTATTATTTGAACTTCCTATGAACGAAAAGCCAATGAATATGTTAGAAGTTATATATCAAATAAAAGAAAGTGGAAGAGTTCCAATTATAGCTCACCCAGAAAGATATACATATGTTCAAAAAGATCCCAATATGTTAATAGAACTTATAGATGAAGGAGTATTATTTCAATCAAATTTTGGAAGTATAATAGGACAATATGGAGAACATGCCAAGAAAACAGTAAAACAATTATTAAAAAATAATTTTATACATTTTTTAGGTAGTGATGTTCATAGAACTAATTCTATATACACAAGAATGGATGAAGTAATAGATACTTTAGAAAAAACAATAAGTAAAGAGAAAATAAGAGAATTAACATATATAAATCCTAGAACTGTGTTAGAAAATAAAGAATTAGAAATAGAAAATCCAAATAAAATAAAAGAAGGATTTTGGAGCAATATTTTTTAATTAATTTAATGAAAATATGTTGAAAAATATTAAAAATAATTATAAAATAAAAAAGAACATAAGAAAAAATAAGGAGGAAAAACAAATGACACCAATTATTAATTTATCAGACCCATATACAATATTAATAACTTTAGTACTATTTGTATTAGTTCTATGGTTAGCAAGGGAAACAAAAAAGAGTTCAATAGTAGGAACAATGTTAGTTGTATTTTTAGCTATTATAGTTGGACATTCAATTGAATACGTAATAACACAAGACACAACAGGAGAAATAATAGAAATTATTTCCAAAAGTATAGCAATGGACTTTATATTTATATTCCTTTCTTTTATTACATATCTTTGGATAGATGATATAGAATCAAAAGAAAAGAAGAAAAAAAGTTTAGATAATAGTCTAGATTGGTTCTGGAAAAAAGTATAGTAAATTAAAAATAAATGGACGTCATTTTTATAAAAGCTAGAAAGGCGTCTTATTTTTTTGAAAATGAGATTATAATTAAGAATTTATTAAAACTATAAAAATACTATAAATAATGTTGACTAAAACATTTAAATAGAAGATAATAATATAGAAAATAAAAAAGAATAGGATAATTATTAAATGGAAAGAATTAAAAAAGTAATTAAAAATTTGGCACTATTTTTTATATTAATAGTGTTAACATTTTATATAATTTTCAAAGATCAAGATGTTTCACAAATCTTTGAAGTTGTAAGAAGTGCAAAAAAAGAATTTATATTAATTGCAATTTTGTGTATGTGCTTTTATATTTTGTGTGAGGCAACAAATATAAGAAGAACGTTAAAAGCATTAAATGAAAAAACAAAACTTATAAGTAATATAAAATATGCATTAATTGGTTTCTTTTTTAGCGGAATTACACCTGCTGCAAGTGGAGGACAACCAATGCAAATTTACTTTATGCATAAGGACAAAATATCTGTAGCAAATTCTACTTTAGCACTCCTAATCAATTTAACATGTATGCAAATTGTAACAATCTCAACAGCATTATTTAGCGTTATATTTAATCACAAGTATTTAAATAAAGCATTAATAGGATTATTTATATTAGGAATAGTATTAAACTCTACAGCTCTTACATTACTCATTATTTCTATATTTTCTAAAAGAGCTACAAAATGGATAATTGATTTTTCGATAAAAGTATTGAAATTTTTTAAAGTTAAAAATATAGAAGAAAAAAGATTAAGATTTGAACAAGAATTAACTAAATATCAAGGAAGTACAGATTATATAAAAAATAATAAATTTGTAGCATTAAAAACATTAATTACTACATATTTTCAATTTATAGCATTTTATAGTATTTCATATTGGGTATACAGAGCTTTTGGAATGAATGAAAAATCGATATTTTCTATAATTACATTACAATCAATGCTATATGCTACAGTATCCGGAATACCATCTCCAGGAGCAGTAGGAGTAAGTGAAGGCGGATTTATAGCAATATTTAGTAAAATATATCCTAAAAATATGATAAATGGAGCAATGATTCTGAGCAGAGGTATAAATTTCTATCTATTTATAGCGCTAAGTGCAATAGTAGTAATTGTTAGTACTATAAAAGAAAAGAAAGAAGAAAAAAATGAAATAGAAGAAAATGACGAATAAAGTTGAAAAATATCGACAAATAGTATATAATGCTATAGAAAATAAATGGGAGTAATAAATATGATAAATATACTTTTATGTGGAAATAAAAAAGTTTTTGATGGTGCACTTAGTGAATTAATTTCTATAACAAATAAAACCAAAGAAGCAATTTGTTGTTATATATTTACAATGGATGTATCTAGAATAAATCCAAACTATACTTGTATAGAAGAAAGACAAGTTGATTTCTTAAATGAAGTGGTTCAAGAAAAAAACAAGGACAATAAAGTTATACGAGTTGATGTAACTGACCTATATGAAGAAGAATTTGGAAAATGTAAAAATGAAAATGCATATTGTACACCATACACATTATTAAGGTTATTAACAGATAAAGTTCCAAACATTCCAGATAAAATTTTATACTTAGACATAGATATGATGGCTAATAAAGACATTTCGAAATTATATAATACAGACATTTCAGAGTATGAATATGCAGCGGTAAAAGAAAAATATGGTTCAATGATTCTATATCCAGATTATATTAATGCGGGAATGCTGCTTTTAAATATGAAAAAAATAAAAGAGACAAAATTACTAGAAAAAGCAAGAAATTTAATAAGAAATAAAAAAATGATATTTGCAGATCAAGATGCAGTGTATCATTCTACAACTAAGAAGTTATTACTTCCAAGAAAATATAATGAACAAAGCAAATTTAATAGAAAAGATACTGTAATTTGCCATTTTTGCAAAAGACTTATGTTTTTACCATATCCACATACAGAAAACTATAAACAATGGCAAATAGAAGAAATACACAAAGAATTAAAATGCTATTCTTTCGATGAAGATTTGGAAGAGTATACAAAAATGAAAGAAAAATATGAAAAAAGAGTAGGAGAAAAAATAAATGAATAATAAGCTAGAAAATATACCAATATTTTTTACAATAGATGATGGATATACACCATTTTTGGCAGTAGCATTACAATCATTAATAGAAAATGCAAGTAAAAATTATAACTATTGTATAAAAGTGTTACACACAAATGTATGTGAAGAACATAAAAAACAAATAAAAAAATATGAATGCGAAAACGTAAATATAGAATTTGTAGATTTAAGTTATTATATAGAAAAAGTAAAAGACAAATTATATACAAGGGACTATTACACAAATACAACATATTTTAGATTGTTTTTACCAGAACTATATCCACAATATGATAAAGTTGTATATTTAGATAGTGATATTATAGTAGTAGGAGATATATCAGAATTATATAATGTGGATATGGGTACAAACTTAATTACTGCTGCACCAGATGATATAATTCAGTATAATAAAGTATTTCAAGATTATGCAGAGTTAGTAGTTGGTGTTGCTAAATATCAACATTACTTTAATGCAGGTGTGTTATTAATGAATTTAGACCAATTAAGAAAATTTAAATTTCAAGAGAAGTTCTTATATTTGTTAGGTACAGTTAAATTCTCAGTAGCACAAGATCAAGACTACTTAAACAGATTATGCAAAGGAAGAACAACATTAATCAGTCATGATTGGAACGTAATGCCATATGTAAATGAAGAAACAAAAAAAGAAGATATAAAATTGATACATTATAATTTTGCATATAAACCATGGCATTTTGAAGATGTTACATATAATGAATATTTTTGGAAATATGCTCAAAAAACAGAATTTTATGATGAAATTATAAAAATAAAAGAAAGTTATACAGAAGAGCAAAAATTTGAAGATAGGGAAGCAGAAAGAAACCTAGTAGAACTTGCAACAAAAGAGAATGCATGCGTAGGTGATGATAGAATAAATAGGAGATAGTTTAATGAATACTAAAAGGGTATTAGCAAGAATAGTAAAAAAGGATGAAGAACAAGACACAATAAAGGAAAAATCACAAGACAGAATAGATGTTTTAAAAAGAATAGAACAATTAGAAAAAGAAGGAAAATTTGATGTAGATGCTGAAAATGATCCACCTACAATAGTATTAACTCCAGAAAATATAGATTATTTAAGAAGTAAAATGACAAGTAAAATAAAAAGGGTATTTGCAAACGAAGTAGGGGAAAGATTTTTAGATAATTTATTAAAAAATAATAAATTGATAATAAAGGATGTAAGAGGAATAGAAAATCTAAATAAAGTGTCAACAGGAGCAATAGTAACATGTAATCATTTTAATCCATTTGATTGTTTTACAATAGAAAAAGTATTTAGAATGTCTGGAAAAATAGAAGAAAAAAGATTGTACAAAGTAATAAGAGAAGGAAATTATACAAACTTTCCAGGATTATATGGATTCTTTTTTAGAAACTGTGATACATTACCTCTAAGTTCAAATAAAAGAACGATGATTCAATTCATGAAAGCTGTTAATATACTATTACAAAAGGGAGATTTTATACTAATTTATCCTGAACAAAGTTTATGGTGGAATTATAGAAAACCAAAGCCATTAAAAAATGGAGCTTTTAAAATGGCAGTAAGAAACAATGTACCAGTTATACCAATATTTATAACAATGGAAGACAGTGATATAATAGGAGATGATGGTTTTCCAATTCAAGAATATATTGTAAATATAGCAGAGCCAATTTACCCAGACAACAACTTGCAACCAAAAGAAAGAGTAGAAAAATTATTAAATAAGAATTTTGAAATATGGAAAAATATATATGAAGATTTTTATAAAATCCCATTAGAATATACTACTAAAAAGGAAAATACAAAAAATGAAAAATAGAGAAGTAATATATTATAAAGACGAACTAAACGATGAATTTTCTACAGCAAAAATAGAAGCAAAAAAGAAGGTGTGACACACATGACAATGCAGGAAGCGGTCATAAAAAATATTGATACGGATTACTCGTACCAGCTTGCAAAACGGATGGAGCAGTTTCGCTCAAACGAGAAACTCGGTTACCGTCCTGCGGGTTCGAAGGCAGAATTCCTGACAGGGGAAATGTTAAAGGATGAGATGCAAAAACTTGGACTGTCGGATGTATGTAAAAATGCGGTTACCGTGGATGGCTGGGAGTTTAAAAATGCGGAGCTTACGTTTGAAACGAAAGAGGGAAAAAGGCATACCGCATTGCTCGGGGCATATCAGACAGATTTTGTAACGGACGGTGAGCAGGCATTTTCCCTGATGTATCTTGGAAAGGGAACAGAAGCGGATTATGAAGGGAAAGATGTAACCGGAAAACTGGTGTTAGTGGATATCAACCAGAGAGATGAGTGGTGGATCAATTATCCGGTTTATCAGGCACATTTAAAAGGTGCGGCGGCAGTGATCGCTGTGCAGTGTGGCGGTTATGGAGAAGTCGATGCGAAGGCACTCAA
>OIWT01001846.1_pt1 | contig 23723 bp, 37 predicted proteins | sample 1587701 | NCBI WGS metagenome assembly OIWT01 (sample SAMEA3888904, study PRJEB22519) | human gut metagenome | biome: human gut; feature: human-associated habitat; material: faeces | place: Denmark | collected 2009
GCGGTCAGGTCACGCACCTTGCGGGCCGGAATGCCGCTCCACAGCTCGCCACTGCCCACCGTCTTGTGGGGCGTCACGACGGAGCCGGGAGCGATGGCCGCTCCCTCGCAGATGTGGGAGAAGTCGAGGACGGTGGCTCCCTCGCCGATCAGGCAGTTGTCGTCGATGGTGCAGGCGTGGATGATGGAATCGGTTCCGATCATGACATTGTTTCCGATTGTGGTGGGTCCCTGCTTCGGAGGGCTGTCGACGTGAATCACGACGTTGTCACGAAGATGTGTGTTAGAGCCAATACGGATGGGAGCCACATCGCCTATTCGTGAGGACAGACGGAGAACAACAAACCGCGAATGGTCACTCCGTACCAAGCGGAAGAATTCTTCCCCATCGAGACGTTGCCGGAGATCGAGGCGGACGTGGCAACAAAGCTCGCTTCAGACACAGAAGGCTTCTGATCCAGTGCCGTTTGGACGCGGCAGGAAGGACACACTAAGAACGTGAATACCTACCCCAATCGCAAACATTCCTCAATCACCGCCTTCCTTCCCTGCATCTTCACACCCATCGAATCGAATGACCTCCCAAGACCCTTGCATGCCTTTCCAACAACACGAGCACAAGCTTCCATCTTTCTTCGAATGAGAAGTGTTGAGATAGAACGATACGATTAAATTGCGAACGGTGGCTCTCTGCTAAAGAAACCAAGTGATTCTCTCCGGATCGATGAAGGGAGTGGTGAGTCCAACAAAGGAGTGTTGCGGGAGGGTAGAGGATGGACACTAACCAATCCGGTGATGATCCAAGAAACAGCAGCATAATCAAGCTAAAACAGAACTATTTGATTCTCTTCCCGACGTAGTCTCCGTCTGCTTCCTCTTTCCTCCTCTTCCTCGCTGGCTTCACTATCCTTGCATTCTCCTGCGCTGTTCTCTCCATCGAGCGCATCAGCTCCGTGTGCAGCTTGTCCACATCCTTCCAAAAGCATGCAAATCGGCCCCTGTTCAAAACGAGGCTGTTTTTCGTTTCACCCATCACCAATTCTCGTTTCAGCGAAACGATCCTCGCCATCTGCTTTCCGAGGGTCATGACGTCATTCTTCAGCTGTTCTTCCTGGTTGCGTGTGCGCGTAGTCATGTCCTCGAAGAACTGCTTCACTTCTCGCAGAACGAACCGGATTGACTCGAAGGAAGTTGGAGGGAAAATCTGGCACGGAAGCAGTGCGTCACACTCCGGATAGAACGAAACGCCCCGCGGTATGTGGTCCGCACAGAAGAACATCACCTACACGTGAGCTCAAAAAAGGGGGGCCACTCCGTGGGGTGTGGAGAGGAAGAAGTGACAGGCGAGATTGACACACGACGGGTGAAACCACTTGGAGCAGCCGTCGTGCTGGCAGCGAATCACCGAGCCAAACCGGCCGTTGCAGATGGAACAGGGGATAGCGGGAGAAGGCGAGAATGGCGGGAGAACCGCGTCGACGCCCGTAGCGGTTCCGACGTGCGTGGAATCCCGCAGGGTGCCTGAAAGGGTGCCTGAAAGGGTGCCTGAAAGGGCTTGGAGGCAGCGTTTGTGAAGGAGGTGGTTGGAGGTGGTGAGAAGGAGATAGCCGTCGTGGCGGCCACAGAAGGAGCAGCAGCCGGCGTTGAGTTGGGGAATGGCTTGAGCGGAGGCGGAAGTGAAAGAGGAAGCGAAGGAGGAGGGGAAGCGAGTGGTGTAGTCAGCCAGCAGGCAGCGGAGGCAGAGGAAGTCTATGTCGCAGTCACACACAACGCATACAGCGAATGCCATTCTGGACGGCAATCGGGACTTGTTCCTGCTTCCCGCTGCACAGCGCGTGGACTGTGCATCCGCACCCCACACAACACCACCACGCCCCGCGCGCGCCCCGTTGCGGCGCATTACACGAGGTTGGTGGTGCGCTGAAGACAGCGTTCAACACTTGAAGGTCCGTTTGGTTGCTTTGCTTCGCCCAGTCGCACGGCACGTCGCAGGCACAGCAGCAGTCGCCAAACCCGCAGCAGTCACAGCGAAACTCCCGAGGGCGTTTCGTCGGGCAAGGCAAGCGATCGGCATTCCGTGTTCGGATGGTTTGGAGGAGGGATTGGAAACAAAGCCCGCAGTGCTCGTGGCACAGCAGTCGAAGCGGCGAGGGTGGCGTGTCGTGGGCGTTGTCTGTAGCCACGTGGACACTGCCGCCCGTTAGCCACAGACAGCGAAGATGAAAAACGTGGGGGCAGTTGGGGTGCGCGCAGTGGAGAGTGGTCCCAACGGGCAGTCTGCAGAGATAGCAGAGAGGTGGAGTTGTGGATGGAGTCACGGGTGGGAACTGCACAGAAGAGACAAGCGGCGAGCGAGAAGAAGGGTGGACGGCTGTGATGGAGGCCAAGGCGAGGGCCGGAGGGGTGTGAGCCGTCTGCCAGGCAGCGGGAAGCACTTCCGGCTTCTTGTCCCTCACGCGCACCGTGGAGGAGACGAGACGACCCTGCGCGGGAAAGAAGGGCGGGGGAGGGATTCCCGCGGTTTCGGCGTAGTGCGCCTTGTGTGGAGGAGGTGGGAGAAACGGCTCTCCTTGGAAGGTGTCGAGCTCTTCGAGAAGGAGAGAGCAGCCGTCGTCGAAGCGAAACGACAGACCCGGGTGGCACGCCGCACAGAGCAAGTGACAGAAAAAGGGGGTGTTTTGGTCAGCGTGGCAGCGGAAGAGAAAGCCGTGGGTGGCGAAGCAGACGCAGCAGTGAAGGAAGGAAGGGTGCCCGCCGCTGAGCAGAAACAAGCACTTGTCACACCGAAAGGGTGTGGGCGGCGGGCGAAGAAGACAGCTTGGATGCACCTCGCACCCACACACGTCACATTGCAACAAGGCGTCCGAGGAAGGGTCCGACGGGTTGTGCGTCAAATGGCAGACTTGGCACGAGTTGGAGGGAAAAGACGAAGAGTAAACGAGATGACGCAGTGTCGCCAGAACGCGCTTCCGAAGCCAGTGCTCGCCCCAGCGCCTTTGGAGGGAAGCCAAATCCGTCACAGACTCTCTCTCCACCACCCGCGCCCCACATAATCCCTTCTCCACCAGACGGTGGTTCGCCGCGCGGATCGCCTTCACGGCGTCGGCACTCACGCCCTCCTCCACCTTCTCCATCGCCGCCTCCACGCCCGCCTCGGCCGCGCGTAACGCCTCCTCGTCTGCGTTATACAACTCGTCTACACGCGCCCAAAACGCCTGTAGCTCGGTGCTGTTCCCGCGGGAAATGACCCGTTTCTGCGGGGGTGCTTTTCCGACGGGTTGATTGGCGGTCAGAGCGCGTTTGACAACGTCCAGAATGTGCAGGAGCGTGGAGAGAGTGTCTGTGGAGTAGAAGGAGAAGGAGGCGGCCTGGTGGGTGAGGAACCGCTTCTGCGAAGGAGAGAGACGGTGAAAGAAGTGATAGGATTGGAGGCAGAGTTGGAGGGCGGCGGACTGGGAAATGGATTGGGGGTTTTGGAGAACGTGGGGAGCGATGCAGAGAAGGGAAAGGTCGAATGGGGACAGAAGGGATGCTGGGAGGTGAAGGGAAGAGGAAGAGGGTACAGAAGAGAGATGAGTGGATTTGGTAGAATTGGGGGAAGTGGTGGGAAAGAGTGTGGTGTTGAAGGCTAGTATGGGCACGGTTGCACATGACGACGATGCGGTAGGATTGTTTCTACGGGTGAACGAGTTCCAGAAATCGGGACGAAAAAGACGACTTCGTAAAAGAAGGAATTCCAGTGCATGATCCAGCAGTGCATGTGGAACTGGCAATTGCACGTGTGAACTCCACACCGAAGACCAAAGGACTGAATGGGCTGTTTGCAGATCTCGCAGAAATGCATGCCGGGGCTCTTTGCAACGTCACAGACGATGCCCAGTGAGCTAGGAATCTTGCAGGGAAGTTTGCTTGCATCCTGAGCCAGAGGCAATAGCGCATCGCAATCTACATGAAAGTGCAACAAGGAAGAGTACAAGGAAGGGAAGCGGGATTCAGGCATATGTGCATGAGTTTGCCGTTATGCAGAGTGGGAAAGAAGAAGAATGGCGAATGGAGTACCAGCTTGCTCTGGTCGAGGTAAAAACCACATCCGGGGTGAGCAAGAAGGCAGATCGTGTGCGCGAACATTGTGTCACTGACAGGCGTGAATGGGGAATAGAATTGCTACAATGGAGGAAAGAAACGATCGATACCGTATTGCAGATACAGCACGTCGGCTGGGCGGAGCAGCCCTTCCTGCAGGAATAGCAAAGCCAGGGTTGGCTCACGACACTCACGCCATAGCAATACTGATGCACGATGATATGGCATTTCGAGCACTGGAGCAGTGGGTCGTAGGTGGACGTGCAGCGACCGCAAATCCTAGTTGCTCATCCCAACGAATCATCCAAACATGCAAACAGGTACGAGGCTCATTTCTTGTTAATCGGTGAGCACGGAAAGGGTTTCAATAGAGCGGAAGGCAATCTCAACGCACCGTACACGGGTGCAGGTTCTAATCCATGAATTGCATCTTTAATAGCAACGCAGATGAAAGGAAGTGTATAGAAGGATGAAAACCAGATGCGTCCTCTCACGTGCTAGGAATGACGGTAAGAGATGCATCACAGACACTTCAGCACGAAGCCGAGCTAAATCGCAGGTGCTGCTATCTCCTTAACAAACAAATGATACTACACAAAGCGCATTTCCTTATTCAGGTATTCCACGAAGAGCTCCGGATGGGCCTCGGGATACCTACAATGAAATCAACAGCAAAGGACTACGTGGACAGAGTCGTCGACGGGAAGTGCTGTAACTTGGCCAGCAACGACGCGGGAGTCGCCTTGATCAGGTAGTTGTTCTCTTCCATCGCATCGGCAATCTCATGTTGGTGATTGCCCATCAGCTTCTCGTTCACAACCACAATCAGAGGTATCTGGTGCCGAAGTGTGTCCAATATCGTCCCGGCGCCTATCCTGAAGAGGCAGGGAAAACGCTACCAGCATGCCCGATGACCAAGCGAACCTGGGAGAAGAGAGGGTCCAGAGAGGCGTAATAGTCCTTTGATGTGACATGCATCTACGGGTGACAGAGCATCGTTTTCGCGAATACGTTGTACTTTTCAAAATTGGTCTCACTATACACACTTTTGGAGGATCCGTATTGAACAATGATGCTATCGAATCCCTGCTTTACCAATTCGCGAACAACACCTTCCGAGCAGACTTCGGCGATCAGGTCATCAAACCCCGTTGTCCCTACAGTAACGAGGAGGGTGTGGTCTCGATTCATGGAGGGAAAGATGGTCTCGACGACCGGTGCATGCCGCCGATGGGCGGTATGTGCAGTGTTCAATGGATAGAGAGACCACGAGGAGGCAATTTCACGATTGTGTACAAGATGAACACGATTAAACTCATGCGCCAAGAGTAGTGCCGATTTGGGGAGTGAAACCGCCGTAGGGAGAAACTGAGCAAAACAACTCGTTTCAAGGGCAGATAGCGGGATAGAAAGTTGGCATAATGCGCTTTCTAGAGCTTTATTTATTGTTTGTGTTGCTGTATCACGCGCTGATCACGTGGGCCGTTGAAAAGAAAAACGCTTCGCATCCCCGTATTCAGTTTGGAGAGGTAATCACAGTGCGTCGCACTCTGTCCAAACCCGAAATGCGTCGTGTATTTGAACCTACGCGTATTCCCACCGTTCCTCCTGTTTCGACTCCCTCTCCGACCAGAAATCCTACTGGAAGGCTTCCTGTTCATCGACATCCGTCACCGTTTTCTATGGATGTGCCGGTGTCTGTGAGAGCTAGAGCAATTGAGAGCTACATGCGCTTTGGCGTGAATACGCCGATTTCATTCCATCGTGCTCCTTCCGCAAACTGCAGTCTGGTAGTCGCAATCCGCAGAGAGTGATTTCTAGTGCGAAAAGAGCATGAAGTGCTGTGACACGTATTATTGGAACCGTCTTGACTTGGATAGCTTGGCCGTAATCCCACTGTCGATGAACATTTTGAACGACAAGGCTGTCTTCAACGTGCTCACCCAGTACAAGACGAAGGGCAAGCCGACCTCCTCCTGTTCGAATCGAGAAGGCGGGCCGTCGCTCCCTCTCCTCATCACTAGAGTTTTCCTCCTTCTTCTCCAAAAACAAGGAGTCCTTGTTTGTGGGCTGCAACACCGATGAGCCATTTTCCTTTTGTCAGGAATACTACCTTTTTCAGTATGACGCGACGAATCATCGATGTCAGCGCTTCAAGCGGCAGCCCTGTGCGTCTTCTTTTATCTTCTTATTCAAAGATCGCCCGGACTACGTCTTTTCCGACGTAACCCTCACAACGCAATTATCGTGATGATCTCCTCCGTTCTTCATCCCCAGGCTGAATCGCTTCAACCGTCTCCCCTTCGTTCTCAATCGCTGGGAAGGACCCATCAGCTTCTCCGTTTTCGTCTCCGAAGACGAAGTCGGCCGCCTCGCCAAGGCCCTACTTTCCCTCGATGTCAGAAACAAGGCTATTTTCACAATCTACGTGCGGAAGAACATTGGCAGCTCGAACACTCCCTACTACAGCCTTCCCGATGATGGCGGGAAGAAGGTGTATCCCCGCGGAATGTATCCTATCAATCTTCTTCGCGACTTGTCAATCGAGTCCATCTCGACTTCGCACTACCTTGTCATCGACATTGACGTCTTCGTCTCGACCACGCTGTACCGGAACATCCGGGAGTACGACCAGCAACTCCACAGCGACAACCTGATTCTTCTTTTACCTCTGTTTGACTACAACGAAACGTTTGTGGAGCCGTGCGTCCTGCACAACAAATGCTTGAGGATGTGATGGAGTCATTGTCGCTTCATACGTAGTTGGGAGACCATTCCCCGCACCAAGAAGCAGCTTCTCAGCGGCATTCGGGAGGGCTTCGTGAGCACGGTGATGAAGCAATACCACGTGCGAATCCTTAGGGGGTCTGAGGAATAGGACATCGTGGACGTGGATCGCTGGATGCGGTACAAGAAGCCCACGCCCATTCCCTCGCCGTTTTACGCGCACATGGAGCCGTGAGCATGCGGCCCTCCAGTCACGCGTAGCTATGCCGTGTTCCGGCGGTCCATGCGGAATCCCTTCTTCCACCCGTACTTCTACGACTACGGCGGCGACAAGATGGAGCTGTTCCACCGGCTGCACATGATCGGCGGTGGGCGCGGCGAGTGAGCGTAAGGCGTAGGCTACCGCATGTACGTGCTGTCCACGGACTTCGGCTTCAACATCCCGCACAAGGTGACGAAGATGGCGGAGGAGTACAAGCTGGGGAAGGACGAGGAGCCGATGTTCATCCAGTACGAGATCTTCACGCACTTGTTCAAGAACTGGGACAAGGGTTACCACCTTTACAACCGGAAGCGAAAGGCGAGCAGTCCGCCCAACCCATCCGTATCTGTGCTCTCGCGTGTTTCTTCCCAACAAACAGGCGCTAAAAAACTCTAGTTCCCCATGGCCGTCTTGCGCTTGTAGATCGTGTTCAGGTCGAAGTACCGTCTCCCGGTCCGCAGCGCCAGCTCCTCCAGACTGCAGCACTTCGACAGCGCGTCCATCGTCGCCTGCGTCACCGAGTACGGGTTCGTGTTCCCGTACACCTTGCAGATCGCGTCCTGCACGCCCAGCGAGCTCAGAATGCCGTACATCAGATCACTGCCCTTGATCCCATGGCCCTTGCATGCTACGCCTCACACCTCACGCCCTCGCCCACCCGGCAGGATCTTCACGCGTGTCTGGTTGAACTTGCCGTACACCGGCGCGAACAGCGTGCGGTCCTCGAACAGCTCCACGAACATCCGGCTGTCCACCGACGCCACGTCCGCCTTCGCCGCCGCCTCGGGCGACTTCTCGCTGCGCGCGTAGCCGATCGCCACGCCGCCCGTCTCCGTGCCGTTGCAGGTCAGGACCGCCGAGAGACGCCGCGTCATGTTCGCCTTCTTCTACTCCTCATCGCGCCCGCCCGCGCCCACCTTGTCCACGTGGCGCACGTTCAGAATAAACCCGGTGTCGAACGGTTTCTATGCTTCACTCGCGCCCGCCACAAGTACCGTCATCGCCTCCTCGGACACCTCCTTGCGCCCGCCGGCGATGCGATAGCGCTGGATCAACTGGCCTGTGCATTACACCGCCGCACAACGCCCACGGAACCCGTCCACGTCGAAGTTCACCTCCTCTTCCTCCTCTTCCTCCTCCTCCTTCTCCATGTTGAATGGCGTGGCGGGCGTTTCGGCGGACGTTCCCTCCAACTTGATTCCGTCGAGCATCGAGCGCATGACCTGCTTCGCCTTCGCCTCGTCCATCACCTCCTCCTCCTTCTCGAACACGCACTTCGGAACCTCTTCCTCGCCATCCGCCACCAATTGCTTCATCAGGCGAAGACGCTTCTCGTCGTCCGTGACCGCGCTGTCCCCGTTCAGACTGTTCAACAGCGGCGTCAGCACCTTCTCCGCCAGCGGCTGCAGACGCTCATCCAAGCCATTCACCTTGCGGTAGTCCACCGCCGGGTTGTTGGCGTAGTTCTCGGCGATCTCCTTCTCGCACGACTCGTCGGGAGGCAGGGTCGACCCGGTGAGGGCGACATTCCTCCAGTCGTTGTAGGACTAGGCTAAAGGGTGGAGCAAACGCCGTACCCACACGTCGACTTCGTGGTCGGCCGGGATGTCCTTCGGGCGGACGACGGGGGCCAGAGGCGCCTAGGCGTCAGAAGGAGGGGAGAGTCCCACCAGATCGGTGTCCCAGATCTCGGGCAGGTTCATCTTCTTGGAGAACAGCTACACCTCACCAAACTCCCTCATCCCTACGAACTCCATACGCTTCGTGGGCGGGAGATTCTTCACACAGCGCTTCTAGCCATAATAGGAGGGAGCTGAACGAACGTAGTAGTCCTGGAGACGATCGGCAATCTGCGGGTTCTCCTTAATCTGGTTCGGCAGCCAATTCATCGGCTTGTAGGAGTACTACGCGTTACGCAGACTGCGCAGCCCTACGGGCGAATCCTCGGCTAATGCCTCTTCCAAGTCATTTGCGATTCCGTCTTCCATAATATCGTAATACTCGTCGTTCACGAGCTCTCTGTCGGCATCCGACGGGTACACTGGAGCCTTCAGAGTCGAAGCGCACCGAGCGAACCCCTTGAACGACTTCAGCGAAGAGAGGACACGGTGGTCGGCTCTCCTTAACACGCGCACAGTGCAAAGCATTCCTGTTTGTGCTCTTTTTGAAGCGACAAGGAATGCCTGAAATGGTCCCCTTTTCTGCGGAGACGGGCATTTCGATTGCTTCTTATGCTGAATCCACCCCTAGTCCATCCAGAAGAGAGAGAACGGTAAGTGGCAACAAACAGAGAGAAGATGTCCACAGTACTACCTATGGTCTAAACAGTCTACAGGTCCTTGGTGAGGTTGTTCATGGCCATATCGGACTCGCCCTACACATCACTCTCCCGACCCTCATCGACCTTGGAGCGAACGTAGCCGCCGAGGGAGATGGTATCGACTTCTCCAGTGGCAACGCCGGTCTTGGGGTCCAGACGAGCAATGTTGATCTGCGAATCACACACAAAGGGAAACGAATACCATCACGGAAGCGTGGTCCTGAGCCTCAATCACACGGTTGGTCCAATCGCTATTTCGTTACGGAGAGGACGCAAGCCCTACCATCTGCGAGGCAGGTAGAGTTCAACAGACTGTCCCAGTTCGTTCTGCATTGCTTGAAGAAATCAAAGTGTGTGGAAAGAATCTCTAAAGCCGAGGGAGAGTGGTGCACGTTGGAACTGGATTGTCCGAATCATTCAGTCCTTTTGACTGGGACGGTACGAATCCGAGGGAGGTGGATTCCCATTTTCGTTGCAACTACGAGGCTTTCGGGACTTCCCTATGACTCCTGTCATGTGCGATGCGATCCCCATCTCCAACATCGATTTCGTGTTTATCATATGAAAGCACCCCATTTGGCTTACACATCTTCTGTACGAGAGGGCAGTGAGAGACCTCCCATTGCTACCATCGCTGCAGCGAAATCCGTCATGGAATGTTCCATCCAAGAAACGTGGAAACTGGATCATAGTTTTTTATCGAGCAATCATGTCGGAAACGATTGTATCCAGATTCTGTGCATTGGCGAAGAGAGTGAACGAGCTGTCTACCCAGCTGAACAGAGCGGCTGTACGGGGCGAGGGAGCGGTCTCAGAAGTAGCCTAGAATTGTCGCAGTGAGCAAGAAGAAGCCCGCGGAGAACATCCAAGAGCTGTACGACTACGGACACCGCGATTTCGGCGAGAACTACGTCCAGGAGCTCATGGACAAGTCCGAAGTGCTGCCCAAGGATATCCGGTGGCACCTGATCGGCCACCTGCAGAGCGGGAAGTGCAACCAGCTCATTCGCAAGATCCCGAACCTCTGGGTGATCGAGAGCGTCGACAGCATCAAGCTGGCGGAGAAGCTGAACTCCGCCTGCAAGCTGGCTGAGCGCGCTGACCCGCTGAACGTGTTCGTGGAGGTCCACACCAGCGGAGAGGAGACGTAGTCTCTCTGTGCTTAGAATCATGCGTAGGAAGAGCGGATGTCTTCCCGAGGAGTGCATTCCCCTCGCGGAGTTCATCCTGACCAGCTGCCCCAATCTGCACCTCATGGGCCTGATGACGGTAGGCAAGCTGGACGCTCCCCCAGAGCCCTACTTCCAGGTAGTGCTGACGACGGAGAGTGAGGCGTAGAAGCTGGCCGATCTTCGCAGCGAGCTGCTGGCGAAGCACAGCGAGATTCCGTCGCTGGAGCTGAGCATGGGCATGTCGGGCGACTGGGAGACGGCGGTGAAGATGGGCAGCACCAACATTCGCGTGGGCACGACGATTTTCGGAGCTCGTGTGTACCATTACCTCTGTTTGCAACAAACACGTGTACGGAATGTACTCGCGCAGCTCGTCGTCCCGTCGGAAGGGAATGGAAAAGTGAGCCACGTTCTTGAACACCTTCTCCAGCGCCACCACCTCCTTCTCCGTGCAGCAGTACGGGGTCATGAACACCATCTCGTAGTTGCACATGCCGTACTCCTACGCCTCATGCCCTCGCCTCTCCCCCACGCGGAACTGTTCCACCTTGTTCTCTCTCCCGCACTCGAACAGCACCACCGTCGTTCGCTTGCTCCCGTCAATACACACATCCTCTCCCTGGTACACCTGCGTCCGTTGCGCCCCGCGCGCCAGGTACTGCTTGAGGTGGTCTGGCACCTCGATCTCCTCGATCCACGCATTGCGCGAGCCTATCAGCGTGTACTCCCACGACTCGTCGTTCGGCACCTCCAGCTTCGCCGCGTTCAGACTCGACCCGCCGTTCTTCACACTACACTCAATTCCATCATACACCCGCACAAGTCGTTGCGCTTGCGCCACGTGTCCGTCTGGTTGCTCACCTGCGTGATCGTGCGGAACGGGCAGAACTCGATGGAATACACCTTATCATAGTAGTTCGCACTTCCGCGCTTCATTTCCTTTTCACCTATGTGTCAGCCGCGAAGCGTGTGCGTATACCGAACGGAGCGGAGTAGACGCACTGCGTGAGAAGCGGGAGGAGTTCCAGCTTCTGTCCGAAGAGAGCGGTTAATGCCGACTTGTCCTTCTTCTGCACCAGCGAGAGAACGCCCTCGTAAATCGCCTTGAAGTGGTAGATGTCCTCGTAGCGCTTGCGCTGCTCCTGGGTGATGGACCCCATCGTCTGATAGAAATCGGTAATGTGGTTCGCTTCCTACGGATTACCCTCTCTATCCACTCCCACCTTCGTCATGGATGTGAGAGATGCTTTGATCTTCTTGAACAGCTTCTTCTTGCCCTTCGTGTCGTGGGAAATGGCGAGGCCCGCCTTCTTTCCCTTGTAATCTCCAACGATTCGCTTCAGCACCATCGTGTTCTTTTCCTCACATGTGCTCGTCCAGTTCTGACGCACTGCCTCCCTTTCATCGCTACGCATAACCGATTCCAACGATTTGCACGAGCAATCACAACAGTCGCAAATGCCGTCATCGACGAACATGTTTGAGAAGGATCGCAACACACTAATCGTGAAACCCATCCGCTAAGCACACCCCTCGTCTGTCAGCTCCGTTTTACACACGAAAAATCCCGAATTGCACACGTGCGTCTCCGGCTCGTCGCTTCCGTCCTCACAGTCACAATAGCCATCGTTCACTCTCGAATCGAGAATCTGGATACCGGAGGAGCGACACACAAATGCCGATGCCTCCAGGAACACAGTCATCGCGAGGATAATCAGCACCTTCATCTAGGGTTTAGTGGAATCATCGGGCGCAACACTACGATTGTCCTGGTGAAATCTTTGATTTGCGGATCCACGTCTGTGTGAAGAATGGGGTACCCCCACATTTCCGATACACGTGAGGGGAGGAAGAAAAACGTCAAATGCGCTACGGACAAGTGGTGTTGGGACCTCCGGGTTCTGGAAAATCCACGTACTGCTGCACGCTGCAGAACTACTTCCAGTTGACGAATCGAAAGTGCGTGGTTGTCAATCTCGATCCCGCCAACGAAAATATAACGCACTGCCTATTGAAATGAATAACCAGAAGATATACATGCGATATCAATATAACGGACCTCATTACTCTCGATGATGCCATGACGACCTACTCGTTGGGACCAAATGGAGGTACGTAGGAGTAGTGTGCATAATCACAAGTAGGTTTACTATTCTGCATGGAGTTTTTGTTGAAGAATATGAAATGGCTGTTTGATGCGATCGATGCGGTTCCAGGTCATTTCAATCGTATTTACTCACTTGTTAGATGCATATCTGCTATTCGATTTTCCAGGACAAGTGGAATTGTTCACTGCAAACGACAACATCCGAAAGATCATCCAGGAGATGGACAAGCGGGGAATTCGAGTATGTTCATCACGCTCTCATGATGAATAGTTGTGCAATGTGAATCTCGTCGATTCCTTCTACTGCTCCAACCCGGAGGTGTTCATTTCGGCTGGACTCACGTCGCTGGTGACAATGGTCTATGCAGCCTTTCCGATTCAACGGTAGATCAACTTGGAGCTTCCTTCGGTGAACATTCTCTCCAAGATCGATTTGATTTCCAAATACGGGGACGTGGAATATGATTTGGATTACTACACGGAACTTCCCGACATGACGCGCATGCTGTACGGCGTGGACAGGTTCGTTTTGTGCGTCCGATTGACGCTAGAAAGAACCGGAATTTGGACAAGAGCGTGCCTGACGACGAAGATGCCTGTGATGAGGAGGTGTTTGTGAAGCAGGCAAAGGATCCTTTCCAGCAGCGCTACCGCAAGTAGTCAATCCAAAATGGGATGAGAAACAGACTGTATTGGATGCTGTGCGACATCATCGACGACTACGGACTTCTTTCCTATCTTCCCCTGGACATCCAAGTACCGTAGTGGTGGAGAGATGATGGACAGTCCCCGACGAGCGTACAGAAGATTGTGGACACGATCGACAAGGCGAATGGCTACTCCATTTTCGAGTCTGTGAATCAAAACGAAGTGATGAGCGTGTACGCGAAGGAGGATACGAAGTACGCAGACATGGTGGATGGTGCCTTTTCGCGATGCTATTGACAGCGTAGAAATGAACGAGAAGTACGTGCACCACGAGGACGACTTTGACGATAATGATTTGATTTGGGATTGTTTGTTGCAATGAAACGAGCATTCTTTTTTTGTTTCGCTATAGTTGCCATGGATTTCGATTGTATGAAGAAGGTCATCGATGACCGTAACAGTGTGAGAGTGTTCAACGGGAAGAAGATCGAAGAGGGTGTACTGGAGGAGATTTTGGGATACTCCCTTGTAATCGAGCAGCAGGATGTAACGTAATGCATAGCGCTGCCCCACATCGATGAATACGCAGCCCTACAAGACGATTGTCATTCGCGACCAGGAGAAGAAGGAGGGACTGTCGCGCTGCATGGAATCTGGAAACGACCTGACCGTGAGAACCAGCGGAGCGACGGTCGTTGTTCTTGCCGACCAAGGTTTTGTTTGCGTGCTTACGATCATGGATAGAGCCGGTGAACAGTGTTGTTGACTACGGCAAGTTCGTTTTCTCCGACGATGTCCCTCCCAAGATTCAAAAGCTGATGCGCTACGGTTTGTTCCTGCGCCCCTCTTCACGCGTAGCGTTCGTCACATATTACAGCAACACACTATTGAACGTGTTCTTCGGCTGGATTCTTGATCTGGGTCTCTGGTTCTTCCGCTTCTTCCGCACTTCTCCCGCGCGCATCACCAACCAGGCCTGGTCCTACCAGCAGGCGTCCTTCCTCATCGAGGACATGATCCTCCTCGCCCAGAGCAAGGGCATCAGCTCGCTGATCATGGAGGGTTTCAGCGAAGAAGCCCTCCGCCAGTATCTGAGCATTCCGAAGAGGTGAGGGAAGCGCTGTGGGGTGACGAGTAGATACCAAATCGCGAGTGTGGTTTCCTTTGGCTACACTGATGCGAAGGATGTGAAGAAGACCCCTCGATATGACTTCAGTTTGGTTGTGTAGGGGTGTTCACGCATAGAGGATATGGTGTTCGACGGCAAATTCGGACAGTCGTTTTGATTGTTTGCCTGTTTGTTCAACACGAGAGCTGCGCCGTTTTCGAGAAATAACCGCTCTCTCGCCTCGAATACGGCTTTGATTTCATTTGTTTTATGTTCTATAACCGTAATCCTGAAACTGTTGGGTGCATCATGATTAGGAAACAGTTCGTATCATGGGAAAGGAAACGGTGCCAAGTCAGAGGATTATCTCGCGTCTCTGGAATTCCGAAAGGAAGGGGAAGTTGAAATAGAGTGGAGATCGTTTCGCAGAATGAAGTGGGCAAAGCGCTACATTCTCCTCGATGTGGAAGAATCTGCTGCTGCTCATTGTGTAGAAACAGTATTTTGCCATTTACGAGTCCAAGCGAATGGCAATTACGCACTGCCATGAGCCCATTTCCAAGCTCCTCCGCGTTGATATGGTAACTCTCTCTTCACCCTGTTCATATCGAGTACAATCAGGATCCACTCTGTCTTTCACTGTCTCTGAAGTCTTCCGAGAATGCTGCCCATACGGAGTACCATTTCCGTTTTCAGTCCGTATCCAAGGTGTGTTTGCCGTAGTGGTTTGAATTGTAGAAGGAGGAGTGGTTGTCTTCCTTTCAGAAGGCGATTCTCTATGCATCCAATGCGAATCGGGTTTGCAATCGTAGCTGACTTCAGTCGTAGAATGAACAACTCAAGCAGGAGCAGGATTCGCTTCAGCGCTCGGCTCTCTCCGTTTGATCTTGGTTCCACTCTGATTGTGAAGGACGATGAGGGAGACTACCTTCCATACGAGTCGCACACGCCGCTGTCCTCGAGCGATTCGGATGATGATTACGACAAGAACTGTGCATATTGGATTCTTCCTTCACAACCAGTTTCCTTTGCAGATTCCATGTCTCGCTTCCTCCACAACACTCACATGATGAATCCCATCCCCGTGAAGGCATTTGTTCTCCTCTCCCATCACCCTCAGAAGAGCTTCGCACCACCCTCCATCACCGAAGAAGAGATCTCCTCCAGTGCCCTCCTTCTCCTTCCATCACTCCAAGTGCTTCTCGAAGCCGAACAGGCGTTCACCTCCTTCTTTTCCGACAGTTTCATCGACGAAACGCCCGTCATGGAGGGCTATGGCTGCGCGCTGGGCATCTCCTTCCAAGTGGTGTCGTGAGGCGCGAATGACGCGCAGAACAAGAAGGAGGAGAACGAAGATCGCATGGTGGTCAACACGACGATCGATTGCCTTCTCTCGCCCACCACGCGCAACGCGCCGCCGTCGCTGCACGAGCGTGAAGTGAGTGTGGGGTGGGAGTTTCATTCATAGCGGTTTTGGCGGAATTACCAGATGGGCACGGGCCGCGCGCTGTTTGCGATGTGGGTGAAGGGAGTGTGAGTGATCCCAAGATTTGATGGGCATAACGGGAGTTTCTGCGCCGAGTGGTGCAAAGAGCACTTAGTGGAGATCTTCACACGACTCTTCCAAGAAGGCCACGACGGCGAGTGGTCCCCCATTTTCGAGTTCACGTGTAGGGCGTTGTTGGTAGCAGTGATCCAGGCGATGGAGCAGGCATTGAGCAGTCACTTCGCATTCGTGGACAGCAGCGCCATCAGCGGTTGCACCTGCACGCTGTGCTACCTGCACGACACGGACCTGTTTGCGGCCAATCTGGGAGACACACAGTGCATGTGTGGGTGCGGGGTGATCGTCAGAGCGTTCTTGTTCGGCGCGAGCGGGCGGCGCGAGCTGACGGTGGTGCACAGCGCCGTGCACGACCAGGACCGCATTCGCGAGGCAGGTGGGTGGATTACCTCCAGTGCGGGCGGTGGGTGTGGGTGAGGCGTAGTCAAGGAGGAGACGCGCACGCGCCTCGGCTCCATCATCTCGCCGCCCGGCTCGCCCGTTCTCCACGAGTCCTTCTCGCCTGTTGTGCCGCCCATGAGTGACATCCATGGAGTCATGAACTCAACGTCCACCACTGAGGGTGTCAATGGAGTCACGATGAACTTAACGTCCACCACTGAGGGTGTCAATGGAGTCACGATGAACTCAATCACCACTGATGATATCATGGAAGCTGGACGTGTTGCCACGACACACCCATTCACCTCAGATTCACTGCCGATGGACGCGCTGCCAATGGTGGGCACGGGGTCGCCAAGGCTGACGGCGTCGCGGTCGCTAAAGTACTACGTGAACGGCGAGCTGGAGGTGGCGCGGTCGCTGGGCGACTTCCAACTGAAACAGGGCCGAATTCGGGAGCGGCACTGGAACTTCCCATCGGAGGAGCGGGAGCTGGAGGGCGTGTCTGGGTTCCGCGGGGATGTGGTGAGCGACGTGCCGTTCGTGACGTGAGGGAGTTGGAGGGAAATGAGGGAAAGGTCTCTGAAGCTGAAGAGCGACGACCGGTTTATCGTGATAGCCACGGACGGATTGTGGGAGGTGATCAACCCCCATGCGTGCATGCGGATCGTGAGCGAGCTGATGGAGAAGTACTCGCTGGAGGAGGTGTGCAAAATGCTGTACTGGATATCGCAGCAGAAGGGGAGTTACGACAACATCACTATCATCCTGGTGGATCTGTCCTTTTCTACGGTTGTTTCACTGAAGCAGCCCGTTTCGATTCTTTGTTGGGAGCACGCACTGCTTTGTTTGCGATGAAAGAGGGGGCGAGAAGAGAAGTTGCAAACGAAAAACAATGGAACAAGAAAATCGGCCGGAAATTTGTCACGATTCGGGATCTTGCAATCACCCTGCTTCTAGACGCTGTGTATGCTCCTGTAGGCGAGCATTCCGTTGTTGCTACAGAATGAATACGAGTATTGTGAGTGAAGGGAAAAGGGGGATGATTTCCAGCACTCAACCGTTTTTCTGAGGGAATACGAGCCTATTCTGAAGAACTTTTACTCTCCAAAGCTTTCGTTGGGAAAGAAGGCGCAGCTCATCAACAACAACGAAAACTTGTGGAAGATCGATGTGTTTATGCACGCCTTTTTAGCAATTGTTCACCGATTAGATACAAGAGCAAGGATGACCTCAAATTCGTTCAACAAGTGCTGTTGGACATTTGGGCGTACTACCTTCGTATTCTGGAGAAGCCGGACATATCCTTTTGCTAGATGTCAGGAGTATCCCTAATCGCACTCGTTGTCGGCAGATATTGAAGTGTCCATTTTCACTCTTCTGATCTACACGATTTGCCGCCATGAATACAAGATGGAGTACCTGTGCAAGTGCCAAGGCGTGAATTCGATCGGGATTTCGAAGCGAGGCAGCCACATCACGACGATGTACCGGTAGTGTCGTATTTGCAATTATTACTTGCAGAGACCTCCTCGCAAAGAGCCGCGATCTGTGTTTCCAGAAAATGAAATCGCGAATAGCCACGAATGAAGAATGCAACTTCTGCGGCTGCACCTTTGCCGTCAGCTTCATCCGCGAGGCCGAGTTTCAAAAGCCAACGCTCGACGCCATTTGCGAGGGCTTCACCGAGTGGTGCAACATCACATCGCAGATCAATGTCTACCGCGGCATTCACAACGCCCAGTTCCACAAGTGGCTCCTTCTCTATCCCTCCACTCTAGGTCCGTCAAGCTGATCGTGCGCGAGATCGCCGTCTCCATGTTCGGCGTCTTTTCTTGTGATACCCTTGATTCCTACTTCCAACTCTGCCGAGAGGACGACATGCGTTCCCCCACCCAGTCCGTGAAGGGTGGCTCCCTTTCTTTCTCCTCACGTCTAGTGCAGCGCAAGGTCGCCGACATGTCCTTCTCCGGTGTGTTGAACTCCATCTCCTCCACCCTCCTCCCCAAGCACGCCTCCATCTCCAAAGGCTCCTCGGAGTCCTTCTTCGGCACCACCACCGCCTTCACCGAAGCCTCCACGCCCTCCGTCGACTCCACCGACGAGGGCGGCGCGTTCTCACTCACCTCCTCGCTGCACCTGCCGGCGCACCACGTGCGACTGTCCAGCTCGCCGCAGTTTTCGCCCAACCCTGTGCTGTTCGATGAGAACACGGAGAGTTGCCGCAAGAACTACCGTCGTCTCAGCGTGGCCTGCGTCGCTCTTCCGCACGACGGAATCGGGCGTGATGGGGGTTTGCACGACGGGATCTCCCATGATGGTGATTTGCACGACGGAATCGGGCGTGATGGTGATTTGCACGACGGAATCGCGCACGACATCACACGCGATGATGGAACGCCTGCTGTGACATTACACGACGGAATCTCGCGTGGTGCGGCAATGCACGACGGAATCTCGGAGAAGGACGAGGATTCGGTGCTGGGGGACGAGTCGGATATCGAACTGATGGACTTCCCTTCGCTCCAACCCACCACCACCTACGAGAATGTCAGAAATCGGGCCGGTTTTGACCGATAGATTCCCCACTCCTTCTCGACGACGGCGCTGTCGTCCATGCAGGACGTGCTTCAGTTTGAGACGCTGAACCCGTCGCTGTACTTGTGGTCGCCCATCTATCAATTCATCTCTGACGCCGACAAACACTCTTACGTCGGTGCTGGTTACGGGGTTAAGGCATAGTCGACGGAGTGGTGTCGTTATCTGATGAAGAATGGGAGTGTGTACATCGCGTTCGTCAACTACTACCACCACTACATTTCCTCCATCAGCAAAGGCGACATTGTGTGGAACCGCGTCCCGGGCTACTCCTACATTGCCGTCACGATTCCTCTTATGATTATGGAGTGTCGCTTCCAAGTCCCCATCACACCCACGCATCACCCATAGAACCGATCGCTGAAAGAAGAGGCCTTTTTCCAGACCGATTACCAGTCCCTCAACCTGGGCGATTTCTATCCCTCTTCTTGCTTCCGCCTCAAAAACGTCTCCTCCGACTCCCACCCCATCCTCAGCTCCATTCGCGTGCTGCCGCGCTACAACCCCTTCATCACCTTCGCCTGTCTGATCGCCGTCTTCCACAGTACCAACTTCATCATCCCCAAAGACGTTCTCGCCTATCTCTCGCGCGCAAAGGAGCTTCTTCGCAGTCTCTGCCAGGCCAAGCTGAGCTATTACCAGACCGCGCAGCAGCGCTGTCTCGACGAGTCCCTCGCCAATCACGTCATCGTCGCCAACACCAGCGACGCGCGTTCCCGCAGCAACCCTGCGACGCCGCGCGACGAGGATCCAGCGCCGTCGCGACCGGCTCCCTTCTCGCTGCGACAGGGCCTTCGCTCGCTGTTCACGCCCATTCGCGGCGTATGGCACCGCGATCACGCGCTCACGCACTCCGCGTCCGCCTCGCACGTGCTCGCTTCCCACGCCCACCACCTCTCCTCCTCCGCCCTCCACAGCTCCCACAGTCTCCACAACCTGCAGGCGTCGCAAGTCTCGCAAGGTTCGCAAGGTTCGCAAGGTTCGCAAGGTTCACAAGGCTTGCAGGGCTCACAAGGCTTGCAGGGCTCACAGCGGCTGGAGGTACAGTCCACGTCGCCGCTGCCGCACGTGCGCAGCAACACGCAGCTGCCGAGCGAGGGCCGCGAGGGCACGCCGAGCCACTTCCACCTGCAGGTGGAGGGCGCGCTCTTCAACATCTCGCGCGCCGTGGCGCTGATGGCGCTGCAGTTCGCCGTGGCGCTGCAGAGCGACCACAAGGATGTTGGGACGGTGGGGGAGTTTCATCGTAGATCCTGACGGCGGTGATCTCCACGGTCTACGACCTGCCGTCGTTCGTTTCCCGCGGGGATTTCCACATCTTCATGTGCACGTCCTTCTTCAACAACCTGAAGTACGCCCATCGCTACATCACCTCCATCGACCCGTCCCTGACGCGACGCTGTGGTGCTGCGCACGTGCCCAACACACTGTGTCGCCTCTTCTGCCACTGGTCGTTCGATGTGCGGGAGTACATGCATCGGCTACTCGTGTTCAAGGTGATCGTCCCGTGGGACATGGGATTAGGGGTCATTTGTAGCGACAAGTCCGGATTGACGCCGTTGGAGTTGCTGCTGGTTCGGGCCTATCAAACGGTGATGGACCGGATGGGCGTGAATCTGTTCCCGCAGCGCGAGGACATTCTGTTTGGTTATGACGAGCCAACACCGAATTATGAAGAAGTGGGAAGAATGCTGGTGGAGGTGCTGCGGAGGGAGAAGGGGTTGGAGCTGCTGAGAGACCTGCAGCAGGGACTCCAGAACCACTCTTTCGTTTGTGTGGCAGAGGGAGATCATGGCTAGGAGGATTACACGAGGCGTCTAGCCATGGAGCTGGACCTGTATCTCTTTTCGCTGTTCCTCCACGAGTACGATGACTCGTTTGACGCGCTCTACACACTTCCCGTGTATTCCTATCTGCTGGATTCGCTGGCGCGGTTTTCCGAATTACTGTTCAAGGCCCACACCTTCCCGCAGACGATAAAGGCCCCGCCTGTGCTGAACATGCAGTTTTCCGACTATGGCGGAGGAATGTAATAGTAGTGTTGTTTGTGAGAAAACACGCCAAGGAAGCACTGCGGTACTAGAGTACACAACTACGCGGCGATACAAGAAAAGCCGCGTTAGATCAGGAGAGAGGAAAAGAACCCCTTCATCTGCTTCATGAACGAAGGTTTCTCTTCCTTGGGAGCAGCTACGCGTCAAATTGCCGACAAGAGGCTACCGTTTGTCGTTTCCATTTTGGATTCGCCGCTCGAACCTTGCCGCTTCTGGGGACGCGTCGTGTTGCGTCGTTGAATGCGGTCCTTCTTATACAGCTCGCTCTGGTCCGGACGAGCAGGTCCCACTTCTTCCGTCATGCCGGGAATCGAGTCGAAGAAAGAGTCCGTATCATTCTTCGTATCCGCTTCGGTGGTCATCGCTCCATTGCTATTCCTTTCTAAAGCCATTGCAAAACAAACAAGCAGGGCTCCGAGTGGAAAGGAATGGCGTCTGCCGTCTTTGGCTCGGACAAATGAATCTCGCGATCTGATTGGCTGACGCGAATCTCGCCATTTGCGACGCATATGTGAAGCGATGGCAGCGACAAACAAGAGGATCGCCAATACTTAGCAATAGCACGCGTTTGGAAAACAATCAGAGCCCATCGTCTATTCTCTCTCTCTGCTCTCCAATGGAATGAACTCATTGGAAACCAACTATTTCAGTGTGTTAGAGTCCGCATCAACACAGCGACTGCCATCCCCCACATCCCACCGTTTTGACCCGAACGCTCACACCAGTCATTCATTTATTCCTTCCCCTCGAGCGCAACTTACGAGCATGACCCAAGAAGTGGAACTCCAGACGGTGAGCAACCCAACGCCCCAGGAGACGACGGTATCTGCGGAGATGCCCCAACCGGCTGCTGAAAAGGAGGTGGTAGTCGACGTTCCGGCAGAGCCGAAGGAGGAGGAGCCAAAGAAGGAGGAAGAGCCGAAAAAGGAGAAGCAGATGAATGGCTGCCAGAAGTTCTGCAAGAGGTGGTTTATTGACGCTTTCGGAGGCATGGCACTCGGTCTCTTCTGCACGCTGATCGCCGGCCTCATCATCAAGCAGATCGGCCAGCTCTTCGGCACCACCTCCACCGTGGGTTCCTTCCTCACGACGGTGGGCCAGATTGCCAACGTGCTGACGGGCTGCGGCATTGGAGCGGGCATTGGCCTTTCGCTGGGCGCTCCTCGCCTGGTGCTGTTCTGCTCCATCGTGAACGGTTTTATTGGCGCGAACGCCAGCGCCATTGTGAAGGGCACTCTCATCCAGGACGGGAAGATTGTCCTGGGCGGCGGCGGCGACCCGATCAGCGCGTATTTGGCGGCGATCATCGCCGTTGAGATTGGGCTTTTGATTGCGGGCAGAACCTCCATCGACATCCTGATCGTCCCTCTGGTCTGCCTCATTTCGGGCGGCATCGTTGCCGTTTTCCTGGGCCCTCCCATCGCCACCATCCTGACGCAGCTGGGTCTGCTGATCGAGAAGGCGACGGCCTGGCAGCCCATTCCCATGGGCATGATCGTGGCTGTGGTGATGGGCGTGCTGCTCACGCTGCCCACCTCCTCCGCTGCCATCGGCATCTCCATCGGCATGAATGGCATTTCCGCCGGAGCCGCATCAGCGGGCTGCGCCTGCCAGATGATCGGATTTGCCGTGAGCAGTTTTAGAGACAACGGCTGGGGCGGTCTGATCGCCCAGGGGCTGGGCACCTCCATGCTTCAGATCCCCAACCTGGCAAAAGCGCCCCAGATTTTCATTCCGCCAATTGTAGCCTCGTTAATTGCCGGTCCGATTTCTTCCGTCGTGTTCAAGCTGCAGTGCAATGCGGCGGGCAGCGGCATGGGCACGTCGGGTCTGGTGGGTGTGCTGATGACCTATGCGGAGTCGGTGGAGTCGCTGGGAGTGGGAATGACGATCTTCGGAATTGCCATCTGCTTCTTTGTGATCCCGGCGGTGGTGAGCTGGGGCGTGAGCGAGTTCATGTACAAGAAGGGGTGGATTAAGAAGGGCGACATGTTGATCGTTTCAAAGTAAAGACTTGGGGTAAATTCAACTGCTTGCAGTTGCTCTTTCGCGATCTCTTGAGATGGCACTGGTTATTGACTCTTAAGGATTCGGTCTGTTTGTTGGATTACCATTCTTTTCACGTCATGGAGCGTAAGTCGTCTATAGGATCCTCCCATGTGTAGAAGCGGAACCAACTAGGAGGTGGTCTGGAAAGGGTGACAAGTCCAAGATCGGAGTGGACAAGCCCTGGAAGGAGTTCCGGAATCGTCTTTGCATATGCTCGTTCAAGGGATTCTGTGTCGGCGCTCTGGCTGGATGCCTTTTGTCCGGTTACTCAACTCGCTTTCTTTTCACGGATAGGAAGAGGCAGTGTCCGGAAAACATTGACGCTTTTCGGATTGGGCTGTGGTATCGGCTATGCTTGCAAGCGTGCTGTATACGACTTTGAACCTTATTCGCCTGACGTAACCCTGATGAAGGGTCGGCAGTTGACTCCTACCAGCGCGCCTTCTGGTCCTTGAGGCGTATGTATTGCTTTGTGCTTTTCGGTTTCGTTATGTTTGTTACCTACCTTGTCTGTACTACCTACACCCATGTGGATGGGAAGGGGGCAGAATTGACTTGGCATGGCATCCACCATCCTGGAGAAGACGCGATTCCTTCACGAGGACATTGAGCGTTACGAAAAGGCAATCGAAAAGGAGCTGGGGACTCCCG
>OIWT01001860.1_pt1 | contig 23552 bp, 31 predicted proteins | sample 1587701 | NCBI WGS metagenome assembly OIWT01 (sample SAMEA3888904, study PRJEB22519) | human gut metagenome | biome: human gut; feature: human-associated habitat; material: faeces | place: Denmark | collected 2009
CCTTCACCCGCAATGGCAATGCTCTCTGTCCTTCGCGCGCTCGATGAAAGGGATTCGACGCCCACGGTAGTGCTGTACTGTGATGTGATGCGGATGGCATCCGTCACTGACACCTCCACTTCCCAAGAAGTGACCCTCAGTATGGCTTCAGCTTCCACATCCCCTTTAGAAAGCACAGAAGATCTGTCTCCCTTCCGCCTCTCTCTTTCCCACACGCGGCTTCTTCTCACGCCTCTTCCACTCCTCTCCTTCTCCACTCTCAACGGCCTATTCCGACTCCTCCTCAAGTTCGTCTCCTCTCCGTCTGTCACGTCTAGAACTCGCCTCCTCGCAGAGCCACTCAATTCCTCGCATTTGCTCTCCGATACCCAAGTCGCCGAAACGTGGGCTGCTACGCTAGCAGTAGCGAAGGATCATCTGCTAGAGTCGCAGCCCGTGTCTTTTGCCTCGTTGGCTGCCCTCCAGGGGACATCTGTCGCATCATCTGTGGAGGCCTTCTTTACGGCGTATTCGGATTATTGTGATAATGCAAATATGGATGAGGAGGAAAGGAACCCGAATGCGTTCTTCCACGTGGAAGATTCAATGCTCTCGGCCGGTGTTGATGCCATGTGTTCTCTGGCTCTGTTGCATTGCTTGAAAGAAGTGAGTGATGTTGAAACGCAGAAGAGGGAAGGAGGTGTCCATGAGGCTGAGAGTGGAATCAACCCCTCTGAAGAGGGCCGCTTACTGTCTACATTCCGTAGCACATACGAAGCACTCCTTGCGGGCTTACCGGATGTGACCTACAAGGATTACGAGATGATGGATGCTCTCTTTGGCAGGATTACCAAGGCTGTGTAGAATAGAAGTGTGTTTATGCGAAACAGAAGAGTAGGATACAATAGACTACATTAGGGAGAAGGAGAAACGCGTTTAGATGAACCCTTCGACTTCCCTAAGCCGGACAGTTGGAAGAACTGTAAAAGTTCCAGCTCCTTCACCAACTGGTAAATGCACCTTCTTTTGTGCTGTGCCGCCTTTCCGTCACCATTCTTTGTATGTGGTGCCTCTTTCAAGGCCCGTGGAAAGTCCTTCGTTGTGAGAACCTCCATTTCGATAACGTCGAAAGCTATAATATCTACAGTTTGCAGCTGCACATAGCCACTCACGTGCATCTAAAAGACAGCGGCTATCGTCCTGTTGAAGCATCGTGCCATTCACAGAAAGCGTAATCGGAGATTGCTGCGATAGTCCATTTTCAGCACGACTGAGAGTGAAAAGCTATCATCAAGAGACAGAAAAGAGTCCCACGTCACGAACGGTCCGATCCTCACGGATGTCAACACTAGAGTAATGCCATGCTGATTCAAAGGATGGGAATCGTGCTTTGAGGGTCAACTTCATCCCTCTCTATTCATTTCTGAAAGAAACAACACTAGAAGTGCTCAACACGTAAAACCCAGATTCCCGTCGTCACGTCATAGCTCACAAACTCTCCACCGATGCTCTCCGTCTTCCTCTTCACGAATTCCACGAACTTCTTCGCATCTTCTGTTTCCTTCGGGAACACGTCGTAGAACGTCAGCTTCGCCTTGTGGTTGATGCCCTCTCCCGGCTCCATCTCCACCACGTCCTCTTCTCCCTCCGGCTGCGAGATCTCGATCTGCGCGCAGCCGTTCACCTTCTCGATGCTCACCAACGCGTCCAAGTCCAGTCCGCGCAGATCCACCGGCTCCTCCCACTCCACCTTGCCCACGCCCTCCACGCAGATCGACACCTTGTCCACGTGACTCAACGCCTCTTCGTCCATTGCATTCAGAGTCGCCAGCGAGGGCGTGATCTCGTATCCCGGCTTCGTGAGTGTCGGCGCCGCCAGATTCCGCCGTGCAGGTGCCTCCGTCGCCTCCTCCACTGTGCCTGCCGTAGCCGCCTCCTCTTCCGTTCCTGCCGTAGCCGTTGTTCCTGCCGTAGCTGCCGTAGCTGCCGTAGTGGTCGTGGCAGACACACCCGAGACATCAGACACATCAGACACATCAGACACATCAGACGCGGGCTTGAGCGGGGCGGTGGGAATGACTTCGATGAGAGAGTTGGGCGGCAGGCCCTCCAGAGCCTCCGCCTTCTCCACCAGCACCACATTGTTGCAGCACAGGTAGAACGCCGCCAGCGCCGGGAACTACGCCTCACACCCCACTCACGCACCCACCTCGCGCCGCGCCGCCGCCTCCAGGTCCGCCACTGTCTGGCGGCGTTCCAGCCGCACCGGCCGCACCTGCGTCTCCCACTTCACCAGCAGCGTCATGCGGTCGCCGTCGGGCGCGGGCGCGCTCACCACCACGCCCTCCGCCTCCTCCGCCTCCTCCTTCTCCAGCGCCTTCTCCTTCTCCAGCAGGTTCTTGCGCGCCGCGTACAGCGCCGCCGTCGCCTTCCCCGTCTTCGGCGCTGCGGGCGTCGCGTACGCCTGCACGGTGGAGGCGGACACGGCAGTGGTCTGCGCCACGCTGGCTGGCACGCCCACGGCCTTACCCTCCTGACTCAGGCGCGCGTCCAGCGTCAGGATGTGGCTCGTCAGCTCCTCGATCGCGTTGTACGGCTTCGCCAGCACCTCCGCCTTGATCGCCGCCAGGTTCGCCGGGGCGGGGGTTGGCGCCGCGCCCAGAGCCGCGCCGGTGCCTGGGGCCGCGGCGTTTGGCTGGTTGTTGGCGCCGAAGCCAAAGCCGGTCTTGTTCTGGTTGTTCGCACCGAAGCCCGTGTTGCCGAAGCCAGTGCCCGTGCCGAAGCCGCCTCCGTTGTTGTTGGCGCCGAAGCCGAACGCGGGCTTGTTTTGGTTGTTGTTGTTGGCACCGAAGCCTCCACCACTGTTGTTCCCAAAACCGAAACCACCCTTGTTCTGGTTATTTGCGCCGAATCCGGTGTTCCCAAAACCACCGCCATTGTTGTTGTTCGCACCAAAACCAAATCCACCCTTGTTCTGATTATTTGCACCAAAACCACTGTTGTTGTTGTTCGCTCCAAATCCGCCCGTGTTCGTGCCGAAGCCCGTGCTGTTGTTGGCGCCGAAGCCCGTGCTGTTGTTGGCCCCGAAGCCCGTGCTGTTGTTCCCAAAGCCGAAACCGGTTGTTCGCGCCGAAGCCCGTGTTCCCAAAACCGCCACCACTGTTGCTGTTCGCACCGAAGCCGGTGTTGCTATTGGCACCAAAGCCAAAGCCACCCTTGTTCTGGTTGTTGTTGTTGGCTCCAAAGCCGGTGTTCCCAAAACCACCACCATTATTGTTGTTCGCACCGAAACCAAAACCACCCTTGTTCTGATTATTTGCACCAAAACCACCATTATTGTTGTTCCCAAAACCACCATTGTTTCCACCAAAACCGCCATTGTTGTTGTTCGCACCAAAGCCGGTGTTGTTATTCGCGCCGAAACCAAAGCCACCCTTGTTCTGATTGCTGTTTGCACCGAAACCCGTATTCCCAAAACCACCACCATTATTGTTGTTTGCGCCGAAACCGAAACCACCCTTGTTCTGATTATTGTTCGCACTGAACCCACTGTTACCGAAACCACCTCCATTGTTGTTCCCGAAACCGCCTCCATTATTCGCTCCAAATCCGCCGTTGTTGTTGCCTCCAAATCCGAAACCACCCTTGTTCTGGTTGTTGGCGCCGAAGCCTCCACCATTGTTGCCGAAACCGCCATTGTTCCCACCAAATCCGTTATTATTCCCACCAAATCCGCCATTGTTGTTGTTCGCACCGAAACCCCCACCGTTGTTGTTCCCAAAACCGAAGCCACCCTTGTTCTGATTGCTGTTTGCGCCGAAACCCGTATTCCCAAAACCACCGCCATTATTGTTGTTACCACCAAAACCAAATCCACCCTTGTTCTGATTGTTCGCACCGAAGCCACCGTTGTTGTTTCCAAAACCACCTCCATTGTTCGTACCAAATCCACCGTTATTATTCCCAAATCCACCATTGTTGTTTCCTCCAAATCCTCCATTGTTTCCTCCGAAGCCTCCACCATTGTTGTTGTTGCCAAAACCAAATCCACCCTTGTTCTGGTTATTCGCTCCAAATCCGCTGTTATTACCGAAACCACCACCATTATTGTTTCCTCCGAAGCCGCTGTTACCGAAACCTCCACTGTTGTTATTTCCTCCTAAGCCAAATCCGCCCTTGTTCTGATTGCCTCCAAAACCGAAGTTTCCGTTGTTGTTGTTCGCTCCAAACCCATTGTTATTACCGAACCCGTTGTTTCCGCCCATGTTGTTATTCGCTCCAAAGCCACCGCCGTTGTTATTTCCAAATCTGCCATTCGCTTGGTTGCCACCGAAGTTGTTTCCGCCATTGTTCATATTGGAACCAAACCCGGAGTTCATTCCGTTCGCGCCGTTCCCAAACATACTCTAAAAATCGATTAGCACACAATCCTTAGCATCAAAACAGAATAGCAGCAGCAATAGACACTTACTTGATTGTTCATTCCACCCTGTCCACCAAATCCCGAACTCATTCCGCCATTGTTTGCGAACTACTCATAACAGTCATTTGAAATTACTACCATTCTATAGAATTCCCGGATTGGAGAGAAAGAGAATGAAAAGACTTAGAGGCACAATCGGGCATGTCCCTAATCATATACCCTCTAATCTTCGTCACGGAAATGTGGCAGATGTATGGTGAATTACAATGTGCAATGCTGTGAAAGTGGATTTGCAAATAGTAGTTTTGACAACAAAGAAGCGAATACCTCAAACGGTGATGCACTACAAATCATAACGAACAACGGAAGTAACAATCACGTGGAACGATTTGCAAAACAGTCTGGATACGCTGAGCATAGAATGTCAGTGAAAACTACGCTTCATTCATCACCACCACATCGACAAGCATGAAAAAGTACACTAGGGAAGAGGCAAGAACAATGATTGCTTGAGAAAAGGAGGAGCCCGAGAAGAAGAGGAGATGATACACGAGGACCGAAGAAGAAACAATGCCTAAAACGAGTCCAGTACCAGCCTAAGGATGAGAAGCAAACCATAGGAATACAATGTAGTTGTAGAGGGAGGAAGTGATGAACAGTGAAATGTATAAAACGACACTAGAAACAACAGACAGAGCTGCCAAGATGATGACAAAAGCAGAATAGGTGATAATGGAGCAACCCAACTGGATTATCGCCACAGCCTACTCTAAACTCCCACAACAGCATGTACAATGGTAATCAAATAGGAGATCTTCGCGTTGGACACGGTGTGGCGCAAGTACTTTCGGAAGTCCTCCAAATTGATAAGCATCTCATCAATCTCGAGAAATGTATTTGAATCCACGACGTGGACCTTCACACTTGCAGCTGCATTCCTTCTATTGCTCAGTCCACAATCGAGGAAGCACCTTCTCTGAAACGCGCTCGCATACGACTCTATTGGAGGGGCTTCGCTCTCCGTTTCCAAAAAGTTGTTTGCCATAAGCGCATAAACAACAAATGGCAATTGTGAAAAGCCTCTTCGGATTACAATGAAGTCGATGGGACACTCTCAGTCATCTAATCGATTATGGATGTCATGAAGAGTACCATCCATGTCGTAACTCGACTAGGTCAGAATCTCCTGATTCATATGCATTTCATCCCATACGGCAATCATGACTCAAATAAAAGGCATCCGTCCCCATCAACAAAATGGTTTCCAACAGGACTATTCAATTCACAGTCGTGTTATTCCTTCTGGCCCAGTTCTCGCACGCGGAAGAATGGGCTCAATTCAAGAGTGCCGGTAATGCTTGGTATGTGGGTCAGAAATGTGAAGTAACGGTGCCCTGTCACCCGTGCAATGCGGTCAATACGGTACGAAAGTCCGATTTGCTATCCTCATGTGAGTAGACCATCGCGGAGTGCCAAGCAACGGGGTATGTTGCAGAGTATTTGTGCACAGAAAAGTAAGCAATCTGTTGGGTAGTGATTCGTTTTAGAGATGATGAAGACGACAGGGAGGAATCTTCCACTCGATACGTAACAATCGTCATTAGTATTGCACTTCTAGGTCGCTGCCTGTCGGAAGCCTGTTGATGAGAAGGAAGACAGCCTTCCGCTTCTCAATTGCATCGTAGTGTTCCAGAAGCGGTAGTAAAGGGATAGACCGTCTTCTACGGATGTGCGATTCTTGGTTCCATCATCATCACTATCCATCGCCGCAAGTCCTCAAACTACGCACGATTGCGTTCAAATAGCATGTAGAATGGTTCATTTTGAGTGTGTACTCTTTTCATCTTCACTGTTGCTTTGTTGAAAACCCTTCCCTCTATCTCACAAACAATTGAAATGGATTCCATCAGAAGAGATCAGTTTTCAAAAGAAGAAAGATGCCCTTGGGAGACACCCCTAAAAATGAATGTACGGTGACATATTCTCCTGTATATTCGTATTCTGGTAAGTCCTGTGCATACTCTCCCGATGGAAAGCATGTCCTCTTCACCAACGGAAAAGAGGTGCATATCGTTTCCACAGCAACGCAGATGGTTGAATTCAATCTCTTCTGCTCCGACCGCGTTGACTATGCTGAGTGGTCTCCCAACTCGCTGCTTTTGCTGTGTGTTGTGAAGAGAAACAACACAATTGAGGTGAGATAGTGCTGGATCCCTGATTCGATAGGTCTTTTCTATCGCGGACTTGTCTTGGAACTGCGCCTTCCAAAATGAAGATGGATCGATTCTCAGCGTTCGGTGGGCCATGGATAATGTGCACATTCTGTCGTTGAACGACCTGGGACTGCAGACAGTGGTTTGGTCCATTCGTGACACGAGGGTGTATGCGGCATTCGTACCTTGTTCTCTCTAGGTATCTTCTTCCTGGAATTCGCGACCTTCACAATGCGTGCGCCTTTTCCTCGGATGGGAAGTGGCTGGCTCTTTTGCAGCGGAAGTCCGTTGCATCCCACAAGCAGCAGGACAGTGTGTGCCTGATCCTGACGACGAATTGGACATGCGCTCACTCCTTCGACATCTCAACCGTTCAGGCTTCATCCGTGACACAACCCCTCACCCCTCACCCCCAGATCCACTGGTCCTACCGCGACACCTACCTCATCATCCGCGATCACCCCCTTTACCCCCACTATTTCCTCTACTCTCTCGACGGCACGCTGTGCTTCTCCTCCCTCGATGCCCGCTCCACCACCCATGCCTCTAAGGATGTCTCCAACGATGCCATCAAGGACACTTCCAACGATGCCATCAAGGACACTTCGTTGGGTTTCTGCTCGGTGTGTGTGGCATCGTCACTCCCGCTATTCTGCGTGGGCGGCTGCGAGGGCCTGCTGCAGGTGGTGGACTCGGACCGCCTGCTGCTGCTGCGCGAGCTGTGCGTGTTCTCCAGCATGGGCGCGCAGAACACGGCAGGTCACGGTAGGTGGAGTGATGACTAGTTGGTGTGCACGGAGAGGCCCAAGCAGGAGGTGCTGGAGCGCTGGCGCAGGGAGCACCCCAGGAAGAAGGAGGAGCCGCCCTCGGCGGTCGAGAAGACGATCATGGGGTGTCCTGGCGCCTTCTTCTTCGAGATGGAGACGTGTGCGCCGACCGCCGCTGCCACCACTGCTGTGATGAACCGACTGTACGGGAGGTGAGAGGGGTGAAGAGTAGGGGCAGCGTGAAGGACATCGGAGTGCACCAAATCGCCTTCAGTCATGACGGGCGTTTCATCGTGGGAGAAAAAGGAGAACGTGAGGGATAGGCGTGGAAGGAGAATGCGAGGCCGTCAATGCTGTGGGTGTGGGACGTGAAGCGAGACTGCTTGCTGACGAACGTGGTGTTCGTCTCACCGGTGGTGGCCTTCCAGTGGAGCCCCATAGAGTGCAGACTGGCGATTCTGACGAGCAATCAAACTCTGTATTTCTGGAAGCAGGGAGAGCTCGTATGGTCTCTGCTCCCCAATCGTGGTGCTGGAGGGGTGCTGTGATGCGTAGGGATTGATGGTCTCCGTTCGCTCAACTGGAACGCCAGTGGGAAGGAGTTGCTCCTCATCGGACTCGACAGTTACCAGCTATGTACTCTATGTTGTGTTTGTTCCAAAAGCAGCGCCGATTTTGCGCGCATCTTTGCTTCGCTTTTATTACCTTATTCCACATGGAGGAGCAAGAGCACTCGGAGCAGACGGTTCCCCAATCGTTCCAGTTTGACTTTGCGAACTACGAGCTCATTGCTCAGGGCGCCGAAGGAGTATGGGTTTTTGGAGGGCTGAACGCCTAGCGATTGTTCAAGGGCGTGTTCTTGGGGAAGCCGGTGCTCGTGAAGGAGAGAGTCCGAAAAGCGTATCGTCATCCCATCCTGGATGCAAACATCCGTAACAAGCGCCTCGTGCAGGTAGGATTGGTTCTGTGGAGTGAGTGTGCAGGAAGCGAGAAGCATGGCCCGCTGTCTGAAGGCGGGGATCAAAACCCCGCTCATTCGCTACGTCGATGTCAACCGGTACTGTATCATAATGGACTACATTGAGGGCTGCACCTTCCGCGATTTCATAAACAAGAAGTATTACCATTCTGGTATTTTGTGTCCGCACTCCTTTGACGAGTAGAAGAGGAACTAAACACATACTGCTTCAAGCTGGGCCAAGTGGTGGCGCAGCTCCACAACCACAACTTCATCCACGGCGATTTGACCACCTCCAACTTCCTCGTCGAGGCAGCAACGGGCGACCTGGTCCTGATCGACTTCGGTTTGACCGTCGTCAGTTCGAGTGCTGAGGATATGGGCGTGGATCTGTACGTGTTGGAGCGAGCGTTCATCTCCACGCACGTGGCTGCGAAGGACCTTGTGAGGGAGACGAGGGCGGATGAGGAGTAGTTCTCGAGGGTCATGGAGGGGTACGAGTCGACGATCGTCCACAAGAAGGAGAACATCGATGCCTTCAACAAGGTAAGGGCTAGAGGGAGGAAACGGATTGCGTTTGGTTAGTGTATTGATTGTTCAACAAACAACAGAGAGAAGTATGGTACATCATTCGTCATAGGGAACTAATCCCAGTGTGTTCTTCGTTTCTTTCTTGTCCTCCTTCACCCTCTCCTTCTCTTTCTCCTCCACACCCTTCTTCACCTTGAGTGTGAGCTTCGGCAGGGACGGCTTCTTCACCTCCTCCTTCTTGAACAGACTCAGGTCCACGTGGTTGGCAATGCACTGCTTCAGCGTCCGCTCCCGCGCCGCGTCCTTCTTCCCGAAGATGTCTCCGCTCTTCGCTTCGATCTCGCGCACCTTCGCGTTCACCTCCGCCTTCGACTTCTTCTGGAACAGCACCGCGCGACTGCTTCGGATGTCGCTGCGGCTGGTCGGCAGCAGCTTGATCTGCAGCCCCTCCTTTGCAGCCAGGTCTGCGCGGCGCTTCTCGGCATTCCGCACAGTGCGGAGCTTGTCACGCACGCGCCGATTCAGCACGTCCTCGTTGGCGTGGATCGTCTCCTGGATCGACTTCAAGCGATCCAGCGTGGGAGCCAGCTTCTCGGACCGCAGGTTGTCTTCCTCCTTGTTTTCAAGGGAACGAATCGCATCGGCCCTCATCAGCGCCTGCTCGTGGGTGTCGTAGGACATGGTTCCCGTCTCCTTTGTGTCGAATGACTCCACCTTACGATGAAGACCGCTCACAAACTCGTAATCACGGTTCTGAGGGTCCGTCTTGATGATGAAGCGCTGGCCGCACAAGTGGCAGTTCATCTGGAACTCGAAGATTTCCGACGAGAAGTACATCCCGCACTGCTTCTTCTCGGCGTTGTACCGCACTCCGCGTGCAATGTGCTCTCCGCACCCATCGCACCACACATTCACTGGCATCTCGAAGCGGACGATCACGATGCCTTGGCCCAGCTTCCTGGCACGTCTCCCGAGCGGATGGTGCTACCAAATGAGAGGGAGGAGGGTGAAGTTGTACGTGGTGGAATTGGTCCTTGTTTCCCTTCGAGGGGTCCCAGTTGGGCGGATAGTAGTAGCCATCGGCCTGTACGGCAGCCAGCGATGACATGGAAGCAATTAGTAACAAACATGCCAACATGAGTAAGAATCCCCACTACGTAAATGCATTCCGCTCCGTCTACTCCTTCTTAGCAGCAGCAGCCTCAGCACGAGCCTGGCGCATAGCGAAGCTGTTGGGAGACTGCTTCTTGGCACCGGGAGCGAGAACCACGTTCACGTATCTTCTGTTGTAGATCTCTCGCTTCTACAAGTCACTCCAGGGGATGGCTCAGACCTTAGCACGACCAACGTGGGACTTGCCCTTCTCCTGCTTCTCCACCTTGGGAGTCTGGTTTTTCACCTTACCAGCACGCGTCAGAGAACCGTGAACCTTACCCATTGTTAAACCTTTAGAATTTTGAGCCTCTAACACCATCGGTTTAGGACGCATTCCATTGGTGCACCAAAAATTCGTTCACGAAACGGGGAAAACGCTATATCCATTCATTCTCCCAGAACCAAATCGCTCACTTGCACTTTGTACGGGTGCTGGAGAGATCTCTTCACATCACTCGAACGCCTTCATCCAACCCATGTCCACTCCTTTGACCACAGGCTCTTTCACAGCGCAACGCACTCTCAAACAGCCCTGGATCGGGGCTTCACTCATTCAATTCTACTCCATTGGCTTCTTGAGTTCCATTTTCTGCTGAATGGGATCTAGCAGCTTTGGAGAGTGGTACGAGGAGCAGAAGAAAGACCAGGTCGCGTCTGCCGAGGATGGTCACGACTAGTCGGAACAGCCCTCGTCGTCGGGGTATACCTCATGGATCCCGTCCATCTTCCAGAGAAACCAGACGCCTTCGGGGGATGTGGAATCAGTCGGGCTCCTTTCCGGCGTTCAGAGCGTGGGGACGTATATTACGGACGCGTGATCGGCTATCCTGGGTGGTTACCCGTAGCGGCGACCGAATGAAAGAAGTCCTCGGACTGCTCGCGCTGGCTCTCGTTTTCTTCGCCATAGCCTACTTCATCGGGTTGCCAACGGTCTGGGCAGTGGGCAGGGATCATGGGTAGCTCATCCTTCGTCCCGCAAAGTTCGCGATAAGCTTCACCATGGGCAGCTTCATGGTTCTGGGTGCGCTTGCTCGGTTCCAGGGGACGAACCGCTTCTTCAGCTCCATTTTCCAGCCTGAGCGTCTCCCGAAGACGGTGCTCTATATTGTTTCTCTATGTCCTCTTCCGTGCGAATCGTCACACGTAGTGCTTTCGGTGCTCTGCGCAGTGGTGTGGAAGAGCTACGTGGGAACGGTGGCCTCTTCCCTTTTGCAGGTGGGGATGCTCGCCGTGTTCGTGCTGGAATCGTTCCCAGCCGGATCTCGGATCACTTCCCGTAGGCACGCGTGGATGGCTGAATGGTAGTTATGATCATGAGTGTGAAGAAGCTGCTTTCCCTCGGTGTATCAGTAGTGTCTCGTTTTGTTCGCTGCCCTGATTGTTGAACAAACAGAGCAACCCATGATTTACTTTTTGGCAACTCTTCCGCCGAAGCACGCCTTTTCGTACGCGGGAATAATGGCTTCGTTGACCAGAAGAATAATCATAGCATGAGGAGCGCAACGGAGATAGTAGGTCCAGAATCCCTTCCAGAACGCAAAGAGACCCTCGTTCTTGAAGATCTTCACACAGCAGTCGAACAGATTCTTGTAGGGCATCTGCTTGGTCACGGGGTCGGGGCTCATGTTCATCAGACGGGTCTTCATGAAGTCGAAAGGCAGAGAAGTAAAAGCGCAGCAGAAACCAGAGACAGCAGAAGACAGCAGGTTGGACTTCAGACCCTTTCCGAGCTTTTCGTTAAAGAACTGCTGCGCCTGATCGTAGGACACGAGCATGCCGAAGTTCATAGCCATAGCGCGGAAGATCATGGGCAGACAGCCTCTCCACAGCGTCATGATGCCCTCATCCTTTGCGATGCGGTAGACAGCGTGGAAGCAGTTTCGGTAGCCTCTTCTCTCGGCGACGGGGCGAAGACCATCGGCCTGCATGCGCACCATCGAAATATCGAAGGGATTTCCGATCATACCGGCCAGCGCACCCGATGTGAGGGAAGAAACAGTGGATGCGAGGAAGGTGATGTGGCCATTGTTCCGCTTCTGGAACTGCTGAGTGAACACGCGGTGGAGACCCAGACGGGCTGTTCCGTAAATCGCCTGTCTCATCAGAGACGCGGACAGACCCGCATACAGCTTCGCCACACCCTCCTGCTTCACCAGATTCTTCATGATGGTGATCGCGCCAATGTTCTGCGCCTTGCCGACCACCTGGATACGGGTCTTGATCAAATCGATCGGCTGGACCTGATTGTCATGTCGCATACGAGAGAACTACACATGCAGATGCCGTACAAGCGGAGATACCGCCGAGAAGGAAGGGCTGAATGGCTCTCAAGGTCTTCTGGCGCTCTACAATCGTCACTCCACCCACTCTTCACATCCTACTGTTGAACGTCTTCGGATCCACAGACATTTTATGAGAATTATTCTGGCTTTTGCAGGGTCATTGCCAAATGGATAACAACCGCGGTTATCTTTTATTCGCACCGGTCTTCGCACACGTCTTTGTCAACGGGAAACAGAGATGGAGTGGAGTGAATCTTCCCTCCTGCAACGCGAAAAGTGGAGAAGAGAGGATCGAAAGGTGGATCCTCCCATATTCTCGTTTGACAACAAACATGCAAATCTGTCTTCTGCGACTTTGCAGGCTGCTTGAACTGCTGGTTTCGAATCACGTCCTCTATTTGCTTTCTGGATACGACGACGATGCCCACCACAAGGACGACGGCAGATGCCATAGCGAACCACATCATACACCGGTAACCAAAGAGAGCGTCAAATGAACTGTCCTTGTGCCAAACATAGGTGATTGTGAATGAGTCGGGCGTTTTCTCTCCGGAATGGAAGACTCCGTCGTAGTCTATGCGTTCAACTCAAAGCGGAAACATACACTCCACATCCACATCCAGCCAGAGAATGTTGCTCTCCTTCATCCGAATGTGCAGGTTGATGTTCTTCGCGTATAGGCCCTGGCCGTTGCACACCGTTATCCACGCCGTTTGCCGATTGATTTCCGTAAACAGCAGCGCTCTGCGAGATCAACGGATATTCCATACGGATACATTTTAATTGGCTTCACGACGTTGAATTTCATATCGGAGAGGGAGTAGGGAATCACCGACATGGAGGATGTCTGGAACAAGGGAAGTTGATTTGATGGAATGGACAGCCAATGGGTCTTAAGCTAGAAGATGAGAAGCAATGGCGATTTCTACCCCCGCATGTTGATACTGGATGGACACATGGATTGGATCTCCCACGACCAAGTCCCTGGAATGGCAAACAACCAGGAGGAGAAGGAGCACCCAAGGGAGCATGAGTAATGGGATTGTGTGTTTACCGCAGTCGCAACGCTTAATGGAAAACAAACAGCAGTAGCGCTTTATAGCGGAGCGACAGCGGTAGGGCTTCTTCTTCGATATGTCCTCCAGAATGATCTCCATTCGCTTCTTGGCTCTCTCCACGGCACTACCCATTAGACCCCCGCACCACGCTCACTCATCTCCCACAATGTCCTTCAGCTCCTCCCCGCACGCCACGATCGCCTTCATCGCCCGCTTCTTGCTGACGCGCTTGCGGAAGAACTTCAGCATGTCCACCTCCATCGCGTTCGCCTTCTCGCACAACACGTCCGCCACCTCCACGTCCGTCTCTAGCCCCATCTCGCTCCGCACAGGCAGCGGCTCGTCCCGCTCCAGGTGCTTGTTGGAGGCGAGATAGAACTCGGAGCCCCAGAACTCCTTGGGCAGCGTCTTCACGATGTACTCGTCCAACTGCTGCTGCACCGAGCGGAAGGCCCAGTAGTTGTTGCGCGGCACCGGCACCGGCTGCTCCCCCGCCAGAATGGGGAAGAGGGAGTCTTCGGGAATGCTCCACGTGTCGTGGTCGACATTCACCATGTTCTCGTGATTCTCCTCCTCCACCACGGCTGGCGGGTGCGTGCTCATGTAGGCTTGCTACGGTTCAAATTAATACGGACGAATACGATGAAACCCTCCTGGAGGAGCTCCTTCTCCATGTCAGCCCCGCTCACTTCTTGGAACGCGTCTTCTTCACTATGGGTGATTATAGAAACGAAAAGAGACATATCTGCCAGTTCTTGCCGATGATCGAGTGAGGAGAGAGACTCCATCACTGATTTCCCGAATGCAATGAGTCGCTTCGCTTCTGCGGACAATTTTCGGTATGTCGCAGGCGTGTTCCGCTGCTTCCTCAGCTTTTTCGCCGGCGGATTTGAAGTGTGGCGCTCGTAGGGTAAGAGCAATCCTACCTATGACAGGGAACATATGGATTAACGTGAATAGGAGTTTGTGACGGGCTGTAGCGATTTTGAGTCTAGGCACATAACGGGAGAAACGCACACTTCTACCATTACTGTCTTGTTGTGGAAGAGCAGAGGACATGATTTCATTGATGGTGAGACTCCCCAGCTCTGCGGAGAGCACTCCAGAGTTCGAGTCATTGTCCATGCTTACAGCAGAGAAGGAGAAGCGCTTCTACCAAAAGAAGCGTTTGCACAGTTGAATACTACTCTCTATTCTCCCGGGTCGTATGAGCGACGACTTGACCGACGTTGTTGCGAAGATCCCTCTCCTCACGTCAACAGCGACTCCGTGCGATGGGGACGCATTTCGGGAACGGCTGAAGGAGGAGCTGCGCGCGTTGATTGCTGTACGCAACGGTGGATATACTCATGGTTAGTATGTGAAGCTGAACAAACAAACGGATAATGACTGGTTTAAGCTGTCCTGCGATAAAAGCGGAATCAAGTATTCTCTTCGTAGATTTCATCATGCAGTAGATGGAGCGGAACGTGCTGGATGTACTATAATTGTGTGAAATACGAGTTCAAAGTGGAGTTTGAAGTACTCATAATTGGATGGGGTGACGGACTAGTTACCGGCGACGTATCCGAATACACCTCCCGAGATTCGTCTTCCCGAGCTGGACGGCAAAACCCCGAAGATGTACCGCGGAGGCAAGATTTGCTGTGACATCCATTTCAACCCTCTGTGGTTAAAGCGCGTCCCATCGTTTGGAATCGCCCATGCCATGGCTTTGGGTGTAGTGTTTATTCTTCCCGTTCAAGCATAGCTCGCACCCTGGCTCGCCGTGGAGATTCCCCATCTCGTGGAATTCGGTATGTTGTAGCGGTCATTTGTTACATCAAACACGGCTAAAGCTCTGCTTCCTCCTTCCCATCAGAGTTGACCTGTTCTGTCTCCTTCACTTCAGGATTGGACTGCTCTGTCTCCTTCCCATCAGAGTTGACCTGCTCCATCTCCTTCTCTTCAGGATTGGATTGCTCCGTCTCCTCGGGATGGAGCTGCTCCTGAATGAAGGACTCGATCGCCTCCTTCGTGCGCGCCACCTCCACAGCGTAAGGGAACTACCCATCACTCCACATCTCATTCCCCACCTGACTGCTCTCGCCCTTGGCAAACCACTTCATCACGGGGTACGCCTCGATATGATACCGTCTCTACCCCTCACACCACCGCCTCGCTCCCACCGCGTAGCTCTTGTACAGCGACAGGTCCATGCGCGCCAACACCACCCCGCTCTCGTTCGTCTCCGCCACCGCCTGCTACCCGTCACTCCCTCCAACCACCCTGACGAAAATCGGGGCGAATTCCGCACACGGCTTGCAGCCCTCCACAGCGAAGTACACCAGCACGTCGCGCTCGCCGTTCACCACGAAGTCGAAGTTGTACGGCGTCAGCTCCACCACCGCGCGCTCCAGCGAAATCGCCTCGAACTGACGGATCACGTTCTCCATGCCCACCTCCTTCTTGTACTCCTTCGAGAACAGCTCCGCTGCCTCGCGCCGCTCCTGCACCGCCGTCAGCTCCGCCTGCAGCGCCTCCGCGCCCTGCCGCACCAGGATCTTCATCGCCTTGTAGTAGCGGTAGGCGGCCTGGTAGCGGTTCTTCAGCTTCACCACCTTCTTCATCACCGCCAGCTTCGCGCCGCGGTCCGTCTATGCCTCACCCGCGCGCGCCGCGCCCACTGCCGCCATGAACTCGCGCGCCAACGCGTCCAGCTCCGGCTCGCGGCCGTACAGCGTGTTCAGCCCGCCGTCGGGGTGCACGAAGGTGTCTACGGTGGAGGCGGTGGACGAGGCGTACGCAGCTCGTGGTTGAGGTAGTCAGTGAAGTCCTCGCCCTCGTCCAGACGCAGCTGGCGTTTGTCGAAGGCCGTCGCGTTGAAGGGCGAGTAGCGGAACGCCGGCACGTTGGGCGCTTGGAAGAAGGCGCACAGGTTGGGCGTATCGAAGCAGTTCACCTCGGCGAACACGATCTTCTTCTCGTACTACGCATTACGCGGAATGGGCGATGGAACGTGGAAGGCGTCGGCCAGGCGCAAGAAGTCCTTTCGCAGCTCCTGGCACTTCTGGTTCTGCGGGATGTACAGCATGGTGAAGGCATTCGCGCGCTTCGTCATCTTCAAGAACGGCGTGTAGGACGCGTCCGAAAGATGGTAGACGTAGTTGGGCATGGGCTCAAACCCGGCTTTCAGAGAGATCCAGGACTCGAGATCGAACCCATCCTGCTCATACACCGCCGGCTCTGAAGATCCCCTCAAGAATAGCCGGTATTCCGGGTACTCGGACTGGATGTTAATATGATACAGTTTGTCAAGCTCCTCGTCCACGCCCATCGTATTAGCCATAACGAGGAACTAGACGGTTATGAACGTTGGCAAAACAAACGGAAGACTCTCTCTGGAACGAGTAGAACAGTCCCTGGATCGTCCAGAACTCGTCCAAACACTTCTTGCAGGTGTTGCCATTCCACATGGCCAAAACGGTATAGTTGTTCGTCAGTGCATAGTCCAAGTTCTCCTTTGTTAGGAAGTTGACGCCCCTACGCTTCATCGCTTAAACACTCTCCTACTCTTTGACCATGGTGCTTGCAGTGCACAACTGCGCCAGGAACAACGACAGCAGGGATAGGATCATAAATTCGCTTCTTCTCACGCAAATCATGCCATGGTGGGATTGTCCTGCTTTTATGCTAGAAATGCATGGTTGAGAAGTGTTTGATTGCAGGTGCTTGTATCGCGAAGTGTTGTGATGGTTGATTCAACTCTCTTCGTTGAGGGTAGAATTTCACCCATCGCATTACTACATGATGGCTATGCATTTTGCAGCATCTTAGGATGATCAAATGATGGCTGTCCATTTCAAGTCACAAGTTCTGCACTCAATTCCTCCTGTTTATTTGAAAAGGCTGAAACCATTCTGAAAAGTAGTGCTCATTCATACAAACATGTTCCACGCTCCTTCCAAGCACAGGCATTATCGCGGAAGAAGGACGGAGGACCGGTCGCCCAGTCCAGAAAAGGTGGAAACAGCGGAAGAGAAGAAACAAGTCCCGGTGGAAGTTCCTCCTCCTGCGGCTGTAGCTGACGATGCCAAAGAGAAGGGGTAGCAAATGGAACACTAGAATTCAACCGTAGGGAAATGGCGCCTCCTCCTCGTCCTTTGGAACCAAAACAAGAAGAAACGGTATCGGAGGAAGAATTAAGACTACGGCGCAGGAACGAACAGCGGCAGAAGCGAGAAGAGCAGCAACTGAAGGAACTCCTCCAGGGCGGGGGCAGCGACGACGAGTGGGAAGCGGCCACACCCCTGAAGTCGATCCGTTGGCATTCTGGGTGGCAATGACGCGTAGATGTGCGCACAAATGATAGGAACAAACACACGGGAGAGGAAATGGGAAGAAACAACGACGGCTATCAGGGGAGCAGAGATCTGGTGCAGCCCACTCCCAATCGATACGCTTCGCACAGCCGCGTGTCGTTGGTGGACGATGACGATGCGGGCACGAACAACTTGCTTCTGGACTCGAGCGACGAGGAGTTCTACGCCACAGTCCCTTCATCGCGCATGGCTGATGCGTAGGGCGAGGGCCAGCTGGCGGAGAACCCGGACTCGCAGTTCCGCGGCGACGAGGAGCTGCTGAAGAAGAAGGAGGCGAGCTACCGGCGCGCGATGGGCGACAAGAAGATTCCGCGGCTGTCGGCGCGGCAAAGCGCGCTGCAACTGGACCAGGAGAAGTGGGAGAACGACCGGCTGCAGGCGAGCGGCGTGCTGGTGAGCAGTGGCGGCGAGGTGGCGGGAGCGTGGGGGCGTGAGGCGTAGATGGAGGAGATGGAGGAGCAGCGCGACGTGCTGATCGTGCGGAACATGAAGCCGCCGTTCCTGGACGGCGACGTGCACTTCACGCGGCAGACGGAGATGGTGAGCACGGTGAAGGACCCCACCTCCGACTTCGCGAAGCTGGCGCGCAGCGGGAGCGCGGTGCTGAAGGCGTTCACGATGGAGGTGGCGGCGGGCAGGGAGGCTGAGGCGTAGGAGAACAAGCGGAAGCAGATAGACAAGGACCGGTTCTGGGAGCTGCAGGGGTCGAAGATGGGCAAGCTGATGGGGCTGCGACAGCTGAAGAGCGGCGGGACGAAGGACGACATCCAGACGGACGAGGAGGTGAAGTGAGTGAGAGGACGGGGCGTGAGGCGCAGAGCGGAGAACAGCTACGCGGCGCACATGAGCAGCGAGGGCAGTAGCGAGTTCTCGAAGACGAAGACGATCAAGGAACAGCGCGAGTACCTGCCGATCTTCAGCGTGCGCGAGGAGTTGATGAACGTGATCCGCGAGAACCAGATCGTGGTGATCGTGGGCGAGACGGGCTCCGGCAAAACCACGCAGCTCACGCAGTACTTGTTCGAGGACGGCTATGCTCGGGACGGCGTCGTCGGGTGCACGCAGCCGCGACGCGTGGCCGCCTCCAGCGTGGCGAAGCGCGTGGCGGACGAGCGTGGCTGCAAGGTGGGCGAGCTGGTGGGGTACTCCATCCGCTTCGAGGACGTGACGAGCGAGGCGACGAAGATCAAGTACATGACGGACGGCATCCTGCTTCACGAGACGATGAGCGACCCGCTCCTGCAACAGTACAGTGTGATCATCATGGACGAGGCGCACGAGCGGTCGCTGAACACCGACGTGCTGTTCGGCATCATGAAGAAGGTGCTGAAGGAGCGCAGCGACCTGAAACTCATCGTCACCTCCGCCACCATGAACAGCGAGCGCTTCAGCGACTTCTTCGGGGGGGTCCCCATTTTTACGATCCCCGGCCGGACCTTTCCGGTGCAGACCTTCTACCAGAAGAGCCCGTGCGACGATTACGTGGACGCGGTGGTGAATCAGATCATCACAATCCACCTGGCATATGACCCGGGCGACATTCTGGTGTTCATGACGGGTCAGAACGACATCGAGTGCGTGTGCGAGGTGTGCGTGCGGCGTGTGCGTGAGGCGTAGATGGTGAACGAGAAGATCAACCGCATGGAGAAGAAGTGCGACCCGCTACTGGTGCTGCCCATGTACTCCCTTCAGTCCGCCGCGAAGCAGGTGGGCGTGGGCGCGGCGCGTGAGGCGTAGAGCCTGGTGTTCGCGAAGACGCCGGAGGGCATGCGGAAGTGTGTGGTGTGCACCAACATCGCGGAGACGTCGCTGACGGTGGACGGCATTCGGTACGTGATCGACTCGGGGTACTGCAAGCTGAAGGTGTTCAACCCGTCGATCGGCATGGACGCGCTGCAGGTCACGCCCGTGTCGAAGGCCAACGCCGACCAGCGCAAGGGCCGCGCGGGCCGAACGGGCCCGGGCATGTGCTTCCGGATGTACACGGAGCAGATGTACGAGACGGAGACGCTGCAGAACCAAGTGCCGGAGATCCAGCGCACCAACATCAGCAACATCGTGCTGCTGCTGAAGAAGCTGGGCGTGGAGAACCTGTACGAGTTCGACTTCATGGACCCGCCGCCGCAGGAGATCATCGCCAACTCCATGTACCAGCTGTGGGTGCTGGGCGCACTCACCAACACGGGCGCGCTGTCGGAGCTGGGCGAGCGCATGGTGGACTACCCGCTGGACCCCTACTTACAGAAGATGATGGTGATGGGCGAGAAGTACGGCTGCACCGCCGAGATCGCCGTGATCGTGGCGATGCTGTCGGTGCCGAACGTGGGCGCGGCGCGGCGGGCTGAGGCGTAGATCTTCGACAAGCCGCCCGAGAAACAGGAGGAGGCGGACAGCGTGCACTCGAACTTCAGCGTTCCGGAGAGCGACCACTTGACCTACCTGAACATCTTCCTGCAGTGGAAGCGCGCCAAGTACAGCAAGAGCTGGTGCGAGCGCAACTACCTGCACGCCCGCTCGCTCGCGCGCGTGCGGAACGTGCGGAACCAGATCCTGGAGATCATGAAGGCGCAGAAGATTCCGCACGTGTCTTGCGGGAACAACTGGGACGTGGTGCGAAAGGTGGTCTGCTCCGCGTACTTCTTCAACGCGGCGCGCATCCAGGGCATCGGCAAGTACACCAACATGCTGACGGGCACGCCGTGCCAGCTGCACCCGACCAGCGCGCTGTACGGCCTGGGCTACACACCCGACTACATCGTCTACCACGAGCTGGTGATGACCACCAAGGAGTACATGCGGTGCGTCACGGCCGTGGAGGCGCAGTGGCTGGCGGAGCTGGCGCCCATGTTCTTCAGCCTGAAGGAGGACTTCCAGTCGCGATTGAAGTCGAAGAAGTTGGAGAAGAAGCAGAAGGAGGAGATGGAGCGGGAGATGGCGGAGGAGAACCAGCGCAAGCAGGAGGAGGAGAAGAAGAAGACGATGAGCGTAAAGCGGAACTCGATTCTCTCCGCTCCGGGAGGCATGATCCAGCGAGGCGCGCTGTCAAAGAAGCCGAGGCGTGTTGGGCTGTAGTCTTACTCTTCTTGTTGGAAAACAGAAGTGGGTCGCTGGGGACAAAAAGGGCCCTAACCAAGTACCCATTTCAAAGAGAATGAATAGTGTGTCCCGGTTCTTCTTCTGGGTGTATATCTCCATCTCGGATGCCGTAGAAAAGGGATACGGGTACATTGGAGAGCTGCTCTCCCAGATCGCCAACCATTGCTCGCGAAAGGGGACGGCGATTGAAGACAACGTCGAGGTTTTGAATGTGAAGGAGATGGCATCGCGAAGGATCTTCGTGAACGAGTCCTTGTGAAACTTGTAGCATAGCCGCGCTCCTTTCTTAAAACAAACAGAAGGCAAACAACTACTCACTTTTTAACAATTCTACCACGCCAGTTGCTTTTCTTTTTGAAGAGCTTGGTATGGGTGTCGCAGTACCCGCAAATCAGGTCGGGCTGGTCAGGCGACTGCGACACGCGATACTCCAGCAATATCTACAGTTCACCTCTTCAACCGTTCATCACATTGTGTTCAATACCGCAACTCACGTGGAACGTCTTTTCACACTTGTTGCCGCTGCAGCTCATGCAGCACCCTTCTTCCGAGCCGCAGAAGCAGCATTTCTTGTGCCAACGCTCTTGCGGAATGTGGTAGTAGTCGATGAAGTCGCGGTTATCGGGATCGTGGAAGAAGACTACTCGTCACGCCATTCCATCGCCCTCGCCCTCGGGAATCCACAAGGCGCAGTTGATGTGCGCCCACTGATAGTCCGTCGTGTGCTTCATCGCTCCGCCCGTTTTCCCGCAGAGAATGCACTTCTACGCAATGAAGGAGGAATAGTGAGTAATACTGCATTCTGTTGTCCTTCCTTACACCGCTCACAGAACCAATCACCCTCGGGGATGCCACTGCCTAGCGATGATCCCTTTCCGTAGCAACGCACATAGAGGGCTTCCGTAACAGGAGGCGTGGACTCCAATATTGCAGCCATCGCAGAACACGATGGGATCCTAGCGTTTACGCTCCAAGTCCAGCGATCACTCCCTCTATCCACTCTCCGTCGTTACAAATCGCGCAGCAAGCCAATTCCTCTAAAGGAAGCTCTTCTAGCGATCAGGCGAGAAAAACAGAAACAACGACCCTGTTCCATGACTCAATAAAGCAGACTGATTTGTTAACGCAGCGTAACAAAAGGGCAATGGAAGCGGAGAAGAGAATAGGTTAGAGTGGCAATGACCGCGTTCTGGAAGCCGTTTTGTCATTTCAAAGGGATGGGTGTAATTGTGATGGGTTGGACTGGTTGAGGAGAGTACACTGGGGTTCTGGATTTGAATTGGAGTCGTGACTCCTTTCCTATCCTGACTACGTCAATGTAATACGCGTGTCCTTTTCTTCATGTTGACGGGAATCTTATGGAAATCAAAGGGAAGGGTTCATCACAATGAAGAGGCTATTCCTCTGAAACGGAGAAAAACTCCTTGCTAACAAACAGGGGATGCCAATGACAACAAAATAGGGTAGAGAGAAGCACCAATCATGGCGAAACAACACCCGCTTGCACATTCAATCTTGACTACTATTAGGACCATGGAATGAGGGGGTGGATTGGAATCCATCTGCTGCCCAAAGAGAGGCTTCTCCATGCTGCATGATGCTACAAAAATCGTGCCGAAAAGTGGTGTATTGAAACAGAAGGGCGACAATTCTGTTCTTGCGCATCGATTCCGAGAAAGCGATACCCCTACTCTTGTACTGCATAACTGGATGAACACAATGGCAAATATCCAAGATGGCGGCAGTAAAGAGTCTATGTGGTGGAGTGGTGCTGTGCTTGATCGTTAGTATTTCGAGTTTGTCTGGGGATGTGATGAACATGGAAGAAGAGATTGTGAGGGTGCACTGTGGTGTTGTGGTTTTACTCGTAGCTAAAGAAAGAGTACATGATGCTGTGTCTGAAACAACGATATCTTCGATATGAGCGTGATAGTTTACTCGCCCTTGCGGAAACCATAATCAACGAAGATTTGAAAGTGAACGAGGAGGACGACGTCGAAACGGCTAGTGATGATTGTGCTAGCGTGTCTACTAAGGATGATAGCGATTACGAAGCACAGGAAAAGGAGAGTTCATCGTTTGAAGCGGAGAGTGAGGAAGAGGATGCGGAGGACGTGACAAAGGCGACGGCTGCTTACAGCAAAAAGGCGCCAGCGAAACCGCATAACGTTATTGTTACCCGATCCAAGACGCGCATGAGTTCTCTCAAAGCGACAGAAAAGAAGGGGGACAAAAAGAGCACCGCCGGCCGGAGTACGACGACAACCGATTCATCCGAAGCATGCGTTTCCTCGAAACGGTCACCCATAGAATCAGGAGGTTTCTCCTTCCGCAAATCCCGCACCGGCGCAGGAACCGCCGCGGCCGTCCGTGGCGCCCGACATTCCCTCCGTGCTTCCCCTGTACAAGAACAACCCTACTATCGGGCAGATGCCGCTCTCCGCCAACCTGCCCACCAAGACCTCCGCCAAGCGCCCGCTGCAGGACATGTCGTACCTCATTCCGCCGGTGCTGCCGCTGGCTTTCAACCAGACCGCCAAGGGCGCCGACGCCAAGCCGCCCGCCCCTGTCCCAGCGCCCACTCCCGCACCGGCGAAGGCCTCGCAGCCGATGCTGCTGCCCAAGCCGCCCGCCATGCCACCTAACATTCCATCCACCATGGCACCAGGCATGGCACCAGGCATGGCACCAGGCATGGCACCAGGCATGGCACCAGGCATGGCACCAGG
>OIWT01001862.1_pt1 | contig 23537 bp, 38 predicted proteins | sample 1587701 | NCBI WGS metagenome assembly OIWT01 (sample SAMEA3888904, study PRJEB22519) | human gut metagenome | biome: human gut; feature: human-associated habitat; material: faeces | place: Denmark | collected 2009
CCGTTTCCATGGCTCCCAATCCCATGACGAATGCCGTTTCCATGGCTCCCAATCCCATGACGAATGCCGTTTCCATGGCTCCCAATCCAATGAAGAATGCGGCTCCGACTCCCGCTTCGATGGCGGCCCCTTCGCCTGCCTCCATGACGGCCCCTGCCCCGATGACGAATGCGGCTCCCACTCCATTGTCCATGACGACCCCTATGCCTGGGAGTGATGTTCAGTACATGAATGCCTTCCCCGACCCCAACGCTCTGTGTCAGTCGCAATCCAACCCCTACCAGGCGCCTCAATACCAGGCCGTTGCCTACAACCAGGCTTACTTCCAGCCGCAGTACCAGCCTCAATACCAGCCCCAGTATCAGCCCCAGTATCAACCTCAGTATCAATCCCAGTACTAGCCGCAATATCAACCCCAGTACCAGCCGCAGTACCAGCCTCCGCAGCAGCAGCAGCAGGTGGCTTGTCCGTCGTGCCAGACGAAGCTGGTTCCTCCGGCGGGCGCTGAGATTTTCAAGTGTCCGTGCGGGCAGGTGCTGCGAAACCCCTACGTGGCCTCTTCCAGCGGCAACATGAGCCGGGAGGAGCTGAAGAAGAAGCAGCGCAACCAGAACTTGAAGGACGCCGGCTTGGGCATTGGGTGAGTGTCATTTCTTCCTTTTCATCTGTAGCATTGGCTTGGCCGGCGCTGCTGTCCTGGGCGCTTTTCTCGCCAGTAATTAGATGTACTCTGTGATGTGTTTGTTAGTTTAGTCGTTCTGTGTGATTCTCTTTCCTAATTAGAGCGATGACACTCGCTGGGGTTGAGAGTTCACCACAATTCTCTTTGCAGTTAAAAGCTCACAACTGTTCTTACAGAAAACAGCCACGATTCCCTTCACCAATGAGAGTGGATGGCTTCCACAACCTCATTGTGGCAATATGCATGGTGCTGCTCCTGTAACAGACTGTTTCCTTCTGTGAGTGTAGCATTGCCGAGTTCTGCTTCTTCAGCAACCCTGCTCGCCAACCCGCTGCAACCAACCGGATAAGCGTAATTCCTCTTCCAAATAACAGTAATACCTTAGCGCTTTCGCGTTGCCTACAGAGAGTCCCCAGCACCGCCTCGTCCTACCCCTTCGATGAAGTCCGCGGAGGAGACTTTGCTCCCCACAGTGCCCACTGAAAGGACGGAAGAGAGGCCCATTTCGGTCGCTCCTGTGCGCCAAGTCAAAGAAACACCGATTTTGCCTACAGAACCCTCTCGGCATGAGAGCGAGTATGATGTAACCTTAACTACACAGACAACGTACGATTTCACACACAGTGTAATGACTAGCTTTTCTCGAATTGTATTCTTTCCCTATCTTCTCTCCAGATGGTCAGGGTCGCGCCCGCTTCCCAACTCAACCCTAGGCAGCTTTCCATAGCCGTTTTCGTGCTTGATAAGGAAAACAGCATGTACTCGTGGTACATGCGGAATAACGCGTTTGAATCTCGCTTGCATGTCACAGAGTACCACGCCAAAACCAACGCGCAGTATCCCATCAACAAGCTACGCAACCTGGCCATCGATGGCGTGCAGACCACCCATCTTTGGCTAACGGACATGGACATGTGGCCATCGCGTATCGCTGTTGCTTCTTCTTCACCCTAGTGCATCTGCGAGAGGCGTTGCTTGAACTGCCCAGCAGCGAGCTGGAGCGCACCGACCTGGCGGTGATCGTGCCGGCATTCGAGCTGCGCAAGGGTCCTGACACTTCCTCCTTCTCGGATGTGGCCGATTCGTTGCTTCGCTGAGCGGCACTCACCCAAAGAGCCTCCAAGCGCATCCCCAACACCAAGGCGGAGCTGAACGCGTGCATTGCCAAGAAGCGCTGCAGCACCTTCCGCCCGAAGGAGCGCCTGCACGACTACTTCTTCCCGCAGTGGTACGACGAGGCCTACGCGCCGCTGCTGACGCGCGTGAAGTGCTTCAAGGGCGACACGCAGGAGCCGTACGTGGTGGTGCGCAAGGTGTCGGCCATGCCGCGGTTCGACGAGCGGTTCGTGAACTACGGGTACAACAAGGTGCAATGGCTGGAGCACCTGCGCTTTGTGGGCTACGACTTTGAGGTGCTCACGCGCGGCTTCGCCGTGGACATTCCGCACAAGAAGTCCAAGTACTGGTCGACGTTCGTGGGGGACCTGTTCGGGAAGAAGGAGAATGGCGAGCGCAAGGCCGTGCCCATGAAGGACGCGTACTACCAGTTTGTGAGCGAGCTGAAGCGCAACTACACGCGAAAACAAGTGGTTGGAAAGTGCTTGGGCGTTTGTTGCATTACGGATGGTTTGAACACACACGGGGACAGCTAAATGAACCTCACTCCTTCTTCTCCTCCTCAGAGAACGCACCAGCCTTCTCTAGCATCTTCTTCAGCTCTCCGGACTCGAACAGCTCCGTCACCACGTCGCATCCTCCCACAAACTCTCCATTGATGAACAGCTGGGGGTACGTCTTCCAATCGCTAGCCGTGAGGAAAAACCGCCATACGCACCTCACATACTTCAAATTCTTCACCACTGACTTGCTCGTCAGAATGTTCGCGCTTGCAAAGTCGCAGCCTGTGCGTTAGTGCAAACACGGGCAACTCACCCAAATGCTTGAGGATCTGAACCACGCGATAGCTAAATCCGCACACCGGATTCGAGGGCGTGCCCTTCATGAACAGCATCACCTTGTTTTCCTTCACAATCTGAAGATGACGAGTGCGCTACGAAGTGCAAACCTTTTTGATAAAATCAATCACCTCGGGGTCTCCCTGCTCCTCCGGCTTCTTCTCCTCTTCGGGCGTTGATGTTGCTTCCGCGAAGGAGCGGATGGACACCGGGATGGATGGAGCAAGCAGCCTCGCTCCGCGACACACCGCTACGGCAGATCGAATTGCAAACATCCAATGAGATAATGACAAAAACGAAGAAGAAGAAACGCGCTGGAAATGGGCTCGATTTTTGGAAGCAGGTGTCTGTGCAAGAAACAGGGCAATCAAAGAGGTGAAAGTACTCCTCGTGGAGGAGGCGTGGCATATTCGTGTCTATGTGTGAGTGTTGTCGACAGAGTCAATACAATCCAGAATCACACGCTTCAGAGAGGGGAATACCCTGTAGCGGAACAACTTGAGGATGCTCTTCATGTGGACGCGTCTGTTCACTAGCAGTGAGATAGCATAAGTGTGGATACTATGGAACGTGACTTCCTTCAAATGGGGACAGCAGTGCAACAGCAGGCACCTCTTCCAGTCATAGTGAAGGCCGCTGGGATGCATCACGGAAAGGGTGGTGCAGGAGAGGAAGGTCATCGTGTCCGTCAGCTCCTCCAAGTCCTCCTTCTCCTCGGGAAGCGTCAGAATCAGCGGCCCGCCGCGAGGAACCTCTGGAAGGGGAGGAGGGATCTCGAACTCGATCACGTCCTCGGGCGACAGTGTGGAGCCTCTCTCGCGCTCGTCCAGCTTGACGCCATTCACGTACGCTTGAAGCGACTCGCGAAGGCACGGCACGCCCAAACAGGCCAGCATCTACGCCGTGATTCTGCCGCTCCATTCTCACTCTCGCGCCATTGTCCACAACCCCGCTGATGTGTCGCTTGGCGGAGAAGGGAATGACAAACTCCTTCTTCCCCCACTTGCCCCTCACGCAACGCTCACTCTTCTCCTTGACTGACTGCTTCGTCGCTTTCCGCTTCTCCAGTAGCGTCACGGTACAGCAGCACGCCGCAGGGTCCTCTTCCACAACCATCTTCAGTACCATGTCCTTGTCTTCGCGCTCCACCACTTCGGGTTGGTTATTGAGCGCTTTGGGAACAACGGTGTAATGATGAATGTCGTTTGTTTCTGTGTTGTTCTTGTCTGTATTATTCTTCTTTGGGTTCTTCGTGTCTAAGGATTACACATACAGATTCCTCTCACGATGAACGACAATACTCTGCAGGCTAGGGAAGTTGGGTCCCAGCAACTCCTGAATGAACGAGTCGTCATCCTGCTTGGTGTAAATGTGAATGGTGTGGAGTTCGGGACAAATGCTGCCCTTGAGACAGTTGAAGCGGTAGTTCTTCATTGGGTTATTGCCTAAGGATGAGGAGTTGATTGCGTGAATACAGTAGTGCGTGCGGAAAGTCACGGCTTCATTCAGCCATCTGGACGAGATCACAGGCTTATGTCTCTGCCACGGAGGGAACAGGATCGTCCGTTCGCGCACGTGCTTGATGCGGAAGGGAATCGGGGGTTCATTGACCGTCACCTCAATCACATCCCATTCCTTCACCCCCAATACTTCCAGCACCACTCGCATGGTCACCGTTCGAGCCCCAAACATCATTCGCACGTTGTTCACGTTGAACGGACGAAGACATAAACACAGCATCTACTCCTCACTCTCTCTCTTTTCTATCACTCTCCAAATCGCCTTGCGAAGATCACGACCCGTCTTGTGCAGTCCACAATACACGCTGTACATGACCCCATTGTACCGGAACAGCAGATTCGGGTGTTTCTTGTCCACAACATCTTCGTTCACCACCCTGGCGGGGATCCGACTTGGTGGAAGAGGAGTGAGTCTCCGAACCACAATAGCCTTACCAGAGATGGTTGGTTCAGCTGCCTCAGCATCTATCAACTTCTTGATTCTCTTCCGTGGGAAGGGTTCCTCCTCGTCAGCTTCACTCTCTTCAGGTAGCTGTCTTTCCTGCACAGTATCGTATGGAATGCGACTGAAGAAGGTGTGAAGAGCTGAATATCGCTGGGCGACTATCCGTCAGTGACTCCTACGTACTCCTCACAGTTCAGATTGATGCGATGAAGAGAGGGGAAGTTGTTAAACCGCAACAGGTGCTCAAGAAGGGAGAAAGGCAAGTAGCCATTCACTAGAAGTGAGTCGAAAGAGAAAGGGGAAACAGCAAAGAGTTAACTCCGTCACATAAGGAAAGCAGAACTGGAGAAGAGTAGTGATAAACTGTTTCTCCTTGCCATTTGGAATCGTAACGAATAGAGCAGTGCAAAAGAGATATTCTGCCTTATTCAGAGATTTCTCCAAGGAATAAGTATTGAGTTTGTTCAGATACCGTTCACCTTCATATCTCATACTCTTCCCGCACTGTTCAACAGCAAAGCGAGCGCCTTCTTTCACAGTGAGCTGCTGTTCTCGCTGTAGGCTCAGCATCATTCCTCTTCTTGAAATCAGCAGATCATCCTGAAGGAGGCAGATGCCACGGCGAGCAAAAGCCTATACATCAATTGAAGCAATAAGAGGTACCTCTATGATGCAATGAATCAGTTCCTTTTCGGATGCCTTGCTTGGAACGACGATGGTGTAAGTGTCATTCTTGTACTCGACAGTGACAGAAACACCCTTCTTCACGGGATCACCATAATCTTCACATTCTCCACTTCGGTCAAAGTGAATTGAGCACGTGTCTTTATGGAGGCAGCACGAGAACTGGAAGGAGAAGGAGTAGCCAAACGCTTCAGCAGTCAACTCCTTGATCACTTCGAGAGTCGATCCGGAGGACGATGCGACGGGAGGCTGAAACTCGAGAAGTCGTCCCATGAAGCCTTTCGTCTGGAGGAACTCCAAATCCTTTTCCAATAGATCCTCCTGCTTCACTTCCTCCACCCGTGCCGATTTGGAGGATTCTCTTCTTGAGTGATGATCCTTCTCCTTCTTCTCGTGCTTGTGCTTAGCAGTAGATGGCTTGGGAGTGGTGCTTGTTGTCGGCTGAATGGCTCCTGCAGATTGATTCTCCTCTGTCGTCTGTTGGGGATTCTCCACTCCATCCTTCTTCTCCTCTGTTTCACTCTGCATCACTTGCTGTTCTTCCATTCCCTCTTTCACTTCCACTGTTCTGCTCTCCTGATCCTTCTCTGCTTTGTCATTTGCGCTTTCTTCACCTCCTCTCTCCACCATCCCATTCAAATCGTTTTCCTCCTTTGATGTGTCTTCATCACATAACGGTCTCTCTTCTTCCACATTCATTGCTGCTTCATCCATTCCTTCACTCGGTTCTTCCTTCTCATTCACACTCTGCTCTTCCTCACTGTGCTTCACAGAATCAATTGGAATGGTCTGTTCTTCCTTGATCTCTTCCTCTTCCTTGATCTCTTCCTCTTCCTTGATCTCTTCCTCTTCCTTCATCTCTTCCTCTTCCTTCATCTCTTCCTCTTCCTTCATCTCTTCCTCTTTTCTGATCTCCTTCCTTTCCTCTTTCTCCGATATCTCCATCGCTCTCTCTTCATCATCACTCTTCTCCTCCTGCTCATCAACCATTCCTTCTTCATTCACCACTTCACTCTCCTTCTCCTCCTTTTCCACCACGCTCTCATTCATAGCGCTCACTTCCTCCTTCACTTCTCCCACAGCAGGATGCAACTCCTTTGCATTCCCTTCATTATCCTCTTTGGTTCCAACAGACTCCTCATTGGCAATCTTCACTTCCTCAACTGCGCACTCCTTCATTTCAACATCAAGCGACTTCAACAAGTTCATCACTCGAACAGCACTATCGTCTAGTCATTATCACTCATTCTCACTCATTACACTCAACAATCAGCTCTTCTAGCACAGGCAGGTTCCTATACTCCATCAAACACTTCACATTCGCAAATGTCAACTCATCCTCAACTATATGTCACATTCCGCTCATTCACTCACTTTTGATGCGCAATCGCTTCATATAAGGATAGCAATTCTCTGACATCCTCTTCAACCAATCAACAGCAACTCCTTTCTTTACATCAATAGTGAGCTCCGAAGTGAACAGGCAGCCAGGAGCTGCAAGCCTATCAAATCCAGATCGTTTCTCGTTAATCGCAACTAGTGCTGGATTATTGGGTTTGCATGGAATAACACAGGGTGTTGTGAAGAAGATTGTTGGAGCGGAGAGAAATCGGCTCACACTATCATTCTTCTTAATACTCTCCCCATTGACAGTAGCAGCTAATGCTGTACGGATGAAAGGAATCCCGTGACGAGCCATTATCTACACATGAGGTGAAACAGAGGTAGAAACAAGACGGGCTGTTGATGAAACTTCACCCATCTTGCTGTTGGGATCCACAGAGAAAGAAACACTCTGATTCCTAAACATAGCCGTGAAAGGAACCTCGTTCTTCTGTAGAGAGTAGAACCGTTTGCAAGAACCCTTTCTTCTAATGGCGATTCGGCAAGTTGTTCGGGATGGAACACTCACCACAAAGGTGAAATCCACTCCATTGATCACTCCCTTCCAGCATCGTTCTCTCGTGTCAACTGGCGTCTCCTTCTCTTCAATCACTTCCTTCTTCACATCCACAACCGCCTTCTCTTTCTCTTTCACAGCAACCTCTTTTCCCTCTCCGCTCGGTTCTTTCTCTGCATCAGCAGCCATCTTCTCCTTCTCTTTCACAACAGTCTCCTTCTCCTTTTCACTCGCTGCCTCCTTCGCTTCCTCCTGAGTCTGCTGTTTCTCTTCCACAGTTGGCTTACTCTCTGGAATTGAGCGGAGGGATGAAATAAGAGACTGAGCCGACTCTTCATTCATTGCTTCAAGTCAAGAATCATCACAAAACTCACATTTCAATTCAATCTTCTCAAGAGAAGGGAAATTGTCGAACTGCAATATGCTCTGAATCCAAACAAATGGAATTGTTGCGCCTATGATGAACAATGAGAATGAAACTCACCACACAGAGTCAGACAGGTAACAAATGGGTAGGAATTCAACAGCAACACTTCAAGCCAGTTGTAGGTGATTCCCTGAGGAATTGTGACAATGAGGTGAGAACAGCTGCAACACTCAGGCGTCCTTAGCTTCGATACAGCCGCCTTGGAACTCTTCTCGAGATTGCAATTCACAGTCTTTCCAGAACTAACCAGATAAGGGGCTTTGAACCTAAAATAGGGACTAAAAGTGATAGAGACAATCATGGATTACGGCAAAGGATCAGGAGAATAGATTGTGTTTAAAGTGAGATACGCCAGTCCTCGGCGTGCAACTGTCTAATGATAAGAGATAAAACGCAATGATAATACTCGGGCAAGAACAGCGCGAATGTCCTGTATTGTTCCGAGTTTCATGTTAAGGTGATACATCACTCCATCAAAGGAGCAAGTGACAATGTTCTTTTCCTTTGTGTCATCTGTCATTGTACTACACCTTCCCGTCTTCTTCGTAATAGCGAGTGTCATGTCCTTCACAGCTGCATTGCGAGAAACGGTGATGAAGTGTGTCTTGCCATTGATTGTGTACGTAGTGTTGAATGCAATAGCGGCGGACTGATTCTCCTTCGCTTCTTTCTTCACCACCTCCTTTCTCACTTCATTCACAATCCTTTCCTTCTCCTTCACAGCAACAACCTCCACTCCTTTCTGTGACTGTTTCTTCTCTTCCACAGTTGGCTTGCTCTCTGGAATCGAACGAAGGGATGAAAGAAGAGATTGAAGTGATTCTTCATTCATTGCTTTGAATCAAGAATTATCACCAAAACTCACATTTCAGCTCGATCCTCTGAAGGGAAGGGAAATTGTCGAACTGCAGTATACTCTGAATCCAAACAAATGGAATTGTTGCGCCTATGATGAAGTGAAAGACAAAAGACAACCACACAGAGTCAGGCAGGTAACGAAGGGGTAGGAATTCAACAGCAACACTTCAAGCCAGTTGTATGTGATTCCCTGAGGAATGGTGATGACAAGATGAGAGCACCTGCAACACTCCGGCATTCTCAGCTTCGATACAGCCGCCTTGGAACTCTTTTCGAGTTTGCACTTCACAGTCTTTCCAGAACTCATCAGCGATGGGGCTTGGTAGAGAATGGGGGAAGCCGTGTTGTTGGGTAGAGCCGTCTGGGGATCCACATGACTCTTGGGAATGATGGAATTCGTACAGTACTTGTATCCCTTTCGAGCGACTGTCTACCTGTAAAGAACAACACCAACGAAAACAAGAGCAAGAATCGTACGAAGATCCTTGTAAGTGGATCCTGATGGCATGGAAAAAGCGTAAACCTCGCCATAGAAGGAGCAAGAAATGCCCTTCCCCTTTCTGTTAGCATCAATCACTGCTTTGCTCTTTCCCGTCTTCTTTGTAATCTCGAGCGTCAACTCCTTCACAGCTCCATTGCGAGAAACGGTGATGAAGTGGGTTTTGCCGTTGATTGTGTACGTAGTGTTGAATGCAACAGCGGGTTGGTTCTTCTTCACTTCCTTCACTTCCTTCACTTCCTTTTCTTCTTTCACTTCCTTCACTTCCTTTTCTTCTTTCACCTCCTTCACCTCCTTTTCTTCTTTCACCTCCTTTTCTGCCTTTACTTCCTTCACCTCCTTCACTTCACTCACTTCACTCACTCTCCCCGTTTCCTCACTTACAGCAGCATCCTGATACACACTCTCCACATCACTCAGAGCCTCTTCCATTGCAACACTCTCCGTCTTTCCTATTCATAATCTCTCATCACAACTCCATACGGTGGACCACAATCCTCTCCAGCTTCGGAAGTCGATTGCACATCAACAAGGGCTTGAACTCGTCCTCACTCCAATTCTTCACATCTATTCTGAAGCACAAGAAGAAGCACTACCCCAAAGCACAATCTCCCTCAGCTCGGGAAAGGCCTTCAACAACAAAAACACCTTCAAGGCAACATAGCTAGAATCATTCACCTCGATGGAAGTTTGGAATGCGTGGGTGTCGAACTCCTTCTTCATCATCGTTTGTGCTTTAATGGCGCTACTGAAAGCCGCAGAAGACGCATCAAAAGCTCCCATATGCTTAGGATCTCGAATGGGGTATCCTTCGAAGAAAGAAACAACAATTGGGTTTGCTTTTGTTGATTCCACACTGGGTACTATGTTCTTATTCTGCAGTGTCATTCCTTCCTGACAAACAACCAAGTATCCCAGTTGTGCTGGAACCCCGTTGTCAATCAGAACCTATTCCTTATCTCCTGTTAACAGCTTCACTTTTGCTATTTGCTTCTTAAACTCCTTATTCTCTTCCTCAGCGCTTGCTATTGGCACCTCGAACCTCCTCCCCTCAAACACCACTGTTCTGCACTCCTTCACATTCATAGCAAGAAGAGTCTCCTTCTTCGCACTCGCGACAAACTCTTCGCTCGCATACTTCCATCCATTCTTCTCGCTGGTGAAGAAAGAGTGAGTCATGTCACAAGTCCAGTTCTCGTACTGCCACTTCGTTGTCACAGTCATGTCTCCTGAGGGTTGCAGTTGTGATGGTTCTGTTGGTAGTGTTCTCTCTTCTTCTTTCCTGTTCTCCGTCTTCTGCTTCACCATTTCCGTTTTCGGAATCTCCTCCTTCACACACTCCACCTCCTCCTCCACACTCACACACTCACTCACACACTCACTCACACACCCATGACTCAACACATACACATCCAACAACGCCGGGAAGGAGCCGCACGCAAAGCACTTCATCCCATCCTCCTCCACGCCCACAATCGAATACACGAGGGTCAGCGACTGCAGCCACGGCAACTCCACTCCCTTCAACAGGTCCAGCAGTTGCGACAACGGCGTGTACGACTCACAACCCTTCGCATCTCCTATACGCAGAATCAGCCTCCCCGCTGCATCCAGTGCGTGGGAGCTGGCACGCGTCACAAACCTCTCAACATCCTTCGTGTTCCTCAGAGTGAACTCAAACGTGCCGGCGCTTTTCCCTTCCCGCACCAGCAACACATCGTTCTTCTTCACCTGCAGCATCTGCAGCGACTCGTCCTCCTCCATCACATGGTTTCCAACAACCACATCCACCTCACACCCATTCACGTGGACTCCGCTCTTCACCAACATCGTCATGATCGCCTCCCGCACCTTCCTTCGCTTGCAGTACAGCGGACAAAGCAGCCCGTAGGTCTGGTTTCGGAAGGAGACACGCAGGTTCGTCTCCTTCGCCTCCTGCTTCTCTGGAAGACGATGGAAGGACTGCAGCTCAAAGTCCTGCTCCTCCCACCACACATCACCGCTCCTTCTCTCCACTCGCAGCACGCCCTCCGTCGTCTTCAGCTCGCGCACCTCCTTCAACTCGCAGTCCGTCGTGCAGAAGGGCTGTGAAACGCCAGAGATAGAAGTCTCCAAATCAGTCTCCTTCAAGCGAGAAGTCTCCAACCCAGTCTCCTTCAACCCCGTCTCCTTTGCACCTTCAACACCCTCCCTCGTTGCTACTCATGAAGAAAAGGAGACGCACGCACCGTAAATGTCGACGCGCTTCAGCTGGGGCGTGATCCAGTACTTGGTCTTCTCCTGAACGAACGACTCGGACAAGCACGAGGGCACTAGGAATCACGCCACACGGCAACAACGACACATCAGGGCAACACGAGTGAGACTCCGCATGTGAATATCTGAAAAGGAAGACAGGATGATGTCCATCTTCTCACAGGCAGCGCCGCTCACACGCAGGAGAAGAAGCTCCATCGCATTGAGATTGTCGTATGCCAGAAAGGGGTAGAGTTGGGACTCAAATCCACTCTCCTGGAACTCGAACAGCACTGTTCGCCCGTCGTGGAAGGATTCCTTGTGAAATAGAAGATGATTCGGATTCAGCGGGATGGGACGCGGAATAATCTCCACCGTGATTATTCCGTCCTTGACAGGCAGAGAGCAATCGTTCAGGTCCAGGGAAAACCCATCGACCATCATCGAGGCAGTGTAGCGCGACAGATGAACTCCCTTCTCTGCAAGGTGCTACGGATGAGAATCGCCCAAAAGCATTACCTTCAGACAGAAAGAGAACAGGAGCCGACTGCTGAAGGGTGGAGCAATTGAAATTCGCTCGATCTCCTCCTTCCACTTCAGTATGACCGTGTAGGAAGCGCGCTCCTTCTCATTCTTCTCCAAACCAGGCGAATCCACGTAATCGGTAGGACGATTCTCTGTAGTAACCGGTACGGAGTAGAATGCGCTGCTGGGAAGCAGAAGGGGACGGGAAATGGGTCCATTGACCGCGTCACAGAATCGCACAAACTCTGCCAGCGTATCCCGCTGTCCTCGATCCAGACGCATCATTTTGAAGCGCTTTTATGGCCTCCTTAAACGCGTTCATTGTGTAACAAAAAACTGTCCGTTTTGTGGCGTTCATGAAACAGCATATCTCGACACAAGCATGAGAGAAATACATAGGAAAGCATCAAAAGAGAAAGTTGCAACCCGCCGGCTCATGGAGGTCCGTCATCTCCATCCAATACGCCAGGACTCCAATTCATAACAAACATCATTTCCAGATGAACCCCACATGAATCCCTTCCAAACAACAACGCCACATCAACCCCAACAATCCCAACAATTCACAGATCACGCTCCCAAAAGCAGAAACACCGGCGGACAGCACCATGGCTCTCGTGTTCACAGCCCAATCCCTTCGCAATGCCTCGCGCGGTGTTAAGAAGGAGAAGTGTTCTGAAGTGATGCATAGGAGTTGCTCCGGCGTTCTGATCAGGGCGGCGGCTTCTCGGAATGCTCCCCTTCACGCTGCTTCTTCCATGAGCGGAGTCCAGAAGCGGGACTTCCATTTCGCGTCGCTGAAGACCAAATACCAGAACTTTGTGACGAAGAACTCCATCTACATCGCGGAGATCAACAACACAGCGTTGAAGTACGGTCTTTTCGGAGTTGCGGTTGGTAGGACTCTTCATGCCCTGTGAATGGTAGGAAACCCCTCCACGTGGGTCGTCTCTTTAATTTCCTGGGTGAATTCCATGGGAATGCCTTGGTGGGGTGCGATTGCCGGCGGTTGCCGTTTTCGGGGAGCCTGATGCGTAGTCGCGTTGGGGTTCCGTGTCATTCTGCTGCCCTTCAGCGTGAAGGCCTCCAAGCAGGCAATGAAGATGCAGGAGATCCAGCCGCAGCTGAATGAGCTGATGGAGCGCGCCCGCATCTCACAGTCGATGGGTCTCGCTTCCGATGCGGGAAGAGTGCGTGACGAGATGATGGTTGCTCTCTCCTCTCCGCTTCATCCTAGGACATCTACAAGCGTGCGGGCGTTTCCCCCATGGCGCCCATGCTCGGCTCCCTCATCCAGCTGCCCGTGATCATGTCCTGCTTCATGGGCATTCGCAAGCTCTGCGAAACGGTTCCCGCAGTTCGTACGCCTACTCCTCTGGCCTCACTCGCAGAAACGGGAGGTGCGCTGTGGTTCCCGAACCTTGCAGTCCCAGATCCCGTGTTTGCCCTGCCGGTGCTGGCGGGCCTCACCACGCTGTTCATGACGGAGCTGGGCGCGGATGGCATGAACGCCAACGGCCAGGTGGGCATGAAGTACATGATGCGCGGCATGTCGATCTTCACGGTCTTCGTCGCCGCCAAGATGTCCTCCGTGGTGCTCTCGTCTCCTCCTCACACGCAGGGCCTCTGCCTCTACTGGATCGCCAATGCCACCTTCGCCGGCGTGCAGACGCTGTGCATCAACCCCGCCGCGCGCAGCACGCTCAAGCGCTGGCTCACATTCTCCCGCAAGGAGGACGCCGTCCCCCCTCCTCCCGTTGCCCCTGTCAAGCCTGTTAAGCCTGCTAAGCATGTCCCTACCACTACTCAAGACCATGCAAGCAACGCCAACAACACTATCAAGGAAGGAAACAACGCAAATAACAAGGAAAACGTCGACTCCCTCCTGGAAGACGTGAAGTCGAGTGTGTTTAAGAAGTACTCTGTTTGGAACAAACGCAAGCTACCTGTTGATGATCTCCAGCGTGTCGGGCTTCACGATGGAGCTCCGCCGCAGCAGCCGCGTCTCGCGGATCAGCACGAAGCGCACCGACAGCTCCTTGTCCACGAACATGATGCCCGCTGCGTTCTTCTCCACGCCGCAGTAGTTGGGCGCGGAAAACACCGTCACCAGCTTGCGGTTGAAGGCGAAGCAGTAGCCGTCGCAGCACTCGTGTCCGCGCACGATCAGATCGAAATCGAATCGCGACATGAACTCCTCCACAATGTCCGGCCCGAAGAGATAGGCGCAGTCACGCGGCGAAGGAACGTACCCCTTGATGTCGGAGCAGGGATCGGACCAGAGGAGATCGGAGAGCAGGCCGTTCATGGGAATGGCACAGGGCCGCTGGATATCCTTGATAACCTTCATGGAGGTCAGATCGCGAGACAGTCCGCCGTGAACGCAACTACACATCAACATGGAGGGAGAGGCACACAATATCTTGTTGGAAATGATGGCCGCGATAGGCAGACAGTTGAACAGCATCTGAAAGTCTTTATATAGGGTCTCCGAGTAGTACTTGAGGCATTCATCCTTGAAGCCCCAGTCGTCGTTCATTTCAATCGACTCGTGGTTTCCACGCAGCAGGAACACGTTGTTGGGGTACTTGAGCTTGTACGCCATGAGCAAACACAGCACTTGGATTCCGCGGTCGGCGCGATCCACGTAGTCTCCCAAGAACAAGTAGCGGCTGTTACACGGGTCTCCACCAACGTGGAAGATTCTACGCGTAAGCCAGCCCAACAAGGAGCCCACTCCAGCAAATCAAGAAACTGGCCGTGAATGTCGCCAACAATCACCATCGGGGCTTCGAGCTTCAGCAGCGACGGCTCCTGCATGAGAGCTTCCTTCGTTCTCAGGATCAACAGGCGAATCGTGTCCTCTTTTATATTTGGCTACGTCTGAGACGGTTTGCCGCGGTCCTACACGCCATTGCTTATCTCTCGCTCTCCCCTCCACCAGCTTCGCGATAATGCGGTCCAGAATGAGCTTGCCAAAAACGGCATTCATCACGAGAAGAACGGGCGCGGTTGAAACCAGATTCTGTCCATTCCGTTGTACTCTCGTCCGTGTTGCAACAAACAGAGCACTCGAGATTCCAACGGATGCTGCCGCTCAATAGGATCGTTCCGGGAAGATCGCCTCCGCAAGGAATCACCAGACGCACCTTCTTCTGGCTCTCGTCCACCATCGACACGAACACAAATCCGAGGATGGATGCCGTCTTCACGTCGTCGACACTACGATTCAACGGACCGTGAAGGGACAACCTCTTCGCGTCCGTCACGGCCAGAATCTGGTTCTTCAGCTCGGAAATGGGAACCGACGACAGCTTCAGAGCCGCCTGGTCCTCATCCGTCTCCTGCGGGCCAAACTACCGATCACACGCTCACCGCAGCAGAACTGTATCGTAGTGCATCAGCTTCTCGCGGTCCGGGTAGGTCACCACCGTCAATTCGGACATGGAGCGAATGAGCTCGTTCGGCGGCGCCAGCTGGGCGTCCGTGCCCGACGGACCTACTCTTTACATCATCAAGCACGCATACCATAGAAATAGTACTCCAAAGAGGTGGTTGTGTCTTCGTTCGGCGTAGACGGCGAAATGGCTCCCTTGGACAGAGGGATGATCTTCACGCAGCAGTCCGGCAGCAGGGTCTTCATCTCGTTCTAGCGTTAATTAGGTTTGAGAATGCAACGTAGATCTGATCGTCGTGAATGACGAGAATCATGTCGATCGCCAGCAACTTCACCACCTCCTCGAGCAGCGGCTTGGATCCGTCCTCCTTGTACCATGAGCCTCCGTCCACGATCAAGCCGCCGTGCGCCACTAGCCATGCAGCGCTCATTCCAGTCCTACCCTCTTCGTCGTTTGCGAGGCGCTCGTTCACGCGGGAGGCGACCGAGGTGAGGCAGTGCTTGAACCTTCGGGTGAGAGGGAAATGCTATTATGACAATTCCGGATTGTCCATGCAGGATGTGGAGCCGTAGAACTCGACGAGAGGGGAAAGAAGCATCTTCTGCGCGTACTATGCATCAATCAATTATAATACGGTTACTGTAGCGTAATGGCTGTCCTTCGACATCACGCAGGCGGTGAGACAGCCCGGCACGGAAATGTTGCCGCTGCAGATGTCGAGGTCCAGAAACAGCGGCGATTCCCCGTTGCGCACCTAGGATGAAAAGCAGTCCACGCGACTACCGCATACTCCAGCAGCGTTTGCGCAAGGGTAAACTTGCCATGGTTTGCGTTCCCGAGAATGAGCACCTAGCGGTAATCCCACGCACTTCCAAACATACGCGAGGAGAGGTTCTTGTGTTGTATTTTGTGACGGCATCTCTTGCCTCCTGGAGCTACTTCTAATACCAGTATATCACGGGTTGCCTGCCGATGGATATCGAGATAGACAGGCATGAGGCTATCTTCCGAAACATATATGCTTCTGCACCGCCCATCCACAACCACTTCGGTGTTGAACCAGGAAAAGATGGCAAACTACGCGATAAGCCCAAACCGCGGAGAGACGACATTTCGATTCACGAAGGTGTGCGTTTGCATCAGCTCCGCGCCATTCACCTCGACACTTCCCGGTGTGGTCTACTCCTTAACAACCCGATCATGCCTCACGGTCACCGTGATTTTCTCATTCCTATAGCTCACAATGCGGAGTTCTCTCCCGGCGGGGATTTTGTAGGTTAGGGCATTCATGGGGATAGGAATTGTGTCCTTGCCTTCCATGAATCCTCTCCCTGTGCCTTCTCCCCATTTCCATTCCTTTGCGATAGCGACTGAAACAAACAAGCAAACAACTCCTAGCATCGCTACTCCGTCTTTTCCTTGTTGGCGTCCTTGATGGACTCCTTGCTCGCATCCTTGTTCGCATCCCTATAGGTCATCCAGCAGTAGGAATGCCTACGCCTCAGAAGAAGCGGCCGCGTTGGGCTTTTCGTTGAGGTTCTGTTCTTCCTCTGGGAAGTATTTGAGGAGGCACTTGTTCAACGCGTACTCGGAGCCGAAGAGCAGGGCGCCGGCGCTGATACCGATCACGACGGCCTGCCAGATGGGCATGTTGTTGAGAATCTCCATAATGTTGACCATGGTTCCGATGAGTGAAGAGAAATGTGCATTCTCTTCTTTCCCTTTCTTGAGCGCGATGGAGATTCACACGGAGACGAGAGGCGACATGTAGGGTGTGACTGTTCCTTCCCCTTCCCTCACCTTTTTCAGAAAGCTCTTCCACCTCTTCCTCAACAAGCAGGATTTCAAGTTTAGTTCCGGTCATTTTATCGCATACAAGGTACCATTTGCCTTAAACAAGGTGATGCGTAGGGTTTTCGCGAGCCGCTGCACGGACACAACTACCATGTGACTGTACTTCTCAACATAACATACAATCACCTTCTAGGTGGCTATGAAGGGCCAACTCAACGCCGATGGGTTTGTGATGGACTTTGGCGACGTGAAACGGGCATCCCTTTTCCTATTCCGTAACACGTAGTATACGAGAGCGGAGTGCAAGAAGCTCAACCAGCATTTCTTGCTGCCTATGAAGAGTGACGTCCTCACCGTCGTTTCTCATTTCGACTGTGAGCGTAGATCACGGAGAAGGGAGCCAACATGGAAGTGATCACCGAGGATGGTTGCTTCTTCTCGTTGTTTCTGCCTGCTGCTGTGAGGCGTAGCTTCCCCAAGAGTGATTGTTGCTGTCTCCCGCTCGTACACTCCTCCGCAGAGGAGCTGGCTCGCTACATCGTTCCCCTTGCCGTTCGTGTTCATGCGTAGGCGGGAGAGCTCATCGAGAGTATTACGAAGGAGGTGCTGAAGGTGGAGCTCGATGGGAGGATTGAGCGGTAGGAGCGTGGCATCTACGAGCTGACGATTGGCGTTTCGGAGATTGAGGGTCAGGAGGCAAAGCAGTCGTTGTTCCACGGCATCACCCATAGGTACACGACCTCGATTCACTATGATTACGATTGTTTGTTCGCACATTCACCGGATTCCAAAAGTTGCCCCTCTTTTGTCGGGCGTTTCATCCCACTTTTCTTAGTCCCAAAAGAATGTCAGAGTACAAGTGCATCACCTGCCGTACTTCCTTCAGCTCGCAGGAAGAGCGAGAGACATATCCTACCCTGTGTGCATCGCTTTGAATGGTTCCTTCACGATCTCACTCATTTCCGCTCCGACTGGCACTGCTACAATGTGAAGCGTAAGGTGGCGTCTCTGCAGCCCCTTCCCCTCGCTCTGTTCGAAGAACGACAGAAGATGCGTCGTTTTCCTCTCTCTCCCTCATCGAATAGTCCCCGCGGCCAAACCGGCGGCCACACCCACCCAGAAGATTTACTGTGATATATGCAAAAAGGCGTTTTCCACAAAGAACCAATTCCTGCAGCACGAGCGGAGCAAGCGCCATCTGAAGGGGTTGAAGGAGGCGCAAGAGGCGTTCCAGAAGAGTGAGGAGGGTGTTGAAGATGTGAAGGAGGATGTGAGTATTAAGGAGGATGCGAAGGAGAATGGAAGTGTGAAGGAGGTGGGAGGGATGACGGAAGCTGAAGTAGTCACAGAAGGAGGAGTGGCAACGGAAACGGAAATGGCAACCGATACACTCCCCTTCCAACCCGAAGCCTACACATTTGATCCCAATCGCTGCATCTTCTGCGGCACAATAAGCGACTCACTCGACGCGTTCCCCCTCCCCTCTCTCTTCACTCCTAGCAACATCGCGCACATGACGCAGAAGCACGGTTTCCTCATTCCCGATCGTCAGTGCCTGAAGGACGTGGAGGGACTGCTGGACTATCTCGGACAGAAGGTAACCTTCCCGCTGCGGATTCACCATAGATTTCTGTAGGCTGCATTTGTATCGGCTGCAATCACGGCTTCAAGAGTCCCCATGCGGTCCGAGCGCACATGTTCGACAAGGGCCACACGCGCATGGCGTACGACACCGTTTGGCGAATCACGCCCATTGATGCGTAGGAGGAGGACTTCGAGGAGTTCGAGTCCTTCTACGACTACGAGGAGGAGAACGCGAAGGAGGATGAGATCCCCACGCTCCGCGCCACGGGCGAATTGGAATTGAGCGACGGGCGCATCCTCGGCAACCGAGAGTACACGCGCTACTACAAGCAGTCCTACGCCACCGAGAGCGAGCGCCGCGAAGGTAGGGGCGGGTGTGGGCGTTAATCGCAGCGCTGAAGACGAAGCTGCTGCTGGGCAACGGTCCGGCGAGCCAGCAGGCCACGGCGATCATGCTGTACCAGGAGCAGAAGCAGACGGTGGTGGAGAAGCGCGCCGACGTGGAGCGCCTGCACCGCTACGCCATCCGCGAGCGTCTGCGCGCCGGCATGAACATGAACAAGATCCATTTAGCCCACTTCTGCCACCGATGGCCTGTTTGTAACAAACACGCGAGGAAATGCCGCCGTTGGGGAACTTGACGCAGGTCACCACGCCCGCCGAGGTCATGAACGGCACGTCCTTGAAGCAGCACACGCCCTCCGCGTTCGTCTTCAGGAACTACCCATCAGTCCGCCTTCCCGCGCGTACCGGCGAGCACGCCTCCAAGTACTTCTTCTTCTGCACCTGCGCCGGCGTCGCCGCCTCGCCCTCGTAGCCCGCGAACGTCACGCGCTCGCCCACCTTGGCGCCCTCGGGCGGCTCGATCAGCGCGCCCATGCTGTGGTCCGCCGTGCACGCGCACAGCAGCATGCCGTTGCTGGGGAAGCTGCCCAGCTTGCGCGGCTTCAGGTTGCACAGCACGCACACGCGGTGACCCTGCATCTCCTCGAAGGTGTGGAACGCGCGGATGCCCGAGCCGATCTGACGCGGCTCCGCCTCGCCCACGTCCACCTCCTCGCAGTACAGTCTACGCGTTACGGGAATGGGGAAGGAAGTGCTTGTCCGAGTCGGGGTGGTTCCACGCGCGGACGATGCGGCCTACGCGGATGTCCAGCTTGCTGATGTCCGCCTCTTCTTCGGCTTTGGGGGCCTCCGCCTTGGGCGCCTCCGCGGGCTTCTCCGCCTTCTTCGCCGCCTTCTTGGACTCCATCACCTTGGGGATGGGCATGTGGATGTTGATGCTGTCGTAGTCGAAGGTCAGCGGCGCGATGCCGAGGTCCTTGCAGGCCTCCGCGGCCATGGACTGCATGAACGAGTACCAGCGCACGACGTTCACGTAGCCGTTGTAGCCCTTGAAGGTGCCCTAGTCGTAAGCGTATAAACGAACCGCGCACGAAGGTCAGCGACACCAGGTAGAAGCTGGCGTAATCAGCCACCGTCAGGGTGTTGGGCAGCGCCACGAAGGTCTGCGTCTGCAGGAGGGCGCTGAGCTTCATGATGAACACTCTGTCGTTCACATGGCCCAGGACAGCCTCCTCCACCGAATCGAGGAACTCGTCCACCTAATCCTCACTTCGTCTATGCAGCGAAACCTTCTTCTTGTCGTCCGCGCTGCCGCCGAGGAGAACGGCGTTCTTCTTGTCCTTTCCGGTGATAAAGGCGATCACCGACTTCAGGCCCGTAACGACGGTCTTGCCGTCCTCCACGCTGAATTCCTAGACTCAAATAGGGTAGCGACGGCCCACAGTGCCAACCTCGTAGTCCACCACATCCTTGCAGTTGATGAATCTGCAGACGGCCTTCACGATACCGGCCTTGTTTCCTTCGGGGGTCGTAATCTTCATTTGTTGCTTTCCAAGAGTAATGTGAGTGTGCTTCACTGTAGAGGCAATGGGAGTATGCAATATTTTAGAGACAATACGAGAAGATAACACTTTAGAGATAATGTGAGAAGGCAGTACTTTGCAAATGCAATGCGAGTAGGCATCACTTCACAGACACTTCACGATTGACACGCAACAAACACACAAAGCAGCCTTCGACTCATCCTCCATTCCCTCCTTCCGCTCCAAATGCGCCAGGGGCGGGAAGAAGGCGTCGCACATGCGCTCCAGCTCCGCGAAGTCCGTGTGCTTCTCCTCCCCCTCGCTCGTCGTGTACTTGATGTCGCCCTTCGTGTTGATGATGAAGATCTTCGTCTTCTCCACGCCCGCGCTCTGCGCCTCATCTTCTCCCGCCAACCCCACAATGTAACTCTGCTCGTCCGTCGGCCGATTGCCAAACCCGCCCACGAATGCGCACTTCTCCGTCGCGAATGTGTCGTTAATCGACCGTAAAACAGGAATCTTGAACTCCTAAGAGTGATGCGATTTCGGCGCGCCAACCTGCGGCTTTCTGCGCACCACCTCGCGGATCAGCGACGCGAATGTCCGGTTGGGACTGCAGATGATGGGCCCTTTCGGCATGTGCAGCCCGTCCTGCTCAATTCCCTCCAAGTAGTTGCGCGTGTCCTTCATCTGACCCACCGCGCGCGCCGTCAGGTACAGCATCACGTACCCGTTTTGCTAGATGATCAACGAACCGCTGCACGTACGTCGAGATGGTCATACATCTTCACGATGCCCTTCTGCGTGTAGTCCTGGTGCAGCGCGTACATCACGTGGCCCATCACGTCCTCCTTCGTCACCGTCCCGTCCACGTCGCTGATGATCACCTTCGCGTCCTCGTCCAGCAGGTAGGCCTTGCAGCGCACCACGCACCGCTCGTCCGCGTCGCTCGTGAAGCTGATCTCGTTCTCGCCGTCGTGCAGCGGCCACGTCTTCAGAATGTCCGACGACACGCGGAAGCTCTTCAGCGGCTTGCGGTCCTACGGGTCATCCAACGGTCCGACGCGCACGCGGCTCGAGGTGGACGCGACGACATTCATGCGGTCGACCTCCTTGGCCATCTCCACGATGCGCTGTGTTGCCTCCTCGAAGGAGATGGGCACGCGGTCGGCGAAGAACATGATGTTGGAGTGTTCCAGCAGCGAGGGGTTGTCGATGACGTCCGAGAAGGACACGCGGTTCTTCAGGATGATGTTGTCCAGCTCCTTCTCCTTCAGGCCCTCGCGGTACTGGTCGCGGCACAGCGAAATCACCACCACCGGAATGCGGTCGTCGGGCAGCCCGTTCAGCGGCGCGGGCGACGCGTTCTGTCGATTATTTCCACCTTGTGAACCCACCTCCTCGAACTCCTCCTCGGAGTCCAGACCCACCACCGGCTCCTCCTTCGTCGCCGCCTCCTCTAGTCGTGATCACCCACACCACCAAAAACGGGGGGCCACGCGGATGACCGGATGACTCAGCGTGTTGACGGGCGTGAACATCTGGATGCCCTGGCCCTTGGTGGAGTGCAGCGTCGCCATACCCTCCTTCGTCACCTTCTACGGCTCACCGCCCACGCGCGCACCCACCACCAGGCTCATCTCGCCGAATTGCGTGGGGTAGGTCACCGACAGCTGCGCCGGCACCTCCCCCTCCACCACAAACATTTCGATCTGCACCATCTTCCTACCGATGAAACGCCCATTCCACGCGCACTTGTTGAAGTAGCTGTAGGTGTTGTCCCAGCACAGCGACACACTGCCGTCCGCCGGCGCGGCGAACACGTAGTCGCAGTGTCCGGCGGAGGACAGCACGTACTGGTAGGGCTGCAGCTCGATGCACTCCTTCGGGTTGCTGGCGTCGGGCGCAAACTGCTTCTGGAAGTAGGCGCTGAAGCCCACGTCGTGCTGGAACACGGAGAACTGCAGCAGCAGCAGCTGCCCCTTCGACAGCGACACGGAGTAGCGGAAGCTCTTGCGGCGCAGAATGGAGGGGCATATGCGCTGCGACCACACCACCGAGGGCGACACCACCGGCGTTACGGGCGCGTCTATTATGGAGAAGGATGAAAACCCGAACCCTCCTCGGAGAGAACCATGTTGCGGATGAGGCGTTGGCGGCGCGAGTTCTCCTCGCGGATCTGCTTGTTGGTGATGGAGGGAATGGAGTTCCAGAGGATGAATGACCTACGCTGTTACGAGTGCCAAGCGGCATACTTCTCGCTCTTCGTGGGAGAGGAGGCGCCGCTGTCTGGGGTTTCATTCTTCGTGGGTGTAGAGGTGGTGTTGCTCTGAATATCGGTAGAGGAGGCGCCATTGCCCGGATTCTCAAGAGAGGGGGGAGGAGAGGAATTAACCTCCTCACTGAGGTTCTACACTTCAACAAAAGAAAACACAATGACAAGCATGCTGGATACCGGAGACATGCCCACATCCGGAGAGAGATACTCGCCATTCTCGTCCAGATTCAGCTCGCTGAGGAAATACGCCTCGCCGTCGCTGCCCACACGCATCTTCTGCTCGACGAGGCTGTCATTCACGCGAAGCGTAACCATGCGGTTTCCGGAGGCACGCGATATGATCTAGGCCGTGACGCTCTGCGCAGAGCAGAATACACTCATCTTTCCGAAGCGTACACGAAAGAGCGAGCACAGGTACGTGCCGTCTTTGTGTTTCACGATGACCACGTCCGTAGCACCGCTCAGAGTGGACTACGAATCAGCCACGCGGGCGAAAACCCCACAGAGTTCACATTGATACGATCGTACAGGGACCTCAAAAACGACATGCTCTCTATCTCCTTAGCTTTATTTAGTGAAGATACGAGAATAGGGTGTGTCAATTCCAAAACCGATAGGAAAGAATGGGGTGAAGATTCCATCTCAGGAGAATGGAGAGGTCTTGGGAAGCACCGTGGAGGGTGTTTCGTGGAGGCGATTAAAGAACCACAATTCAGTTCGCTATGCCTCGTGAGAGAACGTTCCTTGCTGTCAAGCCCGACGGTGTCCAGCGCGGACATGTCGGCGAGATCATCGCCCGCTTCGAGAAGAAGGGCTTCAAGCTCGTCGGTCTGAAGATGATGGTGCCCCCCATGGAGCTGCTGGAGCAGCACTACGCTGAGCACA